>Ga0272441_10010635_pt1 | contig 13858 bp, 1 predicted proteins | sample SSMProp6N_FD_193582 | JGI IMG/M metagenome (GOLD analysis project Ga0272441, IMG submission 193582) | Marine sediment archaeal communities from Little Sippewissett salt marsh, Falmouth, MA, United States - SSM-Prop-6N | ecosystem: Environmental > Aquatic > Marine > Wetlands > Sediment ... | reverse complement strand
TTGTAAAGTTCCAGACGGCACCGGTTGTTGTGCCGCCGGCATTTATTTCATCTATGCGCCAGTAGTAGGTCGTGTCGTAAGCCATTGTGCCGGGCTCGAATGTAGTTGCCGCCTGGTTGCCCTGGAACGCGCCGGGACTGGAAGTACCGAAATACACATCGTGGCTTGCCGCTCCGGAGCCGGCAGCCCAGCTTAGGTTGGCATCAATATCCACATCTGTCGCAGCATTGGCCGGGCTTGGACTGGAGGCCTGGCCGGGCGCTGCAACGATTGTTGTAAAGCTCCAGACGGCGCCGGTCGTTGTTCCGCCGGCATTGACCTCGTCAATACGCCAATAGTAGGTCGTATCGTTGGCCATTGTGCCCGGGTCGAATGTAGTAGCTGCCTGGTTGCCCTGGTAACTGCCTGGGCTGGAAGTGCCGAAATAAACGTCGTGAGACGCAGCACCTGAACCGGCTGACCAGCTTAGGTTGGCGTTAATATCTACATTTGTCGCAGCATTGGCAGGACTCGGACTGCTGGCCTGGCCGGGCGCTGCAACTATTGTGCTAAAGCTCCAGACGGTGCCGGTTGTAGTTCCGCCGGCATTGACCTCATCGATGCGCCAGTAGTAGGTCGTGTCGTTGGACATCGTACCCGTGTCAAATGTAGTAGCGGCCTGGTTGCCCTGGTAACTGCCGGGGCTGGAAGTACCAAAGTAAACATCGTGAGATGCGGCACCTGAACCGGCTGTCCAGCTAAGGTCGGCGTTAACAGCTACATCTGTCGCGCCATTGCCCGGACTTGGATTAGCAGCCTGTCCTGGCGCTGCAACGATTGTTGTAAAGCTCCAGACGGTACCGGTTGTCGTACCGGCGGCATTGACCTCATCAATCCGCCAGTAGTAGGTCGTATCATTTGACATTGAGCCGGTATCAAAAGTAGTTGGCGCCTGGTTGCCCTGATAACTGCCGGGGCTTGAAGTACCGAAGTACACATCGTGACTTGCCGCACCGGAACCAGCCGTCCAGCTAAGGTCATTATCCACGGCTATATCAGAAGCGCCGGTACCCGGACTCGGACTGGAGGCCTGGGCGGGCATTCCAACAATTGTAGTAAAACTCCAGACGGCGCCGGTTGTCGTACCGCCAGCATTGACCTCGTCGATACGCCAGTAGTAATTGGTATCGTTGGCCATTGAGCCGGTATCGAAAGTAGTGGCCGCCTGGTTGCCCTGGAAGGCGCCGGGACTTGTTGTGCCGAAATAAACATCATGTGAAGCGGCACCTGAACCAGCCGTCCAACTTAAATCAGTATCAACAGCTATATTTGCAGCACTGTCAGCCGGACTTGGACTGCTTGCCTGACCGGGTGCTGCGACGATGGTCGTAAAGCTCCAAACATTACCTGTCGTTGTACCTTCAGCGTTTATTTCATCGATACGCCAGTAGTAGGTCGTGTCGTTGGCCATTGCGCCGGTATCGAAAGTAGTGGCTGCCTGGTTGCCCTGGAAGGCACCGGGACTTGATGTACCGAAGTAAACATCGCTTGAAGTGGAACCGCTGCCGGCCGTCCAGCTCAAATCAGCATCGACAGCTACATCAGTAGCGCTGTCGGCCGGACTGGGACTGGAAGCCTGTCCCGGAGGCTGAGGACCCGGCGTCCATTCGCCTATCGCCTGGGTTGAAATTACAAAGTTATCCATATAACGCTCTTGCAATTGAGGTGAACCAGTATTCCAGAAATTCTCAAAGAAGATGGCGTTTATAGCATAGTCTGTGTATGACGTCACAAAATCAAGATTGTCGCTTCTTGCATCAAGCACGCTGTCTATCCATGTCTCATGGATTCCATTGGCCTGGCCGGGGTCGTTGAGTTTGACGTGGGCTTCTATGCAGTGCCAGATGTCATCGTTGTCAGAATCGAAGATTGGAGTAGTACCTCCCTGGCTGCCAAGCCATTCAAAATGGGCAAAGTCATTATAGCCAACACACATCACCTGGCTGCTCGCATCAACACAGCTTACAGGATCAACTTTGAGAGTATACGTGCCGCCATTCCAGTTATGCGCTATCGCAGCTTCTGACCAGTCGGAGGCTGCTATAACCATGGCTCTTGTGAGCTTGTAGGGATTGCCGGTCCAGCCGTCCTGCATCTTCAGATAAATCCTGTAATAAACTTCTCTGAAGTCCTCGGTATTGCGAATACCCTTGTCCATATAGCCGCTCGGATTTCTGCCGAATCCGAGTTTGAGGTTACCTGCTTCTGTTTCGGAGACCTGCCAAATCACTCTCATACCAAGAGAGTTATCAAGTCCAACGCCGGCAACAGCTACAAAGTCGCCGCCGTTATTATTGTATTCGAAGTAACTGCCCGTTCCGGTTACAGGATTACCGTCTTCAAAGTCATCGCAGAATATCCATTCCGGATGCAGGCTCTGCCAGTTATCACATTCGTATGTAGGCGCCGCCGCTGTCGTAAAGCTCCAGACATTACCCGTGGTTGTACCGCCGACATTGATTTCATCGATGCGCCAGTAGTAAGTCGTATCGTTGGTCATTGTGCCCGGGTCAAAGGTAGTTGCTGTCTGGTTACCCTGGAAGGTTCCCGGACTGCTCGTGCCGAAGTAAACATCGCTTGAAGTCGAGTTTGTCCCTGCCGTCCAGCTCAAATCAGCAGCGATGCTTACATCTGTGGCGCTGTCGGCCGGGTCGGGATTGCTTGCCTGACCCGGAGGGGTCGGGGCGGCTTCGGTTGTGAAACTCCAGACTACACCGGTGGTTGTACCTCCGGCATTAATCTCATCTATACGCCAGTAGTAGGTTACATTGTAGCTGAGCGTGCCGGGCTCAAAGGTCGTTGCCGTCTGGTTGCCCTGGAAGGCGCCCGGACTGGACGTGCCAAAGTAAACGTCACGCGATGTGGCATCGGTGCCGGCCGTCCAGCTTAAATCTGCGTCAATACTTACATCAGTTGCACTGTCGGCAGGACTCGGACTGCTCGCCTGTCCCGGCGGCTGTGCCCCGCGAGGACTTTCGGCAGGACCGTCACCTGTCGGGGTGTAGCCTGCATTAGTAGTTAATACTATCTTATCAAAGACAAAGCCGTCCTCACGCATCCACGCATTAACAGTATGAACACCTGTAGAGGTCACATCAAATGTCGCATCGACACCATCCATAGTTGCCTTTGACCAGGTATAAGAGGTTGTAAAAGTACTGATTCGATCGCATGTACTTATCTCTGCCCCATCAAGGCCGGCATGGATAGAGTCGTCATTGCCGGTGGCGCCATAACCGCGTATCCATACATAGTGTGTCCCTGTCTTTACGAAATCCACCTGGAAGTCCAGCCGCGGGCTATTAGCTGCATAGCCGGTATCCTGGTTAGCGCCGGTGTTGGGCGTTGTGTTCATAGAAGCCGTGCCGGTGTAACCTGACGGAGTCGTAACAGAAATCCAGATGTGAGTTCCCTGCTGCGTATAGACATCATAATTTTCAGCTTCCATCGATACGATACCGTCGGTACCGCCGTCCTGCAGGAACGCATCGGGTCCACTGGCTGTTTCGGTAGTAAAACTCCAGACATTTCCGGTTGTAGTACCCTGTGCATTGACCTCGTCTATACGCCAGTAGTAGGTGGTGTCATTAGCCATTGAGCCGCAGTCATAAGTTGCAGCCGTCTGGTTTCCCTGGAACGTGCCCGGGCTGGTGGTGCCGAAATAAACATCGTGGCTGGTGGCGCCTGAGCCGGCAGTCCAGCTAAGGTCGGCGGTTGTACTTACATCGGCAGCGCTGTCGGCCGGATTGGGATTGGCAGCCTGACTTGGTTCGGTTGGACCCCAGTTGTGGCCTATAACCTCACTGCCTGTAATATATGCGCCCATATTAATTGATTCGGTGGTGTTCTGGTCATCATCGTAATCCTGCAGGTCCACTCCCGCATTTATACATGGAGAGCCGCCCTGCAGGTGATAATCACCGCCTCCGACCAATAATGGGTTATCGACGATAGAGTTTATGCCAAAGCCCGTGCCGGTTTGCCAGTCGTTTAAGGTGTAGTAATAAATTGACGGGCTCTTTTCACGGAATGCAATCACAGCATTGTTGTAGAAGCAGTTATAATTTGAATAGTCTATCAGAGAGGAGAATGGCATCGCATCGGGATAACCACCCCACCAGATGGCCCTGTAATTGGTTCCAACAAGAATGTTGTTCCACATTTCGGTATCTATATTACTGTTCTGACCTGCGCCGAGGAATTTATCACAATCGACTGCGGTATTGTTATAAATGATAAAACGTCGGCAATTATGGTCGAGTTCAAAAGCATTACCGCAGTCAACGGCAATATTCTGGTAATATGTATTATCATCCGAGTAGCGCGTGTTGTCGGTTGAGCCCATCCCCAGATATCCTGTTGTCGCATTAAGAGCAAAATTGTATCGCCAGATGTTGTTATCCATCTGTCCGCCTTTTTGGCCGAAGGCATTATAAATAATCCCGTTACTCGCATCTGCAGTGTTTCCCTGAAGGATGTTATAATCGGAATTTCCGAAGACCATAATACATGCCGTATTGTGGGCATTGTTCCCCGAATCGGTCATACTGTGCACATAGTTGTTTTCTATCGTACAGTAATCGGCGTCGTGCGTTGCTATACCCCAGTTAAGACTGGGGTCGCTGTCGGGACATCTGCCGTATATAAGCTCGCAGTTTCTCACGATGCAGTGGTCTCCTCCGCCATAGCCCAAAACCAGCCCGCCCTCGATTTTGAAGCCGTCGATGATGATATAGTCAATCGACCAGCTTATTCCCCATGCAAAGTTCTCTCTGCTGCTGGGCAAACTGTCGGAGCGAACGACGGCGGCGTGTTGCGGTGTGGAGATGAAAGTGATGGGATTTCCCTCTGTTCCTGTGTTGGTTGGTTTGAACTTTCTTTCAAACGAATTTACGGTGTCAATATAAACACCTGCTTTTACATAAACGGTATCACCTGCCTGAACCGTTAGGGTGGCCTTCTTCAGGGTTTCCCAGGGCAGGGCCTCTGTACCGGGATTTGCATCGTCTGCAGCAGGATTACCCTGGTCCACATAATAAAGCCCAGCGGGAGCAGTTTCTGTTGTAAAGCTCCACACACTACCTGTGGTCGTACCCTCGGCGTTGATTTCGTCAATTCGCCAGTAGTAGGTCGTATCGTTGGCCATTGTTCCGGGTTCGTAAGTTGTAGCTGTTTGATTTCCCTGGAATGTGCCGGGGCTGCTCGTGCCGAAGTAAACATCGCGGCTCGTTGCTCCTGAGCCGGCTGTCCAGCTAAGGTCAGCAGTTGTACTAACAGACGTAGCGCTGTCAGCCGGGCTTGGACTGCTCGCCTGTCCCGGCGGCTGAGGCGTTCCTTCGGTTGTGAAACTCCAGACATTGCCGGTAGTCGTTCCTTCGGCGTTAATTTCATCAATGCGCCAGTAGTAGGTAGTATTGTTAGCCATTGTTCCGGGTTCGTAAGTTGTAGCGGTTTGATTGCCCTGGAACTCGCCTGCATCCGGGGTGGAATCGGTGCCAAAGTACACATCACTTGAGGTCGAACCCGAGCCGGCCGTCCAGCTAAGGTCGGCATCAACGCTAACATCAGTAGCGCTGTCGGCAGGGCTTGGGCTGGTAGCCTGTCCCGGCGGCGTCGCCCCCCAGTTATGGCCGATTATCTCACTGCCGGTAATATAGGCGCCCATATTAATTGATTCGGTTGTATTCTGGTCGTCGTCATAATCCTGCAGGTCCACTCCGGCATTTATACAGGGTGAACCGCCCTGAAGGTGATAATCTCCGCCCCCGACCAATAACGGGTTACTCGTAATCGTATCCATATCATAGCCGGTCGCGCTCTGCCAGTCACCGAGGGTGTAGTAATGAAGTGACGGCAATTTTTCACGGTAGGCAAATTCACTGAAGTCGTAAAAGCAGTTATAATTTGAAAAGGCTATCAGATGGGTGAAAGGATATATGCCTGGGTAGCCGGGCCATTCGATAACGATATCATTGTTTCCCTGCAGAATATTGTTCCACAGTTCGATATCTGTAACAGAGTCATAGTAAGACGTGTAGAAACTGTCACAATCGACAGCCGTATTGTTGTAAATGTAAGAATGGTCAACCGCATAGCCCGCATCAAAAGCGGCTCCGCAGCCGATGGCGATATTCTGGTAATAATGGTTGTAGGAGGAGTTGTATACTCCGGAAGTGGAACCCATTGTGTGGTACCCTACGCTCGAATTGAGCGCAACATTGTATCGCCATATATTGTTATTGAGCGAGCCGGCCTTGATGCCGAAGGCGTTGCGGACATTTCCGCCTGTATCCACGGTGTTTCCCTGAAATATATTATATTCACAAATATCGTGAGGTGGGTCAGGGTCGGGGTCTCCAAAAAGCATTATACCTGCCGTATTGCGGCTGCTGCTGCCCGATGAAACCAAATCGTGAACGTAGCAGTTTTCAACAACGCAGTAATCAGCCCAGTACAACGTTATCCCCCAGTTCAGGGTGGGATCGCTGCCGCACCGGCCGTAGATAAGTTCAAGGTTTCTTAAAGTACAATAAGCAGCACGGTCGTAAGCTGCGACAATACCGCCTTCAATCTTAAAGCCATCGACGATAACATGCTGAGAATTCGGACCCAGTGACCACGCATAAGTGGCTCTGCTTCCGGGCAAACTCGGTGAACGCACCACAGCAGCTAATTGAGGCGAGGAAATGAAAGTTATGGGATTTCCCGCCATTCCGTTGTTGACTACCCTGAATGAATTGGTGGGGTCGATATACGTTCCCGCTTTTACGTAAACCGTATCGCCCGCGACCAGAGTGTTACAGGCCTTCTTCAGCGTTTCCCACGGCAGGGCCTCCGTACCGGGATTAGAATCATCTGCGGCAGGGTCATTCTGGGCAACATAATACACCGTTGCAATCGACGGTGTTGCGAGAAGACCGGCCAGTACAAAAAAAGCCATCAACAAAAATGTTTTTCTCCAGGACATGATTTGCCTCCTTAAAAAGATGTTAATGATTTGAATTTCTCCATTCGCTCATCGTCTAACTCCAATGCCAAACGATTATTTCGCTAACCCACAAAATGCACAACCTCATTGCTGCAACATAGTTACAGGACATACTCTCAAGTATTGGAAGTTTCGAGAATACGCCTCCGAAATTTCGCACATTTGTACTTGTAAGCTATATACGCCCCCATGACTTTTGTCAAGTCTTTTTTAATTTTTTTCGGTGGGCGAGTGCATAAAAGCGTGGCGGTTTTTTTGGCCGCCACGCTTGTAAAGACTTCATTTGCTGACAACAGTTGCCGCAGTTAGCTTAAGCCTGTTAATCAGAGTATGTAATAATCAGCTTCGGCCGTGTAGAGGCGCCAGCAGCATCAGATGAGGCAAAATATCGGTAACTATCTGAACTTGCATCATCATCAGAATTCAGCAGCATGCCATAGTTGTTAGCAGGTGTTGCCACCCAGTCGGCTACCATATCGGTCACATCCCAGGTCTTGTATTGGTCATCGGTGTCATTGACCGAAGGAGAATCTTCTGCGGTGGCAATATTTCCCTGGCCTCCGTTTGAGCCGCCTGTCCAACTGTTGGTGCCGTCATAGGTGGCCCATGTCAAAGCAGTAATGTTGGGGTCAACACCTGTGATTTTATGCACACTGATTTGGTACGAGCTGTCACCGCCACTGTCAGTCTGATAGAGATACAGCGTTGCTTCTGTAACGGTGGCACCTGTAGAGATATCAGTAAGGTCCCACTTGATAATAGATGTATTAGCGGAGGTGTCTACGGGCCAGGTGTACGTATTCAAGGCTGTGTTCGATGAATAGTTCGTAGTGCTGGTCCCAACATTTGTCCAGGTATCTGCTACGGTTCCGGGATAATCGGTGTTTGTCGCATCACCGAATTCTTCTTCGACCTCAGCAGAAACAGTTGTAAAACTCCATACGGAACCAGTTGTTGTTCCGCCGACATTGATTTCGTCAATACGCCAGTAGTATGTAGTGTCGTTGGACATGGTTCCCGTATCAAATGTCGCAGCGGTCTGGTTGCCCTGGAAGGAGCCGGGTGAGTTATTTCCGAAGTAAACATTGCTTGATGTCGAACCGGAACCGGCCGTCCAGCTAAGGTCTGCAGTGATACTAACATCTTCAGTATCGTCAGCAGGGCTTGGACTACTTGCCGTACCTGGCGCTGCAACTATAGTTGTGAAACTACATACATCACCGGTCGTTGTGCCAGCGGCATTGACCTCGTCGATACGCCAATAGTATGTCGTATTGTTGGCCATAGTGCCGGGATCGAATGTTGCAGCGGTCTGGTTGCCCTGGAGTTCTCCTGCATCCGGGGTGGAATCGGTGCCGAAATATACATCGTGCGAGGTTGCCCCAGAGCCAACAGCCCAGCTAAGGTCAGCGGTAATAGAGACATCTGTAGTGCTGTCAGAGGGGCTTGCAGTGGTTGCCTTTTCGGGAAGTTCGACTCCGACAGAATATGTTACGATAAGCTTCGGCCGGTAAGGGGTGTTACCGTCTTCGGTTGAAGCAAAATACCGGCAACTATCGGAACTTGCTACATCATCAGAGTTGAGGAGCATACCGTAGTTAGTTGACGGCGTAGTTACCCAATCCTGTACCATATCGGTCACGTTCCAGGTCTTGTATTGGTTATTGGTGAGACTTAGCGACGGGGAATCCTCGGCGGCAGCAGTATCACCCTGTCCGCCGTCAGAGCCGCCCGTCCAACTGTTTGTACCGTCATACGTGGCCCATGTCAAAGCGCTAATGTTAGGGTCAACGTTAATGATTTTATGTACATCGACGCCATAGGAACTGTCACCGGCACTATCGATCTGATAAAGATACAGCGTTGCGTCCAGGACGGTAGCCGTGGTGGAAATATCAGTGAGGTCCCACTTAATAATAGTTGTATTTGCGGAGGTGTCAGCGGGCCAGGTATGCGTGTTCAAAGCCGTGTGGGAAGAATAGTTCGTACTGCTGGTACCAACATTTGTCCAAGTGTCCTCAACGGTTCCGGAATAATCGGTGTTTGTGGCATCGCCGAATTCTTTTACGACCTGTCCACTTGACACTGTTGTAAAGCTCCAGACAGTACCGGTTGTTGTGCCGCCGGCATTGACCTCGTCTATACGCCAGTAGTATGTTGTATCGCTATCGAGTGTACCGGTGTCATAGGTTGTTGCGGTCTGGTTGCCCTGTGAAGCTCCCGGGCTGGAAGTTCCAAAGTACACATCATGACTTGTGGCACCGGAACCGGCGGTCCAGCTTAAATCAGCAGTGATACTGACATCTGTAGCGCTGTTGGCCGGGCTCGGATTAGACGCCTGAGACGGTGGAGCGATGATGGTAGTGAAGCTCCAAACATTTCCGGTAGTTGAGCCTGCGGCATTGACTTCGTCAATACGCCAATAGTATGTCGTATTGTTGGTCATAGTTGCGGTATCGAAAGTTGCAGCAGTCTGGTTGCCCTGGAAACTACCGGGGCTGGAAGTACCGAAATACACATCGCTTGAAGTCGAGCCTGAGCCGGCAGTCCAGCTCAAATCGGCAGTGATGCTTACATCCTCAGCACTATTAGCCGGGCTTGGACTGCTTGCCTGTCCGGGAGGTGTGCTGATTGAATATGATACAATCAGCTTCGGCCGTTTAGAGGCACTGGCGTCATCAGATGAGGCAAAATATCTGTGACTATCGATAGTTGCATCATCATCAGAGTTTAGCAGCATACCATAGTTGCCGGCAGGTGTTGCCACCCAATCGGCTACCATATCGGTCACGTCCCATGTTTTGTATTGGTCATCGGTGTCATTGACTGAAGGAGTATCTTCAGCGGCGGCAATATTTCCCTGGCCTCCGTTTGAGCCGCCCGTCCAACTGTTTGTGCCGTCATAGGTGGCCCACGTCAAAGCAGTAATATTGGGGTCAACACCGGTGATTTTATGCACACTTATTTCATACGAACTGTCGCCGCCACTGTCAGTCTGATATAGATACAGAGTAGCTTCTGTAACAGAGGCATTAGTTGAAATATCGGTGAGGTCGCACTTGATAATAGTAGTATTAGCGGAGGTGTCGGCGGGCCAGGTGTATGTATTCAAAACCGTGTTAGAAGAATAGTTGGTAGTGCTGGTACCAACATTTGTCCAGGTATCGGTTATAGTACCGGGATAATCAGTGTTTGTAGCATCACCGAATTCTTCTGTTATGGAGCCGCCAGCTTGTGTAGTAAAACTCCAGACTGAGCCTGTGGTTGTACCGCCGGCATTTATTTCGTCGATTCGCCAGTAGTAGGTCGTATCATTATCCATTGCACCTGTATCGAAGGTTGTTGCAGTCTGGTTGCCCTGGAAGGTGCCGGGACTGGAGGTTCCGAAGTAAACATCGTGACTTGTGGCGCCGGAACCAGCCGTCCAGCTTAAATCGGTGTTAGTAGTTACATTTGTAGCGCTGTCAGCGGGTCCGGGGTTGCCTGCCGCACCTGGCGCGGCAACGATTGTAGTAAAGCTCCAGAGAATTCCGGTAGCTTTGCCGCCGATATTGACTTCATCAATGCGCCAGTAGTAAGTGGTATTGTTAGCCAAAGTTCCCGGGTCGAAGGTAGTTGCAGTCTGGTTTCCCTGAAACTCTCCTGAATCGGGTGTGGAGTCTGTGCCAAAATATACATCGCTTGAAGTTGAACCTGAACCTGCCGTCCAGCTTAAATCGGCGGTGATACTTACGCCGGCAGCGCTGTTGGACGGGCTCGGGCTTGCAGCCTGTTCGGGAGCGTCAACGATTGTCGTAAAGCTCCAGACATTTCCGGTGGTCGTACCGCTGGCATTGACTTCGTCGATGCGCCAGTAGTATGCCGTGTCGTGATCCATCGTAGCGGTGTCGAAACTGGCAGCGGTCTGGTTACCCTGTAATTCGCCGGCATCCGGGGTTGAATCGGTACCAAAGTACACATCGTGACTTGTGGCGTCATTTCCTGCGGTCCAGCTTAAATCCGCATTAACGCTTACATTGTTAGCACTGTGGGCAGGGACAGGAGAACTGGCTTGTCCGGGCAAAGCTCCGGCTACTACTGTAAAGCTCCAGACGGTCCCTGTTGTCGTACCTGCTGCATTGACCTCGTCGATACGCCAGTAGTAGGTCGTGTTATTAGTCATAGTGCCGGTGTCGAAAGTCGTAGCGGTCTGATTTCCCTGGAAAGCGCCGGGTGAGGTTGTGCCGAAATATACATCGTGACTTGTTGCCCCGGAGCCTGCAGTCCAGCTAAGGTCTGCGGTTGTGCTTATATCGGTTGCGCTATCAGCGGGAGACGGACTCGTTGCGGCTCCCGGCAGCGATGCGCTTACTGTCGTAAAGCTCCAGACAGTTCCTGTTGTGGTGGTGCCCGGTTTTAGCTCATCGATTCGCCAGTAGTATGTAGTACTATTGCTCATAGTTCCCGGGTCAAAGGTAGTAGCGGTCTGGTTACCCTGAAGCTCACCGGCATCGGGGGTGGAGTCTGTTCCAAAGTACACATTACTTGATGTCGAGTCAGTGCCCGCGGTCCAGCTTAAATCAGCAGTTATGCTGACGTCTGTAGCGCTATTAACGGGGCTTGGATTAGTCGCCTTGGGGTTGTCGATAAGACCTATCATGGGGTTGCCGTAGGAATCCTGCTGGCTGGGGGTATTGGTGGTTACCACTATAGAATCCATATAGGAATCCTGGTCCTGTGGGGGCTTATCGTTCCATGTCGTGTATATATAACTGAAATCGGCATAGTCCCCTGAATCGGCAGTTTTGAAGTTCGTTTTTTCTATTTTAAGTTCACCGTTAATCCACATACGGTTTATTCCATCGGTCTCGTGGAACTTAAAATACATTTCAACACAATTCCATACGTCACTTTCTAAAACAACAGGGGTACCTACGTTTTGATATACACTGGGACTTGGACATCCTTCGTTACTCATGAAAAATTGCCCGTTGGCCTGACCAATGATTGAAGCGTAACCTCTCCAGGTACCGTCGGATTGATGACGGGCAATTCGAAGGAATTTCCAATATCCGCAAGTATAAGGTCCGCAGTAGCCGTTGCTCCAGGGTGATTTCTGGTAAATGTAACATCGATACCACACTTCAGCTCCATAGGGAATATTTGCAGGGAAAGTAAAGGAAGCGTGTGCTTTTCCCCAAATGCCTTCACATTCTGTGAAATGGAACTTACAGGATTGGTCTCCCTCACTGCTGTAAGCGTCAGAAAAAAGTGAATCTGTTCCGGCACCACCAAAAGAATCCGCGGTTCCCTGTGCTTTTTGGCCGACAGTACCATCCTCGAAACCAATGGTTTTTGTCCAGGCCGAGGCTTGTTCAGCTGCCAGGTGGAGCACTAACCCGACTACCATTAAATACAATAATTTTTTACACATAATACACTCTCCTTTTCTCGGGTTAATTTCCCTCCTCCTGTCCGTTCAACCATTGAACGAAACGACAGGAAAATTTTGCTTACATATAGACCTCCTTAAAAAGTGTTAATGATTTGAAATTCTCTTTCCGCTTTTCATTTAGCTTTGCTACCGAACAATTATTTCGCTAACGCAAAATCTATAAACACATTGCTGCACTGAAATTACAGCAGATAGCAACTCATATTGGAAGTTTCGAAGAAACTCCGCCGAAATTTCGCACGTTCGTACTATACGGTATATACCCCTCCCGACTGTTGTCAAGTTTTTTTTAATATTTTTTAGGTGGGCAGAAAACATAACCATTGTTCCCAGCCGAAAACAAAAACTTCTCATATCAGTCGAATACATAAAAGCAGGCGGGCAAAAGGTTCCGTTTTATGAGGAAATACCGCTCTTTTTTAGCAAAGGCCTAAGCTGCTTATACAAAGGGCAGGGATGAAAGGGTTTGCCATTTCGAAAAGAAACAGTGGAATTATTGAAAGATTATTTGAAAAACAAAATACACACTCCTCAAATGTTTCTAAGTCTGGGCAAAATGAAGAGTTAGGAAAAGAAACAAACCGGATGTTACCGTTTGTCATACACCGCGCCCGGGAGGACTCGAACCTCCAACCTTCGGATTCGAAGTCCGCGACTCTGTCCAATTGAGCTACGGGCGCAAATCTCGAAACACTTCCCAGAATAAACATTTCAGTTGGAATTGTCAATAAAGAACAAAAAAGGTATTAAGCATGTCCGGACAGCACCCAATGGAGTTTGAAATTGTAATTGACGGGTATTGTATAAAATGTTGTATAGTATGCAAATGTGTAGTCTAAAATCTCTCGACAGCAAACCTCAAAAAGGAAGCGGAAATGACAGTTCTAAAAAGCTTATTTTTGCAATTTGAATGGCAGCTTGAAATGTGTTATAAAATGGACTGAAAGTTTGTTATTTTGTGGTGAGTGCATTGCCCCGTGCCTTCGGAATGACTGTGAAATATTACGAGTGGAAAAGAAGAGTTCAAATGAAAAAGATTTTACTGTTGGTCATATTTAATGTGTTTTTGGTTTTTTGCATCAGGTCCACTTCAGCCGTTGCCGGTTATGAGAAGGATTCAAAGACTGGAAAGGTTCCATTTAATGCTCAGGGGGAGAAGGCCGGCGATGTGGTTACCAATACAATTGGCATGAAGCTGGTGTATATTCCCGCTGGCGATTTTATAATGGGCAGCAGTCTTAGTGCTTCTCGTGTGGCTTTGCAATATGGGGGCAATGCTGCACATTTTAGAGATGAACACCCTGAGCATAAGGTTTGCATCAGCGAAGGTTTCTATATGGGTGTTTATGAGGTGACAAACAGCCAGTTTAGAAGATTTGTTGACGAAACCAATTATA
>Ga0272441_10010634_pt1 | contig 13858 bp, 13 predicted proteins | sample SSMProp6N_FD_193582 | JGI IMG/M metagenome (GOLD analysis project Ga0272441, IMG submission 193582) | Marine sediment archaeal communities from Little Sippewissett salt marsh, Falmouth, MA, United States - SSM-Prop-6N | ecosystem: Environmental > Aquatic > Marine > Wetlands > Sediment ... | reverse complement strand
GCCAAGGTTCTCGCAGCGAACGAGTCGGCGGCTGACACGAGACGGTTGCCGATCTCCGGCATGCACTGCGCATCCTGCGCAATCGCCGTCGAGAAGGCGCTTCGCGATGTCCCGGGGGTGGTGGCAGCGGACGTCGTGTTGGCCAACGAGGAGGCGTTCGTCACCCTCTCCGCACCTGTCGAGGCGGAGGAGCTCGCAGCGGCGGTGCGAAACGCCGGCTACGACGTCCTGTCGAAGCCGGCGGGGGACGACGTCTTCGAGCGCGATCGGAAGCGGCTTCGCGATGCACGCGCTCGCGCCGTGCTTGCTTGGCTTCTCGTCGTTCCGGTGGTCGGGTGGATGGTCCCGGAGATGCTCCTCGGCTTGATGTGGCCTTCCCCGCTGATCTTCCACGTTGGGATGGTCGCCCTCGCGGCGCCGGTCCTCTTCTTTGCCGGGGCGCCGACACTTCGGGCCGGCCTTCGTGCAGGCGTTCGGCTGGCGCCGACGATGGACACGCTCATTGCGCTTGGGACGCTTGCATCCTTCGTGACCGGCCTGGCGGCCGTCGCCGGGCAAGCGGCCGGCGGTCCGGCGATTCTCAACTACGCCGGCGTGTCGGCGATGATCATGACCTTTCACCTGACGGGGCGTTTGATCGAGACGGCTGCGAAGGGGCGCGCGTCGCGTGCGATCAAGCGGTTGATGACGCTCGGAGCGAAGACCGCGCGGGTCGAGCGGGACGGAGTCGAGGCCGAAGTACCCGTTGCCGCGCTTCACGTCGGCGACCTGATGGTCGTTCGGCCGGGGGACCGGGTTCCGACTGACGGCGTCGTCGTGGGCGGGGAGAGCCACGTCGACGAGTCAATCGTGACCGGCGAATCGATGCCGATTGCCCGTCGTGTGGGCGACCGCGTGATCGGGGCGACGATCAATGGGCGAGGGCTGCTTCGCGTTCGGGCGACCGGCGTTGGGGAGGAGACGTTCCTCGCGTCGGTGATCCGGATGGTCGAGGAGGCGCAGGCGACGAAGGTCCCGATTCAAGCCGTTGCCGATCGGATCACGGGCGTGTTCGTCCCCGCCGTGCTTGGACTCGCCGTGATGACGCTGGTCCTCTGGCTTGCGGTGCCCGGCGCCTTCCGTGCGGTCACGGTGGCGGCGGGCGGGCTTCTCCCGTGGGTGGACGCCTCGCTGTCGCCGCTTTCGCTCGCTCTGTTCGCGGCGATCGCCGTGCTCGTGATCGCCTGCCCGTGCGCGCTCGGCCTGGCGACGCCGACGGCGCTGATGGTTGGCACGGGGCTCGGCGCGGCGCACGGCGTTCTCGTTCGATCGGGAGAGGCGATTCAGCTTCTTCGCCGTGTGCGAACGATCGTGTTCGATAAGACGGGGACGATCACCGAAGGACGACCGTCGGTCACGGACGTGGTCAACGTGGAGGTCCCGTCGGGCGAGATCCTCAGGCTGGCCGGAAGTCTCGAATTCGGATCAGAGCATCCGATCGGCCGGGCGATCAGCGAGGAGGCGAAGCGGCGGGGCCTGGCGCTCGACGAGTCGTCCGGCTTCCGCGCCGAAGCCGGGAAAGGTGTCTCCGGGCGGGTCGACGGTGAGGAGATCCTCGTTGGAAGCCGAACCTGGATCGAGACGCACGGCCACGATCTCGGAGAACTCGCCGATCGGCACGCACGTCTCGAAGCGGACGGCAAGACCGTCGTCGCGATCGCCTCGAGCCGAGGCGGGCTTCTCGGACTTCTCGCGGTGTCCGACCGGCCGAAGGATGGAGCGGCGGAGGCGATCGGCGAGCTTCACGATCTCGGGCTCGAACCGGTCCTCCTGACCGGTGACAACGAACGGACGGCGCGTGCGGTCGGCCGGGCAGTGGGGATCGATCGGGTGATTGCCGAGGTCCTTCCGGGCGACAAGCTTCGCGCGATCCGAGAACTCCAGACGGGCGGGCGCCCGGTGGCAATGGTCGGCGACGGCATCAACGATGCGCCCGCGCTGGAAGCGGCCGACGTCGGAATCGCCATCGGAACCGGAACCGACGTTGCGATCGAAGCGGCCGACGTGACGCTTGCCTCCGGCGACCTCGCCGCGGTCGTCCGCGCGGTCCGCCTTTCGCGGGCGACGTTCCGTACGATCCGACAGAACCTCTTCTGGGCGTTCATCTACAACCTGTTTGCGATGCCGTTGGCAATCCTCGGCCTGCTGCACCCGTTGATCGCCGAGGCGGCGATGGCGCTCTCCTCGGTCACGGTCGTCGGCAACGCGAACAGGCTCCGCCGTGCGAACATCGAGCCGAGGGGCGCGAGTTCGTCGAATCGCTGAACGTGAACGCAATGTTGTTCGTTTGAGACCGCGGAGTATAATGCCGCGTGCCAGGAGCGAGGAAATCGCCCTTGGCATCGATCCTTTCTGCATTTGGAGGGCGGGCATGAAGCTGACGCTGACGGCGATCAAGGCGGACGTTGGGAGCATCGGCGGCCACATCCGGCCGAGTGACGAGCTTCTGGCGGCGGTCGAGCGAACGGTGACCGAAGGTGGCAAGGGTCTGATCATCGACCACACGCTGAACTACACCGGCGACGATGTCGCAATCCTGCTGACGCACGACCGAGGGATCGATGATGAAGACGTTCACCGCCTCACGTGGGATGCCTTTCTTGCCGGCACCAAGGTGGCCAAAGAGCAGGGGCTCTACGGCGCGGGACAGGACATCCTGAAGGACGCGTTCTCCGGCAACACGCGCGGGCTGGGCCCTGCAGTCGCCGAGATGGAGTTCGACGAGCGCCCGAACGAGCCGTTCCTGATGTTCACAGCGGACAAGACGGAACCGGGCGCCTACAACCTGCCTCTCTTCCTGGCGTTCGCCGATCCGATGTACAACGCCGGTCTGATCCTGTCGCCGGCGGGCGGCGCGGGATACACCTTCACTGTGATGGACGTCGATCACGCCGACGGCGATCGTGTCGTCGAGCTCAACACGCCGGAGGACACCTACGATCTGGCCGCCCTTCTGCGCGACAACGGGCGATTCGTAGTCGATTCGATTCGCTCTCGTCACGATGGGGACATCGCCGTCTCCTCTTGCACGACGCGGCTGCGCAACATCGCCGGGAAGTACGTTGGCAAAGACGATCCGATCATGCTCGTGAGGACGCAGAAGAACTTCCCCGCCACCGGCGAAATCCTGGCTCCGTTCGAGATCTGCCACTACGTCTCCGGCTTCATGCGCGGTAGCCACATCGGCCCGATGATGCCGGTGAAGGCACGGTCGAGCGTCTCCTTCTTCGACGGACCTCCGGTCGTCTCCTGTCTCGCGTTTTCCGTCCGGAACGGGAAGCTCGCGGGGCCGGTCGACGTGTTCGACCACCCGTACTGGGATTGGGTCCGCGACAAGGCATCGGCGAAGGCCCACGCGATTCGCGAGCAGGGATTCTCCGGGCCCGCCATGCTCGGCATTCACGATCTGGAGTACGTCGGGATCAACCACCGGTTGAACGCGCTCGACGAGCGGTTCACCGTGCGACACGAAAAGCCATGAGTAGCGATCTGCTTGCCGATCGAGTATCGAGGATCCTGTTCAGCGCTGAAGCGATCAGCGAGCGGACCGATGAGATCGCCGCGCGAATCGTTCACGACTACACCCGCGGCGATGCGGCGAAAGACGCGAGAGGAAGGCCGCTCCTGCTGGCCTGCATCCTCCGCGGTGCGCTCATCTTCTCTGCCGATCTTGCTCGCCGCTTGACGATGCCGGTCGAGTACGATCTGATCAGCGTCTCCTCCTACGGAAACGGCACAGCCCCCGGGGCCGTGCGGCTGATCAAGGACCTCGAGGTCCCGATCGAGGGACGCGACATCCTGATTGTGGAAGACATCGTCGACACGGGGCACACGCTCGACTACCTCCGGCGAAGCCTCGACGCGAGGCGCCCGGCGTCGATTCGCGTCTGCACGCTGATCGACAAGGCCTCCCGTCGGGAGATCCCGGCGCACCTCGACTACGCCGGCTTCCCGCTGGAGGAGGACGTGTTCATCGTCGGATACGGAATGGACCACGCGGAGCTGTACCGGAATCTGCCGTTCATCGGCGTGCTCAAGCCCGAGTACATCCGATGACCGAGGCGTTCCTCACCCTCGGCATCGAGACCTCCTGCGACGAGACGGCCGTCGCGATCCTTGCTGGCGAGACTGACGTACGGGCCAATCTCGTCTACTCACAGGCCGATCTTCACGCCAAGTATGGCGGCGTGGTTCCCGAGGTGGCATCACGCAACCACGTCATGAAGCTTCCGTACTTGGTCCGGCAGGCGATCGCGGAAGCGCGGGTGAAGATGAAGGATCTCTCCCTCGTCGCGGCGACGTACGGGCCGGGCCTCGTCGGGCCGCTTCTCGTCGGCGTTTCGCACGCCAAGGGCCTCGCCTACGGGCTCGGCCTGCCGTTCGTCGGCGTGAACCATCTGGAAGCGCACATCTTCGCCAACCGCCTCTCCGATGCGGCACTCGAGCCGCCGTTCATGGCGCTCGTCGTCTCGGGCGGGCACACGAGCCTGATCGAAGTGAAATCATACGGCGACTACCAGACGGTCGGGACGACCGTCGACGACGCGGCCGGCGAGGCGCTCGACAAGATCGGCAAGATGATCGGCATCGGCTATCCGGCCGGCGCCGAGATCGATCGCTTGGCCCGAGCGGGGGATCCGAAAGCGATCGACTTCCCACGCCCGATGGGAACCTCGGCCGGGTTTGACTTCAGCTTCGCCGGCCTCAAGACGGCCGTCCTGTACCACCTGAAGAAGCATCCGCGGGAGAAGGAGGCCGACGTCGCCGCCTCGGTGCTCGCGAGCGTCGTCGACGTCCTGACGAAGAAGTCGATCGAGGCGACGCGCCGATATCATCTCGAGCGGCTCGTCGTCGTCGGAGGCGTCGCGGCGAACAGCCACCTGCGCGAGCGGCTCCTCGCGGCCGGGGAGGAGCGAGGCGTCTCGATTGCGTTCCCTCCGATCGCGTTCTGCACGGACAACGCCGCGATGATCGCCGCGGCCGGCGCATACAGGCACCTGCAATTGAGCGAGACGCACGATTTCGCGTTGACGCCGGATCCTTCGCTGGCTCTTTAGACGGAGGGATCTGACTCGGAGGGGAGAGCTTCGGGCGATTCCGGCGGCCGGGCCGTGAGAACGCCGTTCATCGACGCGAGCGCAACTTCGATCATGTCGTCGGTCGGCTCCGCCGTCGTCAGCCGCTGGAGCCACAAGCCGGGCTGCGCAAGGAGCTTCACCCACCAGCGGTCGAACGACCGTCCGCTGAAGCGAAGAGCCTCGTACGAGATGCCCGCGACCACGGGAAGAAGCGCGAGGCGCGAGAGCGTCTTGATCCAGAGGGACGGGTTCCCGACCAGGGAGAAGACGAGGATCGCGATCACGAAGACCGTCATTAGAAATGCCGTTCCGCAGCGAGGATGGAGCGTCGTGTGGCGCCGCGCGTTCTCGACGGTCAGCTCCTCGTCCGCTTCGTACGTGTAGACGACCTTGTGCTCGGCGCCGTGGTACTGGAACACGCGATGGATCTCCTTGATCCGCGACACGATGACCAGATAGAGGAAGAAGATGAGAAGCCGGATCCCGCCCTCGACGAGGTTGAACAGGATCGCATTGCCGATGCGAAGCGACGGGATGGCGTTCGTTACGTAGAGCGGGAGGACGATGAAGACCGCGACGGCCGCGACGATCGCGAATGCGAACGTGAAGAACGTCCCCTGCTTGCTGAGTTGCTCCTCCTCGGGGAACGCCAGCTGCGTAGAGAGGTTGAGGGCCCTGACTCCGAGCGAAAGCATGTCGTAGAGGCGGAAGACGCCTCGAACGAACGGAATCTGGCCGAGACGCTTGAACTTGATTCGCGCGGGGATCGAGCGGACGACAATCTCGCCATCGGCTTGACGACGAACGGCGAGCGCGATCCGCTCGCCGTTCTGCATCATCACGCCTTCGATGACCGCTTGTCCGCCGATTGGCGGCTTCACTTGGTTTCCTTCTCCGCCTCCGGCTTCGCGTACTTCCTGTTGAATCGTTCGACGCGGCCCTCGGTGTCGACGAACCGCTCCTCGCCCGTGTAGAACGGGTGGCACTTCGAGCAGATGTCGACGTGGAGCTCCTCGACGGTCGACAGCGTCTCGAATTCGGCGCCGCAACCGCATCGGACCGTCGTTCGCTTCAACTCGGGATGGATGTCTGCCTTCATGGTTCGCTCTCCCTGCCGGCTAACGCTTCGAGTACTGCTCGCTCTTCCGCGCCTTGCGGCGGTTGATCTTCTTGCGCTCGACTTCGCGGGCGTCACGCGTGAGCAGACCAGCCTGCTTGAGCGGCGTGCGATATTCGTCGGTGACCCCGCACAGCGCGCGCGCGATTCCCAGACGGACCGCCTCGAGCTGCCCGGTGAAGCCCCCGCCACGGACCGTTGCCTTGACGTTGTACTTGCCGACGGTTCCGGTGACGTAGAAGGGCGTCTTCAGCGTCTTCTCGAGGTTCTCGTCCGGGGAGTGAACCGACGAGAAGTACTCGACGGCTGGGCGTCTGTTGATCAGAAGCGTGCCGTCCCCTTCCGACAGGTACACCCGCGCTGTCGCCGCCTTGCGGCGGCCGATCGCGTGAATCGAGTCGTTCACTCGCTTCGGAAGTCGTCTCTTACCTTGCTCTGCTGCCTGTTCCACGGAAAGGAATGCACCTCCTGAAAGTTCGCCCTCGGGCGAGCGGGTGAATGATAGCGGAGGCCGCAGAGACTGTCAACGCCGCTTCCCGACCGCGAAACGGCAAAGCGACACCTCCGGAACCCGCTAGAAGAAGAGCTTCGCCATTCGCTGCAACGCCTTGCTCTGCATGCGGTTCATCATCCAGCCCTCGGCGACCCGCTTCGAGAGGAACGACATGGACGGGAACGCGTGCTGGAGGAACATGATCTTGTGCATGCGGAGCCTGTTCTGAATGGCCAATCCCCACTCGTTGATCATCTCTCCCGCGCCGTTGCCGATGATCCGCACGCCGTGAATCCTGCCGCCCTCGCTGACGAACGCCTTGACGGAGCCCACGGCGATGTTTTCGGCGATTGCGGCGCCGTAGTCCTCATACTTCGATTCGACGACCTCGTACGGCACGTCCTGCTCCTTGAGGTCGCGTTCCAACCATCCGACGTGGGCGATCTGCGGCTCGGTGAAGACCGTCCACGGGACGACGTACTTCCGGTAGTCCCGTCGGAACGGTCTTGGGGCAACCGCGTTGATCAGCGCGATCATGCCCTGGTGCATCGCGGCGTGCGAGAAGAGGTAGGAGCCGTTGCAGTCGCCGGCCGCGTAGATGTTTCTCGCCGTTGTCCGAAGCGTCTTGTCGACCCGAATGCCCGACTCGCTCCACTCGACCCCCGCGGCGCCCAGGTTCAGCTCCGAGAGGTCGTGACGGCGCCCTGCCGCGATCAGGAGCTTGTCCCCGCGAAGCGTCTCGCCGCGATCGGTCTTCAGCGCGACGGAGCCGCTCTCGTTGAGCACACGCTGGATCACCCGCTCGTTGCAGACGTAGATCCCCTCGTCGGCGAACACCTTCTCCAGGAGCCGACCCGCGTCGGCGTCGCCGTGGGGAAGAAGATGTCGATCCATGTGGACGATCGACACGCGTGTTCCGAGGCGGCTGAACGCCTGGCCGAGCTCGCAGCCGATCCCACCGCCGCCGAGGATCACCAGGGACTCCGGAACCTCCTCGAGATCGAAGATCGTCTCGTTGGTCAGGTACTCGACCGAGTCGAGACCGGTGATCGGAGGGAGAAGCGGCTTCGTTCCGGTGCAGATGAAGATCTTCTTCGCCGTGTGACGTTGCCCGCCGAGCTCGACCGTGTGCGCATCGACGAACGAGGCGGATCCCTCCCGGAGCCGCAGATCGACCTTCTCGAACATCTTGGTCGTCTTCATCTCGTCGATGAACCGCAAGTGCTCGGCGATGCGGGCGAACGGCTTGTCGGGAGAAGGTGGCTCGACCGCGCTCAAGCCGAGGGTGTCCAGATGGCTCGCTTCGTGTCGCGCGTGCGCCGTACGCAGGAGCGACTTCGACGGGATGCAGCCGACGCTCATGCACTCTCCGCCGAGGGCTCGACGCTCGATTCCCAGTGTCTTCAATCCCATGTGCGAGGCCATGATCGAGACCGCCATCCCGGCGGGCCCGAGGCCGATCACGCAGACGTCATATTCGTACCGCATATCTTGTTCCCTCCAGCGTTGCAAGCTCTTGTACGGGAGGCGAGAGTATACCATCCGAGTCATCCTGCGGCAGCCGGGGAAAGCGTCCCGCTTCGCGCTATCATCGAGGACGAAGGAGGTTCACGTGAAGACGGCGATGATCGCATACTGCGGCCTGAATTGCGCCGAGTGTCCTGGCTACGTCGCCACGCAGAACGGCGACGAGGAGGCGTTGAAGAAGGTCGCCGCCCAGTGGAGTGACGAGTACGCCAGTGCTCTGACGATCGACGACGTGCGATGCAGTGGATGCCACGCGACGGAGGGGCCGCTGATGTCCCACTGCAGCGTGTGCGAGATCCGCGCGTGCAGCGTGGAGAAGGGCTTCGCGAACTGCGCACACTGCGACGAGTACGCGTGCGACAAGCTGACCAAGTTCTTCGGCTTCGCCCCCGAGGCGAAGACGACGCTCGACCGCATCCGCGCGGGTCTGTAGCCCTCCGGAGAGCTCGAAGCTGCGGCGACCTCAGGCTGCGATTGATTGCGCGCCCCCTGTTGCTTACTCTAAGCAGTCAGTCAGCCTGACAGCTTGACGTCGATCTTCGAGCGGGAGCGCGGAAGGTCGACGATTCGCCTTGCATCGCGAAAGGAGTCGCCTATGGCACAGATCAGCGAACTGGAGGCCTCTCTACGCCCGCCGGCGATGGAGATGCCGCCGTACCCACCGAAGGTCATCACCCTTGCCAGCGGAGAGGAGATGGTCGTCCGCCAGGTCGAGCGGGACGAGGTTCCGACCCTGCTCGAGGCAATCTACCCGCTGTTGTGGGTCGAGCGTGACTTCTACGACATCGTCGGCGCGCGCCTCTTCGGAGAGCTCCTCGCGTACAAGCGCTACCGGGTGAAAGACGAGTACGTCCTTGCAGGCCTGATCGACGGCGTCCTCGCCGGGATGGTCAACGGGCGTCTCGTCGACGAGAAGACCGGCATGAGCTACCACACGCTGACGATTCGACGGGGACTGCGCGTTGGGTCGCATCTCTTCGCGGCCAAGATGGAGTACCACATCGAACACTGCGCCCAGGAGGAGGTCCTGATCGTCGCCGAGAGCCCGATCGGCTTCCGCCGCTGGATGATCGAGTATCCGCTGGAGAAGCGATTCGAGGTTCAGCACGAACTCGGCGGCGTCCCGTCGTGGGTCCTGCCGAAGGAGACCTACTACAACGCCAAGCCGCGGCTCGTTTCCGGCCGCCGGCCGGTTCCGGAGGAACTGCTGCAAAGCGCGGAGACGATCACCCTGCCTGCCGAGGAATTGGTCGTGCGCCAGGTCGCCGGCGAGAAGGAGGGCAACGCATGAAGCCCGTTTACATTGCCGGCGCCGGGATGACCCGGTTCGGACGATCCGAGTGGTCGCTGATCAAGCTCGCCAGCGTGGCGTCGCTCGCGGCGATCCACCACGCGAAGTTGGGTGACGTCCCGATTGACAGCGTGGTCGTCGCCAACATGGGCGCCGCCCGCGTCAACAAGCAGACGGCGCTGGGAAGCGCGCTTGTCGATCAGCTTGCGCTCTATCCCGCGATGGCCGAGGCGGTCGAGAATGGGCCGGCTTCCGGCGCGTCGGCATTCAAGGTCGGCTGCCAGGCAATCGCCTCCGGCATGGCCGATGTCGTGCTCGTCACAGGCGTCGAACGGATGCGTGTCGTCAATGGGCTCGAGGGCACCGATTTCGTCGCCAGCCTGTCGCATCCGGAGGTCGAATACATCTACGGCGTGACCTTGCCGTCGCTGGCGGGGATGTTCACCCGCATGGTGATGGATCGGTTCGGCGTCGAACGCAAGCACCTGGCGATGGTCGCGATCAAGAATCACGAGAACGGCGCGAAGAACCCGTACGCGCACATCCAGCAGACGGTGACGATGGAGGGAATCCTTACCGCGCCGGAGGCGGTCGTAAACAACCCGCCGATCGCCGAGCCTCTTCACCTGTTCGATTGCTGTCCGGTCAGCGACGGAGCGGCGTCGGTGGTTCTCGTCTCGCAGGCGGTCGCAGAGAAACTCGGTGGGCCTAGGGTCCGCGTCGCCGGGATCGGACAGGCCACCGACACGCACGCGGTGCACGAGCGAGAGGATCCGACCGATCTCAAGGCCGTCCGTCTGGCGAGTGAGAAGGCGTTCTCGATGGCGGGGAAGGCGCCGGGGGACGTCGACGTCGCCGAGCTGCACGACGCGTTCACCATCCTCGAGATCGCCGAGAGCGAAGCGGCCGGTTTCTTCCCGCGCGGCGAAGGCCACTTGGCGCTCGACCGGGGTGAGACGAAGTTGGATGGAACGCTGCCGATCAACCCGTCCGGCGGTCTGAAGGCGAAGGGACACCCGGTCGGCGCGACCGGCGTGGCCCACTTGGTGGAGCTCACGTGGCAGCTTCGCGGCGAGGCGGATGCCCGACAAGTGAAGGACGCGAAGGTCGCCTACGCCTGCAACTTCGGCGGATTCGGCAACAACGTCGTGGCCACCGTGCTCGAGAGGGAGGCAGCATGAGCGAGAAGGTGTACGGCGGCAAATGTACGTCCTGCGGCACGGTCAACTACCCGCGGCGGCACGTCTGCTCGAACTGCCGCAACGAGACGTTCGAACCGGTCCCGATCGAAGGGGAAGGGGAAGTCCTCACCTTCAGCGACGTCTACGCGCTCGCGATCGACTACGAGACGCGGTACTTGCGCCTTGCCATTGTCGGGCTCGACAGCGGGATCCGCGTGACGGGGCAGCTCCTCGACGATGAGCCGAAGCTCGGCAAACGCGTCAAGACGACGATCGGCGTCGTCCGCGTCCAGGGAGGGCGCGAGATCCACGGACTCCAGTTCGTGCCCGCATAGCGGCCCCTTACGTGACGCCTCCACGCGCGCCCGGGTAGAATGGCTCTCTTGACTGCGGAGGAGGGGGTGGCGTGCTCGCCGATTGGGTTCGACGTGAAGGCCGGGTGCTCTCCGAGGAGTACCTGCGTGTCGACGGATTCCTCAACCATCGCATCGCTCCTGCGTTCATCGGCGAGGCGGGACGTCTCATCGCCGACCGGTTCCGCGATGCGGACGTATCGCTTGTCCTGACGGCGGAGGCGGCCGGGAACGTCATCGCGTACGAGCTTGCGCGGAGATTCGAAGCGCGAGCGGCCTACGCCAAGAAGGGGAAGGCGGCGACGATGTCTCGTCCCATCGTTCGCAGCCTCCGTTCCCCGACCAAGGGCACGATGACCGAGATCGCGATCTCGCAGGACTACCTGACGACCGAGGAGCGGGTTCTGATCGTCGACGACTTCCTCTTCCGAGGGACGACGAGCGCAACACTTGCCGACATGGCGATCGAGGCAGGCGCGCAGCTGGTCGGGTTCGCGTTCATCATCGAGAAGGCGTTCGCCGGAGGGCGAGGAGCGCTCGCGCGATACGACGTGCCCGTCGAGAGCCTGCTCTGTGTCGAGCGGATGGATCCGACAACGGGGGAGATCGAGTTCGGCGACGGACGATCTCTCGCGGAACTCGACGGGGAGCCGTCGGCGCCGTGAGCGTCGTCGTCCTCGACTTCGGATCGCAGTACACACAGCTCATCGTGCGGCGCCTCCGCGAACTGCACGTTCTGTCGGTCGTGTTACCGGGGACGGCCGACGTCGATCGCATCCTGAAGGAAGCGCCGCAGGCGGTCGTCCTGTCGGGAAGCCCGCATTCGGCGACGGCGACGGACGCGCCGCGTCCGGACGATCGGCTGTACGACTTGGGCCTTCCGATGCTGGGCATCTGCTACGGCTTCCACCTGCTTGTCGAGCGGTTCGGCGGTCACGTCATCCCGACGACGAGGCGCGAGTACGGCCGCGCCGAGCTGTCGACGACGGCGGGAGCCCTGTTCGAGGACCTCCCTGCCGGTGCGCACGTGTGGATGAGCCATGCCGACTCGGTCGAATCGCTCCCCGGAGGCTGGCGCGTCACCTCGTCGTCGTCGGAGAACCCGATCGTCGCCGCGGAGTCGGCCGACGGGCGACTTGTGGGCGTGCAGTTCCACCCGGAGGTTTCGCACACACCGATCGGGACCGCGGTGCTGGAACGCTTTCTCGATCGTGCCGCGGTCGCGCGCGACTGGACGCCGGAGGGGATGCTCGATCGAATCTCGCGAGAGACGATCGAACAGGTCGACGGCGAACGGGTCCTACTCGCCGTCTCGGGCGGCGTCGATTCGAGCACCCTCGCGCTCCTTCTGGCGCGTTGCGGCATCGAGCACCTCGGCGTCTTCGTCGATCACGGGCTCCTGCGATCCGGCGAGCGGGAGACCGTCGCTGCCTCGCTCCGGGACGTCGGCGTGAACCTGCAAGTCGTGGACGCGCAGGAGCGCTTCTTCGCAGCGCTCCGGGGGATCGTCGATCCGGAGGAGAAGCGTCGCGCCATCGGAAGGGAGTTCGTGGCCGTCTTCGAAGAGGTGGCGCAACGGGAGGGGCCGTTCCGCCTTCTCGCTCAGGGCACCCTCTACCCGGACGTGATCGAGTCGGCCGGTAGCGAGAGCGCGGCGAACATCAAGAGCCACCACAACGTCGGAGGCCTGCCGGAGATTCTCCAGTTCGATCTCGTCGAGCCGTTCCGACTTCTGTTCAAGGACGAGGTCCGCGTCGTGGCGCGTGGGCTGGGTCTGCCGAGCGACATTCGCGATCGCCATCCGTTCCCGGGACCGGGCCTCGCGATCCGCGTCCTCGGCGAGGTGACACCGGAGAGGGTCGAGCTTGCCCGTGAGGCCGACCGGATCTTCGTCGAAGGGCTACGCGAGTCCGGCTGGTACGACCGTGTTTGGCAGGCGCTCGCGATCCTGATCCCCGTCCGTACGGTCGGGGTCGCCGGGGACGAGCGGCGCTACGGCGATGTCGTCGCGCTGCGTGCCGTCACCAGCGTCGACGGGATGACCGCCGATTGGGCACGCCTTCCGGATGAGCTCGTCGACGAGATCTCTCGTCGGATGACGCGAGAGGTTCCCGAGATCGGGCGCGTCGTCTACGACGTATCGAGCAAGCCTCCGGCGACGATCGAGTGGGAGTAGCCGTCGGAGACGGGACTCGACGAGGAGTCCCTCATCGTTCGAGATGGCCGGGCGAGACGTTGGGAAGATCCTTTGCTTCGAGGGCGGTTCCTGTTACGATGCGCTCTTGGCCTACCGGCCTGAACAGGCCGACAGGCGGAATTAAGTCCCACAGGAGTTCCGAATCATGGACTACGACGTTGCGATTATCGGCGCCGGCTCCGCCGGGCTGTTTGCCTCTCTCGTTCTCTCCGAGGAGGGCCTGCGCGTGGTCGTTCTCGATCGCGGGCTGGCTCCGAAGGAACGGGAGAGCATCGTGTACGGCGTCGGGGGCGCAGGGACCTTCTCCGACGGGAAGCTGAACCTGACGACCAAGATCGGCGGCGACCCGGCGTCGATCGGGTGCAGCGAAGACGAGCTCCTGCGGCTGATCGCTCAGGTGGATGACACGTTCACCCGCTGCGGTGCGCCGATGAACTACTCCGGCGAGGACTCTGATGCTCTCGGAAGGCTCTACCAGTCGGCGGCACAGGCGGGGATCGAGTTCATCGCCGGTCGGCAGCGCCACATCGGCACGAGCCGGATCCGGGAAGTCATCGACGCCCTCTACCACGACCTGATCGA
>Ga0272441_10010633_pt1 | contig 13858 bp, 7 predicted proteins | sample SSMProp6N_FD_193582 | JGI IMG/M metagenome (GOLD analysis project Ga0272441, IMG submission 193582) | Marine sediment archaeal communities from Little Sippewissett salt marsh, Falmouth, MA, United States - SSM-Prop-6N | ecosystem: Environmental > Aquatic > Marine > Wetlands > Sediment ... | reverse complement strand
ATAATAGATCTCTTCGGATTTATTGGGTTTTTTACTGTCCGGATAGAGTTTAACGTCGGCGGGCAAAGTAACGGCGACCAGTTCGGGAGAATTATAATCATTTTTCGCGCCGCAAACGTCTTCATGGGCAATAACGTCATCGACATCCGGCAGATTCTCCTTATCATAGTAACCATACACTTCAAACGCATCGTGTGTGGTCCGGTTATCGTTGGGGCCGGCGCATTCCACAACACCAATCCAACCCGTTGGATTCAACCCACGCACAATTTCAGATACCGCCCGGGTCACACGATAGTCCGTAGTAATGCCGTTGACTTGTTCTTGGCCGTCCCATATACTGACCAGGTTTGGCTTCAAAATGACCGAATCTCCATCAGATACGATCGATTCAAGACCTCCCGCCGCTTCGACGGCCTGAACAACCATGGCCTTTATTTCATCGTATTTTATATCTTCCGCTCTTTTTTTATCCGATTGGAACAAAGCGACAGTGGATACCGGCTCAACAAACTGCCCGTCCGTTTCCACGGGCCAGGGGAGCATTTCTATACCGGTATGTAAAAATGTGAATCCCAATAAACATATACACGTCAATAGAAGTAAAACCTGTTTTTTTCTGGATAGTATCATAATCATCTCCGTATTGATTGAGAACCATGTAATATTGACATGATCCTTTTTTATTATAATTGATAAATTAATTTCATAACATAAAATAATTTGTCAAATGATCCCGTTGATCAAAAATCCCATTCCTGTGGCGAACAGTAACAGGAGCAAAACCATAAATATGATAAACCGCGGGCGCATGATCGTGGTCAATGCCACCAGCGGTGTTATTCGTGTGGCCGGTCCAACGATAAAAAATGCCAGCGCCGCGCCGGCGCTCAATCCTTTTGCAAGCATGGCGTTTATCAGCGGAACCGTGCCACCGCCACAAACATAAAGCGGAATGCCAAGCAACGCGCTGATGAGGATACCCAACCACTCAGGTTTTTGAAACAAATGAAATATCCGGTCTTCAGGGATCAACACATCTATAACAGCTCCGAGCAATACACCAATAACAATATAAAAGCCGACGAACTGTAAGGTATGTAAACTGCTTTTTATGAATTCCCGCCAGGCAAACAGCTTTTGTTCTGTCAGAATAGATGGATTTTTATGTTTCAAATTCGGATTGACTATCCAGTGCGAGTCAATTCTTTGCAGTACAAATCCGAAAACCAACGCGAACAAAATCACCGAAACCAATCGCAATACCGCCATCATGGGACTGATCCCGCCCCAGGTGATAATGAACAATTGCGGATTCATCAGTGAAGATGCGACCAGAAACGATATGAGCGACGATACCGGGAAACCCATATTGAACAGTATCAGGATAATGGGCAGACTGCCATAGGTACACATGGGCGATACGATCCCGATCCCGACAGCCCAGATCACAGCGCGTGTGGGTTTTACCGAAGCGTACCGGACCAGCAACTTTCCCCAGGTGATGTATTTCAGAATTTCAGAAACAACAACACCCGCGACAACATAAGGAAGTAAATTGATCAGGGTTGCGGTTGCTGATTCAAGGACCGGTGGAATCCACTCTTTCATGTTCTTATTTCCATGTATGGAGCGTTTATTTTTCGAGTCATTTTGTTTGTGATGTTAAATCATTGCGTTCATTTGATCTTTTTTCATCGATCATAAAATTATATCATTATCACGGCATTTTTTGAAATCAACAAATGCACTCTAAGACGGTTTATTAAGGTTTGCGAAATACACAAAAACAACTTTCAGGACAAATCCGGATCACTCCGGCAAGCCGTCAAGTACGGACTGAAGCCCATCTTTATCCAGCAGGACTTTTAGTATAGGGAAATTATCACTCAGTTTTCCTTTGACGAACGCTCTCGCTGTAAGCGGATCCGGCATTTCGTAAATATTCTGTCTGATCATTTTCATATCACCATAAAACCGATCGCCGGCGGCTTCCCAGCTTTTAATCAGATTCTGTTTTTCAGTTTGGGAGACGGATTTCATATTTAAAAGTTTTCTCAAATCAACCTGCACAGTGACCAACCGGCCGATATCATTCCATAGTTGTCCGGTATAATAAAACAACGCCCATCTCCAGTTGAATGCGGCATCCCGGTATTCCTGATCCAGGCTGTCCCCCAGCTCGCAGACCTTCCGTATGTCGTTTATGAAGACATTGACAAAATCATTGTCACTCAGTTTTTTTACATCACCTCTTCTGAAATAGGCATAGTAATTGGACTTGCCGGCTATCAACTCATTGAGTTGAGTTATATATCTGGTTTTTTGGTCCAGATTTTCATCCCCAAGATAATACCTGGCATAGTCCCGGATCGTATTTTGCATAACCGAAGCGTTTTGATCCCACGCAAACCCGAGATTGATAATAAGCGCGAGATTGTTCTGAATGCCCTCGGTATAGATCATCACGCCATCCCGGACATCATTTTCAAGATATGTTGTGTATTTATTGTTTAGAGAATTGTAAGAATTGTCCTGATACCCCAGAGCGCCGTAGGGGGACCTGCAGGTATACATCAGACAGGTCTTCATATATTGATTTGGGATATCTTTTGATACGCTCATATTGTCGAACATTGTCGCCGTCAACCAATCGGGCATCTCTTTTCGTAATTCCTTCACAAAGATGGATGCGTCGGTGCTTCCCTCCTGAAAACGATAGTATGGATTTTCGGAGAGCCACCATTGATCCACCATAACTTTGCCGTCCGGTTTGATCTGCTTCCATATTTGCGCATATTTTTTAGCGACATGGTAATAGGTTTTGGCAAATGGACGGCATAAATCACATCCGCAGCCACCCGGGTCAAGACAATGAACATTGACAATATCAATTTCATCCTTTAGTTCGGTCAGGATCCATGTGTATTTCTGATAAGCCAGTTCCATTCCTTCCCCGGACAGGCATACCCTGTGATCCGTCGTCCCGCCCCCGAAATCCTCAGCCGCAATGGCGTCATAATTTTCCACCGAGCCCTTTGACCATCTCCCCTCCCCCGGGAAAATATAGTTATGATGAATATGATATATCGTTGAATAGAAATACTTGTGCGCCATGGAAAAAATAGTGGGAAGTTTCAGCCACAACTCGCGCTCATAATTCGGGGTTCCCGGATCGAGGGGATCGCCGAAATGAGGACCGTAAAACGTCATCACATGGTTCGCGCCCCAGAGCGCGTATTCCAGCAGCAGGTCCTCATAACTCTCCACAGACAAGGTGGACAGGGAATTATTCATATTTGTCGCCAGCCAGGCTACCCGGATATTGCTTTTAGGATAATCGATAACATCTTTAGAATTAATAATGTATTTATCGTCGCTTTTACGGATGGAATGCAGGAACCGGCCTATGCCGTACAGCAGTCCCCTTTCATCGGTACCCTGAATAATCAAAACATTGTCCTTTGCGGAACAGAAAATGATTTTGAATCCCTCCGCTTTGTTTTCCCGCTGAAAGATATCCAGTTTATTATATTTTTCAGCGACATTGGCAGCATATTCAGAATTGCCTGTACAAAGTATGACCTGATCTTTTAATTTTTCATTCTTCGGTTCATGAACCGGTTTGGTCATATATTCCAGGCCCGTACGTTTTTCCATTCTGTTTTGCATGATCCCGGCCAAAAAAAGGTCCGTTTCAGTAGACCCGCAGACAATTTCACCTTTTTTTAACACAAATGAGTCTGCCGGATTGGGGTGTAATTGGCTTGTTTGAATTAATAAAAACAGGCAGACAATAAAAAAGCTTGTTACCAAAGCAAAACTTTTTTTGTTCGTTTTCAAAAAACCTGAAATTCTCACAATACCTCCTCTTAATAATTATTCAGTTCTTGACAAAATAATTTCTTATAAAAACAGTTTGATATAACTTTATCTCTTGCCGCCAAATCCCGGTTCACTTAACACCCGGGTTGGTAACTTTTAACGTACAAATTTTATAAAAATTCTGTTCATCTTTCAGTGCAGGATTTAAGGGCAAATACACGGTTCTAAAAACCTGAGCCGAGAAGAGTTTCAGATATAAATCATAATCTCCCGGTTTGAGTTTTTCAGGCAGTTTGATCCGATAATTTTCACTGTAAATTTTATCACCGGAAGACGGCAGCCAGTTTTTATTACCGGCGGGAACATTCACGGTCATCGTTTCAGGACCTTCAAGGCGCAGGATGAGTTCATAATCATTATAAGCCGGTGCAACACCGCGATTTTCCCAGGTGACGGATATGTCCGCTATTTCACCGGCAACCAACTCGTCCGGTACCTCTACTGTGTGAATAAAAAACCAGTAACCGCAACGGTTCAACAGTTCGTTAGTTAATTCCGGATTATCGCCTCGCCACTTGTGCGCGTAACCGTGATAACCGATATAGGTCGCGTGCAGCAGTTGTAACGCGCTGCGAAAAAAATCCGCGCCTGTTTTACCATTGCCGTGTTCAGCCAAAGACGAACCGGGCTCATTCAGCCAGTTTCCCAGTCTTTTCACCGTGCCGTAATGCTCCAGCTCGAATACGGTGGGCCTGTCTTTGTATACCGTTTTAAAGTATTCCGGGCTGCGGACCGTAAAAGTGGTTGTATAGTTGCCGATATAACCGTTCACCAGAATGCTGTCGTCACGATATGATATCCCATTTTGCACAATATACTGATGCATTTTTTGGCGTTCATCAGGATCTTTGATATTATACACAAAATCGTCGCTAACGACCAATTGCGATTTTTGAAAATATTTAAGATACAGATCTATATGAATTTTCAGTTGGTCAAAGTTATATAATCTTCTACTGCCGAAATAGGTATGTCCTTCTCCCCAGTCTCCGACACTACCGATATCCACGTACTGCAGACAGGGCTTGCCGTCATAACGGGCGCCGAAAGCTTTTAAAAAATTATCCAGCTTTTCGAGAAATACAGAATCATCAAAGACCGGTTCCCACGGACCTTCCGGCCCGGTTTTTTCACCCTTTAAATAATAACCGCCTTTAGCGCCGGCTTCCATCACCCATTTAGGCGTGGCAAACTGCTGCTCGATCCGGTCGCAACGTGTTTCCCGGCAGCTGATCCGAAACGAGATACCCAGGCCTTTGGCAGTCCATTTTTCGATGTATTCATCGATCACATCCCAGTTGAACTGTCCTTCCTGAGGTTCGAGGTAAGCCCACGCCAGGCGCATATATAGATGATCCATTCCGGGGAATTCGGTCAAATCCGAGTCGTTGGCTACAATATATTTGTTCACATGGTTGTCCGGAAAATGGTGATACCAGCCCTTGTGAGGATTTTCAAGTGGAATTTGGTCATTCCAATGCGGTTTCATATCAATTTCACGGCTTGAGCAAAAATCAGGTATAAAGATCGTCAAGCCAACGATCATAAGCAACAAAAAATGTGATTTTACAATTAATTTGGAATAATTCATTTTATCATTTCCCGTTAATGAATTTAAACATTCTTGTAAATCTTTTCTTCTTTGAATAAATTATAATATTTTAACACATTTCATAAAATAATAAAAGTATACAATTAAACTAAAAAAAAAGTTATAAATTGCAAGGATCATAATCCTCAATGTCCGTGCAAATTATTTCACCAACACCTTATGTTTTGATGATTATTATTCATCGTATATCATACATTGTTATCAATATTGCTCCTACTATATCGTCAATCACAAGAGGAATAATATGGGTTTATAATTAAAAAACCAAATCACCAAGCGTTCGACAACCATGATTACAACCCTGAGGCCGGCCGGCCTCAGGGTTATTGTTATTTTACTTGATAAAAACAAGTTTCCTGGTGCTCACAAAATCTTTCGCCGACAGTCTGTACAAATAAACGCCGCTGGATACCCGTGAGCCGTAATCATCCATACCGTCCCAAATCACCCTGTGTACACCGGCGGAAGTAAGACCGGAATGTAGGGTTCGGATCAACCGGCCGCGCTGGTTGTAAACGGTCAAGGTGGCATGAGTCATTTCCGGGACCGTGAAGGTTATTGTGGTCACCGGGTTGAACGGATTCGGATGGTTCTGCATCAGGGCAAAGTCGGTTGGTAATTTTTCAGAATCCTGGGTCTTGTCTTCATCCGCGATGCTTTTTGAAAGCGATACGGAGAAATCCTTGACATTATGGGAAAGAATTACAGCCGTCAGGACATAACGGTTGAGAGTACTGACGCTTGATTGAGTTGACCTGAAATCATAATCATCCGCGATCTGTACTTCCGATCCGCCTTCGGGGGTGACAAAAACATCGTATTTTTTCGTGGATATATTGACAACCATCCGTACGTGGAAAGCATCATCCGCGCCATAATTTACGGTGGCGTCCTTTGCATAGGTTGTGCCGGTTCGCACATCAATATAACCGGCGGTACCAAAACGTACATTACAGGCCAGGTCATCATAGTCATCAATGCCTGTGGCGGCGTCGGCAAGTCCGGTCACACCATTCATATTCGCGGTGTTCGCCCGCATATCAAACTCCGCGGTAAAACTGCCGGTTTGAGATGTCATGGTAAAGGCCTGCCAATCCAAACTGCTTTCATGGCTGTTTTCCCAGGGATCTGTCGCGGTTGTAAACGTTATATCCTTGACATTATAGGAAAGAATTTCACATTTCACCACGTAGCAGTCGAGAACATTGATACTTGACTGATCCGTCCTAAAGTTATAGGCACTGGCAACCTGCACTTCCGATCCGCCTTCGGGCGTGACGAAAACATCATATTTTTTCGTGGAAACGTTGATTTCCATCCTGACATGGAAAGCGTCTCCCGCGCCATAATTAACAGTGACGTCTTTAGCATAGGCTGAACCATTTCGCACGTCAATATATCCGTTGGTATTAAAACGCACGATACAGGCCAGGTCATCATAGGTATCGGGATTGGTAGCATTGTCAGCCAGCGCGAACACGCCATCCATATTCGCGGTATTCGCCTTCAAATCAAACTCTGCGGTAAAACTGTCGGTTTGAGCCGTCATGGAAAAAATCTGCCAACTCAAACTGCTTTCCAGGCTGCCGGTCCAGCTATCTGCTTGGGTGGTAAAGGAACGGGAGCCCGACCAGGCGCTTGATCCACCGGCGTTCGACGCCTGAACGCGCCAGTAATAGGTTGTGCTGTAGCTTAAACCGGATATACCGATCTGAGTCGAGGCTGTGCTGCCGCTCTCAACAATGGATGAAAAATTCAAAGTTGTTGAAACCTGATAACTATAACTTGTCGCTCCGCTCACCGCGTTCCAGACCAGATCTAAACTTAGCGGCTGGTCCGTAGCGTTATCTGCCGGACTTGATAAAGTGGGGGCCGCCGGCGGCGCAACAACAGTTGTAAAGGAACGGGAAGCCGACCAGGCGCTTGATCCGCCCGTATTCGACGCGAGAACCCGCCAGTAATAGGTCGTCTCGTGGCTTAACCCGGAGATATTCACCTGGGTCGATGCCGTGCTGCCGCTTTCCACCACCGAAGAGAAATTCGAAACCGTCGAAACCTGATAACTGTAACTCGTCGCTTCGCTCACCGCGTTCCAGACCAGGTTTAAGCTGAGCGGCTGGTCCGTCGCGTTATTCGCCGGACTTGATAATGTGGGAACGGCCGGCGGATCGACCAGAGTTGTAAATGATAAATCCTTGATGTTAAGTGAAAGAATTTCACATTTCAAAACGTAACAATCGAGAACATTGATACCTGCCTGATCCGTTCTAAAATCATAATTATTGGCAATCTGTACTTCCGACCCGCCATCGGGCGTGACATAAACATCATATTTTTTCGTGGAAACGTTGATTTCCATCCGGACATGGAAAACATCACCCGCGCCATAGTTAACCGTGACGTCTTTTGTGTAGGCTGAACCATTTCGCACATCAATATAACCATCAGTACTTGTACGCACGATACAGGCCAGGTCATCATAAGTATCTGGATTGGTGGCATTATCAGCCAGCGCGAAAACGCCATTCATATTCGCGGTGTTCGCCCGCATATCAAACTCCGCCGAAAAGCTGCCGGTTCGGGAAGTCATGGAATAAATTTGCCAATTCAAACTGCTTTCCAGGCTACCGGCCCAGGCATCTGCAAGAGTTGTAAAAGAACGGGAACCTGACCAGGCGCTTGATCCATACGAATTCGACGCCAGAACACGCCAGTAATAGGTTGTGCTGTAACTTAAACCGGAAACATTGACCTGAGTTGATGCTGTGCTGCCGCTTTTCACAATGGAGGAAAAATTCGAAGTCGTTGAAACCTGATAATCATAACTCGTCGCTTCGCTCACAGAATTCCAGACCAAATTTAAACTGAGCGGCTGGTCCGTAGCGTTATTAGCCGGACTTGATAAAGTGGGAACCGCCGGCGGATTGCCGGAACTTATCGGTCTGGGTTTGACGGCGTCAAAACCGGCGGTGCCCAGGTTGTTGCCGTATTTCCAGCGGGCAGGGCCGACATAACGAACCATCATCTGGTCGTCGACGTTAATGGCCGAGGGCATCAGATCGCCGGACTCCCAGCGGTAAACGCCCCAGCGCAGGTGCGGACAACCATCCGTGGACAGCATGGTGGGATTGTTGAGTATCTGGCCCGTTGGGGTATCGTTGTAAGAGTAGTTATCGCTGTCACCGGCTTCGTATATCCAAACCTTGATGTATCCATCGTATCCTTTGCTGTATTTAATCTCCACGATCCAGTCATACCAGACGTCCTCCTGAATGGTACCGAGGCTCTTGTAAACGGGATCCTCTCTGGTTCGGAGCTCTAATTCCCGGTTCGGTTTCATATTGATCTGGGTGGCGGGAGAGCCTGCACCGCAATTGCTTCTGAATTGCAGTATGGTTGCGGTGTGGGACTCGTCAATGTCGGTCCATTTTTCGGACCAGCCCATCCACACCGTTTGACCTTCCGCGGCCCGTCCCGTCGCACGCCAATCATCGTTCACGGAGAGCTCGGCGCGTTCCACGCTGTTGTTCTGGTTACAGGTGGCATAAATGCTCGCGTCCGTATACATCATCACCGAATGGGTGCCGGAATAGCGGAGCTGGTCGGTAACGCCAATGTGTACGATGGAATTGCCTGAATTGGAAACATGATACGTGTCGGTGCTGTTGACCGGATCCCGGCCGTCCTGGTTGGGGTCGCCGCAGTTGATCCCGGTGCCGAAATAGAATTCATTATTGTCCGTATACCTGCTGTTGGTCCAGTTAGCGATGATATCCGCGGTCTCCTGACCCGGCAGTCGCCGCAATTGGGCACAAATACCTGGGATAATAAGACCAGGCATACGACAAATAACATTTGAAATAAAACATCACTGTTTTTATTTGTTCTAAATAATCCTGAAATTTTCATAAAACAACTCCTCGATAATAAGGTGATCTCCTTGTTTAAATTATCATCCTTGGATGAAATAAAATGTATTAAGGCCCCATAAAAATATCACTATCGAAGTATAGCGGTAATCCGGAAGAGTTATTGTTTAAAATGTTCTTTATTCTCAGCGCCCGCGTTAATAATAAAAAAGCCACAGGCCTTTTAGAGTTAGCGCGGGCGCAGCTAATATTCTTGTCTCGTTACCCGATCGGACGGGTATAAATACCTGGATTTGTTCATTGAAACTCCTTTAATATGCAAAATTATATTTTCATTCGATTACACTCTTTATCACAGGCCCAAAAACGCTGTGGCGCTGTATGGCCTTTTAATTAAATGCCGTATACTTTTGCGTTCGCTTACAACGGTACAATCCTGAGCCCGGTGGGCATCAGGATTGTTATGATATTACTTGATAAAAACAAGTTTTCTGGTGCTCACAAAATCTTTCGCCGTCAGCCGGTACAAATACAGGCCGCTGGATACCCGCGATCCATATTCATCTCTGCCGTCCCAGACCACCCTGTGCTCACCGGCGGAAGTAAGACCGGCGTGCAGGGTGCGGATCAACCGGCCGCGCTGATTGTAAACGGCCAGGGTGGCGTTGGTCGTTTCCGGTAGTTTAAATGTGAATGTGGTCGCCGGGTTGAACGGATTCGGGTGGTTCTGCATCAGGGCAAACTCGGTTGGTGATTTTGCGGGGATCGGGGATGATCCATCATCTAAAGAACATTCCGTAAAGGGTTTGGGTTTGACGGCATCGAATCCTTCGGCGCCCAGGTCGTTGCCGAACATCCACCGGGCCGGGCCGATGTATTTAGTCATCAGACGGTCCTCGGGGAGAATATCTGAGGGCATTTTGTCGCCGGAATCCCAGCGGTACACCCCCCAGCGCAGATGCGGACATCCATCATCATCCAACATGGTCGTACAGTTGAGTAACTGACCTGTGGGTTGGTCGCTGTAGGAATAGCTATCGCTGTCGCCGGCCTCGTAAATCCAAACCTTTATATAGCCGTCATTCGATTTGCTGTATTTGATCTCGACAATGCAGTCATACCAGACATTTTCCCGGACGGTAATCATGTCCCGGCGCAAATCTCTGCTTCTGAGCTGCAGTAACCGGTTGGGCCGCATGTATACTTCTGTGGCAGGCGAACCCGCACCGCAATTGCTCCTGAACTGCAGAACGGTTGCGGGATGTGATTCGTCAATGTCGGTCCACATTTCGGACCAGCCCATCCACACCGTGTTGCCCTCCCCCGCGCGGCCCGGTTTTCCCCAATAAGTCTGACCCAGGTTAATTTCGGCCCGTTCCACGCTGTTGTTCTGGTTGCAGGTGGCGTGAATATTGGCGTCCGTGTGCATCATCACCGAATGCGTGCCCGGGTATCGGACCTGGTCGGTGACGCCAAAGTGTACGATGGCATTACCGGAATTGGATACGTGGTAGTAGCTATTGCTGTTCTCCTTGTCTTTGCCGTCCTGTTTGGAATCGCCGCAGTTGATCCCGGTTCCGAAAAAGAATTCATTGCCGTCGCTGGCGTAAGCCCGGGTCCAGGAGGCGATAATGTCCGCGGTCTCCTGGCTCAGGCATTCGCCGCCATAGAGGACGAATACCTGGGATACTAAAACCAGGGCAATAATAGATAATTTTTTGGCCAAAGCAACTCTATTTGTTTTCACCAAGCCTGAACTTTTCATAGTTTCTACTCCTTATGGTCAAAGCCATATCAGTTTGCGTTGCTTATCCGGGGAAAATGATATACAATCTAAAATCACAGAAAATCATCCGATAATAATACATTTAAAACTTTGGAATTGTAACTGTTTGTCAAAACACTTTTTATATATTCGCGATCAATCAACTCATCAGGCATGTGATAAACATCCTGCCAGATTAGACGTATCTCCTCGATCAATCCGGTTTTTGCCTCCATCCATTTTGCCTGCAGCTTTTCCTTTGCAGGAAAATCATTTTTATTGGTTATTTGATCAGCATGAAGCGTATATTCTATTTCCGCCAGCGTCGCAATATTTTTCCAGACTTTACTGCTTAAAAAGAACAGTTGCCATCTCCAGGTATTACTTGGTGATGCCATTTCACTTTGTATTCTGTCAGCTAATTCAACCAACTGTTCTGTCTGATTCAGCAACGCGGTCAAATATTCTTTTTCGTGAATTTCCTTTAATTCTCCTTTTCTCAGCCAACTGTAATATTCGGATACCAGGCGGTTTAAATCTTTAATATAACGTTTCTTCAATTCCACGTTTTCATCGCCCCAATAATACCGTATATAAGACTCCATAACAGAATCCGTAAGGTCAGGGTCATGATTCCACGCGAATTGCAGGCTTATCGCCAGGCCCAGGTTATTCTGAATTCCTTCATTATATATCATTAATCCGCCATCCACGCCGTTCTCCAAATAGGATTTGTATTTCTCCTGAAAAGAAGGCAAGGGAGCATCCTGGTATCCATATACTCCATAAGGATATCGCCCCAGATAGATCATTCCGGTTTTGATATATTTCGCGGGGATCATTTCGGAGACCTCCATATTATCCACCATCGTCGCGAACATCCAATCCGGTTTGTCTTTTCTCAACCGGTTTACGAAAATTTTCGCGTCGGTACTGCCGGGATCATATTTGGGGAACAACCAGGTTTGATCAACCATAACCTGCCCCCGCGGATTGATTTTTTTCCATAAAAAAGCATGCTTTAAGGCCGCTTGATAATAACTTTCGGCAAACGGCCGGCATTTTTCACATCCGCAACCACCCCAATCCATACAATGCAAATTGATACAATCAACTTTATCTTTTAATGATAAAAGTATCCAATTGTATTTTTCATAAACCACTTTCATCCCTTTTTCTTCAGAAAGGCATACTTTGGGATGATCAAGTTCACGCCAGGGCGTTGTGATATAGGGCTCCGCTTTGATCTTCTCGTAATCGGGCAGCGAGCCGGTTGACCACCTTCCATCTCCGGGGAAAATATAATTATGGTGAACATGATATACCGTGGTTAATAAATATTTATGGGCCAGATCGAATATTCCGGGGAGTTTGAACCACAGATCACTCTCGGCTTTGGGTGTTCGGGGATCTTCCGGGTCTCCATACATGGGGCTGTAAAATGTCATAATATAATTGGTACCCCACAGCGCATATTCGAGTAAAAGATCATCCCATTTTTCCAGGCTTTGAACCGAAAGCGAATTATTCAGGTTGGTCGCGAGCCACGCCAGCCGAATGGGGCTTTGGGGAAAATCCGCGACATCTTTCGCCGGAACGATAAATCGTTTGTTCTCCAAACGAATGGAATGCAGGAACCGGCCTATACCATAAAGCAAGCCCCGCAGGTCATCTCCCTGAATGACCGCCACATTATCACGCGGCGAACAAAACAGGATCTTATAGCCGTCCGTATACTTTGGCCGTTTCAGGAAATCCTGTTTACTGTATTTTCGGGCCGTTTTAATAAGAACTTTTGAATCACCGGTACCCAGCAGAATAACGTTTCTTTCAGGTACTTTCCCGGATTTATCTATGGGTTTAATTTGAAAATCCAGGTCCGTTCTCTCTTTTATTTTTTTCTGCAAAGCGGTTGCAAACAAATGCTCTTTTTCAGTGTTTTCATACAGTATGATCCCCTTGTTTAAAACAAAATTTTCCGCCGCCGGATACGTTTTGTCAAAACAGCCGTATAAGCATAAAAGGAATATAAGGGTGGATAAAAATAAATTTGATCTTTTCATAAATATTATATTATCCTTTCAATTTGTTCTAAATACCATGCAAACGCAAAAAACATCATCAACAAATTTCTGATAAGCGGTTTTTTCATAACAGCATAGCTGTTTATACCCGTATCAGATGCCTGACATCTCACCTTTTAAACCAATTTTAATTGCATAGGCGTGTTTGCATGGTTTTTCTTCAGGCAGCCTGACCGAAAGACCGTTTTCATTTCTCGACCATTGCAGTTCGTTTTTGGAGCCAAGCAAGCTGACGGAAGATATCCCTCCAGAACTGATCTTTTCCTTTAAGCTCAGGTTTTCAATCAATATCTCATTTTTTTCAGGCCAACCCAGCCCAATGACATAAAGCACGTCCCCCTTTTTTGATCTGGTGAAGCGGATATCTTTATCTGTATATACAAGTTTTTCTTTTTCTCCGCTTCCGTCTTTACCCGGTTTCGTGGATGGCCCCTCGCCGTATAGACGCCAGGGTCTGGTTCCGAATATCGCTTCTCCATTAATATCCAACCAGTTACCGATCTCCAATAAGATATTTACGGCCGGTTCGGGAATTGTGCCATCAGCTTTAGGGCCGACATTCAGCATCATGACACCATACTTACTCACCAGGTCGCAAAGCATATCAATGAGTTCATCGGCAGTTTTGTATTCGGGATTCACC
>Ga0272441_10010632_pt1 | contig 13859 bp, 9 predicted proteins | sample SSMProp6N_FD_193582 | JGI IMG/M metagenome (GOLD analysis project Ga0272441, IMG submission 193582) | Marine sediment archaeal communities from Little Sippewissett salt marsh, Falmouth, MA, United States - SSM-Prop-6N | ecosystem: Environmental > Aquatic > Marine > Wetlands > Sediment ... | reverse complement strand
CCTAATCCCTGATAAACAGTTATATGACAAATATTGATCTGCTTCAGATGGTCGAAAGCGGCGGATGTTCCGCAAAGATACCAGCCGTACAGCTTGATGAGATACTCCGTTATTTTCCTTTGCCTGATGATCCTGATATCCTCATCAATATTGATACACATGATGATGCGGGAGTTTACAGGGTGAACGACGAACTGGCACTGGTGTTCACCACTGATTTTTTCCCGCCCGTATGCAGTGACCCTTATGAGTTTGGACAGATTGCAGCAGCAAATTCTGTCAGCGATATTTATGCAATGGGCGGCAAACCCGTTATTGCATTGAATATTATGATGTTTCCGGTTGCAAAATTACCTGCAGAGGCTTACAGGGATATCCTTAAAGGAGGAGCTGATATAGCATCCCTTGCAGGTGTGAGTATAATAGGAGGACATTCAATCGATGATCATACTCCTAAATATGGACTGGCGGTGGTGGGATATGTCCATCCACGTAAAATAATTTCAAATGCAGGTGCACGGCCCGGAGATATATTGATACTGACAAAACCTCTGGGTACAGGTATTATACTGGCAGGCCAACGCCTTGGGTTAACCTCCGAAGATGAAATTGATGAGGTAAAAAGTGTAATGAAGCATCTTAATAAATCAGGTGCAGACATAATGAATAAATACTGTATAAAGGGGGCGACTGATATTACAGGTTTCGGACTTGCAGGACATGCTCTTAAGATGGCCAGGGCAAGTGATGTGTCAATAACACTGAACCTGAAATCACTGCCGCTTATCAGTAATACATATTCAATTACTGACCTGGGTTGTATACCAGGTGCCTCATTCAGAAACCTTGAATACGTTGAGAATGATACTTTTTTTGATGATGATCTTGATTATAATCTGAAAATGATAGCATGTGACTCACAAACCTCAGGGGGATTGCTTATGGCTGTACCACAGGAGAAATCGGATGAGGTGATTTCAGAACTTCATAAGAACGGTCTTGAGGAGTCATCAAAAGTAGGTTTCGTAACGGGTAAAAGGGAGAGATATCTGTACGTCAATAATTGAAAAAGGCTATTTATGTCTGGGAAGTGTGAAAAGGAATTCTGTTCCGCCATTTGCCTTATTACGGACCATGATCTCACCTTTATGCAGCAGGATGGCATTTTTTACTATAGCCAGCCCCAGTCCTGTACCTCCTCTTTTTCTTGAACGTCCTGAATCAATTCGGTAGAAACGTTCAAATACACGGTTAATATGTTCATTGGGAATACCGACCCCGTTATCGGAGAATGAAAAATGATAATATTTTTTGTCTTCATTGTAAACAAGGACCTTTATTACCGTTCCATCGCCGGCATAGTTAATGGCATTCTCCAGCAGGTTTTGAAATATTGATAATATAAGTGACCTGTTTCCCTTTACGACTACTTTCTGATCAATATCAATCTCTACCGACATTCGGTGAGCATCGATGGCTGATTGAAAATTATCCCTGACCTCTTTAATGACCTTCCTTATTTTTACCTTCTCCCGGGGGAAAGAATCACTTGCTTCTTCTATTTTATTAAGTATAGAAATGTCATTGATCAGTCCTGTCAGTCTGTCGGTCTGGGCAAGAGCCTTTTCGAGAAAGTATCTCTGTTTCTTGGGCTCAATTTCCTTGTCATTGAGGAGAGTTTCAAGATATCCTTTTACGGAGGAAACAGGTGTTTTGAGCTCATGTGATATATTTGAGGTCATCTGCTGCTTAATAAGTTTGTTTTTACCTGCCTTGGTAATATCGTTCAGGATGACCTCAAAACTCTTGTCATAAAAAATTACACACTGGATCCTGAAGAAGCGTCCGTCCTTGGAGACCTGGTATTCCATCTTTGGCAGATCATCTGATTGTATAACAGCCTCAGAATATTTATTCACGAAATCTTCCACTTCCTCAAATGCAGGAATATCGAAGAAGTTAGATGAAAATATTTTTAGGTCTCCCGATATCATATTCATAAACCGGATGAAATGATCATTATTAAAGATAAGTTTTTTCTCAGGTCCGAAGAATGCAATTCCTTCATTCAGGGCATTAAGGTGATTGAAGAGTTTTTCTTTTTCAATTGCTAGATCATTTTTTGTTGATAGCAGGTTATTATAGATGTCAAGTATCTCGGAACCAATGATTCCCAGTTCATTTTTAGGGAATTCAGCAATAAAAGGCCTGTCATTTCTCAGGCTTACTGTAAAGTCTTTCAGCCGTGTTACTGATTCACCGAAACGGTTTGTAACAATAAGAATAACTCCTCCGATAATCAGGAAGCTGAAGAGTATAGTAAACAGAAACCTCAGGTTGCCTTTGAGAAAATCTGCCACGGTAACGTCATAAACCAATGCAGCCCTTATAAAATATGGTGTATATAGTTTTGAATAGTAATAATACTCTTTTCCTGTTGTTCCGGATTTCCTTATCGCAGTGCCAAAATCTTTTTGCGATGATTCAATTATCTCAGGACGTGTCCTGTGATTTTCCATGTTTTCAAAATCATCAACGAAGCTGTCATAATGAACTATTCCGGATGTGTCAATTATTGATAATCTCAGATTCGGATGTGGTAGTAACCTTATCAGGGAGTCGGTATTACGATAATTGCCGGTTTCATGTATATAGTTTATATTGAGGAAGTTATCGACAATTCTTGTGATATTGTACAATTCATCATTGATAGTAGATATACGGTACTCTTTTTCCTTTTTGTAGAAGTAGGTAATGATAAGTACAGCTACAACAACAAATATGGCTGTATAAAAGAAAAGAAGGTTATTTCTGAATCTGTTTTTTGTACCGAAAATTCCCATCTCAGATATCACAATTCAAAAAAGTAACCATACCCTGTTTTGTTTTTCAGGTATTTCCCGAATTTACCAAGCTTGTTTCTTAATCTGGTTATATTGACGTCTACAGTACGTTCAGTCACGATAACATCATTACCCCATACTGATGTCAGCAGATCCTCTCTTGAAAACACCTTTCCCTGATTCTCAATAAGCAGTTTAAGGATTTCGAATTCCTTTTTTGTCAGCTCTACTTTTTCGTCATTGATGATAAGTCTTTTCCTTCCTGTATCAAGTTCTATATCTCCTATTTTAATTGTTGGATGGGCTTTTGCTTTATCGGATTTTGCCCGTTTCAGAACAGCTTTTACTCTTGCAGTCAATTCATTAACAGAAAAAGGTTTAGTAAGATAATCATCAGCCCCCAGGCTGAAACCTGTAAGTATATCATTTTCAGTATCTTTGGCGGTAAGAAAGATTATCGGGATATTTATATTCAGGTCTTTTCTGAGTTTATCAGCAAATTTAAAACCTGACATTGGTCCCATCATAACATCAAGCAGAAGAAGGTCGAATTTATCTAATGATCTTTTAACAGCCTCTTCTGCCGAGTGGGCCACCTCAGTCTGGTAACCTGCATTTCCAAGGTTATACTGGAGTATTTCGCAAAGGTCTTCTTCGTCGTCAACAATCAGTATTCTTTTATTTTTTGTTTCCATTTGGGAAAGCATTTAAATTATTCACAAATTTATTATTTTTATAATTAACATTATGAAGAAATGCCTGCTGGCCAGTAACCGGGACCAACAGGCATTAAAAACAAATATGCGCCAAAATACCTACTTAAAACAATGAATAAGTGAGTTTTAAGTGGTATGTTATCCCAGGTTCAAGTTTTGTGAAGAACTGATCAGTCGGATTAAAGGATTTGAATACCGATTCTTTTTTGTCGTTAAGAAGATTCTCAATTTTAAATCCAAGTTGTGTTTTCTTGTCCTTACCAATACTCTTACTGGCTGTGAGGTTTAAACTATGAAATGGTAACATATAGATATCGGGTCTGTCGGCTATACCGACATACTGAAGTGTTTTACCCTGTACATTGTAAAAAAGACCGGCTTCAAAACCTGACCAGAATCCGTTTTCTCCCCCGGAATATGATAATCCACTGTTGATTATATATGGAGCCTGACCTGCCATGACACGGTCCTGATCAATCGTCTCTCCTGTTCTTGCATTTTCAACCTTTGAATAGTATTCGGTCAGACTTAACTCTATCCGTGATCTTGTAACTGATATATTGGATGATATATTGAAATTCTCCAATTTGCCGGAAATGAAATCAAGATTCTGACGGAATTCTACCTCAAATCCAATAACCTGACCGTCGCCTACGTTTCTGGGCTGAAATGTACCAACCTGAGTAGCATACTGCACAATTTCTATCGGATCGATAAAATATTTATAGAATCCACTCACAGAGACCATCTGGCCGTTTTTCTGGAATGATTCCCAGCGTATATCCGCATTATGAATATATGAGCTGGTAAGGTTGCCATCCCAGTATTCCTTGTCCTGAACAATATCAGCATCAGGGAACATACCTCCTACAAAAGTGCGGCCGCTTATAGGATCGACTATTTCTGCAAATGAGAGTTCTTTAAAGGAAGGTCGTGCGATTGTTCTTGCGTATGAGAATCTGAGATTCTGATTATCCGAAAGATTATAAATCAGGTTTACTGACGGGTAAAAACCCAGATCATCAATTACCTTATCATTATTCAATATTCTTGTTCCAAGCTGATTCTGGCCGGTATATCTCTGAACGTAATTCTCAACCCTTAACCCTGCAATAATGTTCAGTCCTTTGAACACACTTAATTCTGCTGATACATAACCGGATGCATTATTGGAGTTGGCATTGAATTTGTTTGGATTTGTTGGAATGAAACTGGCCTCATAGGCTGTCCCTGATGTCATCTGAGTGCCATTAAGAGGCCACAAATTCTCAGGGAAGAATATTTCATCAGGATTACCTGTCAAAACAAGGTTACGTATGTTGAAAGCGAACTTATTTATAATAAAGTCACGTTCTTTATAAGTATAGGCTCCCCCGAAATTGATCTCAGCCTTTTCTCCTCTGAAATCAAACTCTTTGGTTACATGTACAATACCCGCAAGGTTTATCTCAGATAAATCTCTCCATATTCTTTCAGGGAATCCTGATTCTGTATTCAGTCTGAAGTCTTCATTATCGGTAACATACCTTATAAAACGTGCATCAGGGTCCTTTATAACTGATAAGGTGGGCGACAGTTTCCATACAAGTTCCCATTTTGATCCGGTAAAAGAGTGTTTCCCGTCTATCAGCAGATTTGTAAGGGACCGCTGACTGTATTCAAGGTTATGCTGAAATCCGGAGAAATTACTTCCCTGGTCAGAACCTATATAATTGAATATCCCTGCTTTTGATTCCCCGTTCTGTAGGTGTACCAGATTTATTCGGTACTTTGAGTTCAATGTTTTTAAAGCAAATCCTGCAAGGCCGCTTAAGAGTACACCATGGACGCCGAAATCGCCTTTCTGAAATTCCCTTACTTCAAGCTCAGTAATATCCGGAGTGCTTGAAAGACCATAACGGCCATATTCTGCATTTTGATAATACTCGGTACTGCTTTTATAGGAGAAGCCGAAATTATATCCTAATGTTACTTTATTTACCGGTATCTGATTTCCGAATGACACACCGAGATTATAATCCATAAGACTGGTTTGTTTCATAGCCGCCATAGTAGGATTAAAACTTTCAAGAACTTCCCTGAAACGTAATCCGTTTTCACCATAGGGATCACCTATAACAGATGCAAAAAGGGGCAGGTTTGTTGTGGCAGGGATAGCCCTGGTACCATCATCAAACCCCAGAAAATCGGTACTTCCGCCCTTATATGTCAGATAATCACTTTTAAAATGGTAATCAGGATTATACGCTGTGCTAAAACTTATATTTCCTTTTTTCTGATCTGGGAAATCTTTGATAGCTATATCTATAACTCCTCCTGTGAAGTCAGCCGGTAATTCGGCACTGAAAGATTTATATACGATTATATTGTCAATAATATTTGTCGGGAAAATATCCATCTGCATTGTGTTACGGTCAGGATCAAGACCCGGGATATCAACCCCGTTTACTATTGTTTTTGTATACCTGTCACCCAGCCCGCGGACATATACATATTTACCACCCTCTACAGATACTCCCGGAATACGTTTCATTGATGAAGCAGCATCGGAATCACCAATTTTTCTGAAACCGGCAGCAGATATACCATCCATTAATGTAGGAGACTTCATTTTAATTGTCATAATAGCTCCTTCGGTGTTCCGCGTCATACTGGCAGTTACCGTCACTTCAGATAATCCTATTGCCGATTGCTTTAATGTCAGATTATCCAGCAAAGTTACCTGATCAGGTTGTACTTTAACTTCACCTATTGTTAAGGTTTCGTATGAAACAAACGAGAGTTTCAGGTTATATGTACCGGCAGGGACAGAAAGGTTGAATTTACCATCCAGGTCGGATACTATACCCATGGTAGTACCTTCCACAACTACAGTGACACTGATCAGAGGCTCTCCTGTTGATTCGTCAAACACTGAACCCCTGATAATGCCATTCTGTGCATTTAGTTTGAAAGTAGCAAATAGAATTAAGCTTACTAAAAGAAATTTTTTGAGGCGCATAATTGGTAATATATTATTCTGTTCTTGTCTAAAAATCGTCAAGTGAACCTGATACTTCAGCCCATGACCATCCTTCGAAGTCAGAAACCGTTGCACCTACTGTGTTGGCGCCGGCACCTACTGAAGTAACAAATGCATCGCTTCCGTCTTTAAAGAAATCGGTTAAGGCAGATCCGGTAGGAAGGGTAGCTTCAAAATTGGTGAATGTGCATACATAGTCAACTGGCAATTCATCAAAATCCTGTCCTGCCTTAAGACCAAAGAAGTAAATTTTATCCATATCGACATTGGAGTTTGGATCAAGATCAACAAGTCCCTGGGCATTACCTGCATATACAGTTCCGTTCTTAATAGTGTGCTTTGCAACCATGGTACCTTCAGGGCCATCGAGTTCGAAACACTCATCACCCGGATTAACCACTATAAAATTATCAAGTGTTCCAGCCCATGACTGATCTGTATCAACTGCGTCATCACCTGTATTCCACACGACAACATTTTTAACATTCACGGTACCTCCAAACCATTCAACACCATCATCCTGGTTTGATACTATTTCTATGTTTTCGATTACAGTACCAGAACCAACACCACCAAGAGTAAGTCCGTTAATCTCATTTCCTTCACCGATGTTGGCTCCACCGTGACGGATTGATAAATATTTAAGTGTTCCTGAATTGTCATCGTCAAGATTACCTCCGTAAAGGCCGTTAAGATCTGACGGGGGAATACCTTCGATCTGCATAGACTCGGCGTCAGCTGAAATATGAGCTTTACCAAGTACCAAGACACCACCCCATAGTCCGTTAACTGTAGGTTCAAGATTCGGACTTGCAATTTCTCCGGGTACAATCTGATCTGCTACAGAAGTAAATATTATTGGAGAAGTAGCAGTACCAACAGCTTGCAGTTTTCCGCCCCTGGCAATCATTAGAGCTGTTGCATTGGACTCTGTTCCTTCACGTCCTTTTACTATTACACCCGGCTGAATGGTAAGTGTGGCTCCGTCAAGAACAGTAATACGTCCTTCAAGTATGTAGATATTACCTGTTTCCCATGTGGTATCCTCATCAATATTATACGATACAGAGATAGTTGGTACTGATGCAATATTTAACACAGCGGTTGCCGACATGGTCTGGCTTTCATTATCCATAACCGTGATGATTACGGATCCGGCTCCGGTTGTAGTACCAGCGGTAAAAGTTACTACAATACTACCGTTTTCAGAACCCGCCGTTGCATCAGTCGTAATGACCGCAGTACCGCCGGTGGCTGTAACATTTGCTGAATTATAACCACCCTCAGCCGTAAAACTGAATGTAAGGTCTACAGACTGACTAACCTCTACTGTTTCACTGGCAGGAGCAGTAACTGCAGGAACAGCATACTCTTTCTTACATCCGGTGAAAATTGCTATAGAAGCAATAAAAACATACAATAAAATTCTTTTCATAATGATTTTGGTTAAATATTTGATATTAGTGTTTAGTTTTACATTAAATTATTTGACGCAAATGTAGATTTACTATATTTCAATGTGGTTAAGCGGGAATTAAGCTTTGGTTACAAATTAGTTACACAAAATATAAACCATGAAATCAAAAGTCTTTTTATTATTAAGCCTGATCCTATGGTCATGTGGTGCCGGGATACAGGCACAGGAATATAAATTCCTGGAAGAACCGGTTAGCGGGATAACACCTGTTAATGGTATTGATCAACCGGTAACCGTAAAGGTTATCTATGATAATTATGTTCATGTTGACGGATTGCAGGCAGACTGGGGATTTTCCATTCTGGTCGAAGGCCTCGATAAAACAATCCTGTTCGATACCGGAACGAGGCCTGAAATCTTTGCATCCAATTTCAGTAAAATGGATCTTGATGCATCAGAAATTGATCTGATAGTCTTATCACATGAACATGGAGATCATGTAGGAGGGATACCTGCCTTTGTTGAGATGAAAAAAGATATTCCGGTACTTTTTCCCCAATCCTTCTCAAATGACTTTAAAAAGAGGATGGTAAAGATAGGTCTGGAACCTGTCCTGGTAAAAGAACCGGCTACTATTTGTACTGACATGTACACCTCAGGAGAATTCGGAGGCCAGATCCCTGAACAGTGTCTTGTGATGAATACAAATAAGGGATTGGTGGTGATGACCGGTTGTTCACACCCGGGTATTGTAAGAATGCTGAAAGAGATAAAAGAGACATTTGGAAAAGATATTTATATGGTGTTCGGAGGTTTCCACCTGATGCAAAAGTCAGAAGATGAGATGGATGAAATAATTTCCGATTTTAAAACACTCGGGGTTGTAAAATGCGGTGCAACACATTGTACGGGTGATAAACAGATAGGCATGTTCAGGGAGGCATACGGAGAGAATTACTTCGAACTTGGTGTAGGAAATACTATTACAATAGAGTAGAATTTTCTCTGTGACCCTGAATGACCTACCCCCCAACCCCCCTATTGGGGGGCTATAAACCCATAAGTAAATGTATTACAGTAGAATATGGGTTTCAAACCCCCTTTAGGGGGTGGTCACGCTTCAGCGTGACCGGGGGTTATTTAAGAAGTATACTAACTTGCAGTACTAATCTATAATAAATGAAGAAGCAATTACTTTTTATATTTGGATTATCAGTATTAATATCCTTAACCGGGTATTCCCAGACAATTTTAAAACCGAATTACGGGCTTAAAAGCCATGAGACACTGGAAATCAAGAAGATAGAATGTACCTCAGAGTCGACTTCTGTATTTCTCAGTATTGAAAACAGAATACAGGGAGGAGCTTTCTGTGCTGACAAGAATATTTACATCCTATATCCTGACGGTGAGAAAAGTAAGCTTATATCTTCGGGTGGTATTCCGATATGTCCCGAATCGTATAAGTTTAAGACAATAGGAGAGAAGCTTGATTTTATACTGGTCTTTCCTCCTTTAGAGGAAGGAACAGAATGGATCGATCTTGTTGAGGATTGTGATGAAAACTGTTTTTCGTTTTATGGCGTAACTCTTGATCAGGCACTCAATCAACGTCTGGATGAAGTATTTGCCACAGCCTCGGAAGGGACACCTACAGATAATATTATACTGTTCAGATCCATTCTTGATTCCATTTCCGGTCAGAACCATGGAATTGAAGGATCTTTGTATGTAAACATAATTGAAGCAGCCAGGGAGGAATCTGATTATGTAGATGCCAGGGTCTGGTATAAGAGGCTGGCTTCATCGAATGCACCAAGGCTTAAGGATTATATCAGGTATCTGAACGACAGGGGTATAAAGTATTAAAATAAATTAACCGCAGAGAACGCCAAGATCTGTCGCAAAGAACGCAAAGATTTTAATAGTATTATTCTGATCTTTGCGTTCTCAGCTATTCTTTAGCGAACTTTGCGGTTAAAATATTTTATCTAAAGACCTTTTATATTCTTAATATCCTAAAAATTCAACTCAACACCTACACCTGCAACCATTGTATTCTTTTTATATGTTTCTGTAGGTGCCATATCAACTGCACCAAGATAATGTTCAACAGTTTTTGAGTCTTCCATATACATTGTATAGCTGACGCCAAGGTTTATTTTTAACAGGTTGCTTAGCGAATATGCCAGCCCGCCTCCAAATGTATTGGTTGCATTGGCAAATGTAAGATCACTCTGGTAAAGGCTGTTTACTCCCTTGTTCGCCCATGCATATCCACCACTGATGAGTAGAGAATTGGAAAGGTTAAACTCAAGGCCTGCATTAATTGAGAGTCCGTTACTTTCGATGATTTCACTGTTCTCAACAAAAGAACCTCCAATCTTGTGTCCATAATCGGCTGATTTGTCGAAGTAATAATTAAAACCTCCGGCGAGTTTGATCTTTGAGACTTTAAAATCAACACCTAAAGCAAGCATAGCCGGCATGTCGTTTCTTTTCTTTTCATCCTGGATGAATATTCCTCCTCCACTGGTAGGGCTGGCCAGAGCCGTTGTAAGTTCGAGGTTTGTCTGGAATTCATATTTAACCGCAATATTGAGGTTATCGATCGGTGATATGTTTACACTGAGGATAGGAGTGAAACCCATTCCCGTTTCCTCAGCATCTACTGCAATATCCTGTGTCTGGGCAGCATATCCTGACAATTCAGTTGCACTTGCTGTAAATACAGGAGCTGCAGCACCGAGGACAGCCTGTACATAAGCAATTGTTGCACCTCCGATCTGTGCGGGTGTTTGACCTGCAGCACCCATTATTGTCTGTATTGTTGCGATATCAGTAGGGGATAGTCCAACAGTTCCACCATTTGAAAGAAGAACAGCTCCAAAGCCGGCATCAACCAGAGGTGTTATAGCAGCAGTGTTGTATCCTGTCGCTCCTGTAGCAAGTGTTGTCAGTGTTGTTGCACCAGCTGTGAAGAAATCACTTGCAAGTACCATGTTTCCTGTATACGCACCGAAAGCAGGGTAATTTGGATTAATACTAATATCCCTCAGATATCCGTTATAGGTATTTTTGGCAGTCACCAGGCGGAAGCCTGCAGCTACAGAGATCATATCGTTGATCTTATACGAGACATTTCCCTGGTATCCGAAATAGATGGATGAGCCTTCAAAGTAGATATCTGCTGAATATGCAGTAGTTCCAAATCCATTTAAGGATGTTAGCGGAACGAGATCGGAAATTGGCATCTCAAATGATGGTAATCCTGTTTCGTATGTTGCACCACCACCACCACCAACGGGGTTAAAGCCAAAAGAAAGTGCCAGTTTGTCCATTTTGTAAACTGCAGCAATAGAAGGGAATAAAGGTGCCTGCACTGTCCCCGTGTAATTACCATCATTGAGATAAGAGTAGTTACTCGTAATTTCCCTGGTCTGGAAAATAGACTGGTTCGAAACAGCAAAATGGAATCCATTATCCATCTTCATCAATCCGGCCGGATTATAATAAACAGCATCAGCTTCGGTTGAGGCATTCCTTGCAGGCAGCCTGACCCACGATGCACTCTGGTTTGTATTTGTAACCAGTCCTCCGGCGATAAGAGAACCGGTAACCAGCGTTCCGGCAATAATGGTCAGAATTTTTTTCATAAGTCGGGTTTTAAGTTAATTATTGAAATCTTCTGTTACTGTAAATGTCAATAACCTATGTGTCACAACATTATTGTTACATACATATGTTAAAAACATATCAAATGTATACAATTATTTGTATTATGCAAATAGGTCTAAAATAGTATATTGATATGCAGGTAATTGAATGGGGGAATGAAACTTATTCGAAAAATTTTGTCTTGACGTCCCGCTGACAGCTGAATAACATGTTCCGCGTTAGCGGAAGGCTCTCTCCGCTGAAATATTAACATGTACTCACCCCCTGCCTTCACTTCGTTCAGGCATCCCCCTCTCTGCTGAAGTGTTCAAATGTACTCACCCCCTGCCTTCACTTCGTTCAGGCATCCCCCTCTCTGCTGAAGTGTTCAAATGTACTCACCCCCTGCCTTCACTTCGTTCAGGCATCCCCCTCTCTGCTGAAGCAAAGAGGGGGAAGGTTTTTGTTAAATATCAGAATTTGTATATTTACAATGTGGATTCTATAAATATGTCTAAGTATAAGAAATTTGATTTTATTAAGATCACAAAGCATGCAAAAGAACTCAGGTTGAATATGACTGAGTCGGAGAAAATGTTATGGGACGAACTGAGAGGTAGAAAACTATCTGGTTTCAAATTTCTCAGACAACATGTGATATTATATAAAGGCAATCTGAACAGATATAATTATTTTATTGCTGATTTCTATTGCTTTGAGAAGAAAGCAGTAATTGAGATTGATGGGCCTATTCATGATCACAGAGAAGAATACGATATCTACAGGGATACTGAGATGAAGGAATCAGGCATACGGGTACTACGAATAAAAAATGAAGAACTGGAAAATATGACCGAGGTACTAAAGAAAATACTAGTATTTCTTAATCAAACAGACTAATATTCAATTATATACAAAACACATCTCCCCCCTCTCTGCTTCAGTAGAGAGGGGGGCCGGGGGGGTGAGTACGTGTGAAGTGACTAGAGCGAAGGCCGGGGGGGTGAGTACATATATTATAAATTCCCTGTAATCCTCATGCTATAGCTTCTCTGCGGCTGTATATCACCCGGCCGGCCCATATATTCTGTATTTGTTATGTTCTTTACGGCAAATGAAAGAGTATATTTTTCATTCAGTCTGTATCCGACTGATCCGTCGAAAACAACATAACCTTTGTTATGAGTAGCCCAGTACCCGGGAAATCCCGGGAGGATGGCTTCACCTGTTTCTTCTGAAAGGAAAAAATCATCTATCCTCAATATCTTTGATTTTGCATAGAGGTTAAATCCTGTATCAAAGTTTTTCCATGTTGTTTTCAGGGATAATTTTCCTGAATGCATCCTTCTGTATTTCAGATATATACCGGTGTTTTTATTTGTATACTTATTAAACTCTACCGGGTATATGTATGTATAACCACCGGATAATGTGGTATTAACATCACCCAGTGTTCCTGTCAGCATAACTTCCAGTTCGCTGCCATATACTCTCGATTGTTCAATATTTGTTGCTTTGAATCCGGTGGAGGCGATACCTGTTAAGCTGTCTGTATAGATTGCCAGGTAATATTCTATCATATTGATATTCTGCGACATGAACAATGACATATCAACCTGTCCTGAAATTTCCCCAAGGCTTATTCCCTGTTTAATACCTGCTTCCGTACTCCAGCCTGATTCAGGCCGGATACCGGGATTTGGAAATATCACCACTGATCCGAGTGTTGTAGATGCATATTTTTCAGCTATTGACGGGTAGCGGTATCCCTGTCCGAACGATGCCCTGATAAAAGTATAATCGGCGAGTTGCCAATTGATTCCTGCTCTGAATACAGGTACAATTTTGTCGTTGATACCGTCCAGTGAATTCTGTTCTATCCTGAATCCTGCCACAGCTTTAAGCCTGCTCAGGGGACGTATCTCAAGTTGTGTATATCCTGCCAGGTTTAATCCGTCGTGGTCGTTATACATATTTGAGATTACCTTGCTGTAGTTTTCTGATATACCGGCAGTTATATCCATGTAGGGTGTCAGGTAATGCCAGAACTGATACTCGGTATACAGCGAATAGCCATCGCTATTCGTTTTTTCGCTGTCAGGAAAACGGTTCAATGAGGTCTGGAAACGTATCCGCAGGTCATGTTTGTAACGGTTGCTTCTTTTAAGTGTGATATAAGGATCGAGGGCAAAGAACCAGCCGTT
>Ga0272441_10010631_pt1 | contig 13859 bp, 8 predicted proteins | sample SSMProp6N_FD_193582 | JGI IMG/M metagenome (GOLD analysis project Ga0272441, IMG submission 193582) | Marine sediment archaeal communities from Little Sippewissett salt marsh, Falmouth, MA, United States - SSM-Prop-6N | ecosystem: Environmental > Aquatic > Marine > Wetlands > Sediment ... | reverse complement strand
TGGTTTGAGCTGATCTGACGGCACAAACCTGTATTCTTCTTTTTTTTCGTTTTGCTCACGTTTTTGTTTGTTCCTGATTCCGGGTTAGATTTGAATCAGGTGATTCCTGCACCTGTTCCCTGTGGATATAGATTCCGGGGGCCTTCGTCCCGTGAAAGCCCCCTCCATGGACTGCCTCCTATGAGGGTGTGAGCGGATGATGATGATTCAGGATAATGACATGGAACATATCACCGGAGTCAGGGGGGTTGCACCCCCCGACTGCCCCCTGCATGGTGCTGCTCCCTGTACGGGATTGGGGTGGATTGGCCCGGTTTGTTTTATCAGGTATCTGATTTGGCTTGGTTCCCATCCATCTCAACCATCTTCCTGTGTTCGTGGTGCTCTCCGTATGGATGTATGCGTGAAGGGTTTCGCCGCTTTTCAGCACCCTTTACAGCAGAAGAGTTCTACCTCCATTCCATGTAAATGGATGACGACATACAACGATGATACTCTCAGCTATGCAAACAGCCAAAGCACGATGCGATACCGCACAACCCCTCCTGTGCATGAAAGGTGCGGTCAGGGAAAACCAAAACGAAAAAAATGAGATTTAGAGGAAGAGCGGTGCAAAGACCACAGCGACGATGCTCATCAGCTTCAGAAGAATGTTGATGGCAGGTCCGGAGGTGTCCTTGAACGGATCACCGACGGTGTCACCGGTGACAGCAGCCTTGTGGGAGTCAGATCCCTTGCCGCCGAGGTGGCCCATCTCAATGTACTTCTTTGCATTGTCCCATGCACCACCGGCGTTTGCCATGGTGATGGCGAGCATGAAACCGGCGCCGAGTGAACCGACGAGAAGACCGCCAAGAGCGTCCTTCCCGAGCACAATACCGACGATGACCGGTGCTGCGATAGCGATGACACCCGGGAGGATCATCTCGCGCAGAGCAGAGGAGGTGGAAATGGAGATACATTTTGTGTAGTCCGGTTCAGTGGTGCCTTCCATGAGGCCCTTCATCTCCTTGAACTGACGGCGCACTTCAATGACGATTGCATATGCTGCACGTCCGACTGCCATCATTGTCATGGACGAGAAGAGGAACGGAAGCATTGCACCGATGAGAAGACCGATGAAGACCGGGGGCTGCATGACATCGATTGCCTCGAGGTTCACAGCGATGCCGTATGACGCAAAGAGTGCGAGTGCGGTCAGTGCTGCGGAGCCGATTGCAAATCCCTTACCGATGGCTGCAGTGGTGTTTCCGACTGCATCAAGGGTATCGGTGATCTCACGGACAGACTCCGGCTGGTGGCTCATCTCTGCGATACCGCCTGCATTGTCTGCGACAGGACCGTATGCATCGACTGCAAGGGAGATACCAAGCGTTGCAAGCATACCGACTGCAGCGATTGCGATACCATAGAGACCTGCAAAGGTGAATGCGAGGTAGATGGCAAGGCCGATCAGGAGTGTCGGGATAAGTGTGGACTCCATACCCTTTGCAAATCCGGTGATGATGTTTGTTGCAGCACCGGTCTCACAGGAGTTTGCGATGGTCTGGGTTGGTTTGCGTTCGTAGGATGTATAGTATTCAGTGACCTGTCCGATGAGGAACCCGGCAACGAGACCGGAGATACAGGCGACGAAGACACCGAACCCATAGCTTCCGAGAAGCATGGACGCGATGAAGTAGGTTGCTGCAACCACGAGCACGAGTGCTGCGATTAGACCCATGTTGAATGCCATGTGAATCGCAGAGGACTCGGTCTTGTTGGTCCGCACAAAGAACGACCCGATGACGGCACAGATGATACCGACTGCGGCGATGATCATCGGGAGGATGATGAGGTTGTACTCCGGCATGCCGCTGAGGGCTGCGGTAGAGTCGATGCCTAAAAGCAGGCTGATGTCTCCGCCGTTTGCGATGGCAAGAATTGCTGCAGCGCCGAGGAGCATCGTGGAGATGATCGATCCGACGTAGGACTCGTAGAGGTCAGCACCCATACCGGCGATGTCACCAACGTTGTCACCGACATTGTCTGCAATGACTGCAGGGTTTCTGGGGTCGTCTTCCGGGATACCTGCCTCGACCTTGCCGACGAGGTCAGCACCGACGTCTGCTGCCTTCGTGAAGATACCGCCGCCGACACGGGCGAAGAGTGCAATCGAACTGGCACCAAGGGAGAACCCTGCCACCACATTGACGATCTCATAAATGTTAGAGCCGTCCATCAGGGTGGAGACCCCGATAAATGCAGCGGAGAGACCGAAGAGGCCGAGACCGACGACAGACATACCCATGACGGTTCCGGACGCAAAGGAGACACGGAATGCATCAGCAATACCGCGGGTGGCGGCATGTGCCGTGCGGCCGTTTGCGGAGGTTGCGGTGAACATACCGATGTAACCGGCGGTTGCGGAGAGCACCGCACCGAGCACGAAACAGAGCGCGGTGAGCGGGCTGATCAGTACTGTCAGGATGATCGCGAGTACAATTACAAAGACCGCGATATACTTGTACTGGGTGTTTAAGTACACCATCGCACTGTTGTGTATCACGGTTGTGAGCTTCTTGATGAGCTCACTGCCTTCCCCTTCGGACTGGACCCGTTTAAAGGACAGTCCTGCAAAGAGAAGTGCAATCAGGGCACATAATGGTGCCAGATATACGAGTGAATCCATGGTTAATTCAAATCCCCCTTAGTGGTTTCAGGCACAAAACCAGATGGGTTTTCGATTCCATAGTGATTAGGGTTTTATGCATTAATAAAGAATAGGACGGTTTTGAATGCGACATGCCACGAAGTGGCAGGTGGGATGCGGGAACAGGAACAATTTTTGAAAATCGGGATGATTGAGGTACGCCCTTTTACTGCGCTTCCGAACCCCGCACGACAAGCACCGGCTGGCGGGCCCGCCGGATCACCTCGGCAGATACCGATCCAAGAAATGCCCGGGAGAGTCCTGTCCTGCCGTGGGCACCCACCACGATGAGGGAGGCTTCCCGGCTGTCTGCGACCCGCACGATCTCATCTGCTGGGTTGCCGCTCAAAATCACTGTCTCCACACTGAGTCCCGCTTCCCGGAAGCGTGCGACGGTATCTGTCATCTCCTGCTGGTTTTCCTGATGGAGTCTTTCCCGGAGACTGTCTTCATATACCGTTGCCGAATCCGCGTCCAGTCCGGGAGGTTCGCTGATCACGATGTGTTCCTTGGCGATATTGACCACATGCAGGAGGACGACCTTCCGGCACCCGGCCTCGGTGAGGCGGACCACATAATCCGCTGCTCTCTCAGATACGGGAGAGAAATCGGTTGCAAGACAGACTGTTTCAAAGAGCATATCGGGTCCCTCCGGAAACCGTATATGGAAGTAACTGATGAATCATGGTGATCTTCCTGATAGTGATCATTCGTCTGGCAGGTAAAAATGGTTGTGGCATGTCTTTCGTATGATGCAGACCGAAATGGCCATTCCACTGCCACCGACAAAAGAAAACGGGATCTGCCACCCTTCGCGTCACCATTTTTATGCAGCATGAATACCCATGCAGAAACGAAAAAAGAGAATATATATATGTATCCACACGGAGAAAAGCGCACAATGAAGACGATGCAGGACGTCCGGGAGCGGCTGGGCCGGGGGGAGGCCACTGTCTGGACGGCGATGGAGATGAAAGAGCGGGTGCGAACCGGGGATATCCCGACCGCAGATGAGGTGGATGTGGTGACCACCGGCACCGTTGGCATTATGTCCGGTACCATGGCGGTGATGACTGTTCCTGTGGCAGAGCCCGGTGCATTCTCCCGGGCGGACGCGGTCACCCTCAACGGTGTGCCCGCCTTCCCCGGGCCCTGCCCGAATGAACGTCTGGGCACGGTTGACCTCGTCGTCTATGGCACCGCGGCAGCTTCGAGGACCTATGGTGGTGGCCACCTCTTCCGGGACCTTGTGGACGGCAAAGAGGTTGAAGTGGTGGCAGAGGCCGGGGAGAAGACCTTTGAAAATGAATTATATATCGAGGACCTTCCCACTGCCCGCATCGTCACCACCCGCAGTGCATTCCGGAATTATACTGCCTTTGTAAACCGCGGGTCCGACCCGGTCCGCACCATCTTCTCGGTGCTCCCGCTGGAGGGCATGATGAGTGCTGCGACGGTCTCCGGATGCGGGGAGATCAATCCTGTCGAAAACGACCCCGCCCTGACCCACATCCGGTCGGGCACCCCGCTTCTCTTAAACGGTGCACCTGGTATCGTGATAGGTGAGGGCACCCGGAGCACGCCGGACCACCGCTGCATCGCAGCGTCTGCACCGCTTGGTCTCATGGACGGTGAGTACATGGGCGGGTTTGTGACCGCCGATGGCCCGGAGTGCCTCACCTCGGTTGCCATTGCCCTGCCAATCCTCACTGCAGAGGACATCACCCGGCTTTCCATTACCGATGAAGAAATCCCGCTCCCGGTGGTCGATGTTGCCGATCGTGCCCCCTGCGCTGCTGCGACGTATGCAGATGTATGGCAGGGAACAGACTACACGGTGCAGGTCGACCCGCTTCGCTGTCTGTTCTGCGGCACCTGCCCCGCAGCGGAGGCATGCCCGACCCGTGCGATTATGATGGGCGGGGGGATCATGCATTCGCGCTGTGTCTCCTGCGGAACCTGCGTGCAGGCCTGTGAGAACGGTGTCTATACGATGGAGGCAGGCGCCCTGCACACGGGTGACAATGAACCTGCAGTGCCCGTCGTGCTCCGGCAGTCGGACCGTTCACGGGCGGAGACGCTCTGTGGCCATCTGAAAGAACAGCTCATCACGGGGGAGTTCCTGCTATGAACGCGCTGGTTTGCTCTCTTCGTCTGCAGAAATCCCCCCTCCCCCCCGTCGTGTCTGTCACCCGTTCTCCTGCAGGAATCGGGCGGACCTCCGGACGGGGGGTGGCCTGCGATGCATGAAGAGAGCGCTCTGCGCTATGTTGCCGCGGCCGGTGTCGATATCGTGGTCAGTCTCCCCTGCGACCGGACACAAACACTCTTTTCCCTGATTGAGGCGAGTTTTCGCAATATCATGGTCCTGCGCGAAGAAGACGGTGTTGGTCTTTGTGCCGGTCTCTTTCTTGCCGGCAACCGCCCGATGATGCATATCCAGAGTTCCGGTCTGGGCACGATGCTCAACGCGATCATGACCCTTTCGGTGCCTTATGAACTCCCGCTCCCCGTCCTTGCCTCGTGGCGCGGCATACACCGTGAGCGGGTAGAGGTGCAGATGCCGTTTAATATCCATCTCCCCGATCTGCTCGACGCGATGGATATCGTCTATACGGTCATCCATGAGGCAGGAGACCTTGACCGCATCGAGGGTGCGGTGGCTGATGCGTTTGAACACCACCGCCCGCATGTCATTCTGGTATCCCCGAAGGTCTGGGAAGGGATCGGCGGCGTGGCAGGCAGTCCGCCCGTCTCTGCGCCGCCTTCGCGTCATCGCGATGTGAGGCTGGTGTATGAGCGTACGATACCGGACCCCCTCTGGCGGCGTGCTGATGCCATCGCGGCAGTGGCACCCCTCTTCACTGACGAACTGGTGGTTACAAACCTTGGCAATCCGTCTGCCGAACTCTATGCGACCCGTGATCGTCCCGAGCACTTCTATATGATGGGGAGTTATTCACAGGCGACCCCGATCGGTCTCGGACTGGCGCTTGGGCAGGACCGCGATGTGGTCGTCCTCGACGGTGACGGAAGCCTGCTTGGAACCGCCATTCTCCCGGTAGTGGCTGCGGAATCACCCGGAAATCTCACGATTGTATGCCTTGACAACGGGTCGTTCGGCAGTACCGGGGACCAGCTGACGCAGGCATATGCGGTGGCGGACCTTGAACTGATCGCCCGGGGGGCAGGCTTCACGCGGACATGCAAGGTAGAGGATGGAGCTGACATCCGCGAGGCATACCGGTCGCGGCGGCCCGGCCCCTTCTTCATTCATGCAATGATCGCACCGGGCAGCGCCCGTGTACCGCCCCTCCCTCTCCGGGCACGTGACATCCGGGACCGGTTTATGGGGGCGGTATGGTCACCGGCAATGATTCAAACTCTGTTTGGTTAAAGCAAACACATTTTATTTTACCGTTCCAACGGTATGAAGAACAACAATGGCAGAGATCTCACGTGTCCGTACGGTCAGTATCATCACCTTTCTCATCGCATTGCTCATTGGTGCTTTCGTTCTGGCACTGAGTCTCGGTCCGACGACAGTGCCGTTTTCGGAGTTCATCCCGGATGATCTGCTGGGCATGCTTGGAACGCTTGTCACCGGCGGAGACATCGCGGAATTCTTCCCGGACCAGACATCGTACCTTATTGTCTACTCGATCCGTCTGCCACGGGTGATTGCCGCAGTCCTCGTCGGTGCCGGTCTTGCCGCCGCAGGGTGCGCAATGCAGGGACTGTTCCGCAACTCGATGGCGGACCCCTATATCATCGGAACCTCTTCCGGAGGCGCCTTTGGTGCCGCCTTCACCATCGTCTTTATGGGCGGACTCTTTCTGCCGGTCTTTGCATTCTTTGGTGCCATCGGGTCTACGTTCCTTGTCTATGCGATTGCCACACGCCACGGGCGGGCCCCGGTGGAGACTCTGCTTCTGACCGGCATTGCGATATCGATGTTCTTCTCGTCCATTCTGTCGTTTCTGATGTATTCGGCAGGAAACAGTCTGCACCAGATTGTCTTCTGGCTGATGGGCGGTCTGTGGAATGTCTCATGGAACGATGTCTGGCTCGGCCTTCTGATCCCCGTCTGTGGTATTCTCCTGATTGCCCTCGCCCGTGACCTGAATATTCTCTCCCTCGGGGAAGAGGACGCCCTGCACCTCGGGGTTAATGTGGAGCAGTTCAAGCGGATCCTGCTCTTTCTCTCGTCCGCTGTCACCGCCGTTGCGGTCTCCATTGCGGGGTCCATCGGGTTCATCGGTCTCATAACGCCCCACGTGATACGGCTCATTGTCGGCCCGGACCATCGGATCCTCTTTCCGGCGTCGATGCTCGCAGGCGGCCTCTTCCTGCTGACTGCAGATACCATCACCCGGTCGTTTCTCGGTGAGATGCCGGTCGGTGTGATCACCTCCTTTGTCGGGGCACCGTTCTTCATTATGCTGCTGCGCAGGAGGATGCAGGCATGATCGATATCGACGACCTCTGTGCCGGGTATGGCGGCGAGGACATCATCCGTGAGATTACCTTCGGTGCAGAAAAAGGCGAGTTCATCGGTATCATCGGTCCGAACGGCTCCGGAAAGACGACGCTCCTGAAGGCCATCAGCCGGGTACTGGAGACCAGCGGCGGTGTTGTGACCCTCGAGGGGCGGGCCCTCAGTGACTTTGGACAGAAGGAACTTGCTCGGAAAATGAGTGTCGTTCCCCAGGAGACGGCGATGAACTTCTCCTACACGGTGGCAGACATCGTCATGATGGGCCGGTTCCCCTATAAGGAGCGGTTCGCGAAGGAGGATGCGGAGGACTACCGTATCGTACGCGAAGCGATGGAGGTGACCAATGTCGCTCATCTCGCTGACCGTGCGGTGACCGATATCTCCGGCGGGGAACGGCAGCGCGTGATCATTGCCCGTGCGCTTGCCCAGCAACCGAAGGTGCTCCTCCTCGATGAAGCAACGGCTCATCTGGATATCAACCACCAGGTGGAGATCCTCTCGATTGTCCGTGACCTCGGTGATACGGTCACCAAGATCGGGGTATTCCATGACCTGAACCTGGCGGCGGAGTTTTGTGACCGGATTGTCCTTATGGCAGAGGGGCGTGTTCGTGCGATCGGTACACCTGCCGAAGTGCTTACGGTAGAACACCTGCAGAATGAGTACGGCATCACAGCGATGGTGCAGACCAATCCAGTCACCGGCCGGCCTCTCATCATGCCCCTTAGCGAGGGTGTCCCCTCTGATCTTCAGGGTGCCCGTATTCACATCATCTCCGGGGGAGGGACCGGTGCGGGTCTGATGTATACGCTTGTGGCGGCCGGCTGTACTCTTTCGGCGGGAGTCCTCTCACCCATGGACTCGGATTATGCGGCTGCATTGCGCCTGGGAATCCCGTGTATCACGGTGCCTGCCTTTGCCCCCATCACGAACGCTGTCTCCGACGCCTTTGAGACCTACCTTGATGAGGCGGATGCGATCATCCTTACTGCGATGCCGATCGGGATCGGTAACCTGCTGAATGTCCATGCCGTATCCGGTTCGCGGCGTTCCCGCCTGGTGCTCTATCAGCCTCCGGGAGAGGAATTTACGGATTACACCGAGGCGGGCGATATGTCCTTCCTCGCGCCGATCCGCGATGCAAAGTGCCCGGTTGTCTCTTCGCGTCATGGCCTCTACAAAGCAATTCGATCGCTGGTAAAGACCTGATATAGGGCGTAAATCCTAAAAAAATCAAAAATTACTATTTCTATTTATTTTTGGCGAACATTTCGGTGGATAGAGCATTATAGATATAACTAAATATTTTTTTACCAGATATGATTGACTTAATATCGAGTTGATTGTGTATGGCGATTTCAAAATGTATCAGGTTCTCCCTGTTTCTCGTTATGATGCTCATCATGGTGCAGGGATGCAGTGCAGTTGATTACCTGACATTCCACGGCGATACCCAGCGTACGGGTTTTGTCGCGGATGCAGGTCCCCTGACAGATAATATCCGGTGGTCGGCCTCTCCGGGTTCGATCGATTGTTCTCCGGCGGTGGCAGACGGTCGTGTCTTTGTTGCGACCGGTCCTGACATGGCTCATCCGGAGGTAACTCCTGCTCTCTACTGTTATGATACGGATACCGGAGAAGAACTCTGGACGTATGATGCAGGGTCTGAATGCGGTATCACCGTTGCGGGAGATCTTCTCCTCGTCGGCGGGCTTGACGGGAACCTCACTGCCCTGAACACCGCAGATGGGAGTGAGGCATGGTCAGTAGTCGCGGATGAAAACGCCGGGTTCTTCGGACTCTCCTCCTCGCCGCTCTACTATGACGGTCTTATTTATCAGCTGACCCCGTCCGACGGAGGACTGCATGTCTATGACCCGGCAGACGGGAGTGAGACATGGTCAGTGGCGTTTGGTGCCTGGGATGTCGGGTGGACGAGTGCAACCTACTTCACCGCACCTGCTGCAGCAGATGGTGTGGTCTACTTCCCGTCCAATCTCTCGGAACTCTATGCCTATAACACCGCAACCAGAGAAGAATACTGGAATGTTACCCTTGACGGCACCATCAAGTCGGCACCGGTGATTGATACAAATTCTCTGTTCGTCACAACAGCAACTACGCTCTACGAAGTGTCTCTTACAGACGGCAGCGTGCTCACGAGTCGGTCAATGGATACCCAGATGGGCACACCGGCGTTGGCGAGCGGGAACGACCGCCTGTATGTGGGGACCGGAAGTGGGATGGTCTGTCTGGACACCGCGGATATCACTGCGGCACCCCTCTGGGAAGCAGCAACCGCGAAGATGACCGTATCTCCGGTCATCGCAGGAAATCTGGTCTACGGTGCCACCAATGAGGAGCAATCATCAGTGTATGCCTTCGATACCGGAGACGGCAGTGAAGTCTGGAGCTATACCCTTCCGGCACCGGAAGGCGGCAACTATGCCGCATTCTGGGGCTCATCACCGGCAGTGGCGGATGGTGTCCTCTATATAGGTGCGGAATACACAAACACGCTCTTCGCTTTCGGTGAGAATGTCACCCCCATTGAGCCTGTTGTGATCTACGACGGTAGCGTGAACGTGGTTGAAGGAGCGACGTTCACCTTTGTGCCGTCCAATAACGCGTCTGCGTCCTACACCATCAACCGTACAACCGACCTCGGTGCGCTTGATGTGGCGGCAACAGATGGTGGTTTCACGTTCAACGCGTCTGATGCGTGGTATGATGACTATGGTTCCTTCCTTCTGGAGGATGTCAACGGGATTGCAAACGATGACTGGACCGTGCCCAATGCACACTCGTGGGCACTCTACCTGAACGGTGCCCCTGCACCGGTTGGTCTGGGCGGAAACGATCTCTCTGACGGAGACAGACTGACCTTCTACTATTGTCCGTCTGACCCGGTCACGTATGCGTACCTCATTGATCAAGCGACATATATTGTCGAGATCGATGTCACGGTCGGCATCACGCCGGAATATATCTTCGATGGCGGTGTCACGGTTGAAGAAGGGGTGACGTTCACCTTCGTGCCGTCAAACAATGCCTCTGCGTCCTACACCATCAACCGTACAACCGACCTCGGTGCGCTTGAAACAGCAGCAACACGGGGCGGTTTCACGTTCAACGCGTCCGATGCGTGGTATGCGTCCTACGGTTCATTCCTCCTGGAGGATGTCAATGGGATCGCAAACGAGGACTGGACCGTGCCCAACGCACACTCGTGGGCGCTCTACCTGAACGGTGCCCCTGCGCCGGTTGGTCTTGGTGCAAACGACCTCTCTGACGGTGACACACTGACGTTCTACTACTGTCCGTCTGACCCGGTCACGTATGCCTACCTGACGGATGAGGCGACCTATATTGTTGAGATTGATGTGACGGTCGGCATCACGCCGGAGTACATCTATGATGGCGGTGTGACGGTGGCAGAAGGAGTGACGTTTGCGTTCGTGCCGTCAAACAATGCATCCGCGTCCTATACCATTAACCGTACAACCGATCTCGGTGCGCTTGACACAGCGGCAACACGGGGTGGTTTCACGTTCAACGCGTCCGATGCGTGGTATGCGTCCTACGGTTCATTCCTCCTGGAGGATGTCAATGGGATCGCAAACGAAGACTGGACTGTGCCCAATGCGCACTCGTGGGCGCTCTACCTGAACGGTGCGCAGGCCCCTGCCGGTCTTGGCGCAAACGACCTCTCTGACGGTGACACACTGACGTTCTACTACTGTCCTTCAGACCCGGTCACCTATGCGTACCTTACGAACGAAGCGACCTATATCGTCGAGATTGATGTCTCGGTGATCACACCGGAATATATCTTCGATGGTGGTGTCACGGTTGAAGAAGGGGCGACGTTCGACTTTGTGCCGTCGAACAATGCCTCTGCGTCCTATACAATCAACCGTACGACCGACCTTGGTGCGCTTGATGTAGCGGCAACCGAGGGCGGTTTCACCTTCAATGCGTCCGATGCGTGGTATGCGTCCTATGGTTCGTTCCTCCTGGAGGACATCAACGGGATCGCAAACGAAGACTGGACTGTGCCCAATGCACACTCATGGGCGCTGTACCTGAACGGTGCCACTGCGCCGGTTGGTCTTGGTGGCAATGAGCTTGAAAACGGTGACACGCTGACCCTCTATTACTGTCCAACAGACCCGGTTACCTGGGCGCCACTGATTGACGAGGCGACCTATATCGTGGATATCGACGTGACGGTCGGTATCGAGCCGGAGTATATCTTCGACGGCAGTGCAACCGTTTACAGCGGCGAAACATTCACCTTCGTGCCGTCGAACAACGCATCTGCGTCCTACACAGTCAACAGAACAACCGATCTCGGTGCCCTTGACACGGCAGCAACGCTTGGCGGTTTCACCTTCAATGCATCTGATGCGTGGTATGCGTCCTACGGTTCATTCCTCCTGGAGGATGTCAATGGGATCGCAAACGAAGACTGGACTGTGCCCAATGCGCACTCGTGGGCGCTCTACCTGAACGGTGCGCCTGCGCCGGTTGGTCTTGGCGCAAACAACCTCGTCGACGGCGACACGCTGACGTTCTACTTCTGTCCGTCTGACCCGGTCACCTATGCATATCTCACGGACGAGGCGACCTACGTCGTGAACATCGACGTGATTGTATCCCCGGTGAAGATCACTGACGTTCTCGTAACAGGCGCTGCACGTGGCGGTACCTCGGATGCCACCATCAGCGTCACCGCACAGGAGGCGGGCTGGTATGTTGTCGTCCTGAGTGGTGTGAACAGCGGCGGTGACAGTCTTGCAGGTATTGCGACAGTCAGGCTCGGTGCGGGCGAAATCCTGGATATTCCGGCACTCATCGCTATACCCCAGCAGGCGCAGACGGGTACATACACCCTCTATGCGGGCGTCTATACCCGTGACGGGTATCCTGACGACCTGCTGACCTACAGTGAGGGAGTATCATGCGTCGTCTCCTGATTGCATGCATAATCACCCTCCTTTTCGTCTGTGTTGCACCCGGTGCAGCACTGTCGATTGAGACAAGCGGCGGGACGGCAGGCCAACCAGTGGTCGCTACCCTTGATGCACCGGCATTTGTGACCTTCCAGATGAATGACGGTGTGCCGGTGTATGCCTATGGCTCAACGGTCTCCTTCATCCCTGCGGCAGGCGGCACCCTCTCGGTCACCGCGACGGCAGCAGGTGAGATTGCAGGTGCGACCGTTTCGGTCTCCAGCGGAGGCAGTGGTGGCGGTGGTGGCGGCGGGGACGACCCGTCCATTGCCTGGAGGGGTGTCACTCTCCCGACCGGCACGTTCAATGTCACTGCTGACAATTCCGAAAAGGTTTATCCTGTCTCATGGCAGAGTGGCCTTGGTGTCCTGAAGAAAGCAGGCATCAGCTTCAAGGTCAGTGACAAGTGGGACGGTGGTCTTTTTATCATCGAAGTGGACGGTCTGCCCAACGAGGGACTTGCCGGCTGGATGTACCAGGTGAACGGTGTCTCACCGGGAGTGACCGCGGACAACAAACCGGTCATTGCAGGTGACAAGGTGATCTGGTACTACAGTGAGTCAATGAGCCAGACACCTGACCAGTCGCCGAGGGCGTTCTACTTCAGTGTCCAGACGAGCAGCACCCCTCTTCCCGGCGGTTCATCCACAGATACCGGGAATTCCGGTACTGCGACCGCTTCCGGTGCAGAAGCAGCCTCCTACCCGCTCTCTCTCCCGCCTGGTTCAGACCTCAGTCTGAGTGAAGGCCGGATGTACCTGACGGTCGATGTCCCGATGGCAACATCTGCCGGGGATGAGATCACATTTGTTGGAAACACGATGCTCATCACGCGTGATGATGTCATCTTAAAGATCCGCTTTGTGGACTTCAGCGACAGGAATGGCGTTATATCAGGAGAGATATCTGACGTCACCATCGAGACCACACCGGTAACGGTGACCTGTGCAAACGGGGCAACTCCTGAGATCGGCCTCCTCGTCTCCCTCATGGCGGTCCCGATGGACGCAGACATTGATGTGGTGGTAACGCCCCTCTCCGGTCTCTCAGATGTATCGCCGTCAATGCTGAATGCCGCCAACGCTGCACTCGGGGCAGACGGACTTGCCGTCGGCACTGCCGGGTGGCAGATGGATGTAGATGCACACAACCTGGAGAACGGGGTGGATGTGGGCGACGTGACTGTCCGTATTACGGCAGACCCGGCATGCATCACCCGTGCGGGCGGAATTGACGCCCTGCGGCTCGTACATGTCCTGGATGACGGCACCGCAGAGGTGCTCACCCTCAGGTCTGTGGGTACCACAGCTGACGGAAGAATGATCCTCGAGGCAGGTCCTGCGGCAGGACTCTCGTCATTCCTCTTTGTCTCCGTCACCGATGCACCGGCCGCATCCGGCACAGCAGTCACGACTCCTGCGCCGGCACAGGAGACTGCCGCTCCTGCACCGACTGAGTCGGGGACCCCCCTGAGTATCGTCTGTGCCGCGGCAGCGGGCCTTATTGGGGTAACCGGCATATACCGGAACAGAAAAAATTAATCTGAACAAAAACAGGACTGGTTGCATACAATGAACACAAAAACACATCTTTTTTTTTTGATTCTTCTCATCATTCCGTGCCTTGCGGCGGGTGCTGCGGCATATCCCCTGAC
>Ga0272441_10010630_pt1 | contig 13860 bp, 10 predicted proteins | sample SSMProp6N_FD_193582 | JGI IMG/M metagenome (GOLD analysis project Ga0272441, IMG submission 193582) | Marine sediment archaeal communities from Little Sippewissett salt marsh, Falmouth, MA, United States - SSM-Prop-6N | ecosystem: Environmental > Aquatic > Marine > Wetlands > Sediment ... | reverse complement strand
ATCCCGTTTGCCGAGGTATCGTTCTGTATCGATACCCGCGGCGCTGAGGGCTTCTTCCCAGCGTTCGAAGCGTATCTGGTCGCTCCACCCATCGAAACGGCATCCACGGGAGTAGGCCTCGTAAACCAGATCGGCAACGTTTCTGTCACCGCGGGACAGTATGCCCTCAAGGAGACTCATGCGTTTGTCGTGCCACTTCAGTTTGAGGTTTCTGTGGCGCAGGGCGTCCTTGAAGTATTCCTGCCGTTCCGCGATTTCATCGATGGATATCTGGCGGCACCACTGAAAGGGCGTATGCGGTTTCGGTATGAAGGTGGAGAGGCTTACCGTGACCTGCCTTCTGGTGCCGCCCTCGCGGAGCACTTTGTAGGCGAGGTCGACAATGCCCTCAAGGTCTTCCATCCTTTCCGTGGGAAGGCCGATCATGAAATAGAGCTTTATGGAACGCCAGCCCGCATTGAAGACGCGGTGTGCCGTGGTCAGGAGGTCTTCTTCGCGGTTCCCCTTGTTGATGACGTTCCGCAACCGTTGCGTTCCCGCTTCGGGCGCAAGGGTGAAACTGGTCTTGCGCACGCGCCTGATTTCCTCGATCAGGCGTGCCGTCAAGGTCTCCGTACGAAGGGAGGGAAGGGCAAGGGCGATTCTCTGTTCAACGTATCTGTTCATCAGGGTGGAGAGGAGATATTCGATGCATGAATAGTCACCCGAACTGAGCGAGAGGAGGGATAATTCATCGTATCCCGTGCTGCGAAGCATCTGCTCCGCCATGTCGAGGACTCTTTCGGGCGATCGTTCCCGGGTGGGACGCCAGACCATTCCCGCCTGGCAGAACCGGCATCCCCGTGTACAGCCCCGCGCAATTTCCAGTGTCGCCCGGTCATGGATGGTCTTGATCACGGGAATGACGGGCTCGGAGGGGTAGGGGGCGCCATTGAGGTCGGCGAGGGTGCGCTTGCCGATTCGGTGTTCCGGCCCGTGGATCGACGGTAAATAGACGCCCTCGATCGTTCCGAGGCGCCTAAGCACTTCATCACGGGGCGCCTTCGCCTCCTTTGCTTCCATGACAACCCGTGATAATTCCAGGATTGCCTCCTCGGCTTCACCGATGACGAAGGCATCGAAAAAGGGTGCCATTGGTTCGGGGTTGAAGACCGAAGGGCCGCCGGCGATGACGAGAGGATCACCAGTTCGTCTCTCTTCCGAATAGAGCGGTATGCCGCCGAGGTCGAGCATGGTGAGGACATTCGTGTAGGAGAGTTCATACTGGAGCGAAAACCCCACAATGTCGAACCGGTGAAGCGGCATGGAGGATTCAAGAGACGCCAGAGGAATGTTCCCTTTCCTCATCTCCTGTTCCAGGTCCGGCCAGGGTGCGAAGACGCGCTCGGCGGCGATGCAGGGATCGCCGTTGAGGATTGCATAGAGTATCTGGAGACCGGTATGTGACATACCGATTTCATAAATGTCGGGAAAGGCAAAGGCGAAGGTAAGCCGGCACGCCGTCCGGTCTTTCCTGACGGCGTTCACCTCACCCCCGATGTATCTGCTCGGCTTTTCGACCAGGGGGAGAATATCTTCGAGACGACGGGAGATGGTCATAGACGCTTCAATCCCTGAAAAGATGTCCTGGCGACCTCCGCTGAATGTTTCAATTCGCTCAATTCCAGGTCCGTGAGAGATACCTCGCATATCCTTTCGATACCCGAGGAACCGAGAATCACCGGGACGCCGATGTGGATTCCCTCTATCCCGTATTCACCGTTCAGACAGGCCGACACGGGAACGAGGGTCTTGCGGTCCTGCAGGATAGCCTCGATCATGGCGGTGACCGATGCCGCCGGGGCGTGCCAGGCGCTGCCCGTTTTCAGGAGAGAAACGATTTCCGCACCCCCGTTCTTCGTGCGCTCCGTAATCGCCTGAAGCCTTTCTTCACCGACAAAGTATCTGATCGGGATTCCCCGCACCCTGGTGAAGCTCTCCACGGGTATCATCGTATCGCCGTGGCTCCCCAGGACCATTGCCTGAATGTCCCGTGCCGAGATGCCCGTCTCCTGCGAGAGAAAATAGATATAGCGTGCCGTATCGAGAATACCTCCCATCCCCATGACCCGGGCAGCGGGGAATCCCGATACTTCCCAGGCGAGGTGTGCCATCACATCCAGGGGATTTGTCACGATGATAATGATGGCCGCCGGTGCCTGCGTCTTGATTTCTTCCACTACCGACCGGATAATCCCGCCGTTTTTCGCGGCAAGGTCTTCCCGTGTCATGCCCGGTGTTCGCGGAAGGCCCGCCGTTACCACTATGATGTCGGAGTCCCTGATGTCGGAGAAATCGTTGGTGCCCTCTATGGCGCAGTCGAATCCCTCGAGCGACGAGGCCTGTGAAATATCGAGTGCTTTTCCCTGGGGAAGACCGTTGACGATGTCGACGAGGACAACATCGGCAAGCCCTTTCTCCACGACCTTCTGAGCGGTCATGGTTCCCACAAACCCCGAACCGATAACAGATACCTTATGTTTCATGTTCTAACCTTCTCCTTATGAGATGAATGCAAGAAAATCTTGTAATTACATAGCACAAAAGGTGCATACAGAAAAGATGACCCGGGTACGCTTTCAGTAATGAACTATTGCCGGATATGGTCATACGTATAGGGATGCTGCAGAATGTCCCGAAATTTCGAACGCGCAAAGCGGGAGGGGAAATGCGGTCTTGCCAGATAAGGAAGCGAATCTCGCTTGAAATCCTCAAGAAGTTCCCTGAATACGGTTTCCCTGTTCCTGTTGTCTACAAAGGTTCTTTCTTTTCTATACTCGTAGGTAATGGATGATCCGAAGGTCTTGACGACCATGTCGTACTGCTCCGGATCACTGAAATATTCCTTTTGCACCACCACGTCGATGGTGATTACCAGCTCCACCTTTGTCGTGTCCTGTGCAATCCTGCGGGATTTGTCCCACACCTTCAGCGCCAGGTTGTTGGGAAGTGCTATTGTTTCAACAAGCTTCATACAGTCGTGTGTACCTCCGCACCCGTCGTGGTGACGGTGTTGCTTCAGGGCTTAGCCCTTGACGGATACCTCTCTTTTCGGATATGTAACTCCCGTTGAGCATTATATTTTCCGGAGAGATAGTTATGGAAAAAGTTACCGCTACACTTCTTCTTTCCTGCCCCGATCAAAAAGGTATCGTGGCTTCAATATCCAATTTTATCTTTAAACACAACGGAAATATTCTCCGTGCCCAGCAGCATTCGCCCCAGTCCGAGAATATGCTTTTCATGAGAATTGAATGGGACCTTGATGGGTTTGAAATTCCACGCCGAGAAATCGAAGCGGCCTTTGAGCCCCTGGCGCGGCAATTCGATATGAAGTGGGAGATACGGTATTCCGATTACATCCCCAGGATCGCCATCTTCGTTTCCAAACATGTCCATTGCTTTCATGACATCATCCTGCGGCACCGAATGGGTGAATTTGCCGCGGAAATACCACTTGTTATCAGCAATCACCTGGAACTGAAAGCGCTGGTAGAGCAGTTGGGCCTCTCCTTCAGGCATTATCCCATCGGGCCGGCGGACAAGGGGGAACAGGAACGGAAAGAATTAGCCGAGTTGAAACAATACAGGATCGATCTCATTGTGCTCGCGCGGTACATGCAGATACTCACGGGCGACTTTGTCGCCCGCTATCCCAACCGTATCATCAATATTCATCATTCATTTCTGCCGGCCTTTGCGGGGGGCAGTCCCTACCGCCAGGCCTACGAACGGGGCGTGAAAATTATCGGTGCCACGAGTCATTATGTGACGGAACAACTCGACGAGGGGCCCATTATCGCCCAGGATGTCATCAAGATAACCCATAAGGATTCAGTACATGATATGATGCTGAAGGGAAAAGATCTTGAACGAATCGTCCTTGCCCGTGCCCTGCGGCTTCATCTGGAAAACAGGATTCTCGTCTACGGGTCAAAAACAATCATATTCGAATAGCCCGCTTCCTCTCCGGCGGAGGGTCGCAGAAAGACCGTTCCCGGCATTATCATGACGGTACGGTCCGGTTAGAGCGATATCACCCGGTTACGTCCTTCTTTTTTTGCCTGGTAGAGGGCCTTGTCGGCGCGGGAGAGAATCTCGTCGATCTTTTCACCCATCCTGCACATGGTCACTCCGATCGAGACAGTCACCTTGAGTCCCTTTGCATCACTGCTGAAATCCATGCTTTCCGTAATGTGTCTGATACGTTCGGCAACCGTTGTGGCGGCTTCCTTGTTGGCGCCTGCGGCAACAACGAGAAATTCTTCGCCGCCGATTCGGGCGACATGATCGCCCGCCCTGATCTGTGACTGGGCGGCATCGGCGAATTTTTTCAGAACGATATCACCGATACTGTGACCGTAGGTGTCGTTGATGTCCTTGAAGTGATCGAGATCCATGAAGCAGACGGAAAACATGTAGATGCCGCGATCGACGAGGGATTGCTGCTCATTCAGGATACCCATGATCTGGCGCCGGTTGTAGATGCCTGTCAGTTCGTCGATAATGGCGATTTCCTCGATCCGGGAGAGGGCCTTCTTCAGGTCGTTCTTCCGCTGATTCAGCATCTCCCGCAGGCTGCTGACTTCAGTGCCGATGAGGGCGAAACAGAACATGACGAGACCGAAGGAGACCAGCCCGGCCACCTCTATTCCCATGTTGAAATATGCGGGGTGGAGGTAGGCCGACAAGAAGATCGCGATAGCTGTCAGGACGATCGACGTTATGGTTATCAGGAGAAACTGGTTGAAGCGCATACGCAGTGATCCGAAGATCATAATGAGCACTTCAATCAGGTAGAGGATGGCGCGCTGCTCTTTCAGGAAGAAGATCGTTATGGTGATGACGACCACGGTCGCGTACATCTGGAGGTGGGTGAGGCTTGGATCCTTGAAGTGCTTGTTAATGCCCAGTCTGATCGTGAAGAAAATTGACAATTCCACCACGCCGATCGGGATAAACATCAGGAAGAACTGGGTCTTGCTGATCCAGAAGAGTCCCAAGGACATGAGGAAATAGCAGATGATGAAGTGGATAACACCGCCGATGAGAGCCATCAGAGTGCGACGGACGCGCAGTGCCTGACGTTTATCGTCTTTGGGAATGATCGAAAAACTCATACAGATGCCCCCTCCTTGATCTGTGCCGTTTGCTTTTATGATATTCTGGGATTCAGACTTTGCGGATTCTGCAGAGCAAAGAGATGCATTTCAACAGATTCCGTACCTCGAGCTTCCCTGCACAGACCGATCCTGCAACTCCCTTCAGCGACTGCTGTGCCAGCTCAGAAAAATATAATGCAATTACAAAAAGATATGCCCCACAAACGTTGTACCTATATAAAAAAAGTTATCCTTCGTCAATAAAAAAGTGCCGGCGCCACGTCCTGACTGCATTTCCGGCGAATTCGATCCGGCCGCATTCTGCGGGATGAAGCAAAGCACCTTCCCTGCAGGCAGGCATCGGTATGACCTCTTTTATTTCTTTTGACACCGGGGGGTTATACTATTACTATTACCACATGGCCCGATGCTATTCCTATTCAGCCGAAGACATCAGAAAATCATATGAAAAGATCAGCGAACACAAGCGCCTGCGAAGCATTATATTAAAGTATTCCATTAACCCCGGCGATGTGCGGGATACCGCCCTGGCAGGGCTGGACCTGTCCCGCGTCCGCACGGTCCTCGATCTTGGATGCGGTTACGGATTCTTCACCGAGAAACTGGTTGGACTTTTGAGGGATGACGTGATCATCACCGGGATAGATCTCCTTGAAAGCAACAGGGGCGCATTTCTCGATACGGTTGCGTCGATGGGGTACAGGGGGGCTTTCATTGTGGGGAATTCGGAACTTCTGAAACGCATGAGTCCGTGCATGTATGATCTCGTTATCGCCAGCTATTCGCTCTACTTCTTTCCCCATCTTGCCGGTGAAATTGCGCGTGTGCTTCGCAACGGGGGTATGTTCCTCGCCGTGACGCACAGCCGTTTCACTCTCAGGGAGGTGCTTCCCTTCATACCGGCCTGCATGAAACACTTTCACCTGGAGCCGCCCGGCGAGATCGCCATCCTGCGGCTCTTTTCGTCCTTTTCCCTTGAAAACGGGGCCGCACTCCTTGAACCGCATTTTGAAAAGGTGGAGCGAATAACCTTTCTGAATGAGCTGCTCTTCGAGAGGGACGACATGGAGGAATTTCTACAGTATCTCAACGGGAAAGAGTATCTTTTCATGAAGGATGTCTGGGCGCTTGATCCGGAGAACCGGGAGAATGTAAAAAAATGCTTCTACCGGAAAATTCATGACTATGCACTGCAGAGGGAAAACGGCGTCACCATTACGAAGGACGACGGCATATTCCGGTGTTATAAAAAACCATCCGGCCTGGATAAGGATCGATGAAGAAACGAAAAGCTTTCTGCTGTTTTTGCGGCAGCGGTGTGACGCAGCGTCACATCGAGGGGAAATGGCGGGATTACTGTGAACGGTGTGATACCGTGTTTTACGAAAATCCTCTTCCCGTGGCGAGCAGCATTGTGGTGAATGAAGAACGGGAGGTCCTCCTGGTCAGGCGGAAAAATGAGCCCTACAGGGATATGTGGTGTCTGCCCATCGGCTTTGCCGAAACGGGTGAGGAAATCAGGGAAGCGGCGTTGCGGGAACTGCAGGAGGAGGCGGGAGTCCGGGGCGAGATCGTCCGGCTGATCGATGTCGACACCGTGGAGAATTATTTTTACGGGTCCCTGGCGATCGTGACCTACGAAGTGCGACTGACGGAAGGTGTGCCGAAGCCCGGTGACGATGCCGCTGATGCACGATATTTTCCCCTCGACACAATTCCGCCGCTCGCCTGGTCGTCAAACGAGAAGGCGATCGGGATATTCCTGGATCTCTACAGGGAATCCTGGGCAATGATCGATTCCTTCAGACACCTCTTTCCCGGTATGGAATCGATTGCGGATTTTACCCCGCCGGGTGACGAACAGGGGGTCATCCTCTCGAATGTCCTGATTCAGATGATCGACCGGGACCGGAAAGAAATTACCCGGCGATGGCGGGAAGACCTTCGTCTGCTCAGGCCTACCCTGGAACCTCATTTGGCACTACTGACCAGGATGAACGACCGGGTACTGCGTTCGGTGGAGATCTGGCTTGCCGATGGAACCGAAGATCCCGATTTCAAAATCTTTATCGATTTCGGTCGTACCCTGGCGGCCGCGGGGGTCTCACTTCCGGACATGCTGACGGCGATGGCGCTGAGCAGAAAATCGATATGGGACCATGTGACCGGCAAGAATATACTGAATTCCCCCCTTGAAATCTATGCCGCCCTGGAACTGAACAACCGGATCATCTTTCTCTACGACAAGATCAATTATTACCTTACGTTGCGTTATGTTGAACAGTTGCGCTGACCGGCGCAGGTTCTCGGGATCTCTCCGGGAGACGGGTCCGAAAGCCCCAGCAGTGCGAGGCCGTTTTCTCGAAACAGGCGGCGGTAAAAGTCTTCCGAGAGCCCCAGTCCGAGGAGGCACTCGATTTCATCCTCTCTCGGGAAGATCAGGTTGGGAAAGTCCGATCCATAGACGATTCTCTCCCTGTGTCTTTCAAGGGTTTCCGGCGCCTGGTCGAACATGAAGTTCGATTGCGGCAGAAAGGCCCAGGTCGTGTCAAGGTAGAGGTCGGGGTACCGGTCGAGCAGTTCCATGAAGGATGCGTATTCAAGACCTCCCATGTGGGCGACCGTCACCGGGAGGCCGGGGTATCGTTCGAGCAGTTTCCTGAAATGAGTAATTCCGACAAAGGGGTTTCCCACCGGTCCCGTTCCCGCGTGAAACAGGAGACGTTTGTTCTGTTCGATCACCATCTCATAGAGGGGAAAGAGCCGTTCATCCTGCGGGTAAAAACGCTGTACCAGAAGCTGGAGCTTGAATCCGAGGACCCGGGGATGCTGTATGAGCTCCGCGGCCATTTCCAGTGCGTCGTCATCGTCGGGATGATAGGCGGCAAAACAGTAGAGATCGGGGAACTCGTCGAGGATTCTCATGTTCCACCTGTTGAGGGGACCGGCAACACCCTTTTTGTGGGCATAGTTTGAATAGACGATATGATCGACCTGCCGTTCCCGCAGATAGTCGATGCAGTCTCTGTAATAAAGCTCATGGAGTACAGGGCGCCCGTAGGCTCTTCTAAAGTATGACCAGATGGCCTCGAAGAGCCTGTCGGGGAAGAGATGTACGTGACAGTCGATGATTCTGTCGGGAAGCATATTCACGGCGCCCCTTGCGTGCAGATATTATGAAGTATTATTTCACAAACACCGGTAAATGACTTACCACACAGGTGAAGGGAATACAAAAGGGAAATGGTGCAGAGGAGGGTGACCCTGCATGAAAAGGGGCGTCCCCCGATGTGGGAGCGCCCCTTTTCCTGCGCCAGTGCAGAGCCTGAGAAACTTCGCTATGCTTATTCGTACATCTTGTCAATTTCTTTGGCGAACTTCTCGTTGACCACCTTCCGTTTCAGCTTCAGCGTCGGGGTGAGTTCACCCGTTTCGATGCTGAATTCGGTGGGGAGGAGGGTGAACCGCCTGAGCTGTTCCACCCGGGCGTAATCCTTCATAAGCACTTTGATCTTTTCATCGTAGAATTTCACGATGGCGGGATTTTCCACGAGGTCACGATTGTCGGTAAAGGAGATTCCCTGGCTTTTCGCGTAGGTTCCCAGTTCCGCAAAATTGGGAACGATAAGGGCGCTCAGATATTTTTTCCCTTCACCGATGACGGCGACCTGCTCGACAAACAGATCCGCAGCGAGAGTGTTCTCGATATTCTGCGGCGAGATGTTTTTGCCGCCCGCGGTGACGATCAGGTCTTTCTTTCTGTCGGTGATGTGGAGGCATCCCTTTTCGTCGATAAAGCCGATGTCGCCGGTCATGAACCAGCCGTCATCGGTAAAGACGGCCTTCGTTTCTTCCGGTTTGTTATAGTACCCTTTCATGACCTGGGGACCCTTTATGAGAATTTCTCCATCCTTGGCGATAGTAATCTCCGTTTCGGGGAATGCAGGGCCCACGGAGCCGAATGAGAAGATCTCGAAGGTGTTGGCATTCGTCACCGGCGTGGTCTCGGTCAGACCATAGCCGTTGTGCACATTGACACCGATGCCGTTGAAGAAACGGTCTATCTCGGTGGCGATGGCGCCGCCGCCGCTGATGAAAATCCTGATCTTGTCCATTCCCAGGGCATCACGCATTTTTGAAAACACAAGCTTTTCTGCGATATTGTACTGAATGTTGAGAAGGAAAGGTATGGGTTCTCGCTGTACGCGGAAATCAACGGCCCTGTCGGCAACGCTCGTTGCCCAGTCAAAGAGTTTCTTTTTGGTCGGAGGGGCCTTTTCGACCTTCGAGAGCAGACCGGAGTGTATCTTTTCAAAGAGACGGGGCACGCTGACGACCAGGGTCGGCCGCGACGCCTGCAGGTCCTGCAGAATCGTCTGAAAACTCTCGGCGAGGTAATTCACGGCCCCGATGTCGTACATCAGGTAGACACTGACCGTTCTGCCCAGGGAGTGACTCCAGGGAAGGAAGGAAAGGGCGACGTCGTCATGTCCGATAATGGGATGGCTTCCATAGCACTGTTTGATATTGGCGACGAAGTTGTTGTGGGTCAGCATGACCCCCTTCGGAGGGCCGGTAGTTCCGGAGGTGTAGATGAGAGTAGCCAGATCCTCCGGAGCGATACTCTGCATCCGTTTGTCGAAGAGCTCCCGGTTGCCGTCCTTTTGTCCCCTCTCCATGACCTGAGCGAGGCTGAGAATATCGGGATCGTTCGTTGCAATCGGTTCGAAGGTGATGATCTTTTCGAGACCCTTTATCTTGTCACGAACATCCAGTATCCGTTTCAGGTGGTCCTCATCGGATACAAACAGGACTTTCGAACCGGAATCGTTGATGATGTACGAGGCCTCATCACCGGAGTTGGTCGCATAGATCGGTGCGTCGGACGCCGCAATGGACAAGACAGCCATGTCCGCGATGAGCCATTCCCAGCAGTTCTCGGAAAAGATAGCGACCATGTCGCTCTGCTGAACGCCCAGTGAGATGAGTCCGAGGCCCAGATTGACAACCCGTTTCTGCATTTCATCCCAGGTGATATCGCTGAACGTACCGTTCTCCTTGAAACGGACACAGGTTTCATGCCTGTATTGGTCCGCCCTGTTGTGAAAAATGCCAGCGATAGATTTTTCAGAATACTCCATGTACAACCTCCCTTCTTTTTAAGTTACTGATATTTTTTTAAACCCCTTTGGGCTTAATGGTGTACCCGCGTGCGGTGAGGATGATTGTATGCAGATTCATCGTATGTCAATGCTTACACAAGTAAGGCCCTCCGATAGTTCTCATATGCCGAAGCAATCATAGACCGGTGGATTGCTCGATCTGCCTTCGATTATGAAGGCATTGTGGTAAAGACTCCTCTCGGATCCACTTCGGTGCGCAGGAGATTCAGGATATCCTCCGGTATCATCGGCGATTCCGGGATGTCTTCCTCCGGTTTCAACAGTTCAAACCCCGTTGTCTGTTGCGCGATGTCGAAGGGTATCCCGGGGGTAAGCGATTTGACCCGCATTCGTTTTGAAACCGGTTCAAAGTCGTAAATTCCCCACTGACTCATCACCGCCACCGGTCCCTTTCCGAGAAGGCCCGCTTCCTGTCTTGAACTCCCACCGGTCAAATGGCCGACGGAGGTGATAAAATCGACGCGTTCCGGAAAGCGTTCCGGTGTCTGAAGTCCCACGAGCACCATATTCTCCGTGAGCGAGGAGAGATCGTTGTTTCCCCCGGATCCGGTAAGCCGGGCCTTGGGGGCCAAAAGGCTGTCGCCGATATGGTGGGTGTTTACGTTTCCGTACATATCCACCTGGGCAAAGCCGAGAAAGGCGATGTCGACATAACCGTTGTAGGATTGACCGAAGGAGTATGCCATCTCCATGAGCACAGCTGATTTTCGCCACGTCAGAGGGCAGCCCACCGACCAGGGCATGTCGCCCGGGATGGGGTCCTGTCCCCCCGATTCGTAGACGATCGTGATGTGGGGGGCATGGCTCTTGCGCGCAAGAATGGCTGCTACCATGGGGAGCCCCGTTCCAACATAGACGACAGAGTTGTCCTCTATCTGTAAAGAAATCATATATGCAAGCATCTCCAGAAGATTTGCCGGTGTATCGGATTTCATTATGCTGTACCTCCTCAATCGTTTGTTTAGTAGTAGATTCCCGGATCGTTATCGACTTGATATTCCTGGTAGGAGAAATCGACGTCTTCATTATCGTTTTCCGCCGCCTTGGTCTGTCGCCGCGATTCGGCTATCCATTTCGCGCCGCCGAGCTTTTCCACGAACTCGAACTGGTCCTTGGTATTCATGACCCATTCGTTGATGTGTTCGATGAAATTTTCTTCTTTGGGGCTTGCGTAGCGGAGTGTCTTTTCCCACCACTGCCGTGACCAGTAATAATAACCCGGCATGTTTCCGGGTACGGCGCCGAAGGGCAGTTCCACCACCGCGTCGGCATAAATAAAGGGGATGACGATACCCTTCTTGCCGTTGCCCTGCCGGAGCGCGTCTTCGGGAACGATTTCCTCGGCCGTGATAATCAGTCTTTTTGCCGCCGCCGCGAGTGCCGCATCGTTCACCACCGGTCCGTAGATAAAGGCATTGCCGTATTTGTCGGCCACCTGCGCGTGTATCACCGCGACGTCGGGATAGATGGCGGGAATGAACAGGACCGGATCGGATTCGTTCTTCAGGGGGTTCTGCATGACCCTGACATAGGGGTTGTATTTTATGATGTCGGAACCGAGCATCTGTTTACTGAAGAGACCGGGGGCTCCCAGCTGGGCTGCTTTGAGACCCAGCGCGACACCGCCGTGGCTCCATTCAGAAAGAATCTTGACCTTGCCTTCCTTCAGCTGCCGTCCGTAGTTGCGGTCCGTTCCCCGCATCTCCGCACCGATGTAGGAATTGTGTGAGTATGCGACCGTTCCGTAGTTGATCATGTAGCTCTGATTTGTATTCGGTGCGCCGATGGCCTGAAGATCCTTTTTGCCCTGACGCATCATTTCGAAATAGGCCTGATGAGGCGTACGGACATAGGCAAAACCCGCATCGCTCAGCACATCACCGTCATGGACGTATTCCGCGATGGCCTCTTGTAACGATACTCTTTTGTCGGTCTTGCTGCGTTGTTTCTTCAGGTGGGTGGTTCTTGCCGCTTCAAAATCTACCAAACTATCCAGGATGGAAGTATCCTCGATTTCGAGATTCTTAAGGGCTTCCTCGTTGTAGTTGAAAGTTCCCATAGATGTCTCCTTCTTGTTTTATAGATCTAAGACAATGATACTATTGTCAATTTAAAACAATTGCCTGAAACTGGTACGTTTTTGCAAAAACCCACTAACCCCTCGCAAAAAAAATGCCATGATGGAATAAAAGGAAAAATGAACGTGGTTCAGTAAATATAATTATTTAATATCAATATCTTGCGTGCCACTTTTTTTGGGGTATTTTGCAGAGTGACGGTGGGGTGGAAAGGGTGCCGTCAATTTCGACGCAAACCGGGACAATATAGTGCGCTATTCGCACTATTATTGTGGGTGATATGGGTGTTCCCTTGAATATTAAATAAAAAGACCGCATCCGTTCACAATTAGAACGGTGCGTTTGAAATGCGCACGGTAACGCCGGCTTCCGCTGTGATCTACCTCAGGCCGGGCTTGGCCTTTTCTACATAACCTCGTGCTGACTCATTTCCACGGCCTTATCGATTTCCGCCTTCAGCTTCGGCGGGAGACCGGGGATGTCGATGTTCAAAAAGCCCCGCACGATGGTTGCCGTCGCCTCTTCCTCGGTCAGTCCCCGTGACATGAGGTAGAGGATTTCTTCCTGGGCAATCTTACCCACGGCAGCCTCGTGAGACATTTCGACACCGTCCACCATGCCTTTCAGCTCGGGAATCGCGTGCATGCTGCCGCCATTGAGAATCAGGCCGTGGCATTCAAGGTGCCCTTTTACGCCCGGTACTTCTCCCACAAGATCGCCCCGTGCCGTGATATTTCCACCGTTGGTAATGGCCCGGGAAACGATTTCGGCCCGTGTGTCTTCGGCATTCAGCAGGACGCGTCCGCCGATGTCGAGATCGGAACCGGGACTTCCCACCAGAAGGCTGTAGAAACGTGCCACGGCACCTGCTCCCTTCAGTCTGGTGGTCGGGTACATCTGTATCGACTTGATCGGTTTCATGCTGACATAATTACTGAGAAAAAGCCCGCCTTCTTCAACCTCGGTCACTGACCGGGGGCGTACGGCCATGTCTTCTGCCCAGTGATGGATCATGGTGAAACTGAGCTTCGCATTCTTTTTCACGAAAAATTCCGAGATGCCGATATGAAGACCCGAGCTGACGTGATTTGCCGCGACACACCCTGAAATAACATGAATTTCCGAACCTTCTTCGGCGATTACGATATTATGGATGTTCTGTGTCGATCCTTCCTGGTGGAGATAGAGGCATGTCTGGACCGGGAAGGTGATCTTGCTTCCCGGGAGGGCCCGTATGACGTATCCGTCCTGCAGGTCGGCATGGGCCCGGGCCGTGTATTTGTCCAGGTCAACCGGCACCAGCGTGCCGTAATATTCCTTGACCCATTCAAGGCTTTCAAGGGCCTCCCGTATCGGATAGATCTCCAGACCGTCTTCATGCGAAAAGGAATAGATGGCAGAGGCATCTTTCTGGATATAAGTTCCCGATTTGCCGTT
>Ga0272441_10010629_pt1 | contig 13861 bp, 14 predicted proteins | sample SSMProp6N_FD_193582 | JGI IMG/M metagenome (GOLD analysis project Ga0272441, IMG submission 193582) | Marine sediment archaeal communities from Little Sippewissett salt marsh, Falmouth, MA, United States - SSM-Prop-6N | ecosystem: Environmental > Aquatic > Marine > Wetlands > Sediment ... | reverse complement strand
CAACATGGTCGCCATAGTCGACAGGAACCAGTACCAGCTCACCAGCACGACGGAGCAGGTGAAGTCCGTTGAGCCGGTGTCGGAGAAGTGGCGCTCCTTCGGCTGGAACGTCATCGACGTCAGCGGACACGACGTCTACGCCGTCCTCGACGCCCTGGAGGTCTGCGAGCACACGAAGGGAAAGCCCAGCGTCATAGTCGCCAAGACGACGAAAGGCAAGGGGGTGAGCTTCATGGAGGGCAACAGGTTCAGCCGGAGCATACCCAACGCCTCCCAGCTGAGGCAGGCGCTGGAGGAGCTGGGGGAATAGCCGCCATGGCTATACTCAACCCACCTGCCACAAAGGGGGGCGATGTACAGAGGTGAATAGCGTGAGCTACGCCGAGGAGATCGGCCCTCTGAGGGACGAGATAGACAGGCTCAACGAGGAGATGCTGGACAAGATAAGCGGACGCGTAGAAGTCGCTCTGAAGATAGGCGAAGTGAAGAAGAGGCACGGGATGCCGGTCGTGGACCTTGCACGGGAGGAGGCCGTCCTGGACCATGTGGGCGGCCTGGCCGCCAACCGGGGACTGTACCCTGAGGGAGCCCGGCGGGTGTTCAGGGAGATCATAGACCTGTGCGTCAAGGCCGAGGAGGAGCAGCCGTGAGGGTGGCGTTCCAGGGAGAGCTCGGCGCCTACAGCGATGAGGCGATCACCTCCCACTGGGGAGACGCCGCCGAGCCGCTGCCCCGCCCCTACCTGCCCGACGTCTTCGACGCCGTCGAGGAGGGCAACGCGGACATGGGGCTAGTCGCCGTGGAGAACAGCATCCACGGGAGCATAGTCAGGACCTTCGACCTCCTCAACGAGCGCACAGTCAAGGCTCAGGGAGAGACCGTCCTCAGGATAGTTCACTGCCTCATAGTCAACCCCGGCGTCGAGGCGGGGGACGTGAAGAGGGTCTACAGCCACCATCAGGCGCTGGGCCAGTGCAGGGAGTACCTTGAGAGGCATGGACTCGAACCCGTGGGGGCCTACGACACTGCTGGCAGCGTCAAGATGATCAAGGAGCAGGGCATCATGGACGCCGCCGCCATCGCGAGCCAGAGGGCCGCCGAGGTGTACGGCATGAAGATCCTTGAGAGGGAGATCGAGACCCACAACGAGAACTACACCAGGTTCCTCGTCGTCGGCGACGAGGAGCCGGAGCCGACGGGCGTGGACAAGACCAGCCTAGCGTTCGTGGTGGCGCACCGGCCGGGGACCCTCGTGAACGCGTTGAACGCACTGGCCGGGAGAGGGATCAACCTGTGCAAGATAGAGTCGAGGCCCCTGGTGGGGAAGCCGTGGGAGTACATATTCTTCGTAGACTTCCACGGCCACGTGAAAACCCCCGAGGTCGCTGAGGCTCTCAAGGAGTTTAAGAGCCACACGAGTTACATCAAGCACCTGGGCTCATATCCGCGGTTCACCGGGCAGCCTGGCCTGCCCTAAACCGTAAAATACCCGGCAGACGCAACAGCCCCGTCTGAGTTGAAGGCAGCTGTCATCGGCGCCGAGGGGAAGATGGGGCGGTGGCTCGTCCATCACCTAGGCCACCTGGGGCACACGGTGCACAATGTAGACCTTAGGATAGGTGAGGGGGAGCGGGAGCTTGAGACGGCCGACTTGGTGGTGGTCTCAGTGCCGATAAAGGCCACCCCGATGGTCCTGTACCAGGCTTCCGGGTACATGAAGCCGGGAGCGGTCCTCGCGGAGATCGCCTCCCTCAAGGAGGGCGTCGTGGAGCCGTTGATGGCATCCACCGAGAAGGGGCTCGTCCCTCTCTGCGTGCACCCCATGTTCGGTCCCACTACCCAGAAGCTAGACAACAGGGCGGTGGCATTGGTGCCCATGGTGGACGCAGCGCGCGAGGCGGAGCTCGCCGAGAGCCTCTTCCCTGGCGCCGAACTGGTCACCGTGGAAGCGGAGGCCCACGACGCCTACATGGCGATCGTCCTCTCGCTGCCTTACCTCATCAACATGGCCTTCGCCAAGACCATGGAGGGCATGGACCTTGAGAAGCTGCGGAGGCTCGGGGGAACCACGTTCACCCTCCAGTACACATTCGCCCAGAGCGTCGTGGCGGAGAACACCGAGCTCGTGGAGCACCTCCTGTCGCAGAACAGCCACCTCGACGACGTGCGGACGGCGTTCATGGAGGCGGTGAAACAGACGGTGGATTCAGTGAAGGAGGGGGGGTTCGCCGAGACCCACGAAGACGTGCGGCGCGCGCTGGAGGCCGACCCGTCCTTCTTCTCCGCCCAGGAACGCCGGCGACGGGCCTACGAAGCCGTAAAGGATCACGACTTTAAAAACGTGGACAACCATTTCTAATCCATGATAAGTTTAAGCGACGTCTACGCCGCGAGGAAGAGGGTGTCCAGGTGGGCGAGGAGGACCCCCATGGAGCACTCCCCCGGCCTAAGCGGCCTCTGCGGCGGCGACGTGTGGCTCAAGCTTGAGAACCAGCAGGTGACGGGCAGCTTCAAGATAAGGGGCGCCACCAACAAGATACTCCTGCTCTCGGAGGAGGAGCGGGGCAGGGGCGTCGTGACGGCTTCATCCGGCAACCACGCCCAGGGGGTGGGCTACGCGGCGCGTGAGCTCGGCGTCAAAGCCACCATCGTCGTCCCGGAGCGCACGCCAACCGTGAAGATAAACGCCATAAGGAGGTACGGCGTGGAGCTCATCATCGAGGGGGACGAGTACATGGACTCGGAGCGCCTGGCGAGACGCATAGAGAGAGAGGAGGGAAAAACATTCGTCTCGGCGTACAACGACACGGAGCTCATCATGGGCCAGGCCACCGTCGGCCTAGAGATGGTGGAGGACGCCCCGGAAATCGACACGGTCCTGGTCCCCGTGGGCGGCGGCGGCCTGGCGTCCGGGGTCGCGTCGGTCTTCAAACAGACGGGGGACGCAGAGGTGATAGGCGTTCAGTCGGTGGCCAGCCCGGTGATGTACGAGTGCGTCAAACGGGGAGAGATATTCGACATGCCCCTGGAGGACTCCGTGGCCGAGGGCCTACACGGCGGCCTGGAGCAGGGCAGCGTCTCCTTCGACATCTGCAGAGAACTCATAGACGACTGGGTGATCCTCGAGGAGAAGGACATACTATCAGCCATAGGCTACGTGCTGCACGAGCACCACATGCTCGTCGAGGGCGCCGCCGCCGTGGGACCTGCGGCTATAATTACCCACCCTAGGCGCTTTAAGGACAGGAAGGTGGGCGTCGTGATAAGCGGCGGCAACCTCTCGATGGAGATACTGAGGAGAGTCGTCTAGCCCTCTTTACCCTCAAGATGCTCCCTTATCATTCTCAAGGTGGACAGTATCTCCCTGTTGACGTCGTCGGGGCTGAGCAGCTCTTGGCCCGAGTTCAGCTCGGTCGTGGTGACGTACGTACCGCGTAGCTTCCGTAGCTCCTGGAGGATATAGTCCCGTACCTCGTCGTAGAAGACGATGCCCTCCATGGTCTCCTCGGGCCCCCTCTGGTCCTGCCCAGAGTACCCCGCGGTCTCGATGTGAACCGAGCCTATGCCGAAGAACCTGTCGTAGACGCCTGCGACGCTGCTTATGTTGGTGATGGTCCTGAACGGTACGTGGTTCTGGGTCACCGTAAACAGCCCCTTCTTGACGTATATCTCCGGCATGGCCTCCCCAGACTTGGCGATGACCGAGTACTCGATGGTGTCCACGTAGAAGGGGATCAAGACGAGGACAGGGAGCAGCCAGACCATGTTCAACACGAGGCCCCACCACATGACCGGCCCCAGCCACTTGTCATACAACGCGACCAGGTCCGGTATCTCCCCGGGATCGACGCTGTGGATGAAGGCCGAGCCTAGATAGAAGACAAGAACCGCCATACACCACGCGAGAACCGCGACGTTGATGGACTTGACCCACAGCTTGTGGACGAAGGCCCGTGAGGGCCTGAAAACCTTCCCACTTCGAATGTTCTCCATGGGGGGCCTGATTACCTTAACCTCTACATCACCCATCTTACTCACTCCCTGTTCCTCTGGTAGCGAGGCGACTCCTTGGCCGCCAGCTTGTTGTATATGGCTATAGACTTGTCGGTCATGGGGAGCCCCTGCTCGTCTGGCCGCAGCTCTATAGCATACTCGTTCATGATGACGTTTAGGGCCTCCTGGCACTCGGCCTCCTTGGGGCACCTGGGGCAGGGTTCACCTCCATAAGACTCGTGCTTGTACCAGACTATTATCCCCATCTCCTCCGTGTACACGATGTACACCTGCGCGTTGGCCTGATAGTCGAACCCGATGAGCAGCCCCTTGTAATCTAGGAGGCTCTCGACGTCGAGGCGGTGGCTCACGGCGTGGTTTTGTAGGGCGTCGCTGATCTTCCTGCGTGCCCTGTTCAGGACCCTAGAGACGTAGGCGGGGGACCAGTCCTCCTCGCTCTCGTCGGCGATGACGCTCGTCGGCTTTCCTTTCTGGAACTCCAGCCAGACCTTGGCCTCGTGCGCCGACAGCAAGCCCATGTCACTTTCTCTCCCAGCCGCCCTTGACTCGGCGGCCTTTGTTTATTTGCTGGAACATTGTAAAGACGTACCCGTAAAAAGACTTCCCCGGAGTCAGACATCGCCCAGACACGCGAAAAAGAAACCCTTCTCTAATTGGCAGCGAAACTTCCACCCGGTTTTTTGACCCAGAGGGGCTTACACCCTCTCCGGGGCGGCGTCCAGCGCCATTGGGGGAGGAGAAATCCGTGGCAGGCACACATATCATTCTGATCTTAGCGCCTCCACGGGGTGAAGCCTAGACGCCCTCCACGCCGGGTATAGCCCTGAAAGCGAGGTCGTGACCATCGCGAACACGACTACACCCAGGCCAAGGGTTATGGAGCTTGACACGGGCATGTCTATTGCCTTGCCTATCACGTTCCCAAGGGCGAAGCCGACGGCGGCCCCTATGGTTCCTCCTATGAGGCCCGTGACTATGGCCTCGGACAGGAACATGAGGAGGACGTCGCTGCTCCTGCTGCCGATGGCCTTGAGGATGCCTATCTCCCTGGTGCGCTCCATGACGCTTATGGTCATGGTGTTGACTATACCGACGCCGGCCACGACGAGGCTTATCGCGGCCACTCCGCCCAGCACGGCCTCTACCGCGCCGAGGATGGTGCCTATCATCTCCTGCATGGACTCAGCGGTCATTATGGTGACGTCGTCCCCAAGCCGCTCCTCGAGGTCCATGACCACCTGGGGCATGTCGTCAGGGTCGCCGACCCTACAGGTTACATACTGAAACTCGCCGCCCACCTCGAAGAGCTGTTGACATATCCTGAGGGGCATGAATATGCTCTGGTCCTCGTCGCTGCTCATGCCGCCCATGCCCCCCATCTTCTCCATTATCCCTACGACGCGGAAGGACATCTCTTTATCCTCTCCCCCCACCAGCACCTTGGCGGTCAGCCTGTCCCCCACCTCGTACCCGGGTACGTCTCTGTCCTTCGGATTGGCGATGTCGTACCCGAGGAGGACCACGGCGTTGTCGCTCCTCGTTAGGCACCTTCCCTCCTCGACGTCCCACCCAGACATTATCTCGAAGTACACGGGCTCGATGCCGTAGACGAAGGCGTAACGCGTCTCCCCCTGCTGGGTCACGCTGCACATCTTGCCGCCCATCAGAGGGCTCACGGTCTCTATGTTCGCCACCCTCTCGATGGTCTGTATGTCCCTCCAGGTGAAGCTCTGACTCGCGATGAACCCGGCGCCCATCTCCAGGCTCCCCGGCATGATCATTATGTTGTTAGGCCCAAAAATCTCCAGCTGCTCACCTATCAGGTCGTTGAGGCCCTGGGTTAGGCTGATGAGCCCCGTCACCGCCATGCAGCCTATGAGTATGCCTATGAGGTTCAGGGCGAAACGGAACTTTCGCTCACGGAGCCCCTGGCTTGAGAGTAAAAAAATGTCGGACAATTTCATGAAGTTTTGGCCTCCTATCCGAAGAGCCTGCTAAGCCACCCGAATATTCCTCCTCTCTTCTCCCCGTTGTTAGCCTCGGGTCTGGCCCCCTGCCCGACCGTGACCGTGTTCTCCAGCGCCTCCTCGTGGACCCTGTTGAGGTGATCCCTGTACTGCACCATGAGAGTCATGTCGTGGACGCCTGGTTCGGCGTCTTCCGCCACACGGTAGTCGATGTCGAAGGGTATCGGGCTGTCCGGGTCCACGGCGCCTATGTACTCGGTGCTGCCGGCCACCCGGCTGAAGACATCATCTTCCACCAGCCGGACGCTGACGAACTGCACGCTGCCAGTCCCCACCAGCAGGAGGTCGGCCTCCATCTCACGCTGCTCCCCCGCGTAGACAACCATGTTGGTCTCGTCTAGGAGCTCGAAGTCTATGAGGGAGTCAACCATGATGGTGACGGTCTCCGTCAGAGACCCCGCCACTCCCTTCGAGTCGGTGTATGTCAATGTGACCGTCACGGGATATTGGCCAGCCGAGATTGAGCCGCCTGCGAGAAGTCTGTAAGTAACTGTGGCTGTTTCATCTGGCTCAAAGTCGCCCAGAACAGTGGTTGTGGGGCTGAGAGGCGAGATGCCCGAGGATGAGCTGAAGCTAAGGGTTGACATGATCTCGTACGCGCTGGCCCCGCTGCAGTCCACCCGGATCTGTACGTCGAAGACGTCGCCGGGGCGAACCGACTGCTGCTGAACCTCCATGCTCGACACGGTGACCAACGTGTTCCTCGCTAAGGCGGCTTCATCCAGGTTAAGGGGAAGGGAAAAGACCTGGTGGTAATGGTTTCCGTCTCCGTCCCGGTAAGTGGAGGTAGCTGTCATGGTGTACACGCCCAGAGGCGTCCCCTCCAGTACGGATAGTGTTGGGGTCAGAGTCACCGACTCGCTGGCGTTCAGCGCACCCACGCTGTAGCTCACGCCCTCCAGTATCGACATGTAGCCGCTTGTGGGGGTGAACGAGAACTCCAGGCCGTAGAGGGGCTGACCCCAGTTGTTTACGAAGCTGTACCGTACCTGGGACTCGGCTCCCGACTTGAGCCTGATGTCGCTCTGCTCGCTCGTGTACTTCACCTTGGGGACGTACCCCTCGCTCACCATCAGCGCCACAGGCACAGTGATGGTGGTGTCCTGGGCGGCGCCGAACCTGCGGTAGACAAGCGTCAGGGTGAGGGTGTACGAACCGAGGGATAGGCTGGGGTCCACGTACAGAACCGGCTCATAGTACTTCGATTTCCCCTTCTCGATCTCGCTGAAGACCATGTGGTTGCCGCTTAGGATCGAGAGCCCCGAGGCGGTGGAGGTGAGGAAGGCCTCGACGTCGAACACCTTGTAGTCCCCGGTGTTCTTCAGTATGATCTTGAAGCCGTCCTCTTGGCCGGCGGTCAGGTAGATATCGTCTGTCGAGACCTGGATTATCGCCGAGTCAGCCGCCCACACCGGGAAAAGCTGGCTCAGTGTCAAGACGACCATGAGCAGCGGGATAATGTGCCTTCGATTCACCATAAGTCGCCCACCCTCTTGTCGCCTACTATGACACCGTCCCTGAGCTGAACGATACGGTCCGTGTTCTGCCCCACTGTGGGGTCGTGTGTGATGAGGATGAAGGTCTTTCCCTCATCCTTGTTAAGCTTCCTGAGTAGATGCATGATCTCTTCACCTGTCTTGGAGTCAAGGTTCCCCGTGAGCTCGTCCGCGAGGATGAGCCTCGGGTCGTTTGAAAGCGAACGGGCTATCGCGACTCGCTGCTGCTCTCCCCCGCTGAGCTGGCTCGGCTTGTGGTCGGTCCTGTCGCCCAGCCCCACCATTTCAAGTAGTTCATGGGCGCGTTGCCTCCGTTTACCGCGGGCCACCCCTTCTATCACCAGGGGTAGCTCCACGTTGCCGAGGGCGTCCATCCTTGGGATGAGGTTGAAGAACTGGAAGATGAACCCGATCTCCCTGTTTCTCAGAGAGGCGACCTGCCTCTCGCTCAGCCTCGAGAGGTCCACGCCGTTTATGTAGACCTTGCCCGAGGTGGGCCGGTCCAGCGCCCCTATCATGTTTAGGAGGGTGCTCTTGCCGCTGCCGCTGGGGCCCATGATGGCTGTGAACTCGCCCGGCTCCACGGTGAGATCTAATCCCTTGAGTACCTCCAGCGGTCTCCCGCCTTGCATGTAGGTCTTTCTCAGGTCCACCGTCTGTATCACTGAGGCGTCGTTTACACCGTGGATGGCTTCCTGAGCTGTTTCTTGACTCATTGTTTTTCCTCGTTGAGTGTTCCGCTTCACGCGGACTCTTCTTGACCATTTCTTGGTAAAGATTTACTTATAAACGTGCCGATTTTTTACCTATTACAGGTAAATAATTACCATGGGGCTCCAGCATCGGTGTTGGAGACCCAACAAAGGTTTTGTTAACCAACCTTATATTGACCAGACAAATCTCTATGAGAGATAACCTTGAAGCGCGTCACCGTAGAAGCGGAGAGATGCGCCGGCTGCCGTCAATGCGAGATGGTCTGCAGCTTCCACCACACCAAGACGTTCAGCCCCGAGTCCTCGAGGGTGACGGTGATAAAGGATGACCGCCTCGGGCTAGACTACCCGCTGATGTGCCGCCAGTGCAGCGACTGCCCGCCCATGGAGGCCTGCCCGGCCCAGGCCATAACCAGAGAAGAAGGAATCATCATGGTGGACTGGCAAGCATGCATAGGCTGCGGCGTATGCGTCGATGAGTGCCGCTACGGCGCCGTGAAGCTATACGACGACAAGGCATTGGTATGTGATCTATGCGGCGGCGAGCCCCAGTGCGTGGCACGGTGCCCCACCGGGGCGCTGAGTTACGCCGAATCACCCGAGTTCACCGAGACGCTGTGGGAAGCCTTCGACAGGCTGAAAGAGGAGTGGGGGATGCATGGCTAGAGTATACGGCTACGCGGGGAGCCTCCTGAGGATCGATCTTACCAACCAAGCCTACGAGACTGAGAGGATCGGCGAAGCCGAGATGAGGGGCTACCTCGGGGGAAGGGGTTTCAACGCCAAGAGGCTCTACGACGAGGTGGACGCCGGCGTAGACCCGTTGAGCCCAGGAAACAAGCTCATCTTCGGCACGGGCCCCCTCGTTGGGACCATGTTCCCCACGGCCAGCAGGTTCAACGTCTCGGCCAAGAGCCCCCACACCGGGATACTGGGAGACAGCAACGCGGGGGGCCACTTCGCGCCCGAGATGAAGTTCGCCGGCTACGACCAGATAATACTGGAGGGCCGGAGCACCTCGCCCATCTACGTGTACGTAGAGGACGACCGGGTGGAGTTCAGGGACGCCTCGGCGATAAAGGGGAGCACGGTCTTCGAGGCCGACGGATTCATCAAAGGAGAGCTAGGGGACAGGCGGGTCCAGACGGTCATATGTGGGCCGGCGGCGGAGAAAGGCGTGAAGTATGGCGGGCTCTTCGCCAACCAGGTGAGGGTCGCCTCCCGTACAGGCATGGGGACCGTGATGGCCTCTAAGAACGTCAAGGCGCTAGCTGTCAGAGGCACCGGATGTGTTGAGGTGGCGGAGCCCGACGGGTTCGAGAGGATGACGCTGGAGCTGGAGGAGGAGATCAGGGCGCACGAGCAGTACCCCGGCAGGATGCGCATGGGCACCACAAGGATACTCATGATGGCAAACGAATCCGGTTTCCTCCCCACCAGGAACTACACGTCTGGGGTGTACGAGGACGCCCACATGGTGAGCGGAGAGAGGCTGGCCGAGGAGTACAACGTAAAGAACAGGGGATGCTTCGCGTGCACCATACCCTGCAGCAGGGTCTACTCCATAAAAGAAGGCCCCAACAAAGGACTACACGGGGAAGGCCCCGAATACGAAGCCCTCGGCAGCTTCACGAGCCGAATAGGCAACAACGACCTAGAGCTGGCGCTGAAGGCCATCGACCTCTGTAACCAGCTTGGGCTGGACGTGCTCACCGTCGCCGGATGCGTCGGCTGGGCCATGGAGCTCTACGAGGCCGGGGAGCTCACAGCCGAGGAGACAGGCGGCCTTGAACTCACGTGGGGTAACATGGAGGCCCTCCAGGAGCTGATACGGCTCATAGCGGAGAGGGAGGGCTTCGGGGAAGTCCTGGCGGACGGCTCCGTCGAGGCGGCCAAGAGGCTGGGCAGGGGCATGGACAGAACCATACAGGTAAAAGGCATGGACCTCATCATGGCCGACCCCCGGGGCCTCAAAGGCTTCGGCCTCGGCTACGCCGTCGCCAGCAGGGGTGGCGACCACCTGAGGAGCGAGCCCTTCCTGGAGCTCAGCGACGACCCCGAGATAGGGGAGAGGATGTTCGGCGTCCCAGAGTCCACCCTCAGGCTCGCAGACAGGGGGAAGGGGCGGCTCGTGAGTTACTTCGAGGACTGGAACGCGGTCATCGACTCCCTGGAGCCCTGCAAGAACATTATGCAGAACATGATGCTGCTGCCTTTCGAGAGAGCCGCCGAGGCGCTGGAGCTGACCACGGGGCTCAGGGTGACGCCGGAGGAGATGAGGGAGGCAGGGGAGAGGATAGTCACCCTTGAGAGGATGTACGGGGTGCGCGAGGGCGTGTCGCGGGCCGACGACAGGCTGCCATCCAGGTTCATGGATTCGCCCCTCAGGGAGGGGGCCAGCAGCGGCACTGTGGTGGACATGGACCTCATGCTCGACGAGTACTACGCCGAGAGAGGGTGGGACCCGGGGACCGGGCATCCAACCCCTGAAACGCTTCGGCGGCTGGGGCTCGGTTCCGCCGTGAAGGATCTCCCCTGACCAACCGTCTTCAATATATTTATTAGTCTGGGGGATGTCCCGGAGTTACGGTGACCGATTTGCCCATTTGCGAGATCTGCGGCATGGAGGTGCAGGAAGTCCACGTCTGCGTTGAGTGCAATACAGAGTTCTGTGAAGAATGCGGCGACGTCAAGGCGAAGCTGTGCTACGACTGCATGGGCTGGGAGGACGCCCCCGTAGATGGCGGGGCATGGGAGGAAGACCACCTCAACTAGAATAGTTACTGTTATCTAATGATAATGGATAATATACTGGGGGTTTAGTTGCAGCTTGACGCTTTCAGTATAACCCAGCGAGGAGGACTCGAAGGCGTAGAGATCTACATAACCGTCTTCAAGGCCAAGGACATCGTCGACAGGTACAGGATAGACCGGTGGACCATGGACAACCCCGGGGGGTACCAGCGTATGCCCTCGGAGAGCAGGCTGAAGGACCGGCGGGGCAGCCCTCTGCGCTACCTCGTACGCGAGTGGGGTTGCTTCCCCACGTCGATACTCCTGAACATAAGGGGCGACGTGAGGTACGCCAAGGAGAAGGACATGGGCTGGTTCAGCTACGGGATGCTGGACACCGGCGACGAGAGTCTCTGGCTCATAGACGGGCAGCACAGGGTCGAGGCGCTCAAAAGGGCCATCGAGCGCAACCAGGACTTCGAGGACTACCCAGTAATAGCGAGCATCATGAGGCTCCCCGAGAGGTTCGAGGAGATGATGCTATTCTACATAGTCAACAAACGGCAGAGGAGCGTGCCCACGGACCTGGTATACAGGCACCTCCAGAGGATGCTCTGGGAACGCGGGAAGCAGTGGGTCATGGACTTCGAGGGCAGCAAGGGGGTGAGGATAGGGTTGGCCACGGAGGTGGTGGACATGCTGAACCAGAGCCCAGAGAGCCCCTGGAACGGCAGGGTACAGATCGTTGGCGAGCGAAGACACGAGAACCACATAGTCTCGGACAGCGTCCTCATCAGATCCATATCCAACCTGCTACGGGAGAACATACTCAAGGGGATGCCCGTGAGCGACATAGCGACGCTGCTCACACACTACTGGAACGCCGTGTACCAGCTGTACCCAGAGTGCTTCACGGATCCCACCGCCTACACGCTCCTCGGCTCACCGGGGATACAGGTGATGCACATGGTGTTCCCGCTGATCTACTCCAAGTGCATCCAGGAGAACAGGGTGGATGAGACCGTCATGGAGGCTCATCTGGAGAAGCTCATGGAGAAGACGCCGAGCCACACCATGCCCGAGCTCCAGGGCCCGGTGGACTCGGAGTTCTGGTCCAAGACCCATGGCCCCCTCATCGCCCTGTCCACTGGCCGGCAGAGCCGTGAGGCGCTGTACGAGGGGCTGGTGGAGAAGATCAGGATCACGGAGGAGGGCTAAGCCCTCTCGATCCTCACCGTGTCTCCGCTACGCACCTTCTTGAACGCCTTCGGGTCTCCCTCTACCTTACCGAAGACGTTGACGGCGCTGGCGGGCCTTATCTCGTCTCCCCTGCTCGCCGGCGTCCTGCCGAAGAATATGCAGAACGCGTTCCCTGGCGGCCAGTAAGCCAGATCACCCAAACCGACCACCTCCCTCGGGTTCTCGGGGCCCACTTTCACCGGTATCCCGAAGTATATCTCGTCTCCCCAGGTGTTGGCCCTAGCCTCGATGGGCAGCGCGCCCCAAACCGCCTCAGCCGTTTCCGGGTTCTCATAGGTTAGACTAGCCTCCACGGGGCCAGTCGCGTCCGTAACTACTCTGATCCTCATTTATTACCGTGATTTCTTGAAGGCGAACGCTTAAGGTTTTTACCCTAGTCTTGGGTATTGTGTGGGATCGATAACATGAGTCCAAAATGCGGGGTAGCGGCCATGGCTGTACTAACGTTGATGTTACTTATTCAGCCCGTCTCCCATGTCAGAGCCCTGAGCGGCGCCGTACGCGACCAAGAAGGGGCCCCCATAGCTGGCGCCCAGATCATGCTAATAAGCGAGACCAGGTATCTAAACAAAACCGCGTCGACCCGGGACGGCGTGTTCAACATCGACACCGAGTTCGAGAGCGTTAAACTGATCGTCTTCCACGACGACCCCGACACCCCTGGAGTTGACTACCTCCCGTATATGAGAGAGGTCGTGAACGGGGACTCTGGGCTCGACGTAGTTCTTCTCCCAGCAAGCTCCATAGTCTTCGAAGGCAGCCTGCTCTACGTCGACACGGAGAACCTCGCCCTCCACTTACAGTACAGGGTGATCGACGCCGACAACGAGACGCTCACGCCTTCAGGCGTCCCGCTGGTGTATGGCTCCCTCTCTAACGGTATGAACGTGATCGAACTTCCTCCCGGTCACCTCGTTGTCCCCCAGGATACGGTCGTGAGGGTAGCGGTCAACAGCACGTTCCTTCTGGGCTCGACCGTGGCCTCCAGAAGCTTCACGACGAGAGAGATCCTGACCGCGCCCAAGGGAGAGACCGAGATCATCGAGATACGGGAGTACAGCATACCCATGAACTTCGGGATCGCCTCAGAAGCCGAGGAGGCTCTAGATGAGAGGCTCGAAGAGATGAACGGATACGGTTTCTACCTAACCAAACAGGAAGGAGCCTACGGCACCGCCTTGAAGCATGTCTCCGAGGCGAGGACGCTTTTCGAGGAAGGCAACTACACCGAGTGCTTCGACGCCCTGAAGAGGGGCTACATAACCCTGGACCACACCCTGAAGGAGCTTAACAGGATGTACAACGACGCCGGCCTCTCAGTGTACATACTCATAACCTTCCTGGCGGCCGCGTCGCTCGTGACAGGGTACCTGCTGGCCGACGGATTGAAGCGGCTATCCGTCGACGCCGTGTTATCCGCAGGAAGCCTGGCCATCCTGTACGTGTTCTACCCTGGCTCAAAGATAATACCGTTCAGCGAGTTCGCCGCCGCCAGCGTCGTGACGGTGCTGGCGCTTTCTCTACTCGGCGTCGTATTCCCGAAGTTCTTCAGCGTGGGCTCAGGAGGCAGGGTCCACACCAGAAACCTGATAATACCCATATTCAGCATAGCCAAGCG
>Ga0272441_10010628_pt1 | contig 13861 bp, 11 predicted proteins | sample SSMProp6N_FD_193582 | JGI IMG/M metagenome (GOLD analysis project Ga0272441, IMG submission 193582) | Marine sediment archaeal communities from Little Sippewissett salt marsh, Falmouth, MA, United States - SSM-Prop-6N | ecosystem: Environmental > Aquatic > Marine > Wetlands > Sediment ... | reverse complement strand
ATATTTCTTAACCCATCAAAAACCCGGCCAATTTAGGTTTAAAGCCGCAGTTAGGATTGCAAAGGTCGTTGACAACCTGAAGGTACACAATTTAATTCTAGCATCCATGCCAATGCATCAGGCACCTGTACTTTCGATGGGATTGAGGACTAAATCCGGCGGATCGGAGCATTGGAGATCACCTCTGAGAGTATGATATGGGTGCGCGTCTCCCCATACTGAATGAGCCGGTCAATAAACTCCTCCAGGTGAAACTGGTCCCGAAGCACCACCTCCATGATAATGTTCTCATTCCCCGTGATCCGGTAGCAGTTGATCACTTCCTTGAGGGAATGCACATGGCCCAGGAAGGGTTTCAATTTTCCCATAAAGGCCCTGAGGGTAATAATGGCTTTTAGCTGATATCCCAATTTCGCATGGGAGACCCCGGCCCAATATCCTTCGATGATCTCCATATCTTCCATGCGTTTTACCCGCTCGGCCACTGCGGGGGAAGTCAGTCCAATTTCCCTCCCTATGCCCGCCAGGGAAGCCCTGGAATTCTGTTGCAGGGCATTTAATATTTCCCAATTCAGGGAATCTAATTTAATATTCAAAGTGTAATAATTTTTATTTTTTATTTATTAAGGCAATATAGTCATTTTGCCTTATTTTCAAAAGTTAACTTTTAGCGGATCGTTGTATTTTTAACTATATTCTTTAGACAATGCCAGCTAAGGGTTACAAAAACCTTTCTATTTATCGCAAAGCGGCCGAGCTGCAGACCATGAGCCGGGCTATTGCGGTTTGTGTCAACAGCAACGGGAAGGAAGTGGTACAGGCCCGCAGATCAGACAGCCTGAGAGAACAGGTGGCGGGAAGTATCCTCCGGGATGCCGCCCTGATTCGCAAACAAGTGGCGCTGGCGGCGAGCACCCCCTCCCTGAGCATCAGGCAAAGTAGCCTCCACTTTATTCAAATTATGATCCGGAACCTGAACAGTTACTGCAAAGGGCTGGAAATGGATGGGGTGCGGGAGCGGGAATACCTCGAACTGATGCGACAGGAGATCAAAGGATTTCGACGCACCTTTATGCAGTGGCGCAATAGCCTGGGCAATTAGCTTCCTACATATTCCTGCGGTATTGCCCCCCTACCTCGAAAAGGGCCTGGGTAATCTGCCCGAGGGAACACACTTTGCATACCTCCATCAGCACCTCAAACATATTGTCGTTGTGGACCGCGGCCTCCTTTAGGCGATCCAGCCACTGAGAAGCCATATCCATATGCTGCTGGTGCACCCGCTCCAGGGTTTGTATCTGGGCCTTTTTTTCGTCTTCCGTCGCACGAATCACCTCGGCAGGCAGGACCGTGGGGGATCCCTTGGAATTCAGGAAGGTATTCACTCCGATGATCGGATAGGCACCTGTGTGCTTCAGGGTTTCGTAATGCAGGCTTTCGTCCTGGATCCGGGAACGCTGGTACATAGTTTCCATGGCACCAAGCACCCCGCCACGCTCCGTCAGCCGGTCGAATTCATAAAGTACCGCCTCCTCTACCAGATCCGTCAGTTCTTCAATAATGAAAGAGCCCTGCAAGGGATTTTCGTTTTTGGCCAGCCCCAGCTCTTTATTGATGATCAGCTGTATAGCCATCGCCCTTCTGACCGATTCCTCGGTGGGGGTGGTAATCGCCTCGTCATAGGCGTTGGTGTGGAGGGAATTGCAGTTGTCGTAAATCGCATAGAGGGCCTGCAGGGTGGTCCGTATATCGTTAAAGTCAATTTCCTGGGCGTGGAGACTGCGTCCCGAGGTCTGAATGTGGTACTTCAACATTTGGGCCCGGGGGCCTGCGCCGTATTTCTCTTTCATGGCCTTGGCCCAGATCCTTCGGGCCACCCGTCCGATGACCGCATATTCCGGGTCTATCCCATTGGAAAAGAAGAAGGACAAATTGGGCCCGAACTTATCGATGTCCATGCCCCGGCTCAGGTAATATTCAACGTAGGTAAAGCCGTTGGACAGGGTAAAGGCCAACTGTGTTATGGGGTTGGCGCCGGCTTCGGCAATGTGGTAACCGGAAATGGAGACCGAATAGAAGTTCCGCACCTCCTGTTCAATGAAATACTCCTGTACATCCCCCATCAGCCTAAGGGCAAATTCGGTGGAGAAGATACAGGTATTCTGGGCCTGATCTTCTTTCAGGATATCCGCCTGTACGGTTCCCCTGACCTGCTTCAGCGTATCGGCTTTGACTTTCCGGTAAACCTCGTCCGGCAGGACCTGATCTCCGGTCACCCCTAGCAACATAAGCCCCAGCCCATCATTTCCCTCAGGCAAATCCCCCCGGTAAGCAGGGGCCTTCAGCCCTTTTTGGTCGAACAGCTCGTCAATCTTTTTGGCTGTGGATTCCTCCAATCCCTCCCGGCGGATGTACTTCTCACAGTTCTGGTCGATAGCGGCGTTGAGGAAAAACCCAAGCAGCATGGGAGCAGGTCCATTGATGGTCATGCTGACCGAGGTGCGGGGATCCGTGAGGTCAAATCCCGAATAGAGTTTTTTCGCATCGTCCAGACAGCATATGGACACCCCGGCATTCCCGATTTTACCATAGATATCAGGCCTGTGGCCGGGATTGTGCCCGTAAAGGGTAACCGAATCAAAAGCCGTCGACAGACGCTTAGCGGGCATGTCCAGGCTGAGATAATGAAATCGTCGATTGGTGCGCTCCGGGCCTCCCTCACCTGCGAACATGCGCGTGGGGTCTTCCCCCTTCCGTTTAAAGGGGTACAGGCCGGAGGTATAGGGAAAGGATCCTGGAACGTTTTCCTGCAACACCCATTTGAGGATATCTCCCCAACTCCTGTAGGATGGAAGGACCACCTTTGGGATCTGCAGGTGCGAGAGGGATTCCGTATGGGTTTCCATCTTCAGTTCTTTCCCCCGTACCGAAAAAGTATAAAAGGGTTCCCGATAGCGGGCTTTCAGGGCAGGCCATTGCTGCAGCAGGTCCCAGTGATGCGGATTCAGGTTTTTGAGTTCTTCTCTGAAACGCTGAAGCAGCTGGGTGCGCAGTTCCCCGGATTCCTCCCCTGTATCCGCTTCGAGGAACAATCCGTCTTCCAATCCGCCTGGCGTGATGCCCTGACTCAGGTCAGCGGGTATTCCAGAGAGTGAACAAAGGGTCAGGTACAGGCCGTAGAGGCGCTCAGCTGTTTCCACCTGGCTGACGACCATCGCATCGTAAGCCCGGTTGTTCTCTGCGATCTCGGACAGGTACCGGGTACGGGCAGGAGGAATGATAAACACCTTTTCGGGTTCCTCCTCCGCCGGGCTTTCATCCCCACTGGCCCAGGAGAGGCCGCGCTCCCCTAGCGCCTTCATGACCGCCTGGTATAACCGGTTCATGCCAGGATCGTTGAACTGGGAGGCAATGGTTCCGTAGACAGGAAGGGATTTCAGGTCGGCTTCCCAAAGGCCGTGGTTGCGCTGGTACTGCTTTGCCACATCCCGGAGCGCATCTGCCGCCCCCCGCTTGTCAAACTTGTTGATGGCTACCAGGTCTGCAAAATCCAGCATGTCGATCTTTTCCAGTTGGGTGGCCGCCCCGAACTCAGGGGTCATTACGTAAAGGGAAAGATCCGAATGCTCCAGGATCTCCGTGTCAGACTGGCCGATTCCGGAGGTTTCCAGGATTATGAGATCAAAGCGGGCCGCCTGCAATACGGAAACAGCCTCCCTGACGTGTTTGGAGAGTGCGAGATTCGACTGGCGCGTGGCCAGGGAACGCATATAGATATTTGGATGATGGATGGCATTCATCCTGATCCGGTCCCCGAGCAGGGCGCCTCCGGTCTTGCGCTTGGACGGGTCCACCGAGATAATGCCCAGGGTTTTGTCCGGGTGGTGGTTTAAAAACCTGCGCACCAGTTCATCCACTAAGCTGCTCTTGCCGGCCCCACCGGTTCCCGTAATCCCCAGGACCGGCGCCAGGGTTTTCGGTTTTGGAAAGGACTGCTGCAACCTGGCGTACTGCTCCGGCCGGTTCTCGGCAAGGCTGATCAGCCGTGCGATGACCGGGATGTTCTTTTGGTCCAGGGAATCTTTTATCCCTGTTTCTTCCGGCACGGGCAGGTCGGACACCGCATAATCGGCCGTGGAGACCAGGTCATTGATCATGCCCTGCAAACCCAGCTCCCTCCCGTCATCCGGAGCGTACAGGCGTGTGATCCCGTAGTCCATCAGGGCCTTGATCTCTTTGGGAAGGATCACCCCTCCTCCCCCACCGAAGATCTGAATATGGCCCGCACCCCGTTCCCGCAGCAGGTCATACATATACCTGAAATATTCATTGTGCCCGCCCTGGTAGGAGGTCATGGCAATGGCATTGGCGTCTTCCTGAATCGCACAATCCACCACCTCAGCCACGGAGCGGTCGTGCCCCAGGTGAATGACCTCAACCCCCGTGGTCTGAATGATCCGCCTCATGATATTGATGGCAGCATCATGCCCGTCAAAAAGGGAAGCCGCGGTCACGATACGGATCTTATGGGTGGGTTTATAAGGGGCTTGGGCTTTCATAAGCAATGCGTTCTACGGGAGTGCAATTTACCGAAAATGCAAAAATTGTCCATCCCTATTTGGGATTTTGTAATCAACCAGCTGATTTTATCCGTCAAATTCCACATATCGCAATTTCAAGTGGTGCAAATGGACACTGAACTATGACATAAACGGCCTCTTTAACTCCTCTGTACCATTGGTTCCGGTTTTTTTGAAACCGCTCATACTAAAAGGCTGAAAAATAGCGTTCTATTTATAACCCTTTGACAAAAGTATAATGCGGGCTTAACTATTTGGCAACCTTTTTCACCCGCATATTAAAGATTTTTGTAACGGATTATTTGAGTTAGTATTTTTGAGTTAGTTAGTTTATTGACCCCACCCTCCCACGGTGGGGTTTTTGGTTCCCGGTCTCATCTTTGCTATCCCTTTGGCACCGGGTGATAATATCCGTCAAAAAGTACCTGCACCACTTCATCTTCATGCAATACTTCCCAAAGCTGGCGGACAATTCCGCCCTCCTGTATCGTCCAGGTAATCCGATTCACCCTCAGCTGCCCTTCGGGCCCCTCATAGGGGTCTGAGGCGAGGACCATTTGGTCTCCCTGAAGGCCGCCCTTCAGCTTTAGGATGTTTCCGCTGTTGTCCACCCACAGCTGCTCCCACTGCCGGGTGGCAGGGTTATAAAAATTCAGGCTGGTCCCCGAAGAACCCTGTTGGGCACTCTCCCAATGCTCCTGCAAAACACATCCGCCCTGAGCCCTGACAATGCGATTGATCCCTGCCGGGGTTCCATCCACCAGGCGGACCTCCCAGGTACCCACCCAAAAGTCAAAGGCCCGATACGCATCCGTGCAACAGGCACAATTCGCTTGCTCCTGGGCCGGTAGCACCCAGAATGAAAACAAGAGCAAAAACAGCAGGAAACGTCTCATATACACTCCGTTATTAAAGGTACTGGAAATCTTCGGAACCGGTGAAATCCATACAGAAATCACAGCCGGTCTAAAATGAAGGAATCGTAAAAACAACCCATCATTTACCTCCTTCCGGATAAAGAAAAGGTTAACTTTTAGACAAAAAACCTGATTTCTAGACAAATACCAGGGTGTGGGGACATCCAAAACTTCAATTTCAGCGTAAATTTGTTATAAACCCAAAGCGCCATGGAAAAGCAACATTGTAAAGTCGGAGCCACGCACACCCTGGATGAAGGCATGAATGGACTGGATTTACTGGAACACCAGTTGAGGCACTTCAACCAAAAAGCAGCCGAAGCCGCCAGGACAGGATCTGCCATGAAGGATTTTTTCGAGCAAAAGGCTCAGAAGATCCAGAAGATTTTGCAGGATTTCGTTTAGTCCCCTTTATTTTTTAGGATTTCAGCCATCTGCCGCTGAAGTTCTTCGGCCCGTTGTGCCGCTGCCGCTGCAAAATCCGTACCCCGGGAGGCATAGATAATGCCCCTGGAAGAATTTACCAGCAGCCCTGCTTCCCCGGTTAACCCATAAGCACATACCTCCGCCAGGCTCCCCCCCTGAGCACCTACTCCCGGGATCAGCAAAAATCCATCGGGGATGATCTCACGCACCTTTTTGAGGTAAGAGGCTTTGGTAGCCCCGATCACATACATGAGCTGGTGGGCATTCCGGTAGGTTCTGGATTTTCGAAGGACCTCCAGGTAAAGGTCATCCTCCGGGCTGGGAAGGGTTTGGAAATCAAAGGCCCCCGGATTGGAAGTCAACGCCAGTAGGATAACGTGTTTTCCCTCAAAGTCGAGAAAGGGCTCCACGGAGTCCCGTCCCATATAGGGAGCTACCGTAACTGCATCAAAATCCATGACCTCGAAGAACGCCTTGGCGTAGCGCCCGGAGGTATTCCCGATATCCCCCCTTTTTGCATCTGCGATGGTAAAGTGATCCGGGTAATTTTCATTCAAATAGGCAATGGTGCGTTCCAGGGACGCCCAGCCCTGGCTTCCATAAGCCTCATAAAAGGCCGTATTGGGCTTGTAGGCTACACACAGGTGGTGCGTGGCATCTATGATGGCCTTGTTGAAGGCAAAAATCGGATCTTTCGTTTTCTTCAGGAATCCCGGGATCTTCTCCAAATCCGTATCCAGGCCAATGCACAGAAAACTCTGTTTCTCCCGAATATGACTTACCAGTTTTGCCGTATCCATTGCGCTTTAAAAGGTTTCAGAAGCCTCCTTTAATTTCTCGGTGTTGTGAACTAGCATCAACTCATCGATGATCTTCTGGATGTCCCCGTTGATGATGTTTTGAAGGTCGTAAAGGGTCAGGCCGATGCGATGGTCCGTTACCCGTCCCTGGGGATAATTGTAGGTTCGGATCTTCGCAGAGCGGTCTCCGCTGCTCACCTGGGAATTCCGCTTGGCCGCATCCTCTTCCTGCTTTTTGGCCAGCTCCAGGTCGTAGAGGCGGGAACGGAGTACCTTGAAGGCCTTATCTTTATTTTTATGCTGGGATTTCTCGTCCTGGCATTGTGCCACGATCCCTGTAGGCTCATGCGTGAGACGCACGGCTGAATAGGTGGTATTGACCGACTGTCCCCCCGGGCCCGAGGAACAGAAATAATCGATGCGCACATCCTTGGGGTCGATATGCACCTCAAATTCTTCCGCTTCAGGAAGGACCATTACCGTAGCCGCGCTGGTATGCACCCGGCCCTGGGTCTCCGTCTGGGGGACCCGTTGCACCCGGTGCACCCCGGCCTCAAACTTCAGGGTGCCATAGACATCCTCCCCGGAAACCTCGAACTGGATTTCCTTGTATCCCCCGCTGGTCCCTTCACTAAAGTCCATCACATGGGTCTTCCACCCGCGGGATTCACAGTATTTGGTATACATGCGGTAGAGGTCGCCCGCAAAGATGCTTGCTTCGTCCCCTCCGGTGCCTGCCCGGATCTCCATGACCACATCCTTGGCATCTTCGGGATCCTTGGGGATGAGGAGCAATTTGATCTCCTCCTCCAGTCCGGGAAGCGCCTCCCGAGCCTCTTCAAGCTGTACCTTAGCCATTTCGCTCATCTCCGGGTCGTTTCCATCCCTGAGCAATTCCTCGGCCTCCTCCATACGATCCAACAGCTCCTTGTAAAGGTTCCGTTTATCCATAAGGAGCTTCAGGTCCTTGTACTCCCGGTTGAGTTGGATATACCTTTTCTGGTCGGCAATGATGTCCGGCTGTATGATCAGATCGGAAACCTCATCAAACCGTTGTTTGACGATATTGAGTTTGTCCAGCATACCTATTTCGACTTCCTGCGAAGGTACGATTTTTAAGCGCATTTTCGGGCATACAGGCCCACGCCAGGATGCACCAGCAGTTGGATTTAGCCAATATTAACCTGAAAATCAAAGGGATATAAATGCGTAGCAGTTAAGCTACTCGAAGATACGCAGCAGGTCCCCGTCCAGGGAAGTCCTGAAAATCTTCAGAGGGTTCTGGGTGATGGTGTTCAGGGGTGTTCCGTTTTGGTCGAATCGGGAACCGTGGACCTCACATTCAAAGATCCCACCCTGGGTTTCCACAAAAGAAACGCCTGCGTTCTGCTCATGGCTGCAAATCCGGCTGGCGGCCACGAATACACCTTCCAGGTTCCTGGCCACAACCACCTCATTCCTGATAATAAAATCGCCATTATTGCTGAGCGCGTCCCCGTCAGGGCCGCTCAGGTCAATTGTAAAATCCACCCCCGTGGGGATTTCTTCCCCTCCCCCGGGTTCCGAATCTGAGCTGCATCCCTGCAGGCAGGGAAAGGTCAGGGCAAAGGCCGCCCCGGCACCAATTGATCGTAAAAATGCTTTTCGTTCCATAGCAACCTGCTTTTTTTGAAAGCCCTATTAGGTAGAACGGGGCCGGAAGAGAATTCGTATGTCAGTACTCAAATGTGCCGTATGGACTTTTGATGGTCAGCCTGGGTTGCTCGCTAGGCTCCACCCTTCCAATCACCCGGGCCTCGATCCCAAAGGATTCGGATATTTCAATCAGGGACGGGGCCAGGGATTCAGGCACATAAAATTCCATCCGGTGCCCGCAATTAAATACCTGGAACATTTCCTTCCAGGAGGTCTGTGATTCCTGCCGGATGAGTTCGAACAGGGGCGGTACCGGCAGGAGGCGGTCCTTGATCACGTGAAGGCGGTCCACAAAATGGAGGATCTTGGTCTGGGCCCCACCGCTGCAGTGGACCATACCGTGGATTTCCTCCGGGGAATGGGTTTCCAGGATCTTCTTCACCACTGGGGCATAGGTTCGCGTGGGGGAAAGAACCAGTTTGCCGGCGTCCAGGGGCGTCCCTTCCACCGGGTCCGTGAGGTTTACCGACCCTGAGTAAACCAGGGAATCCGGAACTTCAGGGTCGAAACTCTCTGGATAGGAGGCCGCAAGCACCTTATGAAAGACATCGTGCCGGGCCGAAGTCAGCCCGTTGCTGCCCATGCCCCCGTTGTATTCCTTTTCGTAAGTGGCCTGCCCGTAGGAGGCCAACCCCACGATCACATCCCCTTCACGGATCCGGGCATTGTCGATCACCCTGTCCCTTCGAATTCGGGCTGTCACCGTGGAGTCCACAATGATGGTCCGCACCAGGTCTCCCACATCAGCGGTCTCCCCTCCTGTGCTGTGGATGCCGATACCCCATCGACCCAGGTCTTCGATGAGTTCCTCCGTTCCCTGAATAATGGCTGAAATGACCTCCCCCGGGATCTTATTTGCATTGCGGCCAATGGTGGAGCTCAGCAGGATATTGTCTGTGATCCCCACGCAGAGCAAATCATCCAGGTTCATCACCAGGGCGTCCTGGGCGATACCCTTCCAGACAGAAAGGTCCCCCGTCTCCTTCCAGTACATATAGGCCAGGGAAGACTTGGTCCCTGCCCCATCGGCATGCATCACCAGGCAATAGTCTTCGTCCCCCGTGAGGTAATCGGGCACGATCTTGCAAAATGCCCTGGGGAACAACCCCTTGTCGATGTTTTGAATGGCCTTGTGGACGTCCTCCTTGGTGGCGGAGACGCCTCGCTGCTGATACCGGCCGGATGTGTTGGAGCCCATGAATCGCGTTTAGGTTTGGACAAAAATACGAGAATCCATCCGATCCGCGGCCTCCCGTCCCCATGCGTAAAGTGATACCACCCTATTTTACAAACAACAACTCCCGGTACCGGGCCAGCGGCCAGAATTCATCGGAGACCAGGCCTTCGATCCGATCGCTGTGATACCGGATCTCCTCGAAAAAAGGAAGGACGGAATCACAGTAAGTATGCGCTTTCTTGTGGATCTCCTTAAGGGCGTTGGCACGTTTGCGGGCCTCCACCATCGCGTCGGTCTGCTTCTGAAGGGCCTGGAGGTGGTCCGCGATCTTCTCCAGGATCCCGAGCTGTGCCGCTCCCATCTTTTTATAGGCTGCGCCGTAAACGTCCTTCAGCCCGGCAATATTCTCCAGCAGCTGGTTTTGATACGCTACGGCAGCCGGGATGACATAATTATAGACCAGCTCACCCAGTACCCTGCCTTCTATTTGCAGGTTCAGCACATAGGTCTCCAGTTCCACCTCCTGGCGCGCACGGACCTCTGGCTCGGTCATCACCCCGGTTTCCCGAAACAATTCCAGGGTCTCTGGCTGGGTCAGTACCTGCATGGCGGCAGGGGTATTGGTATTGTTGCTCAATTTGCGACGGGCCGCTTCCTTTTCCCATTGCGGACTATACCCGTCCCCGTCGAAGCGGATCCTTTTGCTGGATTTGATGTACTCCCTGAGCACGTTGAAAATAGCCTCGTCCTTCTTTAGTTTTTTCTTTTCGATCAAGGCATCCACCTCCGTCTTGAATTCCCTGAGTTGCCGGGCCATGATGGCATTGAGCACGGTCATGGGTTTGGCACAGTTGGTTTTGGACCCCACCCCCCGCATTTCGAACTTGTTTCCGGTGAAGGCAAAGGGAGAGGTGCGGTTGCGGTCCGTATTGTCCAGGAGGATTTCGGGGATCTTCCCCACCACATTGAGCTTGAGGGCCGTCTTTTCCTCGGGGGAAAGCTTCCCTTTGGAAACCCCCTCCAGTTCGTCAAGCACGGCGCTTAGTTGGTCCCCTACGAAGATCGATATGATGGCCGGGGGGGCCTCATTGGCCCCGAGCCGGTGGTCATTGCTGGCAGAGGCTATAGAGGACCGGACCAGGGCCTCATACCGGTCTACGGCCTTTATCGTATTGATAAAAAAAGTGAGGAACTGCAGGTTTTTCATAGGCGTGGACCCTGGGCTCAGCAAATTGACACCCGTATCCGTGCTCAGGGACCAGTTGTTGTGTTTCCCTGATCCGTTGATCCCGGCAAACGGCTTTTCGTGGAAGAGCACTTTCAGCCCGTGCCTGCCGGCCACTTTCTCCATAACATCCATCAGCAGCAGGTTGTGGTCCACCCCGAGATTGGCCTCTTCGAATACCGGGGCCAGCTCGTACTGGTTGGGAGCCACTTCATTGTGGCGGGTCTTGACCGGGATACCCAGCAGCATGCATTCGGCTTCCAGGTCCCGCATAAACTGAAAGGCCCTTGGCGGGATGACCCCAAAATAGTGGTCGTCCAGCTGTTGGCCCTTGGCTGCAGCCTTTCCCACCAGGGTCCTGCCTGCCAGGATCAGGTCCGGACGGGTATTGGCCAGCTGCTGATCCACCAGGAAATACTCCTGTTCCCAGCCCAGGGTGGCGATCACTTTGTTGACATTCTTGTCAAAGTAACGGGCTACGGCGGTGGCAGCCTCATCGACGGCATGCAATGCACGCAGCAGGGGAGCCTTGTTGTCCAGCGCCTCTCCGGTGTAGGAGACAAAGATGGTGGGGATACAGAGGGTATTCCCATAGACGAATGCCGGGGAAGTGGGGTCCCAGGCTGTGTAGCCACGTGCCTCAAAGGTGTTGCGGATCCCCCCGCTGGGGAAGCTCGACGCATCGGGTTCCTGTTGAACCAGCTGCCCGCCCCCGAATTTCTCCAGGGCCCTTCCGTCAGGCATGAGGTCAAAAAAGGCGTCGTGCTTCTCAGCCGTAGCCCCCGTCAATGGCTGAAACCAGTGGGTGTAATGAGTGGCCCCGATGCTCATGGCCCAGGCCTTCATGGCTTCGGCCACCTGATCGGCGATCTTCCGGTCGATCTTGGTTCCGGAAAAAATGGCAGCCTTTACGCTGCTAAAAGCATCCGTTGTAAGGTACTGGCGCATGCGATCCTCGTTGAAAACGCGCTGCCCGAAAAGCTCTGAGCGCTTCAAGGATTCCTGAGCCGGGCCCTTGGTTGCGTGCATTCCTGATTGTAAGGCCTGGATTCGCTGGGTATTCATCGTATTCGGATTAGAGACCGTTTGTCGGTTTGTTTGATTCGCAAAAATATCACAAATAACTGATAATTTTTCAACACCCCCCTCCCATTAAGGGGGTGTTGATAATTACATCGATTTTTTTGATAAATACCCCCTTAGATTAGAAGCATTGCATTCAAAATATATTATTTTTGTCGCCTGTTAACGTTAACATTATTAAACATTTGAACATGAATAAAGCGAAGTTAGAGTATATCTGGTTGGACGGATATCACCCCACGGCCAACCTCAGGAGCAAGACCAAGATTGAACCTGATTTCAGCGGCAAACTGGAAGACTGCCCGATTTGGTCTTTCGATGGAAGTTCCACCCAGCAGGCCGAAGGAGGCTCTTCAGACCTTCTGCTCAAGCCTGTGGCAATTTACCCGGACCCCGCACGGGAAAACGGATACCTTGTGATGACCGAGGTCCTGAACCCTGACGGCACCCCGCACGAGACGAACTCGCGTGCCATGATCGACGGGGATGCAGACGAGGACTTCTGGTTTGGCTTCGAACAGGAATATTTCATTATGGATGGCCATACCCAGTTGCCCCTTGGATTCCCTGTGGGAGGGTATCCCGGACCCCAGGGGCTCTACTATTGCTCCGTGGGTGGTCGCAACACCCATGGCAGGGAACTGGTCGAGCGCCATGCAGACTTCTGCCTGGAGGCAGGGCTCAACTTTGAAGGGATCAATCAGGAGGTCGCCTGTGGCCAGTGGGAGTTCCAGATCTTCGCCAAGGGAGCCAAGAACGCCGGAGACCAGGTATGGGTAGCCCGCTATCTGCTGGACCGCCTGACTGAAGACTACGGCTGGTACATTGAATACCATCCGAAACCTGTCAAAGGAGACTGGAACGGTAGTGGTATGCACGCAAACTTTTCCAACAGCCTGCTCAGGACATGTGGTTCACAGGAGATCTATGAAAAGGTATGCGAGGCATTCCGCCCGGTGACCGAAGAGCACATTGAAGTCTACGGAGAATTCAACGATGAGCGACTGACAGGGCTTCATGAAACCCAATCCATCCATGAGTTCAGCTACGGGATTTCTGACCGTGGTGCCTCTATCCGTATCCCGATCCTCACCGTGGAGAAAGGTTGGAAAGGCTGGCTGGAAGACCGGCGTCCGGCTTCCAATGCAGACCCATACAAGGTTGCCGGCCGCATCATTAAGACGGTGCAAAGCGCAAACATCGAAGTGGAGGCCTAACACGCTGAATCTTCGCACTGAACCAGCAACCGCCGGGTTCCTTCAAGGATCCGGCGGTTTTTTTATGAAAAGGTGGCAAAAAGGAAGAAGGCATAAACCCCCAGAAGGATAAGCCCGTCCCGCCAGCCAAGGCGGCGCCCTTTCGGGAAGAATACCAGGGGAAGGATTAGAAAAGAAATGCCCAGCATCCAAAAGATATCGTGCTGCAGCAACCGCTCATCCAGGACTTCAATGGGTTTCACGATAGAGGTTATTCCCAGGACCGCCAGCAGGTTGAAAATGTTGGAACCGATCAGATTCCCAACAGATATAGCCTTTTCTTTGCGTACCATGGCCACTATGGAAGCCGCCATCTCAGGAATGCTCGTGCCTATGGATACAATCGAGATTCCGATAAGACGTTCACTCACGTCAATCATATTGGCCAGGTTGACCGAACCGGAGATCAGCAATTCAGAACCACCCCACAAGGCCACTCCACCCAACCCCAGGAATAAGATCGTTTTATAGAGTGGTAAAAGGGCTGTAAGTTGGGTTGCCTCCTCCTCCTCAACCGCCTGTTTCTGATATCGAAGCAGGTAGACCAGAAACAGGAAAAGTGCCCCCAACATGATAATCCCCTCGGTCCGACCCAGCCACCCATCCGGGTAGACAAAGACGAAAAACAACAGGGAAGCTGCCATCATAACCGGCCAATCGGTAAAATAGAAGCTGCGGCGCACATTGAGCGCCCCGATCAGC
>Ga0272441_10010627_pt1 | contig 13863 bp, 11 predicted proteins | sample SSMProp6N_FD_193582 | JGI IMG/M metagenome (GOLD analysis project Ga0272441, IMG submission 193582) | Marine sediment archaeal communities from Little Sippewissett salt marsh, Falmouth, MA, United States - SSM-Prop-6N | ecosystem: Environmental > Aquatic > Marine > Wetlands > Sediment ... | reverse complement strand
CGCCGTGATGGATGCGTCGGGCTTATGTCGCGTGCAGGTTTCCTGCGGCGATGAACGCCAATCCCTTCTTCGTCAGCTCCGTCGCCGTCACGTTGAGCGCGTCGTGTTTGTCCAGGAAATTGCGCTGCAGCGCCTCCATCAATCCGTCCGCCTCGATCGCCTCCTTCGGAAGGAAGTACTCGAGGATGTCGGACGGGTGCTCTCGCGCGCTGTCGATCGCCGGCTTCCCGCCTTCGTGCTTGGCAGAGATGTTGGCGACGTGATCGGCCAACGCCACCAACTCGTCCGTACGATCGTACGGTTGAATCACGATCGACTTCTGCGTTTCGGTAATGTGATGCTCGAACCGGATCACGTCCTCGAACTCGAACGCGTCTCGGATGCTGGCACCCTTTTCGATCGTCTCGTTGTCCACCGAGTTGGCCCAGTTGAACCCAATCAAGGATGTAGTGCCGTCCTCTCGTGCGAACAGCTTCGCGCCGAGCATCGTCCACAGCGCGGCGTAGGGGTTGTCGTTTCCCATGTAGACGGAGATCTTGAACTCAATGTCGATCCCGAGTTTGTGCAGCAGATACCCGAGGAGAACAGTTCCCGGATTGACGTTCAACACCTGGCGAATCCCATACTCTTTGTAGTATCCGAGAAACTCGTCCACCCAGTCGAGTGCGTGACGATTCGGTTGCCCAACGCCGCCGAAGTATCCGGTGATCGTCTCCGGACCGCCGAGATGCACGTTCGAACCGTCGGTTCCCTTCGTGTCGAGCGTCTCGACGTAGCTGGCGCCGATGATCTGCATCGCGGCCGCCACCGCAAGCGTGTCGCCTCGATCCGCCACCTGTTCCTTCATGTTGCGAACGCGGATGTATCGTCCCGGCATGATCTCGCCACGTTCGATCGCTTGCTTTGCCTCGGCGATCAACCACGGGAAGAACTGCAGCGCACTGATCTCCAGCGTCACCGCGTGTGCTTCGTCAAACGACGTCGTCGATGCGGACTCACCGAGGACGTCGCGGCGAAACGCGCCGATCGAGACAAACGCGCCCGCGTCGCGCTGAGCCATCAGCCACTGGACGTCGTCGTAGTACGCCGACCCGCTGGCCTTCAGGCGCTCCAACAGACGTGGCAGTTGCCGCGCCGCGTCCGCTTGGCGGTTGATCTCCTCAGGACCTCCGTGCTTCTCGACCACCGCCAGGAAGTCGTTGATCACCTCGGATTGGGGATCCGTCAGGAACCGGTTGATCTGCCGGAAATGCTCTTCCGGGATCGCCAGCCGCCCTCTCAAGTCATTCATCGTACCTCCTGCGTTCAGACAGCGTGTGCGGACCTGCGGTCTACGCTTCGAATTCCTTCTTCAGATCAGGGAATGCACCGATCTCGTCCTTCAGCATGTGGTAGCAGTGCTCGTCTTGCGGGAACGCGCCGCCCTTGACCTCGTCAACGTACGCCTTCATCGCGTCGGTTACCACCTGGGCGACGTTACAGTACTTCTTGACGAACTTGGGCGTGAACGCCTGGAACTGACCGATGATATCGGCCACGATGATCAACTGACCGTCCGTGTCCGGTCCCGCACCGATGCCGAACACCGGAATCGACAGCTTCTGTGCAATGAACGCCGATACCTCCGGCGGGACCGCTTCAAGCAGCAGCATTTGCGCGCCCGCCGCTTCGATCGCCAGTGCATCCTCGATCAATGCGCGCGCCGAGGCAATCGTGCGTCCCTGGGCCTTGTGGCCGCCCAGCTGCCCGGAGCTCTGCGGCGTCAGGCCGATGTGGCCGCACACAACGATCCCGGCGTCCAGCAGCGCCTTGATGCGGGAAACGATCCGCTGACCGCCTTCCAGCTTGATCGCGTCGACGCCGGCCTCTTTGAGGAACCGTCCCGCGTTGCGGACCGCGTCTTCATCGCTGACTTGGTAGCTCATGAACGGCATGTCGCCGAGGATGAACGTATTCGGCGCACCACGTCGAACCGCTTCGCAGTGCACGATGCACTGATCCATCGTCACGGGCACCGTGCCGTCGTATCCGTACACGCACATGCCCAACGAGTCTCCCACCAACAGCATGTCCATGCCTGCGGCTTCGGCAAACGAGGCCGTCGGATAGTCGTACGCAGTCAGCCACGCGACCTTCTCGCCGCTCCCCTTCATCTTCTGGATGGTGTGGATGCTGTGTTTCTTCTTGTCAGACACTGCTCCTCCTTCGGTTCGTTCCTCTCCGGTCGTGCCGCAAAGGCTACAACGTCGCTCCCATCTCCCGCAACAACCGGCTCAGAACGCAGAGCGGAAGCCCCATGACGTTGGTGTATTCGCCGACAATCCCCTCGATGAATGCGGCCGCTCGCCCTTGAATCGCGTATCCGCCGGCCTTGTCTTCGTACTCACCGCTATCGAGATACCAGGCGACTTCCGCGGCCTCGATCGTTCGAAACCGCACTTCCGTCTCCGCACACGCCTCGCGCTCTTCTCCAGTCGCGGTGTTCCAGACGCACAGGCCGGTCAGTACGCTGTGCGTTCGGCCGGACAGCAGGTGGAGCATTCGGTGCGCATCGCGCCTCGATCGGGGCTTCTCCAGGACGTGATTCTCGAGAACCACTACCGTGTCGGCGCCGAGAATGATGCCGACGTGGGTCTGCCCTACGCGATGTGCCTTGGCGCGCGCGGATGTCACAACGCGCTCGCATGGAGAACCGACTTGAGACTCTTCCGCATCGCTGGGAACGACGGTGAAATCGTCCGTGATCCGTCCCAGCAGGTCGTGTCGTCGTGGCGACTTGGACGCAAGAATGATGGTCATGGTTTCACCGCGGGAATGCTCACGTCATGTGTCGCGGTTGTCAACCCGGTCGTGACGTCTATGGGTAGCTCGCCCCGGCCGTCCCGTAGTAGATCGACCATGCGGCATCCGCATCGACGCTCCCGGGCAGACGGATGACGCCGGCCACGACATCGCCCGGCTCGACCCGCTCGACGCGGAGAAAATCGTCGGTCAATTCGACGAACGATGCGGTGCTGAAGAACACGTAATTCGTCCCGCCCTGCCGGACGTAGAAGTTCCACGCCGAGAAGTCCGCGCCGGTCGGAGAAACCGCCCATACCATCACGGCGCCCGTTCCGATCAGCTCGTCGACCGCCACCAACAGCTCCGGTCCGAATAGGCTGCTGCGAACGCTCGCCTCCAACCGCACGAGGAACAGTCGCAGTTCGGATCCGCGAGGGGTGAGTACCAACGTTCGCACCACGGTCGGGTCGAGGCCGAACGTCGCCGCCATCGCCGCTGCAGAGAATTCCTCGTGCAGCAGGAGATCTTCGAGCGCATCCAAGCCTTCTACGGGAGCGACTTCGATCGGGTCGTGAGAAGGCGTCGTCGATGTCGGCGCACCGGACGTCGCCGCCGGTGTCGTGCCGACGTCGAACGAAGCACGCGCACCCGCGTAAACGAGATCGAAGGATGCCTGCCCGTCGATCGCATCCGCGAACACAACGACACCCTCGCTCCCCGACCCTTGCGAAGGCCCGCTGGGATTGACCTCGAATCGCCCCGCCAGGAATCCGACGGTTAACTCGTGCCACGCATCCACGGGCATCGTGAAGGTCGCTCCTGCTTGCTCCACGGACAACGCGAGCGGATCGAACGGGAATGTGCTGGTGATGTGCTCGACGCTTGGATTGACGTAGATTGCGTTCTGACCGAGATACGGTCGAAGCAACTCACTCAGACGCGGTGAGATCTTGCTTTGGAACGTTCGTTCGTTGATATACACGAAGGTGATCGTGAGTTCGGTACCGCCGACGTCGACCTTCACCAGATTCACCAAATCGACGTCGAGTCCGGTCTCCTGGGCGAACTGCTCGCGTGGCCCGCCGAGCACAAAAGAAGACACGGCCCACAACAAGAGCGCAGCACACATCGCCGCCCTCCCCACTGTGATCCGTGTCACATTCATCACCCAGCTTCTTTTGGTACCGACCGATGCTCGTCCTCTAGCAGGGGCCTCCGCACCACCAGCCGGCGAACGCGAAGATCCAGAATGCCCAGAAGAAGGCAAGCAGCATTCCGGACGTGATCGTGATCGTGATTGGCATGGGACACCTCCTTCTCCCTGCCACGATACCATGCTCGCTCCTGGCCGACAAGAGCACAATCGTGCGGATCCGTCCCCGGACATCTGCCATCGCATCCTCGGCGCGCATTGAGGCTTCGATGCGCCCCGCCCGCCCGCCCGCATCGTACGTCTCCGAGCACGTTCACCGCTGCAATGAGGAGCCCGTCGACGCTTTCATTACCTCCCCTCGGCGGCGCCTCGTCCTCGCTCAACCGGCTCATCGTTTTCGGCATCACAGACAGCTGTCCAAACGGCTCCCCTCTCCGTTCGTTCAGGCTGACATCGGCCGCGGTCTCGTTTACCATCATGCAAGGGCGTCCCGCGAATGAACACGACCACTGACCGACTCAACCGTCTACTCACCAGCCACGCCGATGTGATCGAGCGACATGTCGATCGATACGGCCTCCCGCTGCACGTGCTCTTCCTCGAGGAACTCGAGGTGAACGCCCGTGCGTTCGTACGAACGCTGTCGGAATCGTATCCGAATGCCGTCACGGCATTCGCCGTCAAGTCGAACCCGTGCCGCGGCGCGGTGCGGGCAGCGGCGGCCTTCGGTCTTGGAGCCGACGTCGCATCGGAACACGAGTTGCGCCTCGCGCTGGAAGAAGGGATTCCACCCAATCGCATCATCTGCAACGGGAACGCGAAATCGTCCGCGTATCTGGCGGAAGCAATCGCCCGTGGATGTCTAATCGCCGCCGACAACGCAGACGAGCTCGATGAAATCGAACGCGGTGCCCTTGCCACGAGCGCCAACGTTCTGCTGCGATTCCGCGGCATGCCGTTGTCCGGCCTTACGTCGGACGATCAGACGACAGCCGCCGATTGGACGAAGTTCGGCTTCCATATCCAGGAGGCTTCGAGCTTATTCTCTCGCTTGGCGCACCGATCGCACGTACGCTTCCACGGCGTATCCGCGCACATCGGCACGCAGATCGCCGAACCTCGCGGCTACGAGCGCCTGCTCGACCATCTACTCACCCTGACGGCGCAAGCCCGTGACGCCGGTCTTTCGCCCGACACCGTCGACATCGGCGGCGGCTTCCCGGTCGCCTTTCTCTCGGCGAAGGAATGGGAGGACTTCCGGACCCGGTTGCTACGGCGGCTGCAGACCCACAGCGCTGAGTCGGTGACGTGGAACGATCTACCCCTCGGCTACTTGAATGCGGATCCGTCCCGGCCGCGCTGGGTGGGAAAATCGTACTGGTCCGCTCTGCCCCAGGCTGATATGCTGTCGCACCTTCTGCACGTTCGGTTTGCGAACGGTCAGAGCTGTGTGGAACGGCTGCTGGCGCTCGGAGAACCGCGTCTGATCGTCGAGCCGGGACGTTCGCTGATGGCTACGGCGGGGGTCACGCTGACCCAGGTCGCCGGGACGAAGACCGTTCTCGGACACGACGTCGTTTCCCTCGACCTGGGGATCAACAACCACGGCACGAATCTGATCTCTCCGGACATCTTCCCGGCCGCCGTTCTTCCGCGGCGTGACGAGGACGAGCCGATCGACGCGTTCCTGGCCGGGCGGCTGTGCTTCTCGGGAGACATGATCAGCAAGGCCAAGGTACGCCTGAATCGGCGCCCGCGCCGCGGCGATCGGTTCGTTCTCTATCACACCGGTGCGTACGGTGCGGACCACTTCGCGTCGAACAGCTGCGGCTTCCTCCGTCCGGGCAAGATCGCGATCCGTGCGAACGGCGCGGCGGAAACCTGGCGTGCGCCGGAGCAATTCGAGGCCATCTTCGGATCCCCGGATGACGATCTCCTCAACGGGGACGACGGGACGTCGTCGTCCTCGGCTGACACGCGATCAGGTTCCCCACCCACAGCTTGAGTGTGGACAGAATCGTCAACACCGCGAATTTCCACTCCGTGCCCGGGGGCCACGAAACGGCCTGCATGCCCGGGAGTTCGTCCGATCGCTCGGGCGCGTACGTCAGCCCGCGAACGACCACGGCCGGTGTCCGCTCGATCGTCTGTCCCATGATCAACCCCGCCATTCCGGCGATCGAGTCGATCACGAGATCGATTCCGCCCGCACGGGGGACCCCGAACAGATCGGCACTGAACGTCTCCCGCGTCACCGGGTCGATCCCCGCATATCCGATCGCGACATCTTGCGAGCCCAGCCGGCCGATGCTGGTGGCCGTGTCCGTTAGGATGACGGCAACATCGGCTCCCAACGCCTCCCGGATGCCCTGACGGATATCGGCGGCCAGCCGGCACGGATCGTCCGGCAGCAGAGTAACGTACCCCTCGGGGGAGTTGGTGTGATCGATGCCGGCTTCGTCGAGATAGACTGCGTGCTTCTTCACGACGAACGTGTACGCGTTGTTCACGCTGTACCCGTTGAACATCGTCTCCGGGTCGGTCGTCCGCCGGTCGAGCATCCTGCGCATCGCCGGGACTCGCACGATCCGGCGCATCGGGATCACGAGGAAGACTCTCCCTTGCTCCAACACAAGCTGAACCTTGCGCGGATCCCTTCGGAACAGCCGCCCGAGGATTCTCGCTTTCCGTGTGGGCAGAACGTCTTCCAGCCGGATCAATCCGCCATCGAGAAACGAGGCGACCTTGGAGCTGATCGCGACGACGTCGCCGTCCTCGACGCGTACGCCCGATGCCGACAGCATGTGTGCGACGTACTCGCCACTCTTCTGCTCGGCCACGTCCTCGGGACGAATCGCATCCCGGACGGTGACCGGAAACAGCCGGATTTCACGCGCGCCTTGCTGCATGTCGTCGTTCCTCTCTTCAGCCCCCGCCGTCATTCGGTCCGATCCCTCATCCGTTCCACCTCACGTGGCCTGCACTGTTGCCAGTGTGGACCCTTTTCCGGTCCGGATCAACTGAGTCAGAACCAACGACACGACGGCAATGCCGACACCCGCGAGAAACGGTGCCTGCGCGCCGAACGCGAGCCAGATGGTTCCGCCGACCACCGGAACGATGACGGCAGAGACGTGATTGATCGTCTCCTGGACCGACATATTGGCGGTCAGCTCCTCGGGCGATACGGCGATCTTCTGAAGATACGTCGGCATCGCCAGATTGAAGCCGAACAACACGTTGTCCACGACAAACAGCACGTACAGCAACGGGAGCATCTTGACGTAGGCGTACCCGAGAAATACGGGAATCAATGCGGCGAACGCGACCGTGAGAACGGTACGCTCCCCGAATCGCGCGATCAGCTTGCCGACCTTCTGCAGCACATACACGTTCATCAGGCTGTTCACGAGGAGCAGAAGCGACATCATCTTGACGTCCACGCCGTACGCCTGCACCAACAGGAAGGGCGCGAACGTCGTGAAGATGTGTCGCCGGCTTCCCATCAGGAACGTCAACAGGTAGAACAGCCAGTATCGCTTCCTCAGCCTGATTTCCCGCCGGGTCGGCAGGTCGTGCCCGCCCTTCCCGAGGACGAACAGGATGGTGCCTCCCACCGCGACCACCGAACCGATGATGAGAAACATCCTCTCGTATCCGAGTCGTTCAACGAACAGGTAGACGGCTCCCGTCGACAGCACGGCGGCCAATGCGCCCAGGCTGCGGAGCTCGCCCATGATTCGCGGCGCGTCCTCGTGCCCGATGCTCATGAGAATGAGTCCGTTGTTCCCGGGGTTGAAGTAGTGGAAACCGAGGCTCATGATCAGCGTTGCCAGCAGCAGGGACGTCATCGTGCCGGACTGACCGGTGAGGATGATCCCGACGCCGAGAACGATCAGGCTGACGGCCATGATGCGCATCTCTTTGAACACCAGCGCAAGAAACGCCACCGCAAACGCGAGCAACCCCGGGAGTTCGCGAACGGACTGAATCCATCCGATCGCACCCGCGTCTACACCGACGCTCTCCACTGCGAAATTGTTGAACAGTGCCCGCCACACGTTGTGGCCGAACGCGTGCAGTAGATTGGCTACCAATAGGAAGAGCACTAGATTTCGGTTTGCTTGATACAGCCTCTTCATCGCACCCCTTGCCGCCGCTTGAGTTCGTAGTGTATCTCCAGATGAGTCCGCCTTCGAGGCATCTCCCATCAACAAGATTCGAACGCGCGATGCACGGCCGCGTCCAACCGCGCTCGATCCGCCTCGAGAAGATCGACCAAGTGGAGATGCTCTCGGGCGCGGTTCCGGTTCTCGCGACCCCGGTGCGCGCGAAAGTACACGTCTCCTCGGAGATCGTCGGTGAGGAACCGGGCGGCGAGCTCCAATGCAATCGAAACAGCTGCGTCGACGATGTGGTCGAGCTCGGGACGCAACAAGGGCGTGCCCATCCCTTGCATGAACCCCCGAACGAGAGCTTCGAAAGCCGTGACGTCATCCTTCGTCAGCTCGCCGCGGGAGACGGCCGTCCCCACCAGCAGGTCGCGCACGCAGTCTCCGATGTCGTGCAACAGCAGCCCGCTGCCGACGGTGTCAAAATCGATCGCACACAAGGCGTTCTCCCCGCGAGGGTCGAACAGCACGTTGTTCAGTTTCGTGTCCCCATGAACCACTCCCGTCGTCAGCGTTCCCGTTCGCCACAGCCGTCGCAGGATCAGCGCCGCCTCGCGCCCCGCACGCAACCTGGCGATCTCGACGCGTGCCGATCGCCGTCGTCCACGAACGTCCTCCGCAGCCGCCCGTTCGAGGTCGTTCAGGTACCGCTCCGTATTGCGGTATCCTGGAAGCACGGGGGTTAAGTCGCTCGGCGAAAGCGAGCGAAGATCGTTGAGAAGGCGGCCGAACGCGTGACCGATCTGTCCCGCTTGGCGCGGCGTCGGCGCCCGATCGATCGACGTCGCCCCCTCGACGTAGCTCATCATCCGCCAGGCCGATCCCTTCTCATCGAGCCATGCCTCTCCATCGGCCGTTCTCACCAACGCCGGGTAGGGCGGTTCGTCTTCGCGGGTGGCGTCACGCGCGTGCAGATGACCAAGCACCCGCTCGACGTTTCGCATGAGACTGGCGACATCGTGAAACACGCCACGATGGATCCGCTGGAGCAGAAAACGCCGTCGACCGCCCGCCGTCTCGACATCCACCCGGTAGGTGACGTGAATCAGACCGTTCCCATAGGGAACGACGAACGTCGGAGGACGGGGCAACGCAAACCGTGAGGCTGCGTGCATCGCCCGCTTGACGTCATCTCTCACTCGACGCGCCTCCAGAGATCGGCGGGGTAGTCACCTTGCGCAACGAACCGATCCAACGTAGACCGAATGTGGTCGAGGTCCTCGCGAAACGTCAATCCCATCCACTCCGCATCCGTGGGCAAGACGCGGACGATTTGAGCGTCGCTCTTCATTCGATTCGCCACCGCAGTCGGCAGGAAGAACTCGTCCCGTTCGTACGAAACGATCGGAGAACACAGGAACTCTTCGAACGCCTGTTCCAGGCTATCGATGAAGTCCGCCGGAAACGCCCACATGTTCATGGACGCGCGCGCATCGTGAGGAATGGCGTGCGGCGTCCCCCGGCCGTCCCAGTAGACGCAATCGGTGCCGTGTACACCCACGCGCACGCGTTCCACGATGTCGACGAGCAAGCCGTCCGCGTTCACCCGACAGATACCGCGTGACACCGTTCCGTATTGGGAGAGCGTCTTACGGACCTCGAAACCAACCAATCCGATGTCCCGCTCGTGCATTGCTTCGTTGGCGAACTCCGCCAAGCGGCCGAACGAGCGCCGCCCGTAGAAGTCGTCCGCGTTGATCACCGCGAACCGGCCGTCGATCACGTGACGTGCGCTGAGCACGGCGTGCCCCGTCCCCCACGGTTTCGTGCGTCCCGGGGGTAGAGTGACGTCCGACGGGACGTCGTCCAGTCGCTGATGCGCGAAGGCCACACGGTCAAGCAGGCCGTGGGGAAGCCGGTCGCGGAAGCCGCCTTCCTGGTCCTCTTGGATGACGAGAATGATCCGCTCGAACCCGACCTGGATCGCGTCGTAGATCGAGTACTCCAACAGCCATTCGCCGTCCGGCCCCACGCCTTCTGCCTGCTTGGCTCCTCCGAATCGACTGCCCATCCCTGCGGCCAGAACGACGAGATCCCCGATGGTTCTCAACCCTTCCTCCTCCGTTGTCCGGCGGGCCGGCACGACGCGACTCAGGCTCGCCTGCGAACGTCGGCGATTCGCGCCGCCCACGCCTCCAAGTCCTGCTCGGGATCGATCGCCGCGAGTTCCCCAAGCCAACGCTCTGCGCCTCCGATATCGCCCTCCTCGATCGAAAGCCGCACCAGCATGCGCACGCACTCCGCCTGAACCGACTCCCAATGCCGGTGGCTGAGCAGCGCGAACGCTTCTTCGAGCCGCGTCTTTGCGGCCGATGGGTTTCGCAGCAACATCTGCGCCCGGGCGATCTCGATCAGTGCCCGCCCGATCGCGCGCCGGTTGCCGGTGCCTTGGCTCAATTGCCACGCTCGTTCCGCGAGACTCAGGCTGCGCGGCGCATCACCCAATTGCCCGACCATACGCGCCTGCCCGGCGACAGCGCGGATGACGCCACTGAGATCCGCGCCGATCGGCTCCGACAGCCGCTGGCTCTCTTCGTATCTCGTCAGCGCCAACTCAAGGTCGCCGCGCGCCTCCGCCAACGACGCCAGCGCCATCAATACGAGACCTTCGCCCCACGCGTCGCCAATCTCCCGGTGAAGCCGGAGGCTTTGGTACGCGAGACGCTCCGCTTCGTTCGCATCGTGCATTCCGGTGAGACATCCGAGTGCCGCCAGCGCCAATCCTTCTCCCCAGGCGTCGCCGGACGCTCGGTAGTAGTCGATGCTCGCCCGGACGCGGTTGGTGAGCCGGTCGGTGCGACCGCACTCGACGTACGCGCCGATGACGTTGGAGATCGCATGCAGCCGGCATGCCGGTGGGGCCTCTCCAAGAACGTCCAAGCCGGCGTCCATCATGCTCGTCGCACTCTCGGGTTGGGTCTGCGCCGCGAACCAGCCGGTGGCAACTCGGAGAAACGCATCGACCACCGTGGAGCGGTTCCGGTGTCGCTCGTAGCTCCGGACCAACTCGCTGAACACGGTTCTTGCCTCTTCAAACAGCGTCCGCATGTCGTAATAGAAGAACAGCCCTTCCCCGGCGTCCTCGAGACCCTGATCGTCCCCACGCTCGGCGCACCGCCGAACAGCGAGTCTGACATTGCCTATGTCTCGCTCCAGCTGTTGCAGCGCCAGGCGCTGATCCGGGCTCTTCAGCCGTTCGAACGCGTCGCTCAGCGTCCGAACGTAGTGGAGCGCATGCCGATCCTTGGCGGATTCCATCTCCCCACTCGCAGCCGCAAGCTTCCCGGCAGCGAATTGCCGGAGAAGATCGTGCATCTCGTAGCGGCTCGCGCCCGCTCGATGGAGCAGGCCACGATTCACGAGCAAGGCCAAGTGCGCCGGGTCGCTCTGTGAAACGTTCTCGGCGACATCGATCGTAAACGAGTTCCGTAAGGTGGAAAGCCTCCGCAACGCACCCTGGGCACCTTCCGGAAGCATCGACCATGCCTGCTCGAAAACGGCCGCGAACGTCCGGTGTTTCGGCGCGACGTCCTGTCGCATGTGAACGAGGAACTCGAGATTCCCGGAGACACGGTCACTGATCTCGTCCCACGTCAGAGCGGAGCGCCACCCGGCCGCCATCTCAAGCCCCAGCGGCGACCCTTCCAGAATTCTCGCCAGCCGCGCCATTCCCGCCAGCTCTTCCGGACTTCCGTCGAGGCGGGTTCCGTGACGCTGGGATGCGATTCGAAGCAATCGAACGGCCGCAAAGCCGCCCGCGTCCTGGAGTTCCACGTTCTCGTCGGGATAGGCCAATCCTTCCAGCGGCAACGTGGTCTCGCCAGCGGCGCCAAGCGCGATGCGCGAGGTGACCAGCAACTGCACGTTCGGCGCATCCCGGAACACCGGAACCAGCGCTTTGATCTGTTCCAGCGCGTCGTCCACGCCGTCGAGCACGATCAGCATGCGGCGATTCCGCAAGAAATCCCAAAGCTGCTCCGACAGCGCCGTCGCTTGGTCCCGCGGCCGCGAGAGTCCCAGAGAACGAACGATCGAAGAGGCAACGACATCACCGCCCGGTGTCGCGTCGACGGGAACGAAGCACGCACCGTCGCCATATCGGTCCTCGATCCGCCGAGCGACGTGAAGCGCGAGGCTCGTCTTGCCCGCACCACCGAGACCGACCACCGTCACCAGTCGCGAGGTCCCGCTCAGCAGCATGACTTCCAGACGGGAGGCGACGTCTTCCCGCCCGATCAACGGCACCAAGGCGTGCGGCAACCGGCTTCGCCCGGCGGGCCGTTCTCCTGCGACCCGTCCGGGGGACGCGCGCAACTTGGCCGCAATCTCCGCGGTAGCAGCCTCCGGCGCCACCCCGAGTTCCTTGTTCAAGACGCGGACGCACTCCTCGTACACCCCGAGCGCTTCACTGCGTTTCCCCTGAGCTCCAAGCGCTTGCATCAAGAATCGGTAGCCCAACTCGTTCAGGCCGTCCGCGTCCAACCAACGTCGTGCGCACCGCGCGGACGCAACCCAGTCTTCCATCGCGTTGTAGTATCGAATCATCCGCTCCAGCGTCTCGGTGAATTCCCGTCGAAGCGCTTCCCCCTCAGCGAACTGCCAGTCCTCGAACTGGACGGAATTCGACACGGTGAACCCCCGCATGAACGGACCACGCCACAACTCGACGGCTTCCCTCATCCGTGGCTCGCAGATCGCACACGCATCCGACGCTCCATGGTCGCCACTCGGACATTCTCCCGTCAGCGCACGGAACCGTTGGACATCCACGTCCAACGAGCTCGTCTCGATGAGCTCGACCGTGTTGCGATCACTGCGGATGGCGTTCGTGAGCGACGTCTGCCGCAGGATCCAGAGCACATTTCGTAGCGCCGAGTACGCCGCCGTCGAATCGGATTCGGGCCACAACAGCGCCGCCAGCGATTCTCGATGATGTCGATTCTCCGTGACCGCAAGATACGCGAGCAGCGCCATCGCCTTGCGGCGACTGAGATGCACCATCTCGTCTCCGTCGGACAACGCGGGCACATCGAACAGACGCAGCGTCAGCGCCATGCCGGCCTCCTCCTCAGCGCATCCATCGGCGAGGCTGTCGCCTCCACGATCGAAGGTGATGTTCATTACGTTTCATGCGAAACCGCCTCAAAGCTCTCTTCATTTGCCTCGCCCGGGTCAAGCGGCTGGCATCGCGGGCAAACGTAACTGGACGTACTCCCCGTCTTGACCTTCTCGACGCAGGCTCCGCACTGTGGGCACGGCTCCCCTTCCCGGTACCCGACGCGCAGGTCCGACGCTCCGAACCCGCCTCGCTGCCCGAGCAGGCCCACTTCGTAACTCGCGCTTCCCTTCTTGATGCTGCGCTTCAGCTCCGCCCGGATCGCACGGTGCAGCTCAGCGATCTCAGCTTCCGACAGCGTGGGAATCGTCCGCAGCGGATGCAACCCAGCGCTGAACAGGATGTCATGGACATAGGCGTTGCCGATCCCGGCGACGTTCTTCTGATCCAACAGGAAGCTCTTGATTCGTCCGCGTCGTCCTCCAAGCAATCGCCGAAACGCCGTGAGTTCGATGTCCAAGGCATTCGGCCCCAGCCTCGTCAACGGACCTTCGGACTCGAGCTTGCCGGACGGCACCAGGTGTGTGCTTCCGAACCACCAGAAGTTCACAGACAGCGTCTTGTCCCCATCGAGGTCGAACCGTACCCGCCACTTCTCCGGCAGGTCGTCCCGATCGACGAACAAAAGTTCGCCGCCC
>Ga0272441_10010626_pt1 | contig 13863 bp, 9 predicted proteins | sample SSMProp6N_FD_193582 | JGI IMG/M metagenome (GOLD analysis project Ga0272441, IMG submission 193582) | Marine sediment archaeal communities from Little Sippewissett salt marsh, Falmouth, MA, United States - SSM-Prop-6N | ecosystem: Environmental > Aquatic > Marine > Wetlands > Sediment ... | reverse complement strand
TCCCACACCCTTCCCCCCTTGCCAAAAAACCCGCTCGGGCCGCTCATGTGTCTGTGTTCGCCTACCGCCGGGGCCTGCTCGGTTTCCGGGAGATCCTCCCGACTCCCGCGCCCTTGCTTCCCCGGTGGCTGGGCCGACACGACGAACGGCACACCGCTGCCGGGGTCCCGCCCCAGGCTCAACATCTCATCGCATAGTTGAACGATCCGTTCACGCAACGGAACGTAGGACACGGCGTCTTTCCAGCCTTGCCCCCCGTCCAGAGCGTCGGCAATTTGCAGCAGCCGGGCCTCGTCGTCCTTGTCGCGCGCGTCCCAGGCGAGCAAGGGCCGACGGTGGGCCCGCGCCACTCCCGTCCGATCTGCGAACCGCCTCAAGATCGCCGTGGCCGCGCGCAGGAACTCGCTGCGCGTGGCTTGGGCGGCGTTCTCGGCGTGCCACTGCCCATATTGTACCGGGGGCGCCGGGTCCAGATGGAATCCCATAACCGTGGCCCTGTGAATCAACTCCGTCAGATGACGCGTGGGAAGGTGGTTGCGGTCCGCCACTCGGCGCACCTGTACGATCTCTCGCAGAAGCCCAGCCAAGCCCGCGTTTGTAGCGTCCTTGCACAGGTTCTCCCAGCCGGGCGCAGGGGGCACGGGCTTCGGGTCTTGCCCCGCAACGGGTATCGCGGGCATGGTGCGGTCTAGCGGCACTAGGTAGCCCGACGGGTTGGGAACGGGCTTCGGTCGGGGAGTCCTGGACTTGCGCTTTTTCACCGTCACCCTCGCTTTCTCGGGCCGGCCGCGCCGGAAGGGGTTGAGGGTGATCGCCGCCCCCGGCACGGCCGCATGGGGCTGATCAGGCCCGCCCGGTTCGCACCGATTCTACCGCCCGTTAGCCATACCGTCGAGGACAAGAAAGCCGAGGGGGCGCCTCAGCCGCGGCGACAGCCTTCTCACAACGCGTTTTACTACCCACGTTGTTGCCGCCTGATTTGAGGCACGCCGTAACGTAACCTACTTCCTGAAAGGTACTTACATCGCTCCTATGCCGGCCGAAGAGGTGCCGTTTTTCTTGCGCACCCGGCCTTCTTATGGGGGCGATTCCCACCGGTTTCACGCTCAAGTCGTACAGGTTTCATGCTCAAGTCGTACCGGGATTCTGCCCCTTTCCCTACGCAGTTTCCGCCGCTTCCTGCATCCTCATTTCAACGCGCCCGGGGCGAGAGGTCAGTGGCGACGGCCCGCCCGCCATCTTGCCGCCAAGGGCCGCCTGAAGGCCGTCTGGCAGCCCAACGGGGTGAGGGGCGACTCCTGTTGGTCTGGTGGGTGGTGGGGTTGGTGTGTCGGCAAGCGGGGGCCGCTCACGGCCCAGGGGCTGATGCAGGTGTGGAAGACGGCCGTTAAGCGGGCGGGGCTGCCGAAGGAACTCTCGATCCATAGCGCCCGGCACACGCTGGCGGTGCATCTGCTCAGGAAGACAGGGAACCTGCGGCAGGTTCAGAAGCAACTCGGCCACGCCAGCCCGGCCACGACAGCGAACCTGTACGCGGACGTGAGTTTCGAGGACATGCAGGCGGGGGTGACGGGGGTGTATGAGTGAGGCTGGCCGGTGTTGACTCACATTCCATGGACCGGCAGTTACGCCCGTTGGGCCGCCACCCAAGTCAACGTTTCCTCGCCTCCACCTGGAGTTCGTCGCGGTCGTGTCCGAGGTGTTCAAGGACTTCGTGGCATCTCGTGATGATGTCGTTTGCACTGAGGTTCGTTTCGGCGTAGATGTTCGTGCCTTCGATCTTCCGGGCTTCGGCCATCCCTCGACGGTTCTTGGAGAAGTACGCCCTCGTTCGGCCGCGAAGGGTCAGGACTTTGGCGAACTCCGACTTGTGCATGCGGGACAGGAGGGTGCACAGTCCCAGAAGAACCTCCTTGAATGTGCGGACTTCATGGCGCCTGCCGTTGAAGGAGTACGCCACAACCGCCTTGTGCGTGAAACCGTGCCGTGCCGAACTACCGCGCCGCCCAGCGCTCCGTGATTCGCGGGTCTCTTTGCGTAAGGCTTCATCGGCCGCGGGGATCCGCTCCAAGGCGTCGCGCCCCCTGTCGGAGATCTCCCACACACCGCGAGGCGAGTCGGCCTTGAGCAAGCCCTCCTTCACCATCGAGTTCCGGGCCCATTGGGCGGCGTTGCGCCAGCGGGGCAAGTCGGGGCTGCTGGCGAGGGGGTCGTAGTCCACGTCTTTGAGAACCGGCTTCATCGCCTTGCCTACGCGGTCGAGAACTTCAGCCACCTGGCCCGAACCACCCATGTCTGTAAGCACCTGGAGAATCGCGCGGTAATACGCCGACTCGGGGGTCCTGAGACCGCGGCGTAGTCGGCCCAGGTCTCGCCGCTCCGCCTTGGTTTGCTCGTCCTCCTGGCGTTCAGCAACCGCCGCCAGTTCGTCCCATTCCTTGCGCAGGTCCGCAACGCGGTCGCGGAGGTTGGTCAGGCTCCCCGCATGCTCTAGCGCCTCCTTGGCCTTGTCGTAATCAGGCGCCTCAAAGGCCTTCGCGCCCACGTTGTTGACGAACTCGATCTCGGCCTCGACCTCCTCCAGGAGCATCTCGAAGGCCGTTGACACATTGATGGGATTGTTCTCGATCATGGCGTTTCCCCCTTGCGGCTACATTCACCTGCTCATTCCTCACGTAGCGAGTACCGTATAGGATGCGCGCTCGTGCCCTTCAGTGGCACTGCAGCATGGTGAAGACAGCAAATCAGGCCCCACAAGGCCCACGGGCCGTGAGCCTTGATTTCCAGGAACCCCTCTCGCGAAACGAAGATGCCAGGGTCAATCACAAGGATGCCGTCCACAACGCCGTTCGCCACGTGGTCCTCGACGGTCTCCGGCTTCTTCCAACCCTTGTATCCCGCAGCGAGGATCGGCACTTGCTTCTCTGGACTGGGCCCTCCCATCGTGACCGTTGCTCGGAAGTCCCGGGTGAGTTCCTTCACTGACGCAGCCATCGCCTCAACCTCGCTCCATTGAGCCGCTACGTCCGATTTCACCTCGATAACAGCAGCGACGCCCTCGGCAAGGTATAAACGTGGGCCGTTGCTCACTGCGGGCAGGCTTGGCAGGAATGGGTACTCTACAACTACATCGACTTGGCCGCTCTTGTTGTTCGCCGTGTCCGTGATGTCTCCTGACCCGAAGCGGAATGAGGACGGAAGAACCTCTCTAAGGAACGTATTGATGAAATGCTCTCTTTCTACGCCCTTGGTCGCAGAACTCATGCCGCTCCCTGCTTCGTGGATCGAGAGCAGCGTGGATTGAACTCCGCGCAGCCTCTCAAACAAATGGGAGTTGAGCATCTGGAATTCTCCCGGCCCTTTATCTCCGTCCCCTGTAAGCCCTCATAAGGCGGTCGAATCGACCGTCATAGGCCTCATCGCGCTGGCGTTGCGCTTCTTCAACTCCTACGGGGATTCCGCTTTCGGCCCACCAGATGTATTCCCACGGCCCATTTTGACCGCCAGATAGGAGGCAGGCTAACAGTTGCGGGGCATAGTCATCGGGCGTCCGTTCCTCGGGTGCCTTGACGATCATGATTGATCCCGGCACGTACTGGTCGTTTAGCAGATAGGCATCAAGGTAGGCTTTGCCGATGGCCATGCCTTTCATCAGCCGTGGAAGTTGTCTTCTCCGGTCGTATTGAAAGTGCCCGTAAGCCACGGTTGAGCGAAGGAGGTATTTGCCCCTTAGCAGCCGCTCATGCAAGGACTTCAGGAGACCAAGCAACTCGCCGAGCCCTTCACCGATCATGGGCCGCTCACCGGACTCACAGGTGAGCCAGAAGAACGCGCAGTCGGTGACGGCGATTCCGTTGACCTGCGGGGCACGTTGGACAAGTGCAAAGGCCGCCTCGTAGAAGCAGTCCAGGGCGCGCGCCGCGGTCTTGGGGCTCTGTGCGTACATTGCCTTCGTGCCGCAGAGGTCGGCGAAAGCGACCCACGTGTCGCCGTTGAAGTCCTGCGGTGTATCCATGTGCCACCCTTGTCACGTGCTACGCTCGGCGGATCTGTGAGCCGGCGGATTCGAGTTTCTTCTGGCGGAGGAGGCCGGTGATGGCGGATTTGAAGGCGTCCTGGATGCGTTTGCCGGTGCGGCGGAAGCCCAGGTGACGGGCGGCGTCGCGGATGGCGTCGTCGCGTTCGGTCCAGTCGGTGCCCACGACCTCCAGGAGGGTGTCTTTCAACTGGTCGCGGTCGAAGTCGTTGATGGAGACGGAGGCCGATTTCGACTTGCCGGCCGGGGTCTTCTTCGCCGACCGCCGGCGAGTACGCGGCTTCTCGGTTTTCAGGTCCAGGCGGCCGGTGACGGTTCGGGTGTCGGAGTGCAGTTCAAACTTCGGAGGTTTTCCCTTGCGGCCGGCCGCCTTGCCCGCCGCAGGCTTTGCCGCGTCAGCCGGTGGCGGCATACGGATGGCGTCGTTACCCTCTTTCCAATCGATTTCATAGAGCCGAGCAACCCGTTCGTCGATCTCTCTTTCCCATTCCGCGCAGCCTTCGCCTCTTGCATTGAGGCACTGTCGCACCAAACGGGCGATTGCAGCTTTCTCGTGATTTGACGCTTCCGGAACAGGAACACGTTCGACATACTGGCGCTTAAGCCTAAGACGTCCCCCTTGTCTCGCATCTCCTATGACCGCCGCTATCTCTGCGATATACCTCCATGCTACTGAGGAGTTGAGAACGCCCAACAAGAAGAGATCGCGCCCGGGCAAAATAAACGCTGTCATATCAAGGAAGTAGTTCTCTTCGTCCAGGGTGAATCGTGGCTCTTTAGCAATATCGGGAAACGCTATCTTCGGCGACTCCCAGGTGCCCGGTCGATTCTGCGCTTGCTGTAACTGCCAGTATGGCTGCTGAACGGCTCTGGCTTCGAGTCGGGAACGAAAGCGCATGAGATGAGCCCTAATCGCGGGGTAGTCTTCGATCTCCGTTCCCGGAGGGGTATAGATGATATACTCACGGCTGTCGCAGATTCGCCACCTGCGCACGTTATCACCGCGCGCAAAGTGCTTGATAATCTCATCCGACTTTGGATCCTCCGCCAGGAGTTCAGCGCGCGTGGATTCATCAATGAGGAATGCGTCATTGCAGCCGGACTTAATGCCTGAGTACATCGCCCCGCGCGTGTAATCCCTTAACCGTTTGCCGTGGGCCTCTACCCTTCGCAAGAATCGGGCAGTTGATGCATCAGTTAGTCGCCACTCAGCCCCACTGACTGTATGCAAGGGGAGAGGCTCGCCATGAAGCTCTAGAAGTGCCTTGATGTCCGGATAGGGCGGGTCAAGAGACTCGACCCGAGTGAAAACGGGGCCATCGTGCGGTTCCTTCTTCTGAGCGACCAGAATAGTGGGGAAGGTCGCCGACGCCGCAAAAACAGGAAGCTCACCGAAATCCGTGATGCTTTGAATCTCGCATTTAGCGCCGATGTGCTTCCTTAGTTTTGTGCCATAAGCCGCACGATACCACTTGTTCGAGGATATGAACACCAAGAATCCGCCCACTCCCAATAGCTGTAAGGCGCGGTAATAAACATAACAATACAGGTCAGCGCGGCCGCCGTAGATTTCAGGATACAGGCGCTGCAGTGCTGGCTTAAGATCCGTGATGAGTTCTTGTCGCACATACGGCGGGTTGGCAAGGACGATGTCGAACCCGCCCTTTTTGACAAAGACCTCAGCGAAATGGACGCGCCAATCAATGATGTGCTTCCGGTGCGCGTGATGTACGGCATCCAGAATCGCGTCGGTGTACCGGTCGATTTCGGCCTTTAGTTGGCGCTTCTGGTCGCCATGAGCCGTGAGGTAAGAGTCCTTCTTCTCGACGAGTTTCTCGGCGAGCGTGTGGAGTGCAGCGACTTCTAGGGTAGGGGCGATTGGCTCACAGGGTCCAAGCAGTGAGTCTCCCGTTTCAATCTTGAAATCCAGGTTCGGAAGGGGCGGCGGCTGGAACTCGTCGAACTCCACGATGAGCGAGAGCCACAGGCGCAGCATGGCGATGCTGGTGGCGAAGGGATCGAGGTCCACGCCGTAAAGGTTGTTGCAGATGATCTGCTGCTTCAGCCTGAAGAGCGACCGGGCGTCCCGGGTGAGTTTCTCGCTGTAGAGAAGGCGATAGATGGCCGCCATCTCGTGCAGGAGACCCAGCAGGTAGGCGCCGGAACCGCAGGCGGGGTCCACGGCCTTCAGGCCGTCGAGCGCCCGGAGGACCTGGCGGGCATGCGTCACGGAAAGGGCTTCGACCTCGTGCCTGTCCACGAGAGACGCGACGGTGTCGGGGGCGGCGTCCGTTTTCTCACCGAGGTAGCCCTTGAGGGCCTCGCGGCACATAAAGGAGACGACCTGGCGGGGCGTGTAGTACGAGCCGGTCTCGTGGCGGCCGGTGACAAGTTCCTCGAAGACCTTGCCGAGCATCTCGGGATCGACGGCCACCTCGATGTCCAGCGGCGTGGATTCCTCGACCGTGAAGTTGTAGTGGTAGAAAAGGCCGTCGGTGCCGATGATGCGGTCGAAGACCTCGTCGGGCACGTCCCGCACCTTGGCGTCGAGGTCACCCTTCTCGAACAGGCCGCCGTTGAGGAAGACGGTGTTGCCGAAGACCTCCTGCTTATCGATGCCCTCGACGGCCAAGCCCTCGAAGAAAAGGGGATGGATGCGGCTCTGGCACAAGGAGCGGCCGCCGATACCCCCGGCGGCATGCAGGGCGCGGAGGTAGTCCGTGTCCCCCTGGTAGATGAGCCACCCTTTGCGTTCAACGAACCGCAGGAACATGAGGCGGTTGAAGAGCGACTGGGTAAACATGCGGAGGTCTTCGGCGGTGTCCAGATCGTGATCGCCCTGGTCGTGGATGAGGGCTTCCACTTCGTGGAAAACGCAGTCGTAGTCTTTGTAGAACTCTTTGGTGACCTTCTCGACGTCGAAGGCACTCGCCCACCGGGTGACCCAATCACCCTCCGCGATTCCCCGCTCAGGCCATTCAAGCCTGCCGAGATTGAACTCGCAGACGGTCCGGGCCGGCACGCCGGGCGACCATCCGAACGTGGCCAGCGGGGCGGTCTTCGTGCCCTCGGGCGGGGCCTTGAAGTACGCGAACCGGAAGTGCTCGTAGTTGTGGGTGCAGATGAAGAGCAGGTTCTGCCGGTCCCACGCGGGCAGGTGGGACGGGCGCCCACGGGCCTTGGGGACGAGGCCACGGAGAATGCGGCGCAGGGGCCCGGTCATGCCCCGGCCGGTTGTGAAGGCGTCCGGGCTCCTGAACTCGACAATGAAAACCCCCCAGGGCATTTCGGTTTCCTTAGGGGGCTGGATCTGGAAGATGTGGTTGTCTACGACGTGCCTGTCAAGGTCATCAGCGCGCAGTTCGTCCGCCGTCCACTCGTAGGAGATGTCATCAACACACATGGCCCGTTCGTCCAGGGACCACTCCAGCGTATCGATGAGGAGTCGCTGAATGAAGGAAGCCTGGTCCTTGGTGTCGGCGATGGCCTGCTGAATTCGGTGTGGGTCAACCACGTGATGCCTCCGAGTGTGACGTCAGGCTGTGCGGGTTATTTGCGGCTCTTGCGTTCGAGGCGGCTGGCCTTGCCGGCGCTGGCGAGGGCGGTCCAGAGATCGTGCCGGCTGATGACGCGGCCCGTGCGTGCGATGAACTCGGCGTAGAGTTGCTCGAAGTCGTCGGTGTACGGCAGGTCGTCGCGTGTGCGTCTGGCGGCGTGATAGAGTTCAGCCAGGACTTCCTTGTGTGCGTTGCTGAGTCGGACCTTTGGCACGGCGTTTTACCCCTTCCGCGCTCTCTGTCGCTTCCGCTTACTTCCAAGGCGTGCCCGGACACGGAACACGCTCACTGCCGCTACCGCAGGGACGGTGATTCGATTCGCGGGCGAAGTCGCGAAGAGGAGCACGTCCAGGGCGACTAAGGCCCAACCGATCCAGCTGAGGAACTTCGCCCAGGAACGCTGGGCAAACTTGATGATGAGCCGCTGAGCCAACTTCTTCGCAGCCTGCTTTCCGACGAACTTGTACGTGACCGCAACCAGGATCTCTTCGAGGAGGACAGTCACGGTCTTCTTGCCAAGCATCTTGACCAGCACGGGAAGAGCCACGCCGCTGATACCCGGACCGAACTTGCGCGCAGCCGTCTCGGCCGCGTCCTGATCGAGCCCGGCCTCCCGCAGCATCAGTGCGGTTTCCTCCTGGCTCTTATCCTTGAGCGCACCGGTGAGCAGCATCTCAGCAATGAGCTCTTCCAGTTCGTCGACACTGGCCACACGGGGCAGGTCCCGGCGGTCCTTCTTCTTGAGGTTCCGGTTCACCTGCTTGGCGACATCGCGGACGATCTCGTGGTAATGGACACCGGGTTCCTTCCCAAATGCCCATCTGGCCGCGTAGGCCATTGTGTCAGACCCATACCATCGGAGCAGTCCAACGAGGACTACGGCCAGTTCGCGCCTCTTTCTGGATCTGGCGCGCGGTATGCTCTCAATCGCCTCGTACTGCTCGGCCAGTTCCTGTGAGGTCAGAGACAACGAGGAGTGCATGAAGCCAATCAAGGTGTGCACTTCAACGGCGCTACACTTACTGAGGTAAGCGACAAGGCTCTTATCCGAGGTTTCTTCCATGCCTAAGCCCCCCGGCGACTCCTACGCGAGTTCCATCCAGGCCTTGAGGATCGGCTTGACGCCGACGGGCGCCTGGACCTTGCGAAGGTAATTCTTCTTGATGTAGGCGTCCATCTTTTTGCGGACGTCGGTGAGGGTTTCCTGCCCGGCCCTGCAGACACGGGGCGTCTGGGGCGTGGAGCGGATGAGTTCGATGATCTCGCCGGGGTCCTCAATGACGTTCTCCGTGGCGAGGTCGTACAGATACCACTTCACGTCGCCGGCCTCGGTCGTCCACTCGCCGGTTTCCGAATCTTTGGCGGGACGGGCGTAGCAGAAGAAGACGCCGCGCGCATCGGGCTGCGGGGCCTCCTTGCCGCTGAAGACGCGGTTGGGGAAGTGGTTCAGTCGCCCTTCCAGGTCCGGGTCCTCGGCGAGGATGCGCTGGAGTTCGAGGCTCATCTCCTCCGTCCGGGACTTGGTTCCTTCGCACTGCTGAACGAAATCCTTGAGGATGTCGTAGTCATCGTCCGGCCGCAGGAGTTGGCCGTGCTCGATACCGAAGGTCTTGCTGATGCGGAGGGTCTTGTGCGTGACGGTCTTGTAGAGGCTGAGGAGTTCGTTGAGTTCGTCGGGTGGCAGGAAGTTGTAGTAGCGGATTTCGTGCCGGGTGCCCTCCTGGTCGGGGTGGTCGGCCAGGAGTTGGGCCTCGACCTCGGGGTCCATGCGGCGGTCGATACGGCCGATGCGCTGCATGAGGCGGACGGGGTTCCAGTGGAGGTCGTAGTTGATGAGGCGACGGGCGTCCTGGAGGTTCAGTCCCTCGGAGAGGACATCCGTGGAGACCAGGATGCGGATTTCATCGAGCCCGCGGTCCTGGAATTCGGCACTGGAGGAGCCGTTGTAGTACGGTGAGAAACGCTTGAGAATGCGGGTCTGGTGCTGGCCAGCGGTTTCCGAGTCGATTTCCACGACTCCCTCGACGCCGGCTTCCCGGAGTTGCTCCTCCAGATAGCGGGCGGTGTCCTTGAATTCAGAGAAGATGAGGATCTTCTGGCGCTGGAGGGCCACATCGCCGAGGCCGCTCAGGTGGCCGCGGAGGAGTTGGATGAGGGCCTGGAGTTTCTTGTCCTGCTTGGGCTGGAACTGGGCGAGTTCCTTGAGGAAGTCGGCGATGGTGCTCAGGTCTTCGAGCGTGTCGCTCAGGATTTCGGGGATGTTGAACCTGTCCGGATCGAGTTTGCCCGCGGCGGCCTTCTCGAAGAACTCGGGTTCGACCACGTCTTCGTCGGCGAGTTCGAGTTGGAGGTCGTCGCTGAAGAGGTGAGCCTGGCGATGGGGGTCGTAGCCAGTGACCTGCTTGTTGCGGATGAGCGATTTCTCCAGGCGGTCCTGGTCGCGCTTGTCATCGGCGTGCACCTGGTAGAACGCGATGAGTTTCTTCATAAGCGTGCGGCAGGAGGCCTCGAAAGCCCGGACCGAACTCTCGAACCGTTTGAGGAAGGCGGTGCGGATGAGGCTGACGACCTGTTTCTGGCGGCCGACGGTCATCGCCAGTTCCTGTTCTTCAAGGTCGGCGGGGTCGCCGGTGTAGTACTCCCACGGGTAGTACATGGTGAGCGAGAAGAGTGGCTTAGTCCGGTGAAAGGCGTCATCCACCATTTTGAGAAGTTTGCCGTAAGTCTGCTTGACCGAGTAGGGGACGACCTTGGGCGCCGCGGGGTCCGGGAAGAGTATTTCGCCGTCCTCCTCCGTGAGCGAGTCTTTCACGAACGCGCGGCTCCGCTGGACAACAAGTTCCTGGAACAGGGAGTCGTCGCGGAGAACCTCCTGGGCCTCGGCCAAGTTGGTATCCGCCACCTCGGGTTCACCATCGCTCTCGCCGCCGAGTTGTTTCTCGCGCTCACGGGAGGCCCGTTCAACGGCGTTTTCCAGTTTGAGGATGTGCCCGCGCAACGAGTGAATCCCCAGCGGGGCCATGTTGAAGTAGTCCGGCTCGCCGCGGGAGAAAAGTTCGACCATGTGCTGGAAGTCGGTCAGGCGGTTGTTGACCGGCGTGGCCGTGAGCAGGAAGACCTGCTTGCCCTCGCAGATATCGAACATGCGCCAGTAGCGGCTGCGGCGTTCGTCCTCCGTCTCGCCCTTCAGGCCCCGGTTGCGGAAGTGATGGCCCTCGTCAATGACGACCACGTCTGCCTGTTCGCGCATCTGCTCCAGTTCCATTCGGACTTGGCGGTTTGTCCGCTGGAGGTCCGTGTGGTTGTAGATGCGGAACGGCAAGAACCCGCCCAGGATTTCAGGCACGTAACGGCTGATCTTGTCCTCCCAGACGGACTCGCGGGCGGCCTTGGGCACGAAGAGCGCTACGCCCTTCTTCTCATGCTTGACCAGGCGCTCGATGAGCATCAGGCCAATGAACGTCTTGCCGAGGCCGACGCCGTCGCACAGGAGGGCGCCGCCGTATTTCCGGGCCCGTTTCAGGAGGCCTTCGTAGCCCTTTTTCTGATAGGAGGCGAGGACAGGGAACATCCGCGACGTGGAGTTCTCCCACTCGCCGGCGGTCATCTCGTGGCTGCGGAAGAACTCCTGGAGCGCTTTGGCGTACACCTCGAACGGCGTGTATTCGCGGGTGTGCCGCTCGAAGGTGCGGAGGATTTCAGGGGTGACGTCCTCGGCCTGGTCCCAGTGTGTCTCGTACCATTCCTGGAGGGCGGTGACTTGGCGGCCGGTGATCTGGACGTTGAGTTCGACGTTCTCCGTGAGGCCAGGATAGGTGAGGTTGGACGAGCCGACGAGGCCGAAGGAGCCCACGACTTCCTGGCGGGCGTGCGTGATGTACGCCTTGGCGTGGAAGCGGTCCTTCCGGTAGACGCGGCAGGCGATCTTGCCCGATCGGATGGCCTCGACGATGGCCGGGACACCGGCGAGGAAGTCGTTCGTCTCCTTCTCGTGCTCCAGGCTGCCGTCCAGGTGGCCTGTGATGCGGCCGAGGGCTCCGGTGAATATCTGCTTGGTGCGGGGGGCGACCTCGTCGCCCATGAGGATGCGGATCTGATCGACCTTCTGCCACTCATCGTTGAGAGCCAGGAGGGAGCCGACCTCGAAGAAGCCGGTAGCCACGTCGATCTGCTTGGACAGATCGCACCAGCCGTGGAGGTACTGAAGGACCTTCCAATCGGCGTCGCTGTTATCGACGATGAAGAGATCGCTACCAGCCCGTTTCTGTGGTGCCTTGCCCTTCTTCGCCACGAGAAACCGCCTTACGCTGGTGCCTGGTGTTTACCTTGAAGGCCGCAGAAGCATCGGAATCCATCTTACAGGTCGGATGGGGTTCTGCAAGCATGTTTGACGGGAAGGTCGTGGCTTTCGGAATGAGGGTGCCGGCAGACTCCGAATGCATGTGCGCTAGGGGTCGAGGTTTGTTGGGGTGGAGGTCTTTCAGCATCTCCGCGGCAAGGTCCGTTTCTCCGACCTCCCCCGCGGCGTGGGCCTTGGATCCGGTCACCTTCTTGTGAACAAGAGAGAGCATGACGGCGTGCACCGTCTCCTGGAACGTGCCCTTTTCAATTGGCCGGGGACGGCCCCCCGCCAGGGCTGAGGCCTCATGTTTCTTGCCCTTGCCTTTTCCGCCACCGTGGCCGTTTTCCGCTGCCACCTCATTGAACGCCTCAAGGAGCGTCCGAGCGGTTTGTTCCGCGTCGGACAGGTCCTGCTCCGTGCTGGTGAAGAGGACCGGCCGTCCGTCGAAGAACCTGCGGCTGATGTGGTCAACCGCCTGCCGGGTTGCCAAAACCTCGGTCGCGAACGCCACGATGTCGCGGTGGGCTTCCTGCAACGATGGCCGTGGCCTGGCTGGGCGTGCTGCGGAGGCAACGCCGGGATCGGACGGCCGGGCAGTCGGGGGCAATCGGCCGGAAAGGGTAGCGTCGGGGGGCAGGACGGTCCTATGGAGCGTCCTCCATGCCGCCCAAATGGCGCGCGACGGAAGGGCAGAAAGCATAGTCCGATGCCCCCGGCCCCCTTGGGGGGTTAGGGGGGTCGCGCGATGTCGCAAGGGCGCAGTGGCGCGCCGCGAGGGTCGGCCGGGCCGCTGCACCGGCGGCAGCGCCGGTGGCCACGCCGGGCCCGCACCCGCACCGTTCGGGCAGGCGGGGGAACGTGGGCCCGTCCGGACAGAATCGTACAACCTCTACGCGCGCCCGCGCGGGGAGTGCTTGAGCATTTCCGCCGGCATCGCATCGACACCGCCAGCCCCGCCGGTGCGACACAATGCGACAACCCCTACGCGCGCACGCGCGCCCGCGCGCACGCGCGCGTTTGCGGGGTGCCGCAAAACCCTCTGACGACCGCGGTCACGGTCTGGCTTTCTGGCGGCGTGTGAGGCACCGGGCGTGGCCCCTGACGGCCGAAAGGAACTCACGTCGAGGGGAGGCCGCCGCCGTCCAAGTCGGGCGCCACAGGGCGGCCCACTTCACCACAAGCCCCGCTCTCGCGCCTGCTTACACGTGTGGATACCCTGCCGCGTGAGGCACCGCGGCGGACGCCAGCGGCCGGGTCGGTGCGTGGAGGGCGGTGTCGTGCATCGGTACAGCGGCGGGTCGGGCCAGCGGCACAGTCCCCCGCCGGGGCGGTGCGGCCAAGCATAGGCCGGACAGGTGCAGGGCTCCACGTTGCGGCGCTCCCCGTGGCGCCAGGCGGGCGGGTTGGGCATCGGCCCCCGATGGTGCCTGCCTGCGTGGGCCATGCACAGTTGCCGCGGGTCGTCCCACAAGGCCCATGCCCGGCAGGGCTTGCCGTCTTTCCGCAGCGCCGTGCAGCGCCGTCTGCGTATCGCCTCCGGCCCGTAAGCCACGGTTGCCGCCTCCCTTTTTGCGTCCACGCTGAGCGTAGAAAACCCCGCGGACGGTGCCTCAATCACGTTACGCGCTGGACGCCTTCGCCATCGCCAGGATGCCCGCCTTGACGGCTTCGGGCAGGTCCGGCCACGCCTTCGCCACGGCGGCCAGATCGGGCCAGTTTTCGGAAATCGGCGCCAAGCAGAGCGCCAAGCACTCGCGGGGGTCTTCGCAAGTCAGCGTATCTAAAGCACTTACGGAATCCTGCGGCGGTTTGCTAAACCGTTGAGGGGGTTCATACCTCCTCCCCGGGTTCGAATCCCGGCCTCTCCGCCAGGGGTGTTTCGTGTCTTTTTCTCCTCGCTGCTCATGGATGTCGACGACGCTGTGCCA
>Ga0272441_10010625_pt1 | contig 13864 bp, 10 predicted proteins | sample SSMProp6N_FD_193582 | JGI IMG/M metagenome (GOLD analysis project Ga0272441, IMG submission 193582) | Marine sediment archaeal communities from Little Sippewissett salt marsh, Falmouth, MA, United States - SSM-Prop-6N | ecosystem: Environmental > Aquatic > Marine > Wetlands > Sediment ... | reverse complement strand
GCAGGAGGCCAAAATCACTAGCAAAAGGGGTAGGACTATGGATCTCATAATTCTTTCTGAGGTTTATGGGGAACAGTTGCACAACTTTAACCGGGTCCCAGGTTGCAAACTATTTCCGCGAATACCGTTCCATTCTCGCAAATTCTCGATGGATACTCCCTGATATTTCTTTGAAATGGTCCAGAGGGAATCTCCCTTTTCGACCACGTGGAAGCGGGGGGAATCCCCGGTCGTCTTTGCAACAGTGCTTTTGGCTGAGGAGGCCGGCTGCGCAGTTACGGGCTTTCTGGGATATATCGTCAACCGCTGTCCTACCCGAAGCATATTGGACTTAAGCCCATTCCAGCGCTTGATCTGACTCACACCTACCCCGTACCGTTCCGCAATTTTCCCGAGATAATCCCCACTGCGTACCCGGTAGCGGATGCGATCGTTGGCTTCCACATAACGGGGGAGTGGTTTTTCTCTTTCGGCCAGCTCCTGCTCAACCTTTGCATAAATCGACTGTTCATTTGAAACAAAAGGTCCTATCGAAGTCACCGGCAGCCTTAGGGTGTAGGGTTTGCCACTAACCTTGGGAATGATTCCCAGCTTGTATGAGGGGTTCAGGTCTTTGATCTCCTCCTGCGGAAGGTTGGTGAACCTGGCAATTTGTTCAAAGGTAATCGTAGACTTAACCAGAATGGTGTCAGTTTCATACAATGGGCGAGCAGTCTGGGCGGGCATCAGTCCATGCGCCTCCGCATACTCAAAAATATACATCGTCGCCAGGAATGCAGGCACATAACCAGCCGTTTCACGCGGAAGAAATGGACGGATATTCCAGTAGTTCCTATACCCTCCAGAGCGCCGAATCGCTTTGTTGACATTCCCCGGCCCCGAATTATATGCGGCCAGAGCGAGGTCCCAGTCACCAAAAATATCATACAGCTTTCCAAGGTATCGGCTGGCAGCCTCAGTGGCCAGGACCGGATCGCTGCGTTCATCCACATAACTGCTTACCTCCAGACCGTACATCCTGCCCGTTCCGTACATAAACTGCCATAAACCCGTTGCTCCGACCCTCGATTTTGCCCTGGGATTCAATGCAGATTCTACGATGGACAGGTATTTGATCTCAAGGGGTAGATCGTGCTTGTCCAACGTCTCTTCAAACAATGGAAAATAAAATGTGCTGGAGGCCAGCATCCGCTGCATTAAGTCCCGCTTGTTGCTCAGGAAATGCTTGATTACGCGCTCCAGGGAAGGATTGTAGCTGATGTTGAAGGGGGTTTTCTCATCAAGCAGCTGCAATCGCTCCTTGAGCAGTTCCGTGTCCAGTGAGATTTCGGTCTGCGGCACGGAATCAAGAGCTGCCGTCTGGACTTCACTATACATTTCAGCAAAACGGAGGTCCGCCTGCCGAAGCTCTTCCAACCATAAACTGTCATACCTGGCTGCAGGCAAATGATCTTCTAATGAGGTGCTGTCTGGGTTTTTCGGAAAGTCCAGGGAGACTTCCCTGAAATCCACAACCGGGTCCGCTTTGAATGTCTTCAGGGTGGTGTCCTGGGGGATACTGTCAGTAACAGGCTCCTGAGCCCATGCTATTCCCAATTGCATCCACAGCACTACTCCCAGAAATACATACTTCTTCATCGGGTCGAAATTGGATTGAACTGCGTGGGGACGACGAAATTCGCATATTTTTATCTAAGAACGAAATTTTTAGGTTTAAAGTGTCCGTAACCCACTCATTTTAAGCTTCCTGTATTATTGCAGCAATTCCGGGCAGGGTTTTCCCCTCCAGGCTTTCCAGCATGGCGCCGCCCCCGGTGGAAACATAGCTGACTTTGTCCTGGAACCCGAATTGTTTGACGGCTGCCACGGAGTCCCCGCCCCCTACCAGGGAGAAAGCGCCATTTTCCGTAGCCTCCGCCACGTAATTGCCCACCTCAATAGTTCCCTTGGCAAATGCTTCCATTTCGAAAACCCCTACGGGTCCATTCCACAATATCGTTTTGGACTGCAGGATGACTTCCCTGAATTCATTGAGGGTCTGCGGTCCCGCATCAAGTCCCTGCCAGCCTTCTTCTATTTCGGATGCCGGCATCACCCGGGTTTCAGCATCATTGCTAAAGGCATTGGCTGCCACTACATCAATCGGGAGGTGGACGGTTACCCCTTTTGATTTCGCCTTTTCAAGTATAGACAGCGCAAGGGCTTTTTTGTCCGGCTCGTTGATGGAATCCCCAATTCTCCCTCCCTGGGCGAGCACGAAAGTGTATGTCATGCCGCCTCCGATGATCAGATGGTCGATCTTATCCAGAATATTCTCGATGATCGTTATCTTGCTGGAGACCTTAGCTCCGCCCAAAATCGCCGTGACAGGCTTCTCCCCGGTTCTCATCACAGTTTCAATGGCCTGGATTTCCCCGGCCAGCAAAGTGCCAAAACACTTGCGTCCCGGAAAAAAGGAGGCGACAACAGTGGTAGAGGCATGTGGCCTGTGTGCCGTGCCAAATGCGTCATTGACATAGATGTCGCCCCAGTGGGAAAGTTTTTCGGCAAAATCCCGATCCCCGGCTTCTTCCTCCGCATAAAACCTTAGGTTCTCCAGCAGCAGGACCTCTCCTGTTTTGAGCTCAGATACGGCATTCTGCACCTCATCCCCTATGCAATCCGAAACAAATTTCACCTGCACTTCCAGGATCTCAGAAACCCGATCGACGATATGGGACAAGGACAGGTCAGGATTCTTCTTCCCCTTCGGACGCCCAAGATGGCTCATTAGCACAGCGCTTCCTCCGTCTTCCAATACCTTGATGATGGTCGGTTTGGCAGCTTCGATCCTGTTGGTGTCCGTAACATTGAAGTCTTCATCCAGGGGCACATTGAAATCCACCCGGATCAATGCCTTTTTATCATTAAAATCAAAATCGTCAATTGTTGTCATCCCTGTACTTTTTGTTGAACTTCAAAAATAGGGATATTTGCGTTTAACCTGCCGGGCAAAGCCCTTTTTTCGGCACGCCCGGGCTAAAATACTATCTTTGACTTATGAGGTTTGCGGAAATCCTGGGATTAAGCCATATCAAACACCACCTGACTTCCAGCGCTGACGCCGGAAGGGTCCCCCATGCGCAGCTTTTTGTAGGGCCGGAGGGTTGTGGAACACTCCCCATGGCGATTGCCTATGCCCAATATCTATTATGCGGGAATCAGGGAGGGGAGAATACAGGTGGAAGCCCCTGCAATACGAAATGTTCCCATTTAATGCACCCGGACCTGCATTTCTCCTTCCCGGTTGCCGCATCGGGCTCCACGCGCAGTCATCCGGTAAGCGATCACTTTCTCACCCAATGGCGCGAATTTGTTCAGGAGCAACCCTACGGAAATCTGTTCGACTGGTACAGGGCCATTGGCATTGAGCGCAAGCAGGGGCAGATCGGGGTGGATGAAGCGCATGACATTGTCAAAAAACTGAGCTTAAAATCCTATGAAGGCGGCTATAAGGTGATGATTATATGGATGGCAGAGCGCATGAATGCCGCGGCCTCCAATAAACTACTAAAGCTAATTGAGGAGCCCCCTCAAAAGACCGTTTTGATCATGATCACTGAAGACGAGGAACAGCTCTTGTCAACCTTGCGCAGTCGCTGCCAGGCATTGTATTTTCAGCCACTGCCGGAAACCGCAATCATTGAAGGCCTGGTCGAAAAAGGGGCGGCACGTGATGAAGCCATGCAGATTGCACAGGAAGCCAATGGAAATTTTAACCGCGCACAGGACCTGATGCTGCAGGATTCAGAAGATCTGATCTTTGAAAAATGGTTTATCCTCTGGACGCGGACAGCCTTTAAGGCCAAAGGCAATCGGGCAGCCGTTCACGAGCTAATCCTGTGGAGTGAGGAAGTGGCCAAGACCGGGCGGGAGACGCAGAAGAAATTCCTTTCGTACTGCCTTTCGATTATACGCCAGGCCATGCTGCTGAATTATCGGGTGAAACCATTGGTTTACATTAAAACCAGACAGCCCGACTTCGTTCTAGAAAAATTTGCGCCCTTTATACACGAAAACAATGTGCAGGCAATGGTTAGGGAATTGGAAAAAGCCAGATACCACGTGATCCGGAATGGGAATTCCCGCATCATTTTTACCGACCTCTCTATCAAGTTAACCCGGCTCCTGCACACAAAACCAGCTAATCCCGTATCGACATGAATGCAATTACTGAAAATGCAGCTGAAGTACTTTTGCTCCTCTTCCTGCTCATCATATTCCTGCAGAGTGGGATAGATAAGGTCATTGACTGGAAAGGGAATCTGAGTTGGCTCAAAGATCACTTTAGCCAGTCTTCCCTGGCCGCAGTTGTGCCTGCGATGTTCTTTGTGATCACGATTACCGAGCTGGCTGCCGGGATCCTGTCGGTCCTGGGATTGCTTCAATTGGTAAGCGGAGGCGGGAACAATCTGGCCTTTTGGGGGGCGGTGGTCTCCTGTCTGGCCCTGATCATGCTGCTTTTTGGCCAACGGATGGCAAAGGACTACGAGGGGGCCAAAACAATTGCCATTTATTTTATGCCTGCGATATTCCTCGTCTTCCTGTTGCAATAACTAATACCTGCGGGCTGTTGATCTGTTTTTTGACCCGCTATTTCTCATAGGCTTCGTTCAGAACTTTCAGGACATCTGCTGTAATATCCGCTGCTTCCTTTCCGTAAAGAACACTTCCGCCATCACCGCCGGTCAAAATAAAGCTATAGCCATTTGCAGCCCCATAATCCTTGATCACTTTGCGCACTTCATTGATCACAGTATCCATTCGCAACTGACCCATGCGCTGCATTTGCTGTTCTTCCCGCTGCAACTGCTGCCCTATGATCTGCCCTTTTTGTTGCAGCATGTCGAATTCCTCCTGCGCACTTTCCTGGGACATTCCTTTGGACTTGTTTTGCAATTCCTGAGCTTCCAGTTGAAAGGCCTGTGAAATGCTGTCTCGTTTTTTAGTGAATACATCGGATTTCAGTTGAAACATCGCTTCAACATCTTTCTTCTTTTGATAGCCCTCCATGACTTTCACATTATCAACGTAACCGATCTTTTCCTGTTGGCAACTCATCAGGAATAGTGTAATCAGGAGCAGGGTCAGCTTTTTCATTTTGCGAATTTTAAGCATTAAGCGCCAAAAATAGGAAAGGTTTTTTGCATAGCGGGTTTTTGCCTGGTATAATATGGTGTTAACATCACATCCGGAAAAATAGTTGTTGTCTATTCTTCTGCTCTGTTTCGATAGGTTTAGATAATTGAATTTGGGCTGCTCATGTTTCTTCTAAGGCCCCGATCTCGTCGGTTGCCAGGATGAACCCGTCCAAGGGGGCAAACGGCTCTCAGAGGGCTCTATTATCCTATCTGATCCTTTCTGAGGATATAGACATGGGAAGAATACTCCCTAGTAAACAGTCCGGAAAGATTTGAGGCCAGGCCAAGGGCAAAACCCCTTAGTGGTGCAAACTTTTTTCCTTTGTAGGTTTCCGACAACCAGGAAATGTAAAAGGCATCGAGTAAAAGAGGTCTGACCGCCTGTAGGGTATAGCCACGGGTGAGGAACAACTTTCGTATGGATTCCTTTGAAAAATGCCAAAGATGCCTGGGAACATCAAATGCAGCCCAATGCGATTTATAGTGTTTCGCATCGAGGGAACGATAGTTCGGCACTGCCAAAATCAAACAGCCTCCGGGCTTCAATGCAGCGGTGATTTCCTTTACGCTCTGCTCCAAATCCGCAATATGCTCCAGCACGTGCCATAGCGTTATGACATCGTAGGCAGGTTCCGTCTGTACAGAAAGGCTTTTGTATACGGACACCCCCTTTTGATGGGCTAGTTCCCGCGCCTGATCATTAGGCTCCACCCCATAAGACTCCCATTGGTGTTCCTGAGCATAACGCACAAAGTCCCCGGTGCCCGCACCTACATCCATGAGTACGCCTTTCCCCCTGTTATAACGCTCGATCAGGCGTAATTTATTTGCCAGGTTTATTTTTTTTGCGCGTTCATAGAGACGCTCCATTAAGGTCTCCTGTCGATCTGAATGTGAAATATAATCCGGGCTATTGTAATAGGCCTGCAGATTATCGGGTACAGGCAAGGTTTGAAGGCATTTTCTTTCATCGTTCCATACCACGTCAAACTCAGTGCCGGAAACCAAATAGTCTTTAACCTTAAAATTAAGATGCTCCTCCATGCCGGTGATACGTATTGTTCAGCCCTGAACTTAAAACTTCAATATTAGCGAAAAACACCATGAGTTATCTGGAAAATTGGCAAGAACGTTCCACGTGGAACTACCTGCCCAAATATACGAGTAACACGCTAATATCACTGGGCGAAACCCCACTGATCCTGGATGCCTGGGAAATGGTTGACGGCTTGATTGCGCCTAATTTTTCTCGCGCCTCCATTGATAATGAAGATAAAGGCATATAGTCGAAACCTTCAGGGATCTTAATATTCTCCAGGCGCTGCAGCTTGTCTGCATTGCTTTTCTCCTTTTGGATGTACCCCGCATACTTAACCTCTATCTCAGCCTGCTCGAGGACTTCAGCACCCATATTATGATCCGAAATAAAGGATGACACGCTTTCGAGTTGCAGCATATGCTGCATCTGCACCCGGGGACGGGAAAAGACCTTGAACAACTTGTCTCCTTGCCTTACTTGTTTTGAGCCTACCTCCTCAAGGATCGGATTGATCTCACTTGGGATAAAACTGGTTGTTCGGAAAAATCCAATGAGCGCTTCTGACTGTGCCTTCTTCTTTTCCACAAGACGCATGCGATCTATGCCGGCAAGGCCCAGTCGGTATGATTTCTCGGTCAGGCGGAGGTCGGCATTATCCTGCCTCAGAAGCGTGCGATACTCAGCCCTTGAAGTAAACATGCGATAAGGCTCTTCCGTGCCTTTTGTGATAAGATCATCTATCAGCACCCCTATGTACGCCTCGTCCCTTCGCAGAATGAAAGGATCCCTCTCCGCCAGCTTTAAGTGGGCGTTAATTCCTGCAATGAGTCCCTGGGATCCAGCCTCCTCATAACCCGTAGTACCATTGATCTGACCTGCAAAATAGAGGTTTCCGATCAGCTTGGTCTCCAGGGTATGGCGAAGCTGGGTCGGCGGGAAATAATCGTATTCTATCGCATATCCGGGACGGAAAAACTTCACCTGTTCAAAGCCGGCTACCGATTTCAATGCCTTGTACTGAACATCTTCCGGGAGGGAAGTGGAAAACCCATTGACATAAACCTCCACGGTGTCCCACCCCTCAGGTTCCACAAATATCTGGTGACGCTCCCTTTCCCTGAACCGATGGATCTTATCCTCTATGGACGGACAGTACCTGGGGCCAATGCTCTTTATACGCCCATTGAACATGGGGGACCTATCAAATCCTTCCCGAAGCAATTCATGGACTTCCGGGCTGGTATAGGTCATATGGCAATCCCGCTGCTTTTCCAGAACAGGGGTGTCCAGGTAGGAAAATTTTGCAGGCAACACATCTCCCGGCTGCGGGACCATTTTTGAATAATCCAGGCTTCTTCCGTCCACACGGGGTGGAGTCCCTGTTTTCATTCTGCCGGAGTCAAAACCAACATCCCGGAGTTGTTCGGTTATTCCGGTCGCCGCCCTTTCGCCTGCCCTGCCGCCGCCAAAATTCTTATCTCCTATATGAATGAGGCCATTTAGGAACGTGCCATTGGTAAGCACCACCGCACGGGCCCTAATATCTATCCCAAGGGAGGTGCGGACGCCTGTGGCCTTCCCCTCCTCAATCAGTATGCCGTGCACCATTTCCTGATAAAAATCCAGGTTTTCAGTGCGCTCCAGAGCAAGCCGCCACTCTTCGGCAAAACGCATGCGGTCATTCTGAGCCCTTGGACTCCACATTGCCGGACCCTTACTCTTATTCAACATCTTAAATTGGATGGCAGATTTGTCCGTAATGATGCCGCTATACCCACCTAAGGCATCAATTTCGCGAACGATCTGGCCTTTGGCAATGCCTCCCATAGCCGGATTACAGGACATCTGCCCTATCGTCTGCAGGTTCATGGTTACGAGCAGGGTCCGAGACCCCATATTCGCCGCCGCCGCTGCAGCTTCACAGCCCGCGTGTCCACCCCCAACTACAATTATATCATAGGTTTCTGCAAACATACTTCTAGTGTTCCACGTGAAACATTTTTAGCGCCAGGTCCTCCCTGTCTCTCATCCCTGACGCCTGTTCTGGTGAGTTATCCTGATAGCCCAACAAATGAAGTACGCCATGTATCATCACTCGTCTTAACTCCTGTTCAAACACTTCATTCAGCTGTGTTGCATTATCCCGAACCCTGTCCACTGAAATAAATATATCTCCGGCCAATTCTTCTCCTTCCTCATACGGAAAGGTAATTATGTCCGTGTAGTAGTCGTGATTTAGGAACTCTTTATTGATCGTCAGCAACTCTTCATCAGACGTGAAAATGTAATTCAGCTCGGCTATCCTGGCGTTGCCAGCCTCAGCTACTTTAATAATCCAATTGGTATATTTAGAGGGGTCCTCTAATTCAAAATCCGTCTGGTAATGATATCGTATCATTCCTCCTAAAATAGCTTCTTACCTTCTCCTGGTAGCTTCGCCGCAAAGGTAAGGGTTGTCGGTTTAAAAACTCAACATCCTTACGCTCCTTTAAAAAGATATCAGGCTTGGTAAGTATTGGGTTTTCAAACCTTTGTTGGTTGGTTTGGCTTTCTCTTTCCTTCTTTTCCCCCTGCTCGAGGCTGGCATTTTCTAACCGCATTAATCGCTGTTGAATGTTACTAAGCCGTTCTGCGGTACGCTCGGTAATGCCGTTTCTCAGGATTTCTTCCTCAAATAATTCCATTTCCCTTGCGATCTGTTCCCCCAGTTTCCGGTCCGATTCATTGATCATGTCCTCAAGTTGCTTCTCCAGCTCAAGTCGAATACGCTGCTGTTCCTTATAGATTTCAAAAAATTCAGCATATTCCTCCTCGCTAAGTCCTGAGCCCTGTCCGTCGCCCTCCTTTCCTTCATTGCCCTGTTTGCCTCCTTCACCCTGTTTCTTTCCATTGCCCTGGCCCGAAGCAGCGCCCTCCGCACCTTTGTCCGATCCCTGCTTTGATCCTCCGCCCTCGTCCCCTTCGCCTTCACCTTCTTGTTTTCCTTTTTCTTCACCCCCCTGACTTCCTTCCTGCTTCCCTTGTCGTCCTCCCTCGCTTCCCGACTGATCCATGCGTTGTTGAAGTTCCTGCTGGCTCTGAATGATGTCCGGCAATTGAAAATCACTGCCCTGCCCCTGCCCCTGCCCAGGCATTAAAGACTCTTGCATGTTCTCCAGTATGTCCGCCAGGAAAGCCCCAAGTTCATTGGTGGCCGTAATGACATATTGCTGATAGGAAGCGCCTCTGTACCAGTTATTCTCTCCAAAACTTTCAAGGCCCTTGTCAAGATTGTAATATACGTCCCCGATTTGCTCATTAATCACCTCTGAGATCTCTACCCTTCTGAGCGAGAGGGCGAACAAACTGTCATCCACATGCTCGAACAACTCCCGCAATTCACGCTGTTTCTTAATGTCCGTGGACCTGTCTAGCGGTCCTTCGCCCTGATCCTGTATGCGATCAAATAGTGTCTCCTGTTCCAGAGAAAACACAATCAGGTTGTCCAGGATCTGACGGAGCATCTCCGCGTCTTCCGCCATAGATTGTGCGCCTCCCATGGAGGCGCCCTGGCTTAGTTGCTCGCTGAGCTCCCTGAGCTTTCTTGCGGCACTGCGTTGTTTTTTGCTGGCATCTTCGCTCTTCTGGGTCTGTCCGGCCTGGTTTGCCTGTTCCTGGTCAAGTTCCTGGTTGATCTTTTCCAGCGCCTCCTGCTGGTCCCTTTCTACAGAGGCTTCCTTAGCTTCGTCCCTTTTCCAGGGAAGGGGCTTTTTAAGCTCCTGGTTGTCCCTTTGTAATTGTTCCAGGTCTTCCCGTACCTTTTTGAACTGCTCGTTCAGTTTTTCCTGTTCCTTTGTATTGTATTCATCGCTTAACCGAATTTCTGAGAACACCTCCTGTCGCTCAGCCAGTTTTTGCAGCTCCCGGCTGAGTTGGCGGGACTTTTCCTGTACATAATATCGCTTGGTGAGCTCGAGCAATTGCTGCATGCTCCTTTGATTGCCTTCTTGTGCCCGGGACACCTCCTCCATTCGCTCCTCAATGGCTTCCTGGTCCAATTGATCCAGTATATCTTGAATCTCCTCCATCAGGGCAGCATTCTTTCGAGCTTCCGCTTCCTGCCGCTCCAATCGTTCCTTGAGCAGCTCGTCCTCCTTGCCGGCCTCCGGACTGTCCATCTGTTCAGCAAGTTCCCTGGAAAACTTCTCCATGAGTCGCTCCTGTTGCTTTTGACGTTCCAGGAATTCCTTTAGCTCCTGCTTGTCTTCATAATTCAATGCTTCTTTCTCCTTCTGAGCATCCTGGAATTCCTCATAAGCCTTCTGAAGTCGCTCCTGTTCCCGGGCGTTGTTTTCCATGCCCTTGAGCACGGAGCGATTGTATTCCATCTGACTTCGCTCCACTTCCTCTTCACCCAGCAACTGCAGGTCAAAGATCTGGCTCTTGATGGTTTTGCCCCCGCGGTTGCCATCATTGTCGGTTACTTCAAAATAGAGGCTATACGCCGTGTTCTCGGCAAGCTCCAGACCGCTGGGAAAGGTATAATAAAACGTGTGGAAGGTTCCCCTGGAAGTGGGTAATTGTAGCTCCTGAGCCTCGTTTTCCCGCCCTGTTGGATAAACCCTGAGGTTGAGCCCTGTTATCCCGTAATCATCAGTCAGATCTCCTTCAAAGAAGGCCAGATTCGGATTCAGGGAATCCCGCTCCATCCGAACCCTGATTTGAGGAAATTCATCGCGTATAACATCGATGCTGTATTCCATCCTGTCGTACTCCTTAATATCCTTATTGGAGGCGCTTATGGCGTACTGGGTCCTCCCCCATATCCTTTTCCTGATTTGAGCCCTTTGTCCTGTTACTTCCGCCCGGATTACGGTATCCCTGTCCGTGTAAGCCACACTGTCCGAGTGAATGGTGCGGATTGCCCAGTTTACCTCTGTTCCTTCCGGAACCCTGGCATTTCCGCTACCCTGTATGGTTTCCTCAGGCATTCCAAGATATGCAGGATATTTAAACCTTAACTCAAACCGGTCTATTGAAGGAACCCGGATAACTTCCAATTCATACGTTCGCGAAGAAATGCCTCCGGCTTCAAAAGAAAATTGCATCTCCTTTAAGGGGGGTGTAAACGTGTGCTGAAAATATGCCCCGGCATTCTCCATAATCAATGGCTTACCCTGCAGCATCAACCGCACCTCCTCAGGTTGCACTTCCCCGGGAGTTCGAACCTTTAGCACAAATGGCTGGTCTTCCCGCAGTCGCAGGCCAGGGGTCAGTAACTCAAAGCTGAAGGGGGCGGGCGGTTGATAGGCCATTTCATAGTTTACAACCCGTTTGTAGGAGTTTAGAAAATCCAATCCGCGCCCTCCCAGCCAGATAAGCCCAAAAACCAGGAGGGGAATTGCGGCATACTTCGCATAGCGGTAGGCCTCCCCCATCCTGATGGCTCGCTGAAATGGAACGGTCTCCAAATCTTCGGATCGCTGTTTAATGCTGGCCAGCAACAATTCGGTTCTGGCAGGGCTCTCAGCGAGTTCAAGCAGGTTGAACAACTTATCGCTTACCTGGGGAAAATGAAGGCCGATGAGCCGTGAGGCCTCTTTATAGGTCAGCCCGCTTCGCAGCCTGAACAATAGTACCAGTGGATGCAGGAGATGACGAACAAGAAGATAGCCTTCTGCAGCCAGGCCTGCCCAAAGGAGGATCCTGCGCACACCCGTGCTAAGCCAGAGGAAATACTCAAGCCCCCCTATCAATAGAAAAAGCAAGCCCCCAAAGAACAAAAACAGGAAGGCTCCCTTGAGGAGCTTCCGCTTGTAATAGCGGCTGATAAACCCTTCCAGTTTCTCCAGAATCTGTTGGTAACTGTCCAAAATTCCTATATTTAGCACCAAGATAGCACGATGCCTTGAAATCAGGGGCTAAAAACATGTTAAAAGCAGGTATGAAATCGCTCAAATACCTTGCGGCCTTTACCATTCCCGCAACTGCCTATACAGGTTTTGCCCTGGCGGGTCTGTGGAGCTATTTAACTCCCGTGTACGCCTTTATGCTTATCCCGCTTTTGGAAATTCTGCTCCCACAGGATGCAACCAATCTGGACGGGGCCTCAAAAGAACCTTTGAAGAATGCCCGTGTCTATGACTGGCTTTTATACGCCAATATTCCTGTGGTTTATGGATTGATCTGGATAGCTGGCACCAAGCTCAATTCAGGTTATTTGGAAGTGTATGAGTATGTTGGCTTAGCCTTGTCCCTGGGGATTGTGCTGGGAACCAATGGCATCAATGTAGGGCATGAGCTGGGGCACCGGCAGGATTCACCGGAACGCTTCCTTGGCAAGATTTTATTGCTTCCCAGCTTCTATATGCATTTTTACATCGAGCATAATTTCGGCCACCATGTGAATGCGGCCACGGAAGAAGACCCTGCCACAGCCAAATACAACCAGTCAGTATATAATTTCTGGATCACTTCGGTCAGCCGTCAGTATATCAAGGCCTGGAGCATACAAAAAGACTTGCTCAAAAGGGAAAAAAGGCCTTTCCTTTCCGTTTACAATGATATGTTCTGGTATCTCTGGATACAGGCGGCTTATCTTTTCGTGCTGTATGTGCTTTTTGGAGGGCCTGCCATGGGCTTTTTCCTCCTTTCGGGGGTTATCGGCTTTCTCTTGTTGGAGACCGTTAATTACATAGAGCACTATGGGCTTTTGCGGCAAAAGCTTCCTTCAGGCCGTTATGAGCGCGTGCGTGAAATTCACTCCTGGAACAGCAACCATGTTGTGGGCCGTATCGTCCTGTTTGAGCTCACCCGCCACAGTGATCATCATTACAGGGCCTCTAAAAAATACCAGCTGCTTGACTATCACGACAGCTCCCCGGATATGCCCTTCGGATATCCCACCTCCATGGTGCTCTCCCTGATCCCGCCCCTTTGGTTTCACATCATGAACTCCAGGATCCCGGAAGCGATGAAACCTGCCTGAGATTCCTTGCCAGTTAAGGCTTCCTATCTATATTTGCGCCAAAAGATCACGCTATGAGCAATCAGGTTCGCGTTCGTTTTGCCCCGAGCCCTACTGGTCCCTTGCATATCGGAGGGGTCCGAACAGCCCTGTTTAATTATCTCTTTGCCAAAAAGCAGGGGGGGGCCTTCATCCTTCGCATCGAAGATACCGATCAGAACCGATTTGTTGCAGGCGCTGAGCAATACATCGTGGAATCCCTGGAGTGGCTTGGAATCCCTTTTGATGAAGGCCCTGGCCGGGATGGCGGCTACGGCCCCTATCGTCAGAGCGAGCGCGTTGAACTTTACCGGGATTACGCGCTTCAGCTGATTGACTCGGGATGGGCCTATTACGCCTTTGATACGGCTGAAGCCCTGGATGAGCAACGGAAACAATCTGAACAGGCAGGTGAAACTTTTATATACAACTGGCATAACAGAAATCATTTGGACAATTCGCTCCAACTGACAGAAGTAGAACTCCAGGAGCGATTAGATGCACGGACACCCTATGTTATCCGGTTTAAATGGCCCGTGGACACCGTAGTTCATATAAAGGACATTGTACGGGGGCATCTTCAGGTAGACGCCAACACCCTGGATGACAAAGTCCTTTTTAAGAGCGATGGCATGCCTACCTACCACCTGGCAAACATCG
>Ga0272441_10010624_pt1 | contig 13864 bp, 10 predicted proteins | sample SSMProp6N_FD_193582 | JGI IMG/M metagenome (GOLD analysis project Ga0272441, IMG submission 193582) | Marine sediment archaeal communities from Little Sippewissett salt marsh, Falmouth, MA, United States - SSM-Prop-6N | ecosystem: Environmental > Aquatic > Marine > Wetlands > Sediment ... | reverse complement strand
CGCGTGTTCCGGTTCTCTCGAACATCCGCAACGACCTCGCCGTTCATGAAAATGCGGGGGTTCAGCTCCTCCAGACTTTTTTCGAATTGCTCCGGTGTCATTAAAGCCATGATTGTTCCTCCCTGGTCTATCGTCCGTCTGGTTCTAAAAAATGTGGCTGCCCCAAACTATATCGCGGCCACTCAACAGGATTTCGATAATGTGCTCACCATATCGAATACTTATCAATTAGTATTCATGCATTCCATATCGTAAGCAAACAATTAGCTCTTATACGTGAGAATTTATCATTCCTGGCGTAATAGCATAATCGCCTATTGACATCGAAAAACAAAATAACGATGTCACCCTCGTAATGCTCTTTCTTATGACCTATTCATAATATATTAACGATCCGGACTGTTATTGAAACATAGTCGACGGCAACCACGTGATAATCTCCGGGAAGATAAATAAAACAACAATACCGAGGATAAACAGCGGGACAAAGAACAGCGCCCCTCGGAAGACCTCTTCCAGCGTGACGGCACCTTCAGCCGCCCCCTTCACGACATAGACGTTAAGTCCCATTGGCGGTGTGAGGAGACCGACTTCCATTGATATAATAATCAAAGTGGCCGTCCATATGGGGTCAAATCCGAAGCTGTTCATCAGCGGATATACGATGGGAAGCGTGATGCACATCATCGAGATGGAATCGAGAAACATGCCCATTACAATGTACAGGCAAAGAAAAAACACGAGTATTGTTTCCGGCGAGAAAGCCGACCCTGCTAATGCCTCGGTAACGAAAGCCGTCAATCCACTCAAGCAGACCATACGGGCAAATATTGACGCACCGATGAGAACCATGAAGATCATCGCCGTCGTTTGCGCGGTTTCCAGCAACGCCATCTTTAATTGTTTCCAGCTGAACTTTCCCATCGTGAAAAAGAGAAAAAATGAAACAAGCGCCCCCAGTGCCGCCGCCTCCGTTGGCGTAAAAATACCGAAATATATTCCCCCGACCACGATGACAGCCATCAAAAATATCGGCCAAAAGTTCTTGAGTGATAAAAGTTTCTCCTTCCAGGAAACCGGTTCGCTGATCGACGGGGCAAAATCCTTCTTAAAACAGGCAACAGAAATGACCGACAGCGAAAATACAATCGTATACATGATCCCCGGTCCGACACCGCCTAAAAATAATTTGCCGATGGACACTCCGGTCAGGATCCCATAGATCACCGCCACAGTGCTCGGCGGAATAAGCATGCCCAAGCATCCTCCCGCCGTGATAACACCGCAGGCGATACTCTTATTGTAACCTCTCTTCAGCATTTCCGGCAGGCTGACTTTTGTGAATATCGCCGCAACGGCAAGGCTCGCGCCACAGGTGGCGCCGAACATTGCGGCCGCAAAGAGTGTCGCCACACCGAGGCTCCCGGGAATTCGTCCGAACCACTTGTACGCACTTTGATATGCTTCCTTACTGGAACCGGAATACATGGCAAAAAGCCCCATCACGATAAATAGGGGAATGACTGACAGCTCGAAACTTGCAGAACTAAAATATGGACTGCTTCCCAATACCATTAACACCTGAGGCAAACTCCACTGAAAAATGGCAAGAAGCCCGAGGACGCCGCCCAGGATCAATGCGACACCCACTGGCATGCCAAAGGCCAGGAAAATAATTGACACCACAATACCCATGACGCCAAAATACATTGTATCCATTATGATCCCTGCCTCTTCCAGGTTATGTTGCCCACTTCCTTGATCGTCTCAATAAAAAAACATATGGCAAGGGTGGCGGCACCGATAGTGACAAGAAGCTTCGACGGAAACAGCGGCAAACCCAAGAGACCCTGAATGGTGCGTTTGTTTCTCAGGGCAGCAAGCGCCAGGTTCCAACTTGAGTATGTCATGAGAGCAAAGATAACGAACCCCAAAAAAGACATAATCGTCGATAACCCCGTTCGAATATCAGCATTCAATCTGCGGGTCAGCGTTTCCACTTTGACGTGTCCTCCCACCATTTGGGTATATCCCACGGCCAGGAATACAATGCACACCATGAGCATTTCGCCGATTTCGTAGGTTCCCATCACTGGTTTTCCAAACAAAAATCGGCTGATCACATCGGCGCTGACGAGGAACATGATAAGGAAGATAGCACATGCGCTGATGATGGCCTGAATTTTGTTCACGGAACTAATCACGGAATCAATACGGCGTAAAAACGACTGCTTTCCGCATCCCGGTGTCATTGCCTGTTCTTTTGCGAAATCCATTACATCTCCTCTTTCACCAGCAATTCTTTTCCATCTGTAATCATGATCAACATAATCTCCCAGTCGATTCATCCCGTAGATGAAGCAAAACGACGAGATACTCGGCATCGATGCCCCGTTCAAAGCAATCGGCATTCGGTCATGTGCCTTCTTGACATTTTTTCTTATTTCGCCACGATATCATCACATTTCCTCTCCCTCAGACCGTATGCTTCGAACGGAGCATAACCATTCGATTCCTTAGTTATTTTTTCGGTGGATTCTTGTAACTTGTACAGGGGAATTCATAACCCAGTTCTTCCGCATGGCGTACATAGGCCTTGACAAAATCAAAGCCCGGGAGTCCCTCCTTTTCCAAATCACGGGCATAATCCCACAGTGAATCTCCGATCGCCTGACACCACTTGACTTTTTCTTCAAAGGGGAATGCTATTGTTTCAACACCTTCGTTCTTTTCCAATTCCTTTAAAAACCTTTCCCGTTCAGTATCGCACCACCGTGCCGATTCCATTTCCATCTCATAACCGATATCCAATAGAATCTTCTGATCCTCAGGTGACAATTTACTCCAGGCATTGAGACTGATGCAATGCGGCATCCCGTGGTTTCCGCCTGAACCAACCAAAACCCTATACTTCGCCACCTCCCAGTAACGATATGGTTTTGTAAAAAGAAGCGGCAGAAAATCGCCGTCGACAACACCCGTTTGAATCGCACTGTATCTGTCGGAGGGATGCATGCTGACAAGTTCACATCCAATGGGCTTGAAAAACCGCGGATGATATCGACCGATACCCGTTATCTTTAATCCTTTCAAGTCTTCAACCCGCTTGATCGGGGTCTTGGTGAACAAACCGTACGTATCGACGGCGCTGAGAAAGAGTATCTTACAGTTGTGCTTTTCAATCTCCTGATCCATCTGCGGGAATTCCTGACGCAGCTTCCGATATATCTTGACCTGAGTTACACTATCCGGAGTAATGAAGAATGTCCCCCAATAAATGTTATTCATGGGCATATCCGTGGGATAGAAGCATGCACACGTGCAAATGATATCGATTGTACCGCTTTCCAGGGCATCGGCTTCTTCTCCCATCCGAACCATCGACCCGCCCCAGAAATTGCGAAATTTTATGCGCCCATCGGTCGCCTTGGTCACCTTCTCTTCCCACATCTTCATAAAGACGTTCGTCGGCCAATCCGGGGCCCAGGTGCTCGCGACCGTCAGGGTAATCGAATCTTTTGACAGAGCGGAATTGAAGGGCATGATCAAGAAAATCAAGGTAATCACGATAAAAAGGGACACACAACCAATTGTTTTACGTTTACATCTCATTTCACTTCTCCTTCCTTAAATCTTCTCGTTCACTTAAAGGGCCACATTTCAAACCCTTACAAAATGCTCCCATACATTCCCTCTCTCCTTTGTCAGTAAATGACATGAAAACACGATCAATTGAGAGTAGTATCACTTCATTTGGAAGGTGGTATTGTGTCTTTTCATCACATCCTCATTCCCACGGAGACAGGTATCATTGCCTTGTGATATGACACGCCCCATCGCTGTGATCGCCATACAGGGACACTGATTCAAAAGGGCGGTGCGTTATTATATCGTAACACACCACCCCTTTTTTCGCTATACGATCCGATCGAACGAAACGGCCACGCAAGTTCGTGACACTTTATTTCGCCGGAGGAACCGCCGGTGTAAATGTGGAAAAGAGAATACAATCCTCTTCACCCACATTTCTGAACCCGTGCTCATTGCCCATGGGCGTGGTGCAACAATCACCGACATTCACTTCCCGCCATTCACCATTACTGAGACATTCTCCCTTGCCTTGAATCAGATAGTACGTCTCAATGGAATTGTCGTGCGTGTGCGGCGGTAATCCCTTACCCGGTTCAATCTTCGCGAGGAGATTGTCAAAAAGGTTATTGTTGTCCGCCCCGACGAAGTATCTCTTTAGATACACACCATCCAGTTTGGGATGTTTAACCCACTGTGCCTCATCTTTTTTGACGATGTTTTTCTCCATGACACCTTATCCTTTCACAGAGGTCTCCGGAGCGCTGCGTTACGTTAGATAATCTGACATAGTGCAGCGCTCCTCCCTTTCATCTTCATCGTGAATCCCGCGCTGAGACTCACCCCCAGCCTCTAGTCAGCTTTGTATATTTTGCAGGGCAGACCCTTCGTATTCCACGATCCGATGTTATGATCATACGGAGGCTCACCACCTGTTAAAATATTGATGTTTGCCTCTCTCCACCTGAACAAGTCGTCTTCTATCCCACTCTCCGGATACCACCACGCCCAGTCGGCCACGACAACTTTGGGATGCATACCCGCTACGACTTTTGCCTTTTGTTTGATTCTGCCGCGGTGGTTCTCGATGTACATCCAGTCGCCATCCTTTATGCCAAACTCTTCGGCAGTCTCAGGACTGATCTCACACAGTGGTTCCGGCTGAAGTCGCCGGAGAGACGGGACATACCTGTCCTGAGAATGTCTGTATTTCTCAGCCTTCCAGTTGGTTAACACAAGGGGATAATCCTTGGCCATATCCGGCGCGCTCAAGGGTGTTTCCTGCGGTTCCCTGTAATAGGGCAGCGGATCGAAACCCATCTTCTTGAGCTTCTCAGAATAGATCTCGACCTTTTTGGATTCCGTCGGGAACCCGTTATATAAATGCTGTCGATAGCTATTCTGGGTGGCCAGGGCGGTGATCGTCCTGAATTCTTCAAATGTCACGCCCGTTTTCCCGAGCATGAGATTGAGAAAATCCTCCTTTTCGACATCCTCCCAGAAATGTTCTCCCAGACCCAGTTTTTTGGCCAGTTCGTTCACGATCTTGTGGTCCGGCCAGCACTCGCCGATAGGTTCGATACACTTCTGCTGACAGGATACAAGAGGATAGTAGTTGGAGGCCTCGACAAAATCGAACTCCAGGAAGGTACAGCTGGGCAATACAATATCCGCGAGGGCGACGGTAGGATTCATGAACAGATCAACGACCACGAGGAAGGGTATCTTCATCAAGGCATCGTACATCATCTGTGCATTCGGTGCCATCGTGAGGAGACTGCCGCCATTACAATAACACATGTCTATGTGATAGGGGTCATCCTCCAGAACTGCCTTGGCCATCAGATGAGTCGTCGTCGCCGCATAGAGACCTTTCATCCCGTCTTCCCACCAGAGTTTCTTCTGTTTCACCTCATCCGGCATCAGATTGGCGAGGGACACGGCGGGGTCCCACCGGTTCATCACGGGCACACCGGGAAGGACGAGATCGCCGCCGGGAATATTGAGATTTCCGGCGATCGCTCTGAGAATGGAAATAGCGCGCATCGTCGGGAAGGCATTCTCCCCCTGCTCCAGTGCGTTGCCCCAGACAACCGCCGCCGGTTTGGATGTCGCATAGAGCCGCGCTGCCTGCACGATGGTCTCTGCCGGCACCCATGTAATGTCCGCCACTTTCTCCGGCGTATATTCCTTGACCATGGCAACCAGTTCATCGAAACCAACGGTGAATTCTTTCACAAACTCTTCATCGTAGAGTTTTTCGTTGATCATCACGTTGAGCATGCCCAGGCACAGGGCAAGATCGCTACCGGGGCGTACTTTCACCCAGATGTCCGCCGATTTGGCAAACTTCGTACCCCGTGGATCAATGACGATCAGTTTGGCACCTCTGGATACGGCCTTTTCAATCCTGTCTGCATCCATTCGCCGTGTCTCTTCATGACTGCTTCCCCAGATAAGAATGCAGGACGGCGGGTAATCCAGATCGGGCAGAGGGTCCGGTCCCAGCGTCATTGCAGACCCGAATTTTCTCGCAACCATACAGACGGGACCCGGATTTGTATAGCCGGGAATGTTGAATGCGTTCAGTAACCGTTCCAGCACCCAGTCGGTGACTTTTCCGTATCCCGAATGGACCCACAGAGATTCCGGACCGTATTGCTCCTTGCTGGCTTTCATCTTCTCGGCAATGGTCTCAAGCGCTTCGTCCCATGAAATCTGTTGCCACTTGCCTTCACCACGTTTACCGGTTCTCTTCATGGGGTGTTTCAAGCGTTCCGGATGATAAACGCGTTCCAAGTAATGGGCGGCGCGGCTGCAGATAGAACCATTACTGTGCCAGTGATCCGGGTCGGCTTCGACTTTGACCGCTTTTCCATCTTCCACCGTGACCAACAACCCACACTGCGCCAGACACCCGGCACAGGCAGTCTTGATGATTTCCTTCTTCTTCGTTGTCATCGTTTCCACTCCTTTCTGATATGATGCATTGAAAAGAAGTCCTTTTCTCCATGTCCCGTCAGGGTTTTCCGTGGCAACATCCGCTCACTCCTCATGGAGAATGCCACTCCGGGGAAACCGTGTTGGGGTCATGACCACTCACATCACACTGTACGCAATCAAAGACATCTAGTGCGCATTAAGATCGAAATCGTCGACTGCTTTCGTAATAATCTTCTCTCCGAGCTGGACAATCGGCCTGTCGTCTCCCAGCGCGGCGCCACCGACGGGCAGTTCTTCTCCCAGGGATTCTCGAACAAGATTGATAAGCATGTACGGTTCCATACCGGCAGCCTTGGCCTTATACCTGAATATCCAGCAACAAATTGCACATGAAAATACCATGGTATCGGCACCCGATTGCTGTGCGTCCTCAATATTCTTGTCTCTATAGACCTCCGCATAGTCGTTACCCTTACTGGGCGCAGCGGCACACTGACAGCACAACTGATTTTCGTAATCATAGGTACGCTTCATTCTTTCACAGCCAATCATCTCCAGGATCTCACTGACATAGTCGTTCTGCCATGGCGACAAACGCTGGGAGCAACACATCTGTACAGCGACCTTTCGATTCAATTTTTTCTTTATTTTTTCGGGATGTGCCTTTAAGTAATTACGTATATATTCCGACATTGGTATGCACTTAAAGGGAACGTCAATCTCATTTTCAAGGGCGACAACACCAAAGGCCTCGTAACAATCGTCGTGGAAGAAGACGACCTCTTTGGCACCGGTCGCTGCAATATTATCAACCTGCTTCTGCAGGAATTCTTTCGGCACTCTCTCTCCCATATGGTTTAAGGCTAGCTGTCCCTCATAGGCGCCACCTTCGATATGCTTCATGTCCTCAAACAACTGACCCTCAAAGAGATTCGGGATAAATCCCGTAAAGCAGCACGTACACAAGGTGGGCATGCCGGGTTTTCCTTCGTGCAGTACCTGACTGGGAAACACGTTTTCGTCTTCCTGAAGTGCCACCAGTTTCCGAAACGCTTCCGTCGTCTGAAAACCTTCTTGCTCTATACGCCACAGAATGAGATCGAATGGATTCGCGCCGGTCGGGCAAATATCATTACATTTCAAGCAGGTAATGCATTCTTTCGTTATTTTTGTCGGTTCATTATTGATCAGCTTTCTAATCTCTTCCGCAGCGGTTTCTTTGGTGAAATCCGAATGCGGACACTGATCCAGACAATCTCCACAAAAATTACACTTCGCTAAATTAAAACCCATAACGTACTCCTTCTGTTGCTTTTGCGTGTTCAAGGTTGCAAGATTACGTCTTGTGGCAATGGTATACTGTCGGTACGCGATTAAAGACAAACCTCCTTTCCAGAATAAACGCACACCGGTCGTGATTATCATCGGTTTCAGATAAGGCAAGTAACATGCCAATAAATAGATATGTTTATTCAGTTACTTACTAATAAATCAATTCGGTTGCGGTCACACTTCAGAAAAAAAGATTTCAGCCATGAAACCTTCGTGCGGAGGGTGTGGTGCTATCGCAATCGCATATTTTTACGGGAGAATTGCCATAGGGAAGTCTTTACGATTTTTTGTCTTTAAATATCAGTATGATAATAAACAGATGGGACGTAATGAGGTACCATACACTGACAACACGGACACGGCATCACCAGAGGCCGACAGATATTAAAAGGAAAAACGATAACCTGAAAGTCAATAACGGTTGTCAAAAAGGTAATTTGAATGGAGGAAAACCGAAATACCCTCCACGGCGATACCACACGAGATCAATTCACGCTGTGTTCGTGTCTTATTACCATTTTTTTCTTGTATCCATATTTATTCAGCTTTCGCCACAGCGACACCTTGCTTATACCCAGACGATTGCAGGCTTCCTTGAATGTCTCGCTGTCTTTGATCGTCTTAAGTATCATGTCGCGCTCACATTTTTCAAGGAAATCCTGGAGGGATTCCGGAGACGACAGGCGGCATTCACGTGAACTGCACACCTCATCGCCGCAACACAGCCTGAGTTCATGGACCGTCACGTCGCTGTCATGCGACATGATCATGAGACGCTCGATGATGTTTTTCAACTCTCTCACATTTCCCTTGAAGTGAAGCCGACACAATTGCTGAATCAAATCATCACTGGGACATTTCTCCATGCTATATTTCTTATTGAACTGAGTGAAAAAATGTTTTGTGAGGATCGGTATTTCATCCTTCCGTTCCCTGAGCGCAGGAATCGTGATGGGCACCACGTTGAGCCGGAAATAAAGATCTTCCCGGAAACGGCCCTCATCCACCATTGTCTTCAAGTTTCTGTTGCTGACAGCAATGATACGGACATCGACGTCAACGGGCATCCCACCGCCAACCCTGAAAATCTGTCGTTCTTCAATCGTCTTGAGCAGTTTGACCTGTTGCTCCATCGGCAATTCACTGACCTCGTCCAAAACGAGAGTGCCGCCGGCAGCGTACTCAAGAAGACCCTTTTTCCCCTTTTCACTGGCACCGGTGAATGCACCCTTTTCATAGCCATACAACTCGGTCTCTAAGAGGTTAGCCGGGATGGAACCGCAATTAATCGACAAGAATGGACCGTGGGATCGTGTACTGGCTTTATGAATTACTTGCGACAAAAGGCTCTTCCCCGTACCCGACTCGCCGAGAATAACGACATCGATATCATATTCCGCGACGTGTATGGCATTGCTGATACACTGACGCATTAAACGATTATGAACGATAAGACCATAGTCGGGAAGATTTGCGAGATCGCTGTTGAGACAAACCGTTCTATCCCTGTTGCTGATCTCCGAGGAGTAGCCAATATCCTCATACCACTTGATCAACTTTGTAATATCCCGTAAATTGACAATGACATAGCTGATTTTCCCACTTCCATTAAATACGGGATTGGCTGTCACCATGATAGAACGTCCTGATTTCTTATAATAATACGTCGTTGTTTTCGGGGCCTTGTCGTGAGCAACATCAAGAGCCACGGCATCTTCAATAACACCCTGCTGTATAAGCTCCTGCAGCGACTCACCTACTATTTTTGAACGGGAAATACCCGACAGTTTCTCATAGGCACTGTTAACAAATATTACCGTCCCGTCCAGATCAATGATTGCAATTCCGTCGAATGACGCATTAAAAAAATCATACATGTATTTTTTTAAGTAATCACGCCCCATAACCCAAACCTCTCTCTCAAAAAACGGTTTTCTATGAAAGCGCACTCCAGTGACGACTAAAACCCGACATAAAAACGACGCTCTCCCTGTCCCGGCATGGTTTCTCCACTGCCTTCTCCCTCGGACGGATCAATATATTATTGTAAAAAAACCGGCACGCTTCATTAACGCCCGCGATTTTCTATCAAAACCCCTTTAATTGGAAAACGGTCTTCAACAGTGAAGTAATGAAATATCGGGAAACCAACAACGATCATATGGAGAAAACGGTAAAATACTGAAAGGGTAAACTGCAGGATATTCTGGAAATAAAAGTATGATATGACAGATACTACCTGTTTACTGGGTATACATCCGGAGACATTCTTTTGAGATATAGTCTTATGGATATGACGGCTACGGACCATTCACCCACCCATAAAGAAGCGCACGAAAGACTTTCCTTATACGACCCTTCTTTCCAAGCACGGGAGGCATCCCCGTTTCCAGGGAAACCCTATGGTCCGTCACCATGGGCTTAAGCCTTTGGGCAACGTAACTCGAAGGCGCCAACGATATGCGCCGAGATAATACAATTTTGACGGGCTGTTTGTCAAGAGGTCAAAAAAACATACCTCTGAGTAAGGAGATTCCTCCGGCATTACCGCACTATGCGGCGGCGTACCGATTAGCGCTTCCACGCCCTCAGATTGAAAAGGGGCACATGACGTGCCCCCTTCAAGTGCAGGTCCGACTGGTCTTTTTCTCTGACGTCAGTCCGTCGTCACATTTTGGGGGATCTGCGGCAAGCAGTTTTCGCCGTCGTCAGGACAATCGATCACACACAAAATCTCGACGGTCTCATCTCCAACGGGTACGGCCTTGTGCTGCTCGTTGCTGTAAAAATAAACAGAATCACCAGCGTTCGCAATGACAACGCCCTCCGGTGTCTCGCAGTGGACCTTTCCCTTGATTACCGTCAGCGCCTGAACATACGTATGATTATGATAGGGTATTGCACTAATCTCAACAGGTTTGAGGATGTAACGCCGTACGGCGAAATTATGCTGATAGCGGTCATCACCCACGTTTTTACTGATCATCCATTGAATATTCATGCTCCCTTCGGGCATGCCAAATGCTTTCCCCACATCAATGATTTCAACATCCGACTTCTTTCTATGAATCATTGCACTATCTCCTTTCTCTTCTAAAACTCATTATGAGCAATCAACTCTCTTATGCGCCATAAGCACCCGGTTTCGTCAGTGAGACCACTGTATTACGGCAATCATTTTTTTCACATCCCTATCCGAGCTTACCGATCGCCTCAAGATCGTCTGCAACCGAATCGAGCCCGAGCTCCACCAAGACTTCTCTTGTCGGGTATCCCGTCGTGCGGTCCCAATTTTGAAGATCATAGTATTCATCGAGCATCACATTCCACTTGTTTTCATCAATGGTAACACCCTTCAGGCTTCCCCGCGGAATGGGATCGTTCAGGGATCGCTGCGGCGGCATATCATCTTTCCTGTCAAAATCGGTGAACCGCAGATTGAAGGCCTTCTCGAGATTGAGTTGTTTTCTCGTCAGTCTTTTGAGATCACCCACCGAGGTCTCCCAGCCCGTGGCCGCCGAATACAATTCGGCAAGTTCCGGACGGTCGATCCACTTCACATTCCATGCCGCAGAATTCCACAAGCAGACACCAAAACAGTTACAAACACGGTGTAATACTTCCGTCACGGTCACCATCTTCGCTTTGCCGTCGTAATCGAGGGGCTTATGCGGATTATCGACGCCGAAGACTTCCCGTGCCTTTTCCACATCAAGGTCCTTCACCTGCTCGACCACCGGGGCACCACTCGTATGTCCCCCGCCGCGGGTTGATGTCACCGCCCCCAACGCCCAGGCGTTTGATCCTCGGAGAAATTCATAGAGGTCCTGCTTTTTCACGTGTATGGCATAGGGGCTTGTATTCCGCCCGATAATATCGGCGGCACGGCAACTTCCTTCCGCAAGAATGTTGCCGAATCCTTCCCGATAGGCTATTTTGCGAATCAATTCAATGCTTACGGACGCATCACCCCATTTCAAGCTGAGTCCGTCCGTATCCTTTTCTTCGATGATGCCCCGTTCGTAACATTCCATGGCCCAGCCGATGGCTCCCCCCGCCATATCAACGTCCAGTCCCAATTGATTACACAGGGCATTGGCCTTCACCATAAAGGTGGGTTCCGCGATGCCCAGTCGGCCCTGCAGCGTCGCAAAGACCTCCCACTGGTTCGCCTGAGACCGAAGTCCGGCATAGGGACCGTCGGTTATTTCCATGACGCGTCCGCAGCCCCCGGGGGCGCATCCGGGAAAACTCACCTGCGCGACGCGATATTTGTCTGACGTTTCCTTAGGGTTGATGTGCTGGGCAATCTCATCGGGTATGCGCGCCTCTTGGAAATTGCGGTACTGAATCCCGCAAATATTCTGCTTATGCTCGAAACATCCCAGCGTTCCGTATTGTCTGAAATATTCCGTTTCCGGTCCCTTGTATCTCTCCCGGTACTTCTTCACCGCCCTGTGAAAACGATCGGGGTCGGCAACACTGATAGCCCCCCTTCCTTTTGCGACGATCATCTTCAAATTTTTTGACCCCATAACCGCACCGACACCACATCGGCCACAGGCCCGTCCTTCATCCTGAATGATACTGGCACCACGCACCAGATTCTCTCCCGCCGGCCCGATGGACACGATATGTAAATTCGGGTCGGACATTTCTTCTCTTACCATCCGGAGAGTTTCCCACGTCGTTTTTCCCCACAAGTGCCGGGCATCGCGGATCTCGGCCCCACTATCGTCAACCCACACGTATACGGGCAGGTGCGCACGACCCTCGAAAACGATGGAATCATAGCCGCAATACTTGAGCTGACCGGCAACATAGCTGTCACTGTTTGAGGTTGCCCACCCCCCCGTCATGGGACCTAACGTGCTTACATTGATCTTGTTAGCACCCGGCGCTGTCGTACCGATGAGTGCACCGGCACTGATGATCAACTTATTTGCCGGATCGTAGGGAGTGACCCACGGTTTGAGTTCGTCATACAGTATTTTAATGGCAAAACCGGATGCACCGAGCCAATCCCGCGCATACTTCTCCGTGGGTTCTTCCGTCATAGTGCCGTTCGTCAAATTAATGCGCAGTATCTTCCCGGCATATGCATGCAGATAATTATCATTTCCCATTGACTATCTCCCTTCAATCTCGCTACCGGAGTGATGCTGTCCATGACATCATTCGCTGATCACATCGAAAATTCCAGATTTACATTTCAACATATCGTGTTTTTTCACCTATCCTGGAGAAACCGTTGAATCAAATCCCACAGAAAATCTTTTTCCGGACATACTTCCATACAGTACGGTTCTTCACGATTCGTGCATCCATCACAAGCCATTAACAACCCCTCATCGATTTCGATTAATTCAACGACATTCCCCTCACCATGATCTTTCTCATGGATTCTGATACTGGACAAAGACGGCGAGTACTTTCCGGTATGGTGAAATGAGCAGGCAATCTCGCATGTTCTACAGGCACCGCACGACAGCATCTCGTACTTCATTGCTGTTCCTCCTCACTCTCATTGCGTTGACAAATAAGACTCAACAAAATCAGGAAACAGGGCATCCGATCATCCTTTTCGTTACAATACATTGGCGGCTATTCTTAACTATGATTCGCATTTATGGGTCCGCGTATCGAATCGGATTTCGATATCTCTCATCACATCGTCCATATCTGATGTAATCCTCAGAAACGCCTCGTCGCATCATTGTGAAACAACATCTTAGCAGATGATCCACACACATAGAACATTGTATGACCCATGATATTCAGGTCAGTTTCTTTCAAACGCGGACTATTTCATCGAATCAGGAAGAAACTGCTTCGTCGCCTCGGAATATCCCGGCCCATGACAGGGATAAATAACATCGGCAAGACTTTTCACCTGCACGTTGCTCCAGTAGGCCTGATTGATGTCCGTGGCGATGGACTGGCTGAACACGTCCCAGTGGCCGAAGGGATGTCCCTCGGGCAGGACCGTTTTGGGGTCTTC
>Ga0272441_10010623_pt1 | contig 13866 bp, 16 predicted proteins | sample SSMProp6N_FD_193582 | JGI IMG/M metagenome (GOLD analysis project Ga0272441, IMG submission 193582) | Marine sediment archaeal communities from Little Sippewissett salt marsh, Falmouth, MA, United States - SSM-Prop-6N | ecosystem: Environmental > Aquatic > Marine > Wetlands > Sediment ... | reverse complement strand
ACATTCACACCCTTTCCCCCTGCGCTCCTATAAACATCCCTGAACCGATGCTCAAGCCCTAAGCGAAAATTATCAATTTTTATAGTTTTATCTATCGCGGGATTACAGGTAACAGTTAAAACATAACGATTCATGGTGCTTTCCCTAAATGAGAGGAACAAAATTTTTGGGGAACACAAAAAATCGAATTATGGGTAAAAAACAATTTAATCGACGCTATTTTTTTATCATTCAAGATAAACTTTCAATTCCTGCCATGTCTTTTGGCCGACAACACCATCAACCTGTAGGCCATGGTCTTTTTGAAATTTGCCTATAGCCGCTTTTGTTTGGGCGCCAATTTTTCCATCGACATTGGCCACATAATATCCCGCATTCTTAAGGGCCATCTGGACGTCCTGGACACCGATAGGAACGCGGATAATATTTTTTTCCCTTTTGGATAGCCGGACAGATTGCGGGGCCTCTTTTTTAGTCCTTACCGTCGTTTCTCTTTCTCTTACGCCTTCCTTCATGCGTTCGATCTCATAAGACAGATCTTTCATTTCATATTTCAGGTCCTTAATTTGCTCATCTTTTAATGTTAGCTGACGTTCCAGTTCTCCCAGGCGTATTTGAACCTGATTAAGTGTAGGCTGCCTTTTTGTCGTAGTGCATCCCGATGATAGAACTATAATAAGCGATAAAATAACAAATAATCTGATAGACACAATTCCCTCCTTTAATGTTAACTCACATTAAACGAATCTATATTCTTCATACTTCTATTAAGTCCATAATATATATATTAAATAATAATGAAACCTATGACAATACTTTTTAGGATTACTTTGGGGTATCTACAAAAAACGGCTAGTAGATGGATAAATCCATTTACTAGCCGTCTGGCTGGTGATGAGCATACACACAAGTAGCCTAAGTCAGAGTTACTGACTTATTGGGGGAGAAAGTTTTATCTTTCCACTCTAATTCAATCCGAAGAGTGTGACAGAAATCTACCTTATAAATCGCTTTATGTTCTTTGATATAAAAGGCGCCCTTAACGCGAAATGAAAATTTTTCTTGATGCCTTTTTGTATCAAATGATTTCTTAATATGAATTTCAGGAGCCTCAATAATCTCTTTTTCAGCTGTGACATTGGATACGATATAGGCAAAGCTCTTCCTGACATGAGTCTTGCATTCTTTCTCGTCAGATTGCTCATTGATCGAAACCATCTTTCGATGATTCTTAAGAGATTGTCGTTTCCTGTATAATATGGTTTTCATCTCTTTATCCTTTAAGCCCCCTTTTAGGCCCCTGTGCCGCTTGTATAGTGGAAGTATAGCATCTGACAACCCCGAAACAAGAGGGTTTGGCCCTTTGGGAGAAAACGTTTTCCTGTTTTAAAAAAAATTTTTTTCTCGTCGACAAAAATAAAATTTTTGAGCTTAAAAACCCGCTATTTTTAAAAAATAATTTTTAATTAAGTCCTGTAATATCTATTTCTTAAAATTATAGAAAATATGTGAATATACATATATATATATTATCCAGAAGAAAAAATTATATAACCTATTGAAATTAAATAAGTTGCGAATTTTTGATGAATCAAGAAGGAAATGGAACAAAAAAGATAATTTTTATAACTTATTGTATCAGAGAGACTTACAAAATTTTTAGCAGAAAGTGGGCTTTAATGCCTTTTGGGGGGAAATGGAAATTTGACCCGAGATTCCGTCCCTAAAAAAAGACGTTTAAGGTTAGGTTTGTGCCGAAGAACAACAAAGATACAGAAAATAACACCCAAAATTTTAATCTCAAAAGGCTGATCCTTAGCGACCATAAGAAGCGGCATAAAAATGGCTGCAATAATAGAGGCTAAAGACACATAACCCGACAGCAAAAAGACAACCGTCCAAATAAGACAAGAAATCAGAACGACAATACCTAGCTGAGGCACATGAATCGCCAACCCTATCAATACCCCTAAAGTTGTGGCTATTCCCTTGCCTCCTTTGAATTTTAAGAAACAAGTCCAATTATGGCCGATAACGGCAAAAAGCCCTAAGAGAATACGCAAAAAAACTTTATCGAATCCCAAAAAACTTCCCACAAGCGTTACGCAAATGATACCTTTTAAAATATCAACAAAAAGGACCAGGCTTCCAGGAATTTTTCCCAGAACACGAAAAGCATTTGTGGCTCCCACATTGCCTGACCCATGTTGTCGGATATCTATATTTCTATAATATTTCCCAAATAAAAAAGCTGTCGGAATCGAACCTATTACATAACTCATACATAAGCCCAGAAAAACTTTCATTTTCTTTTTTTCCTAAAAAATCTATTTTTTATTCTTCTACGACGATTAGCTCCACGCCATGGATAGGGCATTTTTTAAGTGAGGGGCTGTATCGTTTCCCTGTCACAGGACAATATTTGATAATCACGCGCTTCTCAGACAAAGCATCTGTAATGGTCCTGACTGCGGACTGAGCTTCCTCATCTTTTTTGAGTTCTTTGTCCAATGACTTTAAATCTTCATCACTTATTTTTTCACCACTGATAGAACTCGTTACCGATTTCATCGCCGAGATAGCCTCTTGCGATGTTTCCTGCCTTGGTGGTGTTGAAGATAGATTGTTTCCAACATTGTGTTGTGCCGTCGAACAGCCAAAAACGAATAAGACACAAAAAAACCAAAGAAAAGCCATGTTGTCTCGCATGGGAATCCTCTCTTCTCCTACTTGATAAACCGAATCCTCTTGGGCGGCCAATAAATCACTTCTGCCTTGCCTATAACATTTTCTTCCGGGACAAACCCCCAATAGCGGCTATCGTGGCTTGAGCGGCTATTGTCCCCCAAAACAAAATAATGCCCTTCGGGGACATGGACATCCTGGCCTTCTTTTCCAAATTCGCTGTTGTCTCGGTTATAGTAAAAAATATTCCTGATAAGAGGATCCGCCACTCTTTTTCCGTCGATATAAATATCCCCGCCCATGATCTGAAGCGTTTCTCCGCCCAATCCGATGATACGTTTGATAAAATCCCTTTTACGATCATTCGGATATTTAAAAACAATCACATCGCCCCTCCGGGGTTTCGTAAAGCCAGGGATCCTCATGTTCGAAAAGGGGATCTTGGGCCCATAATGCAACTTGTTGACCAACAGGCGGTCCTTTATTTCCAAGGTATGCTCCATAGAGCCGCTTGGTATCCGAAAGGCCTGAAAAAAGAACGTACGGATAAACATGGCCAAAATAAAAGCAATAAAAATCGATTCAAACCATTCCCTGGCGATCGCCTTATAATCATTTTTTGATTTTTCGTGCATAATTATCCTATAATTTGAGTGCAGCCAGAAAGGCTTCCTGGGGTATTTCTACATTTCCGATCTGCTTTAAACGTTTTTTACCTTCTTTTTGTTTTTCCCAAAGCTTCCGTTTTCGGGTAATATCTCCTCCGTAACATTTGGCAGTCACATTTTTGCCGACGGCTCGCACCTTGGCACTGGAAATGATGCGCCCATCCGACGAGGCCTGAACCCGAACTTCAAACAATTGCTGAGGAATCAAACTCTTCAACTTTGTGACAAGGGCCTGCCCTTTTTCGTAGGCCCTTTCTTTGTTAACCAAAAAAGAAAAAGCATCACAAAGTTTCCCATTGATCATAATATCCAACCGGGATATCTGCGCCGGGACATACTCTTTGAATTTGTAATCAATCGATCCATATCCGCGGGTAACGGATTTAACCATATCATTAAAATCAACAATCACCTCAGACAATGGAATATCGAAGATTATCCTCATTCTATCAGAAACGTACTCGCTTTTCTGGAAAATTCCTCGTTTTCTTTTGGCCAGTTCCATAACCTTATCCATAAACTCAACCGGAGTCATGATAAATACTTCCAAATAAGGCTCTTCAATAGATAAGAGTTGTGAACTATCCGGCAATTCCATAGGGCTTTCAATCTCAAAGACCTTGTTGTCTTTGGTCGTCACACGATATTTGACGTTAGGCGTTGTCAAAATGAGATTGAGGTCATATTCACGCTGCAGCCTTTCCTGCACAATTTCCATATGAAGAAGCCCCAAAAATCCACAACGAAATCCATGCCCAAACGTTTGAGACGTCTCTGGCTCATAAACCATACTCGGATCACTCAAACGCAATTTTTCGATCGCTTCCCTCAGGCCCATGAAATCTTTGGAATTGACCGGATAAACGCCACTAAAAACAAGAGGATTAAGCTGCCGATACCCTTCCAGGGGTTCCTTTGTTGGATTACCCGTTTCGGTGATGGTATCTCCGACATGAACTTCCCTTGGCTCATGAACATTACATGTGATATAACCAACCTCCCCGCAAGACAATTGTTTGACCTTGGTTGCTTCAGGATGAAACACACCGACTTCTTCAATGTGAAATTCCTTTTTTGTATGCATCATGGTAATCGGCATTCCCGGCTTTAAGATTCCATCCATAATGCGAACATAAATGATAATGCCTTTATAAATATCATACTTCATATCAAAAATCAGAGCCTTCAAAGGCTTATGGATGTCGCCTTCCGGAGAAGGGATAAAGGAAACAATCTTTTCGAATAAATCCTCGACGCCGGTTCCTTCTTTGGCAGATACCAACTGAATGTCCTTATCATTAAATCCCAATATATTCATCAACTCGATTTTGGTATGATCAATATCAATATTGGCGATATCAATCTTATTAATAACAGGAAGGATTTCCAAATTATTGTCGATGGCAAGATAATTATTGGCCACCGTCTGGGATTCGACCCCCTGGGTCACATCAATAACAAGAAGCGCTCCCTCGCAGGCCCTTAAAGATTTCTCCACCTCATAGGTAAAATCCACATGTCCAGGTGTGTCAATTAAATTAAGAACATAATTCTCGCCATTCTTTGCTTTGTAATCAATGCGTACCGCCGAGGCTTTTATGGTAATGCCTCGTTCTCTCTCAAGATCCATATCATCCAAAAGTTGATTTTTGAATTTCCTTTCATCGATAGCACCGGAAAATAATAACAGGCGATCCGCAAGAGTTGACTTCCCATGGTCGATATGCGCAATAATGGAAAAATTTCGAATATTCTTTCTATTCATGATGATATACAAGAACCCCAGCACGCCTTTTGAAGAAAAGTTTTTTGTCATCTCTGGAATTCAAGAATGCTGGGGAAGGATCTATTTCTTTATGTGTTCCAAAATTTTTTCGACTACCTCGTCTATCGAAAGATGTGTTGAATCAATAACAACGGCATCATCTGCTTTTTTCAAAGGAGCCACTTTACGCGTAAAATCCTTAGTGTCCCTCTCCTTTAAATCCGCGCTCAATTTTTCAGCATCCACATCTTTTCCTTTTTCCTTTAATTCCAAAATTCTTCGTTTGGCCCGCTCCTCAAAATCGGCGTCAAGATAAAATTTATTCGTTGCATGGGGAAAAACCACCGTACCGATATCCCTTCCTTCGGCAACAATATCTTTTTTCTGCCCAATCGACCTTTGCCATTCAGCCATAATTTCCCGTACACCTTTTGTTCTTGCGATGTAAAAAGTATGGTTGGTTACCTCAAGGCTGCGAATCTCTTCGGAAACATCCTCTCCATCTAAAAAAACTTTCAATCCCGCCTTCACATCCCCTCTTAAGTCAATGGAACTCCTTTGGGCTAGCGCGACAAGTTCATCCTCGTTTTCCAATGGAATGCTTTCCCTTAAAGCCTTCAAAGTCAAAGCGCGATACATCGCACCCGTATCCAGGTAAGAAATGCCAAGACACCTGGCTAATTGTTTGGCAATGGTACTTTTTCCTGCTCCGGCAGGGCCGTCGATGGCAATGATAATATTCTGTCTTTTTTCATTCATCAGGTAAAAATTTATCTCTTTTATTTTTGGCGGTCTTGAAATGCCCCACCAAAACTTTCTGATTGTCAGTAACGATCGCTTTTCTAATCAAAGAGAGATTCTTAACCAACTCATCTAATGAATGAATAATATTTTTTGAATTTCCTATACAGATATCATTCCAAACCTGCGGAGAAGAGGAGGCGATGCGTGTTGTATCTTTAAGCCCTGTCGCTGCGTATTCCAAGCAATCTTTAGGGATGGTTTCTATCAATGCATAAGCCAAAACATGTGGCAGATGGCTGATATAAGATAAAATGCGATCATGTTCATCGGGAGTCAAAATTTTAATGCGCGCCCCCACTTTGGTCCAAAGGCGTTTGACTTTTTCGCAAGCTGATTTATTGGTTTGATCTGTTGGCGTCAATATACAAAAAGCATCTTTATACAAATCGACGTCCGCGTTCTGGATACCTTTTTTTTCAGAACCTGTTAAAGGATGAGAGCCAACGAAATGGACATGTTTGGGCAACTTCTTTTCAGCGATATGGACAATGGAGGCTTTTGTACTCCCCACATCCGTGACAATACAATTACGCTTAAGAAAAGGTCCCATCGTAGAAAGCATGTTATTGATAATGCTAACCGGTGTTGCCAAAACAACCAAATCTGCATTGGCAACAGCTTTTTTGACATCATGAAATCCTTTGTCAATGGCCTTCTCTTGTAAGGCTGCTGTCAATGTGGACTGCCTGCGCGACATTCCTACAACTTCGCGTGCTAATCTATGTTTTTTGATAGCCTTGGCCAAAGACCCTCCCATCAAGCCAACTCCTACAACAGCAACTTTCCTAAACAGCGAAAATCGAAATGGTGTCATCATTTTTTAAGTCCTCAAAATGTAAAAACATCTAATAAATTTTTCAATATCTTAAATATCTCTCGAAACGGCTTTCGCAACCGCTTTGATTTCTTCCATCAACCGAATAAACGTGTTAGGCCTAAGAGACTGGGATCCATCCGATAAGGCCTCCTCCGGATTTTCATGCACCTCAATCATCAATCCATCGCAACCGGCAGCCACAGCTGCCTTGGCTGCGCTTGCTACATAATTCCAATGACCCGTCCCATGGCTGGGATCAACAATAACGGGCAGATGTGACAAGCTTTTTACAACGGCAATCGCATTGATATCAAGTGTATTTCTCGTCGCTGTTTCATAAGTCCGAATGCCTCTTTCGCATAAAATGACATTGAAATTTCCTTTAGCCAAAATGTATTCGGCCGACATCAACCATTCTTTGATCGTCGCACTGATCCCTCGCTTAAGCATCACAGGTTTTCTGGTCATTCCCACTTCGTTAAGCAAACTAAAATTCTGCATATTGCGTGCCCCGATCTGGTAAATATCCACATATTGATTGATCAGTTCCACCTGGCGTGGGTCCATCACTTCGGTAATTGTTGCTAATCCAGTTTTTTGGCTGGCTTCTCGTAAAAATTTAAGCCCCTCTTCTCCCAATCCCTGAAAATCATAAGGCGACGTCCTGGGCTTAAAAGCACCTCCCCGTAAAATATTGGCTCCCGCTTTTTTAACAATCTGAGCAATGGAGATAAGAGAATCACGACTCTCTACCGAACAGGGACCGGCCATAACCGCCAACTTCTTGCCGCCGACAGAAACATCTTTTGTTACTTCAATCACCGAGTTTTCTTTTTTAAATTCCCGAGAAACCAACTTAAAAGGCGTCAAAACCGGTATGACCGATTCGACCCCCGGGAAGACTTCTAAGGGCGTTACCCGCAACACATCCTCGGGGCCGATAAAACCAATAATGGTCCTTTCAACCCCTCGAGAAATATGTGTTTTAAGCCCTAAGTTTCCTGCTTTTTCAACGATATGTTGGATTTGAGCTTCCGTTGCCCCTGCTTTTAAGATGACAATCATGGCCTTATCTCTTCATAACTTTCTTTAAAGTTTTAATAAATCTTTGATTTTCTTGGGCCGTTCCAATAGTTACCCGAATGAATGTATTGAGTCCCCAGGCAGCCATATCACGGACAATAATCCCTTCTTTCATCAATTGTTTCACAACGCTGCTGCTATTTTTGTTGACTTTAATCAAGATAAAATTTGTATACGTCCTTACAAATTCGCTCTTCAAACTCATCAAATTTTTATAAAGAAACTGCCTTTGCTGTTCGATCTTTTTGGAAATCGAACGATAGTATTTTTGATCTTTCAAACAGGCAATGGCTGCCGCCTGAGCTAGGGAGTTAACGTTAAAAGGTTCCCGGATGCGGTTTAAGATATCAATGATTTTTTTATCGGCGACGGCATAACCCACGCGCAATCCCGCAAGCCCGTATATCTTGGAAAATGTTCTTGCTACAATCAAATTTTTGTGTTTCTTAAGAAGTTTAAGCGTATTGGGATAATCTTTTGCGCGCACATACTCAAAATAAGCTTCATCCATAAAAACAAGAACATCTTTGCGAAGGATCTTCAAGAATGTCGCAAGCTGTGATTGCGAAACGTATTGTCCCGACGGATTATCGGGATTCCCAATAAAAATCAGTTTGGTTTTCATCGAAACGCTTTTAAGCATCTTGCTTAGGTCATAGCGGAAATCCTTCAAAAGGGGCACTGCCTTAATGGTCGCCCCTACGACTTGAGACGAAATGCCGTACATCAAAAACGATGGCTTGGCGATAATAACTTCATCCCCCTCACTAACAAAAGCTCGAAGTGCGCAAATGATGATTTCATCCGAACCATTCCCAAAAATAAGTTGATTCTTTTTGACCTTTAACTTTTTGGCTAGTTCGGCCCTGAGATAAAAACATCCTCCGTCGGGATATCGATTGATCGATTTGGCTTCCTTTTGGATTGTTTTCAAGACCATCGGCGACGGACCATAAGGATTTTCATTAGAGGCCAGCTTGATGACATCTTTGAGCCCCAATTCCCGCTGCACCTCTTTAATGGGCTTCCCCGGTTGATAGGGTTTGATCCCGAGAATTCTTTTTTTAACTATTCTTTCCATGATTACATTGGATATGACCCAAGAACTTTCAGATATTTGCACATATCTTCCAGTTGAGCCAAAGCTTTCTTCACATTGGCATCTTCTCTGTGCCCTTCTAAATCAACAAAGAAGTAATAATCCCACGCCTTTTTTTTGGAAGGCCGGGATTCTATCTTGGTCAAGTTGATATTATTTTTATAAAAAGGAACCAGCATATCATGCAATGCCCCCATCTTATCTTTGATGGAAAATAGAATCGATGTCCGATCTTGTCCCGTCGGAGGAACATCTTCTTTGGCGATAACCAAAAATCGCGTTGTATTATGCGCAATGTCTTGAATATTTCTTTTTAAGATCCTCAAATTATAAATTTCAGCCGCCTTAACGGAAGCAATAGCGGCAGCATTTTTCTTTTTGGAAACAATTCTTGCCGCTTCCGTCGTTGAAGATACAGAAATCTGCCCGGCCTGAGACAAATTCTGTAGCAGCCAATTTCGGCATTGACCAAAAACCTGAGGATTAGAATAAACCGCTTTAATCTGTTTCATGGATTTATTCTTAGACATCAAGGCGTGAGAAATTTTCACCAGTCTTTGTGCACAAATTTTAAGGTCCGAATCCACCAAAAGGTCAAAGGTGTGGGTCACGGCTCCTTCTGTAGAATTCTCAATAGGAACAACCCCGTAATCACATTCTCCATGTTCTACCTTTTGAAAGACATTCAAGATACTATCACAAGACACATAATTAACTTGGGACCCGAATTTTGTGGTCGCCGCTAAATGTGTATTAGACCCTTCGCTCCCAAAATAAGCAATATCAAGTGGTTTTTCCAAAGACAAGGAACTGGACATGATTTCCCGATAAACCGCTTCAAAGGCTTCCTCAGACATAGGCCCTTTGCTGAGCGTCTTGATTCGCTTTAAAATGGCTTTTTCCCTATCAGGAGCATAAATGCTCTTTTTGTTTTTCAATTTTTCTTTACCAATCAACATGCTCAACTTAGCTCTTTTGTTTAAAAGAGAAACAATTTTTGTATCAATGGCATCGATTTTTTTTCTAAAATCCTTTAAACTCATAAATTACTCCTTCATTTGGGGAGTCTCTTCTTTATTAATCTCATCCATGACTTCTTTCAACCTGGATGCTTCTTCCATTTGTTCGGTCTCCTGACTCGCAGAGTCATCTTGCGAAACCTGTTGAGAATTTATAGAACTTTTTTCTTCCGAATCTTCCTCGGACGCAGATTCCTTGGAAATATTTACCTGTTGCTGTACCCCTTCTTCTGGGAGCTCTGCTTCAGCCTTTTTATCTCTGGAAGAATCTGTCTCTATAACTTCTTCTCGTGTAGGGACGACATGGTTATCATGCATGGGCAACACTTCCCCTTCTGAACGCTCCGCCACCAGACCAGAAAAATCTTCCAGGGCCGGTAAATCATTCAATGATTTCAACCCAAAATACTCCAAAAAAAGTTTTGTTGTCCCATAAAGATAAGGCCGACCTGGAACATCTTTTCTTCCAACAATTTTGATAAGCCCCTTTTCCTCCAAGTTAACCACAACACCATCAGAATTGACTCCCCGAATCACTTCAATGTCATTCCGGCAAACAGGTTGTTTATAAGCAACGATGGCCAAAGCTTCCAACGAAGGCCGTGATAGTTTTTCCTTAACGCGTGTTTTGAAAAAACTTCTTATATAAGAAGCATAGGAGGGATTGCTCAGCATTTGATAACCGCCAGCGATCTCGACAATACTCATGCCTCGCCCTTGCGTTTGATATTCTTCCATTAATTCTTTAATAGCGCGTTTGATCTCTGCCCCACCAGCGCTTTCTAGCACACTTTTGATCTGGTCCAAACCTAAAGGTTTTTCACTAATAAATAATAATGCCTCCGTAACGCTTTTGACGTAGTCATTTGTTGATGATGTTTCCATTATCGGCTAATCCTTTGTTTATATATTTCATTCAGTAGATCTTCTGCCGAAGTTATTTCTTCCTTCCTCTCAAGAGCTTTTTTAATCATATTCATCGCTTCCTGCTTCTTGTACTGCAATTGCAAGAGCACCGACAAGGCTTCTTCTTGCCAATCCGGAGTTGGTTCCGTTGGGGGAGTGACTCCCTTAGAATGGTCCTGAATAAGCCCGTACTTGCCGACTTTCCCCTGAAGTTTGGCAACAATCTCTTTGGCTTTCTGGGCCCCAATACCCGGCAGAGTCCTCAAATAATTATAATCCCCTTCATCGATGGCCCTTGAGATTTCCGATATGGGCTTATTGATGGCCTTAATGGCTGCTCGAGGGCCAATTCCAGAAACCTTGATAAATTGCAGAAAAAAATCACGCTCCACTTCATTCATAAAACCAATTAAAACCGGAGAGCCCTTAGACGGACCTATCTGAATATAATCATAGGTGATAAGCGCAATATTTCCTTTCTCATCAATATTCTTATCGATTCTCTGAAGGACCGATAAAGGAACAATGACTTCGTAAAAAATACCACCCACATCAACAATCAAAGCATTTTCTGTCTTTCTCACTAAACGTCCTGTTATCTCTGAAATCATTTCATTTCCTTCTCCTATCCCATAAGCCTCTGCATATAAGCATACCCCAAGGCGAGGGCAAGCGCATCGCTGGCATCCAACGTTAATTTACCGGCTTGTATTCCAAGAAGATGTGCAACTGTCTCTCGTGTCTGCTGTTTTGTTGCATTCCCGTTTCCGACAAGCGTTTTCCTTATGCGTTTGACGCTGTGCTCTACCAATTGGATTTTGCGTTGGGCACAAAGCAAACAAATCACGCCTCTGGCATGACCCATAATGCAAGCAACCGTAGGCCGTTTATAATGGGAATAAAGCTTTTCTAAAACCAAAACATCAACAGAATACTGGTTTAAAATTTCATCAAGATTTTTATAGATTTTCTCAATTTTGTTTGGTAATGCTTGTGTCCTTTTGGGAGCGATCATCCCAACTTCCAAAAGTTTAACCTTTTGGCCTTGTGAATGGCCCACCTCCAGAAGACCGTATCCGGTCGCCTGCAAACCAGGATCAATACCGAGTATTCTCATCTTACTCCGCAGCTTGTTCTATTTCGTCATCAGGAATATCAAAATTGGCATGAACAGCTTGAACATCCTCATGTTCTTCTAAGGCCTCCATTAAAGAAAGAACTTGCTTGGCATCATTGCCCTGCACTTTTACTGTCGACTTAGGAATTTTTGTCAGTTCAGCTGTTTGAGTGGAAATTCCCTTTGCTTTCAGTGCTTCTTTGACACCCTCAAAACTTGTCGGCTCGCAAGTAATCTCAAAGACATCCCCTTCCTCGCTAATATCTTCGCCTCCGGCATCAAGAACAATCTCCATCAATTCATCTTCCGTTGTCTTATCCTTGGCAACAGAAATTAGTCCTTTGGCATCAAACATCCAGGCGGTACTTCCAGCTCCAGCCATGCTCCCGTTTTTCTTCGATAAAATATTGCGAACTTCAGCCGTTGTTCTATTCCTATTATCTGTCAGCCCTTCGATCAAAAGTGCAACTCCGCCTGAAGCATAGGCATCAAACACAACCTCTTCATAAGTGACACCTGGCAGCTCTCCCGTCCCTTTCTTAACGGCATTATCAATGTTCGTATTGGGCATATTAATATCCTTTGCTCGCGAAATAGCTGTTCTCAAACGGACGTTCGTCTCCGGATTACCACCTCCTGCTTTAGCAGCCGCAGTAATTTCTTTAGTAACCTTGGTAAAAGCAGCTCCTCTTTTGGCGTCCGTAGCCGCTTTCTTATGTTTGATACTTGCCCATTTTGAATGACCTGACATTTAAAACCTCCTCATTCTCATTATCGTATTTTCAAAAAATGTGAAGCAGGCTAATAAGCCGAGTTCTGTCCCTCTCGATTTTTTAAAGGCGAGATGGATGGCCATTCCACTGACTCCGATGATTGCTCATCAGACTCTTGCAGCCTACCCGGGGATCAAAGCAAAGCGGACCACTTCGCGTGTTTGTATATACAAACAACTCTCCCCCTATTTGGCATTGCTCCATGTAGAGATTGCTCGTTTCACCCTGTTGACCCTTGGGTCATCAGTATCGTCACTGTAGCTCTGATCCTAGACTGATTTCCTCTCAATTTAAAATTAATTATTTGAAAGAAAATTTGTCTGTCCTGAATTATCAGGATACATTATCCTCTGGAGCTCGGACTTTCCTCCCCCCTGCAAAACAACAGCGGGGCAACCATCTTAGCCTGCTTCTCAATATTTAAAACAACTTTAGTTGTGAAGGCTCATCACAGGACTCACTTTTGTCCCTGGAGGAGACCTTTTTCAAGGATTTAATGGAAGCCTTTGCAAGCTCATCAGCCTCCTTATTCTGGGCACGAGGAACCTGCAGAATCTTGACATCCTTAAATCCCGTTGCTAGATGTTTGATCTGTTCAAAGAGCGGTTTAATATTTTGATTCTTTACTTTATAATTTCCGGTTAATTGATTGAAAAGCAATTCACTATCTGTTTTGATAACGACTTCATCGGCCTTTTTGATCAAAGCTTCCTGAAGGCCGTAAACAACCGCTGAATACTCTGCGATATTGTTCGTGGCCTCACCGATTGCTTGTGATAATTTTTTTACGATCTTTCCTTTTTCTTTGACAACAACACCAATCCCTGCGATTCCAGGATTCCCGCTACAGGCCCCATCTGTAAATATCTCGAGTTTTTTAATCAAAGATCTTCCTCCAAGTAAAGGATCCTTGCACACATTTCACAATAAATCAGCTTCTTACCCATTTTGATCTCATTGACCACCTGAGGGGGAACATTCATAAAACATCCACCGCATGCTGAGCCACTCACCGGGACGATAGCGACACCCTCTTTGTTGCTTAAAATCTTTTCATAACGATCCAGATTTTCTTTTTCAATCCCTGGAATAATTTGACGCCTTTTTTGGGCCAATTGCGTTTTTTTTTT
>Ga0272441_10010621_pt1 | contig 13868 bp, 15 predicted proteins | sample SSMProp6N_FD_193582 | JGI IMG/M metagenome (GOLD analysis project Ga0272441, IMG submission 193582) | Marine sediment archaeal communities from Little Sippewissett salt marsh, Falmouth, MA, United States - SSM-Prop-6N | ecosystem: Environmental > Aquatic > Marine > Wetlands > Sediment ... | reverse complement strand
AAGTAGTAGTTCAGGCAGCAAGCCGTGTAGGTGCAAGAACATTCACCTGTACAAGCGGACCTGGACTGCTCTACATGCATCACCCAATGCAGGGCACTGGAAGCGGAAGGCTCCCAGTAGTAATGGCAGTTGTCCACAGGGGTTACAAGGGCATGCAGCCCGACCACAGCGACCTCATGAGCCAGCAATGGACAGGATGGGGCCACCAGTACGTCGAGCACGCACAGGAAGTTCTAGACAGCCTCTTAATGGCATACAAGGTCGCCGAGGACCCAAGGATTAGGATCCCAATCGCAGTCGGTTACGACGGATATGTCCTCAGCTACACTGCAGAGCCAGTAGAGATCCCAGACCAAGCACTGGTCGACGAATGGTTACCTCCAAACAAGCCAATCCCAAGCATTCTTCCAGACGAGGTCGATCCCAGCACATTCTCACGAGGATGGGGTGGAGGAGACCCACAGATGCCTTGGAAGATCCACCACGAGGCAGTTCTCAAGATCGAGGACGTACTCAAGGAGACCATGGACAGCTTCGAGAAGACATTCGGTCGCCGATACGGCAACGGAATGATCGAGCCTTACATGATGGAGGACGCAGAGTGCGCCATCGTCGCCATGGGTACCATCGCAGGTACATGCAAGGCAGCAGTCGAGAAGATGCAGTCTGAAGGCAAGAAAGTCGGACTTATCAAGCTAAGGAGCTTCATACCATTCCCATACACAGATTTCCAGGAATGGGCCAAGAAGCTAAAGGGCTTCGCGATCGTCGACAGGAGTGTCTGTCCAGGTAAGGGCGGTCCAGCCTTCGGCAAGATAAGAGACGTGCTCTACGACATGGAGGAAAGACCCAAGCTACTACAGTTCCACGCAGGACTTGGCGGAAAAGAGGTAAGGACTCATGACTTCGAGATGATCGGAGACAAGATTCTGAACTACGTCAAGGGCGGTAAAGAAGACCAGATAACATGGGTTTAAGAGGAGCAAAAAGGAGAAAATAACAATGAGTGAAAGAATCACAAGGCCACAAATCCCGATGAGCGAGATGACCATCACCCCAGGCAGCGCATGCCAGGGCTGTGGAGCAGCACTAGCTGCAAGACTCGCATTCAAGGCACTTGGTCCAAACGTAATCAGGCACGGCATTCCATGCTGTCCAGACAGTGTAACCAAGACCCCAAGGGCAGGCTCAGTATTCGAGGGCGGCGGCGCAATGCTCACCGGAACCAGCAGGGCACTAAAGGCTCTGGGAAGGACCGATGTCAAGGCAGTCGCATTCTTCGGAGACGGTGGTACCTATGACATTGGCTTCCAGGGACTCAGCGGCGCAGCCGAGAGGAACGAGAACGTATTTGTCATCACCAAGGACAACGAGGCTTACATGAACACGGGGAACCAGAGGAGTGGAGCCACACCCAAGTACTCAAGGACCAGCACGACACCAGTAGGTCCCAAGAGCAGGGGTAAGGACACTCAGAAGAAGAACATCCCGTTCATCTTTGCAGCTCACTACGTACCATACGTAGCAACTGCGAGCGTCGGTTACCCCGAAGACTTGATCGCCAAGGTGAATTACGCCAAGGAGATCGAGGGCTTCAAGATGCTGATCATTCAAGCACCTTGTCCCGTTGGATGGAGATTCGACCCAGCAAAGACCATTGAGATCGCCAGATCAGGTGTACAGACAGGCGTCTGGCCACTGATGGAGATCGAGTATGGTGAGACGTTCAAGCTGAACTACAAACCAAAGGAGCTCAAGCCAGTCACAGAATACCTGAAGCCACAGGCAAGATTCAGGCACATGACTGATGACGAGGTCAATGAGGTACAAGAGTTCACTACGACTCGATGGGAGAGCCTCCTACATTCTGATGAGAACGGCAGGATTACCATTTAATCCACCCCCCATTTTTATTATCTAATTTTATAGGCAAGTTTTAAACTCCCGGCTTACGCCATGCTTCCGTTGATACTGGATGGGTTTGAGGCGTGTACTTGAGAAACCGGGTATAATATTCGGTGGATTTCTCGGATTAGCAACTCTGAGTATAATGAATACGGCTTATACCAATGTTCTCGATGACATCAAATCCGAACTAATATTGAACTACACATGGGCAGGAGCCCTAATGTCAGGATACTTTGTCGGTTACACGCTCGGCCAGATACCTTGGGGAATAATCTCAGACAAATACGGAAGCAGACGAGCCATGGCTCTCAGTGTTCTCGGCATCAGCCTATCAACTCTACTATTCGGATACAGCAGCAATATTGTGATGGCTGTTGCTTTCAGATTCCTATCTGGGTTGCTGGGCGCAGGTATATTCGTACCCGGTGTAAAGCTGGTCTCCAGCTGGTTTAACAGCGAGGAACGGGGGACCGCGCTTGGTTTGCTAACTATTGGCGGTAGTACTGGAATGATTTTTGCTAGTTGGGTTGTACCTATGCTTAGCGTCTCATTGAGTTGGAGGGGAAGCTTGAGATTGATGGGAATATTTGGCGTAGTATCCGCGGTGATCTGTTTCTATTTCCTCAAGGATCGGAACCAGCAGGTCACCAGACAATTAAGCTTCAAGGATATACCAATCAAAGAACCAAGCTTCTGGTATCTCAGCCTAATGCAATTCATCAGACTAGGCGCATACTATACGTTCATCGCCTGGATGCCCCTAGTGCTCAAAGAGGAATATGGGCTAAGTATCTTGGCCACCAGTAGCGCCATGTCAATACTCAACTTTGCAGGCATATTATCTAACCCAGCAGGGGGTATCGTAGCCGACCGTTTTGGTGAGAAGCGGGTCTTAATCGCTGGATTCTTCTCATTGATGTTGTTTATTCTCTTGTTTTCTTTTGGTCTCGGGGGCCCCGTTCTATATCTTCTGGTCTTCTTACTTGGCTGGTCAATAAATTTCACTAGAAGCCCAGCATTTAGCATAATACCCGGGCTCTTCGGAGCCGAGACCGCGGGAAGCGTTTCTGGTGTAAACAATACTTTTGCTTCATTTGGGGCTCTCGTATTGCCTTTTGTCCTCGGGTATGTTAGGGATACGACCTTAAGTTATGCTATTGGCTGGTACTCAGTGGCAGCCCTTTCCCTATTAGCTGGTTTGTTGATAAGCCTCGTCTCGGATCCAGATCTCTAAGAATATTTAATATCACCGCTCTGGTTCTCTTCCTTAGGTGTATGCATGCCATATTGTCCAAGATGTGGAAACGAGGTTAGCGAGGAAGCTGATTACTGTACAAAATGCAGGGCGCCCCTCAAAGAAGGGGTCACTTATCGGAGAGTCCATAGACGCGATGAGAAAAACGAAAAAGACGAGAAAAATGAGAAAGATGAAGACGATAAATATGGCGCTATTATCGGCGGTCTTGTAGTTACTTGGCTTGGGGTACTTCTTTTCCTGCAGAATCAAGACATGATAAATGGCTCCGATTTTGGTGGATATTTCCTAATGGGAATAGGCGTCATACTTATCTTCAGGGGGCTGCTTGCGATGCAGGAAACCGGTTCATTTGATCAAGGCTTCGGATATTTTATCGGTGGTGGTATAGTGGTCTTGATCGGTGCTGGTATAACCTATAATCTGCGTGAGTGGTGGGCTTTCATATTGATTGGTCTCGGCTTGGTGATAATCCTACGTGGGGTTACTGAGAGAGGAAGGAACCCCCTACCCTAAAGCATCCACCCAAACAAGGCTCTATACAGTCTATGCTCCCAGACGGTTCTGGGCTTATCCCTACCAAATACTCTGAAGTAGTCTTTTCCCATACACTCGACAAGGTCTCCAATCTTGTATCTCGGTAGCATAGGTGTTGATATTATGAGGCGCCCCCACTCACCTCTCTTCATCTCATGGAGCATTTTGACTCCCTTTCTGGTCTCGACCTCAAACAAGTAGAGATCATAGTTTGGTCTCCAGTAAGGATAATCATCCATTTGCTGACCAAAAACCCCCTCTGTTGCGGTGTACATCTCAACAACAGAAACCCCTCCATACATTTTCTGGAGCATTCTATTGTACTTGGTATGAATCTTTGCAACGCTCGTAGTGTAGAGCACCTTCATATCCCAAATTTCTCGTGGATAAACTCCGTGTCTACGCTTGAGATATCTACCAAAACCGGTCTGAACCGGGGCAACACCCATTACCGTTACCAGTGATTCCTCTTTTGCACGCTGATAGATGAACTCGTACCGTTTTTCCCAATCCGAGACCGATAAACCCGTCTCCAAAGCATCTATCTCCTCCTGACGAGGCACGAGCCCCAACCTCGCCATCATAGGATTCAAACGAGCATACGTCCCACTGCTAAACCCGAACACCAGCTCCTCATCCCCCACCCTCATGGTTTGTGTGTTGCTCGGGAACTGAAGGTTAAGCACTCCACCCATCAGGGTCTCCAGCCCCCCTCTTCTGAAAGCGGTGTTGAGCACTGCTCGTGCTCCGCCCTTAATTAGATGGCTCATATGGCTATCGGTAACAGGAAGTATCTTTGAGGTTCCTGTGGTTCCCCGCGTCATTACCCACGTAATAGGCGCTTCACTGAGTAATACAATATAATCTCCCCTTCTTACCTGCTCAAGATACGGAGCTAGGTCTTGATATTTGATCACTGGGACCCGTTCTCTATATTCTTCCTTGGAAGTATCTTGGCTCAAATCAAGAGATTGCCCATAACTTGTCTTCTTATAATTTCCCAATAATATTTCAAGTAAGCCTCTTTGAGCGAGTACAGGGTCTTTAATTGCTGTTTCAAACTCTTTGAGATTCCTTTGGGCTCTTTCTAGGGCTTCAGCGAACACAACAGACTATCTGTGTTTCTCTCTTTTTGGGCTTATGATCGATTTAAAAACACGGGTTTCGTCCCTTAACCCATGAAGCGACAACTCGTACTCACTGTAGCCGAGTCCAAACGGCTAATCGCGAAAGCAGTAGCAGCCCTACCTGAAGTACAGGAGGCTATGGAGAACCGGACCGTTGTAGTGGCCACAGGCACTACCAACGCGTATGTCTTGGAGGAGCTCTGGGGCAAGAAGATCGATAAACGAGCCTACAGGAGTGGCCTTACTACTCCAAAGGAGCCTGAGAAGGACGCCAAAGCCCAGCCAGAAAAGATAACGGACAAGGTCTTTATCAAAGGCGAGGTAGCCGACCAATACGACAGAGTCACCATCGCTCCAGACATGAAGAAAGGAGATATCTACATCAAGGGCGCCAACGTGCTCAACTATGATGATTACATGGCAGGTATACTCATCGGGGGAATGGATGGAGCCACCATCGGCAACACCATTGGGCACATCATCGGTAAACAGGTTCAACTCATAATTCCCATCGGCTTGGAGAAACTCACCTACGAGAACATCAACGAGCTACACCTACTTGCCTCAGAGGAAGACTACGAGGGACCAAGAATGTGGCCAATAGTAGGCACAATAATCACAGAAATCGAGGCATTAGACCTGCTCACTGGTGTAGATGCGTATCTGTATAGTGCAGGGGGAATAGCAGGCGCAGAGGGTGCAGTGAGACTGCTGGTTGAGGGAACGGATGAGGAAGTCCAAGAGACCCTTGAACTTATCGAGTCTATAAAGGGCGAACCCAGATACCTTCTATAACCCGAAGCCTAAGGGCTCAAACCCTACTATTATTAACAAAATACAAGATTCAGATAGACCCGGCTCTGGACGAACAACAACTCATAGACCCAATGGTGATCCAAAGACTCACAGAGTATTGCGAGGTTCAACCAGACGAGACCGTCCTTGAAATCGGACCCGGTGCTGGAAACATAACCGAGGCTCTGTTAGAAAAAGCACGTTACCTGATCTGCATCGAAAAAAACCAAAAATATCTCCCGGTTTTACATGATCGTTTCAAAAATAGCACGAAGTTAAAGATAATTCAGGACGACGCCTTGAAGACTTATCTTCCCAAACACGATAGATTGGTCTCAAATCTTCCGTATATGATAGCCGAAGCGTTTTTCCAGCTTACTCTTCGACTGGAATTTAAATCAGCCACATTCATTATTCCAACCGGTTTCTCTAAGACCCTTCAAGCCAAATCCTCAGAACCTAAATACTCCAAGCTCTCCTTTCTCGCACAATTATTCTACGATACCGAACATCATGAGACAATAAACCCAGATGCATATCTGCCGGAACCGAGAACCACAACAGCGATAATCACCCTGAAGCCGACACCCCCACTCAATCCCACAGAGAAAACACTCAAGGAACTAGTAATACAAGGTGACAAATACACAAAGAACGCCTTACGAGAAGCACTGATTCGTGCAGAGATATGTCCCTCCAAGAAAGAAGCAAGAAGCTACATAGAGCATCTCGACCTTGAGCAGAATATACTTCAATCATGGGCTTCGAGACTAAGTCTCAATGATCTCCAAGTCATTCAGCAAGCCCTTATTGAGAAAATCACTGGTTAACCCTTTATACCCGTATTACAGGGCTTAATGAGTTTCAACGGCGATAAACTTGGGGACAAAGAAGAAAGGCGGGATATTCTACGGATACTGGGTCCTCTTGGGCGCGTTTTTGCTCCACTCTCTCGATTCTGGTCTTTATTTCTATGGCTTCAGCGTTTTCTATACTCCCATCAAGCTTGAGTATGCTTGGAGTGCGGCAGCCGTAGCTGGCGCCATAAGCTTCTCGAGACTCGAGGGTGGAATTGAAGGACCAATAGTAGGGTATCTCATTGAGCGCTTTGGTGCTAGAAAGATACTTGGTCTCGGAGTCATAATGACTGGCCTAGGCTATATTTTGATGATTTATGTGAACAGCGTCTGGTCCCTGTACCTTGTCTATGGTGGGGTGCTGAGCATTGGTTACAATATGGGGTTCACTCACAGCCTATCCACGCTAATCAATAACTGGTTCATAAAGAAACGCGCCAGAGCCATGAGCCTCTATGCAATAGCAGCTGGGATCGGAGGCGCCATATTCGTTCCTCTTCTCTCAAAATCAATACAAGTATATGGCTGGAGAATGACCGCAATATTCAGCGGATTAGCCTTCTGGATCGTCGGCATACCCGCAGCATTGGTATTCAGAAATTTCCCAGAAGACCTTGGGCTCCTACCTGATGGTGATACACCAATAGGAAAAAGCAACCTATCTGAGGCAGCCGTTGAGTCAGAGCCAGAATTAACAACCAGAGACGCCCTCAAATCAGTGACATTCCGCAGGCTTCTCCTCGCCGAGTCACTTAGAACATTCCTCTTGGGCTCAATCGTTCTACACCAGATACCCCATCTAGTCAACATCGGCATTGACGAGGTAACAGCAGCCGGGATATTGGGCCTTATGATATCCTTCAGTATTCCCGGCAGGTTGTTTTTTGGTTTACTAGGGGATCGCTATGAGAAACGGAAGCTGATTGCAGCCACAATGATTCTTCAAGGCTTAGCTGTATTGATCTTTGCACTAGCATCAAGCATCATTCATGTTTACGCCTTCGTCATTATCTATGGAATAACTTATGGTGGCTGTATACCCTTGCTAATGTCTTTCAGGGGGGACATCTTTGGTAGGAAAAAATTCGCTCAAATGAGTGGCATCATGTCTCCCTTCAGGATGATCGGTAACGTTGTTGGACCAATTTTCGCAGGCTTCCTGTTTGATGTAACTGGAAACTACAGAATAGCCTTCATCTCGTTCACTTTTTTAGCCATCATGTCTGGAATAAGCTTCTACTTTGTCAAAGGGGACCATCTCTAGGCTTAAACCATATATTCCTGTAATCCCCTGCATCATATGAACACTATGAAGGCTTTTGTTCTACTTAATACAGAACTCGGTCAGGAGTCGAAAATCATCGAAGCCTTGGAAGGGGTCGAGCAGATAACCCAGATCTATAGCCTTTACGGTATCTATGATCTCATCATCGAGATGGAAGCAGACACCATGGATAAAGTAAAGGAAGTAGTCTTCAACAAAGTACGCCGCCTCGACAACGTGAAAAGCACAATCACCTTACTCACATATGGCGAACCAGTCATAAACAAGTAAGTTCCAACTACCATTTCTTTCCCAGTAACAGTAAAAAATTAAATACATAAACCCAGTTCTGTTGGAGGCTCAGTGTTCGACACAGACCCCCTCACAACGAACCCTGACCTCTAATACTCTAACTTTAAGAAGGTTTTAATGAGACACAAAACATCAAATCACATACTATGTCAAATTCAGGATTAGGTTTCGGAGGCTTCTTACTTGGACTCGGAGTAGGATGGTACCTCTTCAAATACATCGACCTAGGCTTCGATATCTTCAGCTATCTTCTGATACTCATGGGCGTAGGTATGATCCTCAGCGGATTACTCTCAAAGGGCAGACGTCAACACCCTATCTCAGGCATCTATGGGGGAATAGTTGGTGGGTTATTCCTAGCGGCTTTCCTGACCCAAGGCTTTGGCTTCGTCTTTGATATAGCCAATGAATTTGATGACTTTTCTGGTGATTACCGGGCTACCGAAACTTTCACGGAAAACACTCAAGTAACTGGTGATATGATGGAGTTGAACATCGACTCTGTGAATGGTGGGATTGAGGTGGTTACATGGACTGGGGACGATGTTAAGTTCGATATAGAGGTTAAGGCAAGAGGTGATTCTACCTCGGATGCCGAGGACAATATCGCCGATTTCGATTACGATCTTAGCAGCGAGGTATCTGCAGGGGTTCAAGAAGTTTCTTTGAGTTTCCCATTATCAGGTGCTGATTGGATCAAATACTCTGTTAACATAGATGTCTTTGTACCCACAGGGCTCTCAATAAACTATGACTTGGAAACAACCAATGGCGGGATAACCCTTAACGATCTCACTGCAGGATCAATATCCTTGGATACCACAAACGGGGGGCTCATCCTAAGTGATATTGAAGCAGACCTGATAAACGCCCATACTACAAACGGCGCCATAAGGGGAACAATAACGACACCTGAATCAACCTTCGATACAACAAACGGCGCAATCGGCATCACAATAACAGAGACCAGCGGCCAACACGCATTCAGCACGACAAATGGCGCGATAGATATTACTCTACCAACCGGCTCAGATATTGGACACAAGGTGAACATTGATACAAGCATAGGCGCAGTTGATGTTAATTTACCCAACATGGATTACAGCGTAGACCGCACACGGACAAAGATAGGTGAAACCAACGGCTACTCCAGTAAAACGGTGCAGATAGAGGTATCAGCCGATACCACCATCGGTGGAATAGAGGTAAACTAAACCCATATTTTATCCCAATCCCCTTAGATTGTCACATCTAGATTTAACATAACGTTTTAATAAGATGTATCAACTAAGCCCTAGTTACACTGACAGGAGATCTCATTACATGTCAAGAGAATTCAACTACATAGTCAGGCTTCACGGCACCAATATAGATGGTACAAAGATGGTGCCCTATGCCCTCACCGAGGTAAAAGGTGTAGGCATTAGACTCGCTCGAGCAATCGTAAAGCAGTTGAGCCTAGACGCTACAGAGAGACTCGGTAGCCTCAGTGACGCGGATGTAAAAAAGCTAGAAATAGCCATAGATGAACCCGCATCAGTAGGATTACCAACCTGGATGCTTAACAGGCAGAAAGACCCCATGACGGGAGAAGACCTGCACGTATTAGCATCCGATCTAGACCTCAGAAATAAGGACGATATCGACCTTATGAGGGAAACAAGAAGCTGGAAAGGCGAACGCCATGCACGCGGACTAAAGGTACGTGGACAGCACACCAAGACAACCGGTAGAACCGGTAGAAGCGTAGGCGTAAGCAGAGCAAGGGTAAGGCAGCAGCAATAGGTGTTCTGAATGGGAGACCCAAAGAAGAAACATAAGACCTACAACACCCCCAAGCGCCCCTACCAGACCGAAACATTAATGGAGGAACTCCGAACCATCGGAGCCTACGGTCTCAGGAATAAACGGGAGCTATGGAAAGCCCACACAGAGCTAAGTACCCTGCGTGGTCGTGCCAGAGACCTGCTGAGCCTTGAACCAGATGATAGGGCGAGGAGAGAACAAGCACTCGTTAATAAACTCGCTCTACGTGGACTCGTAATGGAGAATGGGCGTCTAGAGGATGTCTTGACGCTTAGCGTTGAGGATCTCTTGGAGAGGAGACTCCAGACATATATTTTCAGGAGAGGAATGGCAAGCAGCTTCTTCCAAGCAAGACAGCTGATAACCCATGGGCATATCGCCATCGATGACCGTAAGGTTACCTCTCCCAGTTATCAGGTAAAGATAGCAGACGAGGAGACGCTGGATTATGCAAAGAGCAGCCCATACAATAACCCATCACACCCACTACGGCGTGAGCTTGAGGTTGAGGAGGCTCTAGAGGAAGCGCCAGCAAGGGAGGCAAGACAACTTGAGTGAAGGTGAAAGATGGGCAATAGTCCACATATTCAGCAGTTTCAACAACACCATCATCCACATGACTGACCTAACGGGAGCCGAGACCCTCGGTATAGCTAGTGGCGGCATGTTCGTCAAGGCAGATAGGCTCAAACCAAGCCCATACGCAGCCATGAAGGCAGCCCAAAAAATAGTAGACGTCGCAAAAGACAAGGAAGTCAACGCGTTCCACATCAAGGTAAGGGCACCTGGTGGTACCGGTAGCAAGACACCTGGACCAGGAGCCCAGTCAGCCATTAGGATACTAGCCCGTAGCGGGTTCAGGATTGGCCGGATCGAGGAAACCACACCTATCCCACATGACGGCACACGAAAGCCGGGTGGACGTAGGGGAAGGAGACCTTAGGAGCAGAGGTGGGGAATACTTGAAGACAACCATAGTCAGCCTCACAGAGGACACCGTCAGGTTCCTCATAGAAGGAGTAAACTCGGCGTTCGTAAACTCATTAAGACGGGCCATGGTCGCCGAGGTCCCCACGATGACCATAGAAGACATCTTCTACTTCGACAACTCATCTCTAGTCCCGGACGAGATCTTGGCTAACAGGATAGGGTTCACACCGCTCAAGACAGATCTCGATAGTTATGTGCTACCAGAGGATTGTGATTGTGGCGCAGAGCTTGGTTGTCCAAAATGTAGGGCCGTACTCACAATGGATATTGAGGCAACAGAAAACTCTGTAACAATATACAGCGGAGACTTGGTTCCCGATGACCCTAACACGGCTCCAGCCAGCGATAAAGTCGTGTTGGCTAAGCTAGCGGAGGGTCAGGCTATCCGGTTTGAGGCATATGCCCAACTGGGTCAGGGCAAGGTCCACAGCAAGTGGAGCCCAGTCAGCATGTGTGTATACCAGAACGTATCAATGATACCCATAACAGACCAAGCCAAGGCAGAAGAATGCGTAAGCGACTGCGAAAACGCAGCCGTTATCGAGAAAGACCAGTTAAAGATCATCGATATACTGAAGTTCGAGTCATGCAAACGCTGCAGGGAACTGGCGCCAAGAGAGCTCATTATGGAGAACCTGAAACCAGACGAATTCTTATTCACTGTCGAGAGCACAGGGGCGCTCCCTCCTAAGAGGATTGTAACTGAGGCAGTAAAGATACTGAAACAGAAACTGGCAGCTCTAGCCGAGAAGGTGGACAAGGAGGATCTTTATGACGAGATCAGCGACTTTGATATACCTGAAGTCGATGAGGGCAAGCTATACAGCGTGGGAACAGGCGACTTCGATGAGGATGAGGAAGGCGGAGAAGCAGAGGACTTCACAGGAGGAATAGAATAATGAAAAACCAGACACTAATAGACACGATACAGGCACTCAAAGACGCCTCGAAGGAATCAGGAAAAGCCATCTGGAAAGCACTAGCCAAGGAACTTGATACATCAAAGCGTCGCCGCGTAGCAGTCAATCTAAGCAGGATCGATAGGCATACAGAGGAAGGCGATGTAGTAGCAGTACCGGGAAAGGTGCTTGCAGCAGGCAATCTCTCTAAACCAGTCAAGATCGCAGCCTTCAACTTCAGCGAGGGCGCTCTTGAAAAGATAAAGATGGCTAAGGGCGAGTACATGAGCCTTGATGAGCTTCTTGCTTCGGGTGTTGAGCCTAATCAGATCCGTATAATGAAATAATCCACCTTTCTAATACCTGTTTTAATAATACAACCTGTAATACCTTGGTTTACTGCGATTTATTTTGAAAATTAGTAATATGATAGAAATTATTGGGTTATTTGGTCTTGGCTATCTCTTCTTTAAGCCAAGCCTCAAGCTTGTCTTTATCTGAGCCTTTCATTAATCCAGCTAGCTCACCATCAAGATCACTGGGGTCGATGAGTGCAACCCATCCACTGCCATAAGGCTCATCGTTGATGACACTCGGGTTACCCGAGAGTGCTGGGTTAATTTCTACTATCAAACCTGTTACCGGCACCTTCAGACTCCCTACCCATTTTCCTGACTCGATACTACCAAGGGTCTTGCCAGCCTTAACGGATTTTCCCGCGGGTCTTGTCTTAATTGAGACCAGCTTTCCGGCTGCATCAGCAGCCCATGCATTATATCCTACGCGGACTTTGTCTCCCTCTACTTTTGCCCACATGTGATCTGCGTGGAAGTATATGTCGTCTGGGAAGTCTTGTCCTTCTAGTTTTACCATATCAATCCCTATGATGTATTGATTCACATTATTTATTGTTGTCCCATGTTTGTGAAACATTTTTAATAGACCTCACAGTAAGGTGTAGAAGCAGTTGGGTCTGTAGCTCAGCAAGGTCAGAGCGGTGGCCTCTTAAGCCATTGGCCGAGGGTTCGAATCCCTCCAGACCCGCCACTTCTTCTTTCAGATTTCCTCCTATAGGACATCTTCTTTTCCCTCTATGGTGGTCTCTAGGTACTTGATGCGATCCTCTCTTTTGTTTACCGGGACCCTCCAGTGAGCGGCGAGATCAGCACCCCAATAAGAAACCATCAAATCAAAATCGTTGTCGATTATAATGCGTTCTCATTCTGATTTTATCTTGAGTGCGGGTGTTCTTGTCGTGGCCCCCTTATTTCTGAGGTTGATACGAATGGGATTTTTCCCTCAGAAATAGATTTCTGAATATCTCGTTCAGTACTATTTTCTCTGGAAAAGAACTCAATTTTCTCCTCCTTGCCATCTAGACCTATCTCTCTTAGAATATTTTTTAGAAGCTGTCTTGGAAAAGCGAATACAAACAAGTGTCCTTCAAAGGTTGAAAACTGGGGGCTGAATTCAATTATTTTTGCGCCTTGTTTTTCTATAATTCTTATCATTTTTGTTTCTACAATTTTTTTTGCAAAAGCTTTTCGGAATTTTTCGCTTTTTTCGATAGCGTTTGCTACTTGTATGAAGAGGTTTGGCATTGAATATGTGAGTAGATTTCGGGAAACATCGAGTCTAAACCACCATAAGTCATATGTGAAAAAGGATTTCCGCTTTGTCACTTCATTGGCTTTACCAACTAACAAGTTACGCATATACAATAAATTAGGGTAATCGTAAATTGTTAAAGGTCTCTCATAGTCGCATTCTTTTCCTTTCATTTCGATTTTATCTATAATTTTCTCTTTAATGTCTTGGTTTTTAAATGAAACCAATTCACTTAGCATTTTGCTATCTGCCTTATAATCGGCTATAAGTATTTTAGTGCCTTTTTCTTCACTTTCAGCTTCGCCTAGTAGAATATTTAACCAAGCCTTCTCTTTTTTAGCGGGCAAGAAGATGGGTTTGAAGACGTTTTTATTGGAAAAAATATAAACCTGATATCCTTTTAATAGAAAAAACCCGAGCGCCAGCTTCAAGCCTTCACCATAATAGCCCCGCATCCAGCATTTTTTTTCTGAACTCCCTATGATAAACGCATTACCGTCCAAGCCTCTT
>Ga0272441_10010620_pt1 | contig 13868 bp, 15 predicted proteins | sample SSMProp6N_FD_193582 | JGI IMG/M metagenome (GOLD analysis project Ga0272441, IMG submission 193582) | Marine sediment archaeal communities from Little Sippewissett salt marsh, Falmouth, MA, United States - SSM-Prop-6N | ecosystem: Environmental > Aquatic > Marine > Wetlands > Sediment ... | reverse complement strand
GCTGCGCCATGCGGCGGCGGTGATTGGGACGGTGCTCTACGTTGGTGTCCAGCCGCGATCCTGGGTGCGTACGGTGCGAAGCACGTTTGCGCAACAGGTTGTGGCCATCGGGGTCGAGTCGGTCGGGCTTGTTTGCTGGGTGGCCATCTTTGTCGGCATCACGGTGGTGGCACAACTGGCGTTCTGGGTCGCAGAAGCAGGACAGTCCCAAATGCTCGGGCGGTTGCTGGTGACCGTTGTGGCCCGTGAGCTGGCCCCGGTGCTGATCGGCATCGTGGTGATCATTCGCAGCGGCAGCGTCATGGCGACGGAGTTGGGAATCATGAAGGTCAGCGGGCAGGTTCACATGCTCGAGGTACAGGGAATCTCACCGTTCCTCCATCTCGTCATACCGCGCGTACTGGCTGCGGCCGTGTCCGCGTTCTGCCTGACGATCGTCTTTATTCTGGTTGCTCTGGCGAGCGGGTATCTGTTCGGGGCCATGGTGGGGAAAGACAGCCGTGATCTGCTATCATTTGCGGACACCGTCTCGCGCGCCACTCATCCCAAGGACGTGCTCGCCATCTTCAGCAAGAGCATCCTGCCCGCCCTGTTTGCCGGCGCATCGTGTTGCATCAGCGGGCTGGACGTCGGCGAGTCGCTGGACGAAGTCCCGCGGGCTACGCAGCGTGCGCTCGTGCGCTCCGTTGTCGGATTGTCTGTGATCTGCGCCGGGGTGTCATTCTTGACGTATCTCTGATGATGAAACAACGCTTCAAATTTCGGCACGTGAACGAGATCACCGGCACGTTCGTCATCCTCGTCGTCGTGGCGCTGATCGCCGCCATTGTCTGGACGGGCTACCGCCAGCGCTGGTTCCAAGGCACGGTCAGGCTACGAATCGTTCTGCCTGAGGCTGGGGCAGCGGGTATCCGCGATGGCTCGCAGGTGTACTTCCTGGGTACGCTCGTAGGAACGGTCTTTGATGTCATCGTCGATGAGGCCGGTCGTATGGAAGCGGAGACAAGCATCCGCAGCGACTTCTTCCGATTCTTGCGCGAGGATTCGTTTGCGGTGGTCAAAAAGAAGTTCGGCGTGGCGGGCGATGCCTACTTCGAGATCACGCGCGGTCAGGGCCAGCCGTTGTCCAAGAAGGATGCCGCTATCGTCTGTAGGGAGTTGCCGGACACGATAGAGACCGCGATTGAGGAAGTCCGCAGTGCGGTCTTGCCTGTTTTGGAGAAACTAAGCGTGGGCCTCGACACCTGGACCACGCTCGGTGAGAAACTGAGCCCCGGCGCCGACGCGTGGACGAAACTGGGCACAAATCTGGACGAGTCCCGGCAGCACTTGGATCAGCTCATCGGCCGCCTCGATGGTCTTGTCGCTGACGTCCAGCAGGGCAAAGGTACAGCCGGTAAGCTCCTGACCGATCCCGCCCTCGCGGATGGTTTGAAGACTATCCTCGACAAAGGCAACGTGTCCATGGATCAACTCCAGGCCATTCTGAAAGACGTGCAGGTCGCCTCAACCCATTTGTCTGTGGTAAGCGAGGCCCTTGCTGTAGAGGCCGAAGATCTCCCGGGGCTGGTTTTGCAAACGCAGCAGATGCTGCACGAGTTGGAGAGACTGATCGAAGGAATCGAAAGGCACTGGCTGATCCGCAAATACATCGAGCAGCGTCCGCCCAACACACGCATTCCACCCAGTGAGGTCGCGCCATGAGAAGGTTGTTCATTGCCCTGACTCTTCTGACGCTGGCCGGCTGCGCCACCTCGTCGACTTCGACCGTGGCGCCTAAAGACATGGAACTCTCGCGGACCAGCAACCTGGCCCGCGTCGCGTTCGATGAGGGTGCAACCGCCAAAGCCATCGATCTCTACGGGAAAGCACTGAACCGGGCGCGTGTCATGGACGACGCAACCGAGATTGGCAACGCCGCCTACAACCTCGCGCTGTGCCATATCATCCTGGGACAACTCGATCAGGCGAGTGCCGCGCTGGCCGAAGCCAAGGCCGCGTTCGAACGCAGCGAGAGCAATCCCGTCGATGTCCTGCTGCTGGAGGCAACAGTCGCTCAACGGCAAGGCAAGCTGGAGCAGGCGCTGTCGTTGGCCGACCAGGTGCTGTCGGCGTCACCCGACGAAAACGATCTCGTTCAGGCCACGTTGGTGAAGGGAACGATCGCCTGCGGGCAGAACGACCCGGCGCGCGCCAGGACCGCACTGGTCGAGGTGGATCAGTATCACGTGACCAATGTTGTGCTGTTGGCCGCCAGGGAACGACTCGCCGGAAGCATCTTCTTGCTGGAAAGGAATCCGGCCGAGGCTGCCACAGCGTTTGATCGTGCGGCCACCTTGTTTCAAGAGGCGAGACACTATCGCGACATGGCGCTCACGTTGCGGCGCGCAGGCGAAGCGTATCGGAAGGCAGGCGAAGCGCAACACGCAGAAGACCGGCTGTTCCGCGCCAAGCGCAGCCTGACGGCCCAAGGGGAAAAAGCGGAATGAGCTCAGCGCGAGCCTTCCCTCGTCGTGGCGGACGATAACGCGACCGGCCGCCAGGCGCTGACCCTCCGCCTCGCGCGGCAGAGCCACGGCGTCACCTCCTTTCAATCTCTCCCGGCGACGGGGTCTCTTGCCGGGGAGTGCGTTCAATAATGCTCGGTAGGGTTACACCCCATAAACAAGAGCTCGCCCTTCGCGTACTGTATGAACACGTATCGCATGAACAGACGAAGAACGGAACATTAACACAAAGACAAGGAGGTTACATGCCACTCATCACTATCATAATCGTACTGGCCGTGGCTGGTGCGGCACTTTGGGCGATCAACAGGTACATCCCGATGGCCAAACCAGTAAGAACCATCCTCAATGTTGTTGTAGTGGGCGTTCTCTGCGTGTGGCTGCTGCAGGTATTTGGCGTCTGGGGCAGCATCAGCAGCGTCAGAGCGCGGTAGATCGCACGCCGTTTGAGTTTCATGACAGGTCATTCCGTGCCCTTTCGCAGGGTCGCCTGACTTGTCCGACCTGTCAGACTCGGCGGCCAGGCCGTCTCCGGGAAACGCGTCCGACGATCCCAGGGAGGGTTACACGCCATCGACGTAGGGGCCGGGCCATAGCGTAGCGGCCCTGGAAGAGTAAGCCGAATAAAGAATAGATGGTCCATAGTACCTTTTTACTCCTTTGATTCAGGAGGACAGAACATGTTAGCCAAAATAGAATGGGACACCCTGCTTGCCGACCCGGTACGCGAAATGCTCACCCAAATCACGGCCTATCTGCCTGTCCTGCTGGGAGCTTTAGCCATTCTTATTGTCGGCTGGGTCGTGGCCAAGGTCATCCGACGGATCGTGAACTGGCTGCTTACGGCGGTACATTTCGAGATGCTGGCTGATAAAGCGGGCATATCCGAGGTGCTCAAGAAAGGCAATTTGAAGACGACCGTCAGCCAGGTCGTCAGCGGTCTGGTGTATTGGCTGATTATGATCATGGTGCTGGTCATGGTTGCCAATGCCCTGGGACTGCCCAAGGCATCGGACATTCTTGCCAGCCTATTTGCATACGTCCCCAGGGTCATTGGCGCGTTGATTGTATTGGTCGTAGCAATGTTTCTGGCCAAACTTGTATCGGGAATCGTCCACACGGCCGCAGGCAATACTAATTTGCCCAAGCCCGAAATGCTTGCCGGCATAAGCCGATGGGCAATCATGATCTTTGCCGTGGCAATTTCGTTGGCACAGCTCGGCATCGCACCTCATTTGGTGACGGCCACCTGCAATATTATCGTTGGCGGCATTGTCCTTGCTTTGGCACTTGCGTTTGGATTAGGCGGCAAAGATGCCGCCGCAAGCTATATCGAGGAGTTGAGGAAGAACCGCTCTCAGAGAAGTAAAATTGACGAGCAGCCCGGCCGTCACGGAGAGAAGGCGTAATGAACTCAGGGTGAATTCTTTCTCTTCGTCATCGTGAACGATTGCAGTAATACTGGCGATTCTGTGGCTGTTGGGGCTGGTGAGCAGTTACACGATGGGAGGGTTCATTCACCTCCTGCTGGCGCTTGCCATCGTCGTGGTACTGGTCAGGGTCATTCAGGGACGACGAGTAACGTAACAAGCTATTGGCTTGTCGTACTTGAGGCAGCGAAACGGGAGGTTCTATGAGATCCAGAATGATCGTTGCCGTCATTCTGATCGGGCTCGGCATCGTGGTGCTCGCCTACTCGGGCATCACGTACAAGACCAGAGGAGAGCCCGTCGATATCGGCCCGCTGCACATCGAGACCACAAAGAGCCATTTCATTCCTCCGGTCGCCGGAGCGGTCGCGCTGGTCGGCGGCATCGTGTTGCTTGTCCTGGACACCAGAAAGGCCCGATGAAAGAGGCCCTAAAAAAGACACGCCATGAATTAGTATCAGACCAAGAGACAAGTGCTTCTAACGAGTCAAGTGACGGTATTGAAGGATAACCGACGCATGATTATCAGCGTTCATATGGAGAGATAACATGAACTCACAACAGATTTGCAGCCGTGTATTGGTAGTGGCTGTGGCGGCCCTTCTGACACTTACGCTCTTTGTCAGCGGATGCCATGGCGTTAACTGGTAGAGCGTTTTCCGCCATTTTTGAGAATATCGAAAGGAGTCTATCATGGGATTCATACTACTACTTGTGCTGATCCTGCTGCTCTTGGGCGGCTTGCCCAGGTGGGGCTACAGCCGCAATTGGGGTTACGCCCCCAGCGGTGCCTTGGGGCTGGTATTAGTGATCGTGCTCGTGCTCTTCCTCTTAGGGTACATCCCCCGCGGCTTCTGAGCCGCCGATCCCTGACTCGGCCACAACTCCTTGCCGGACTCAGCGAGGAGGCACTGATGACACGCATGCTTCTCGCGCTCGCTCCGATCGTGGCCGGTGTCACCGACCTGATTCCCACACTGACGAGCAGGCTGTCCCCGGAGACCGCCAGGACGCCGAGGAGGCTGGCCACGACCCATTCGGTCAGTTAGTCCCCTTCTTCGTAGGAAGGTAGGGTTTCGCCCCATGGATGAAAGGTGACCCCTGGCGTAGCATACCTGCAATGATGAATCCAAGAACACAGCCAAAGCCTCAAGGGAAAGGGAATACCATGAGCGTCATGTATCCACTGGTGATCGTAAATACTGCATCCATCACGAGCCTCGTCAGGATGACGCTGTACCATCACGCAATCAATGTCTGTCATCCCAAGGTCGCGACGAACGAGAGCATGGCTGCGTTGGGTGGAGAGGCCCGGAGCGCCGCTGCAGAGGACCCTGTCACCCAACTTGTGAGCGACCTGTCCGGCGTGCGGCCTGTGAAGAACCAGACGGCCGTCGAGGCGGCCAAGACCAAATAGTACCGCGTTTCACAAGTCTCTTTACCATGGCGGCAGAAGAATGCTCCGTCGCTTGTAAAGGGCGGAGGAAACGTAAGGTGCATGACACTGCACCATACGGAGTTGCCACACGATCTGATAACCATGAGCAGCCGTGTATGACTGACGGCGCATGCTCTGACTCTGAAAGGAAGACTCTACTATGAATAAGTACAGCAATAAGTCGAAAGGCAAGCAGGTGTTCGCAGCCCAGCAGATTCTTGACGCTCCGCATTCCGGGCCGGTCATTGCCGCCATGCTTATGCATGAAGATATTGCCAAGCGTGCATATGAGATTTACAGCGAAACGGGGTGCCGGCAAGGCCAAAGTGAGAAGAACTGGCTGCAAGCCGAACAGGAACTGAAGAACCAGCAGAATTGGCGGCAAGCCGGACGGGATGTGAAGCATCAAGACCCGGTCGGATACACCGGAGACTACTGAACCATGCATGCGGCGACCGGGTCCGTTCTCGGGCAGTATCTCTGCCGAAATAACCCCAGGTAGGGTTACACCCCATAAACCGGGGCCGGCCCATGGCGTATCATCTCTGCACTCCGGCCTTGTGTGCAAACGATACAGGATTAACGGATTCTCTCTTGTTGGAGGATCCCGCGCAAGTCTGAGTTCAAAAACGTGAACACAATGAACGGGAGATTCACATCATGTCAAAGCAGAATTCGACCATCGCTGTTTTCAATGATCATACGAGTGCCGAGAGTGCCGTCAAGGAACTCCAGAAGGCCGGTTTTGATATCAAGAAGCTGTCCCTCCTGGGGAAGGACTATCACTCTGATGAGCACGTGGTGGGATACTACAACACCGGTGACCGCATGAAGTACTGGGGCACGCTGGGCGCATTCTGGGGTGGGCTGTGGGGCTTGCTCTTCGGCTCGGCCTTCTTTCTTATTCCCGGAATCGGCCCGATCGTTGTAGGCGGCCCGATCGTAGCGTGGATCGTCGGTGCCCTGGAAGGAGCCGCCGTTCTCGGTGGCCTCAGCGCGGTTGGTGCGGCCCTGTACAGCATCGGTATTCCCAAAGACAGCGTACTGAAATACGAGACCTCTCTCAAGGCGAACAAGTTCCTTTTGGTCGTTCACGGAACCGTGAATGAAGTGGAAAGAGCCAGCAGCATCCTGCAGGGCACGGACGCAATCGAAACGACAGTCCACACCGTCGAGAAACTGGCAACGACAACGCCCTGAGACAGAATCGCTGGGCGCCCTTGTTCAAGGGCACCCTTGACGTCATCGAAGCCTCGCAGGACACCAAGGGAACCATTCCCAGAAGTGGTCGAGAAACAATGGACAACGTCATTTCCAAGAAGAAGGAGTACGAGTATGACACTGTTACCCATCAAACGAAGAGAGATGCCGATCAATGATTGGACCAGAGCACAGAGTGAAATGCAGGATATGATGCGGAGCCTTTTTGGCACCAGGGATATGCCCATCGCATGGCAAAGTGTCGCCTGGCCGGCCATTGACATTGCCGACCAGGAACATGAATACATGATCAAAGCCGAAGTCCCCGGCTGCAGAACCGAGGACATTGAGTTATCGGTCAGCGGCAATATCCTGACCATCCGCGGTGAAAAGAAACAGGAGCAGGAGGTCCAAGAGAAGGGATACTACCATGTGGAACGCTCCTTCGGCAGTTTCCGCAGGGATCTGAACCTCGCTGGGGATGTGGACATCGCCAAGATCGACGCCGAGTGCAAGAACGGGGTACTCACCGTCAGGCTGCCCAAGACCGAGAAGGCGAAACCGGCCAAAATCAAAGTCAAGGGATAACTGGCGGCTGTTCAAAAGAGAGTCAAGGGCGTCGAACTGAGACCAGGCTGCTAAAGGAGTTCACCGCAATGACAAACCAGACAAGCAAGACTGGAGAAAAACGATTGTCCAAAGGGCAGCGCACCCACGTGCGGCGGTTGAAGCAAGCGGCCCGCAAGACCGATGTCGCTTCACAGGCGATGAGACTGTCGAGACACTGATCCTGGGCAAGTTTATTCCCCATAGCAAAGCAGGGATTTGCCCCATGGAGAGGGGCCCGTTCAGGCAATAAAACTGACCAGATGAACCAAGATCGTGGCGTCTCTATGTTCAGCAGTGGTGTGAGGGCCTGCGTTGTCGCCAATAAGGTGGCGGGCGTGCTTGGGCATGCGCTCACTGGGGAATGGGTCAAGACGTCTTTTGCAGCGGAATTCAGCGGTGCCGAACGCCCTCGTCGCCGCCTGGGCAAAGTCGCGGGACTGGAAGGCGGAGAGGCAAGAACATGAAAAGCAATCCTTTGAGACAATTGGGAACGCTTGGCCAATCCATCTGGCTGGACTACATTCGGCGCGATCTGATCGCCGACGGCGGCCTCCGGCGTCTGATCGAGGAGGATGGACTGCGGGGGATGACCTCGAATCCATCCATCTTCGAGAAGGCCATCGTGGACAGCCACGATTATGACGAGGACATTCGCGCCTTGGCGCTAAAGGGGAAAAGCCCTAAGGAAATCTATGAAGTGCTCAGCCAGCGCGATGTGCAAAACGCCGCCGATGAGTTCCGCCCTCTCTACGACAGGACGGACGGGAAAGATGGATACGTCAGTCTGGAGGTCAATCCCCACCTGGCTCACGACACCCAGGGCACTATCCAGGAAGCCCACCGATTGTGGAGCGCCCTGAACCGGCCCAACGTCTTCATCAAGGTCCCCGCCACGGCCGAGGGGCTGCCCGCCATCAGGCAGCTTATCAGCGAAGGAATCAGCGTCAACGTGACGCTGCTCTTCGGATTGCCTCGCTATCGACAAGTGGCCGAGGTTTACCTCGCCGGCCTCGAAGCACGTGGGGCTCAAGGGAGGCCAGTGAAGCAGGTCGCCTCGGTGGCCAGCTTTTTTGTAAGCCGCATTGATACGCTGATGGATACGCTGCTGGAACAACGTATCGCGCAAGGGGGCAACGAGGCGGACCTCGCGAAAAAAACTCGCGGGCAAGTAGCTATCGCCAGCGCCAAGGTGGCCTATCAAATCTACAAGGAAATCTTCGGCAGCGACCGGTTTAAGAAGCTAGCTGCTCAGGGCGCTCGTGTCCAGCGGCTGCTCTGGGCCAGCACGGGCACCAAGAATCCGGACTACAGCGACGTAAAGTACATCGAGGCCCTCATCGGACCGGATACGGTCAACACGGTGCCGGTCGAGACCCTCGATGCCTACCGTGATCACGGAAAGCCGAAAGTCCGGCTCGAACAAGATATCAAGGAAGCCCGCCGGGTGCTGAAACTACTGTCGGAACTGGGCGTCAGCATCGACAATGTGACGCAGCGACTTGAGGACGAAGGAGTAGAGAAGTTCAACAAGCCATTCGACAGGCTAATGGAGGTATTGGCTAAGACATCGCCATGTCAGTCAAGGGAGAAGCTATGATCCAAAGAACCTCTGTCAGCCACCCGATGTATGGGCTGCTCCACACGGAAGTCGAGGGGTTCGATTCCCTGGCGGAGTTGGCTCTGGACATACGCTGGTCGTGGAGCCATTATGGGGACAAGGTCTGGAGGCAACTCGACCCCGAATTGTGGGAACTGACACAGAATCCATGGGGAGTTTTGCAGACTGTTTCACGGGAAAAACTCAAACACCTATTGGTGAATCCCGAATTTCGCAGGAAAATCGATGAGCTTTTGGAACTAAAGCACTGCAAATCGGAGGCGCCCGCGTGGTTTCAGCAAAATCATCCAAAGGCTCCCCTGACCTGCATCGCGTACTTCTGCATGGAATTCATGTTGAGCGAGGCGCTGCCGATCTACTCGGGAGGGCTCGGCAACGTAGCCGGCGACCAGCTTAAAGCCGCCAGCGATTTGGGTGTGCCGGTGGTCGGAGTGGGGCTGCTTTATAGCCAAGGCTATTTTCGCCAGGTGATCGACAAGGACGGAGCCCAACAGGCCCTCTTCCCCTACAACGACCCCGGCCAGTTGCCGATCACGCCGTTGCGCCAAGCGAATGGCGAGTGGTTGCGGTTGGAGATCACCTTACCGGGTTACTCGGTCTGGCTGCGTGCCTGGCAGGTCCAGGTCGGCAGAGTGAAGCTCTACCTGCTGGACAGCAATGATGCGGCGAACTTCCCCGCCCATCGAGGGATTACCAGCGAGCTGTACGGCGGCGGGCCGGAGCTACGCCTCAAGCAAGAACTGCTCCTCGGGATCGGCGGATGGCGACTGCTCGGCGCGCTGGGCATACAGCCGGAAGTCTGTCATCTGAATGAAGGACATGCGGCCTTTGCCGTGTTGGAACGCGCTCGCAGTTTCATGCAAGAGACCGCGCAGCCCTTCGAAGTCGCGCTGGCCGTCACGCGAGCGGGGAACCTCTTCACCACCCACACGGCCGTGGCCGCCGGCTTTGACCGTTTCGCTCCGGCCCTCATCGAGCACTACCTCGGTGGTTATGCCGAGCAGGAACTTGGCATAACACTCCACGATTTGCTGGCTCTGGGCCGCCAGAACCCAGACGACTCGTCGGAGAGCTTTAACATGGCCTATCTAGCGATCCGGGGGAGCGGCGCGATCAATGGCGTCAGTCGCTTGCATGGGAAAGTCAGCCGGCACCTCTTTGAGCCTCTTTTTCCGCACTGGCCGGCGGAGGAAGTGCCTATCGGACACGTGACCAACGGAGTCCACATGCCGACCTGGGACTCGGCCCCGGCCGATGATCTCTGGACACAAGCCTGTGGAAAGGACCGCTGGCTGGGGACGACGGAAACCCTGGAGCAGGACATTCGCCGCGTCTCCGACGCCCGCCTTTGGCAATTTCGCGTCGCCGCCAGCAAGTCTCTCGTTGAATACGCCCGCGAACAACTGTCCCGGCAATTGACCGCCTCCGGCGCGTCACCCGAGGCCGTTGACGAGGCAAGACATCTTTTTGACCCCAACGCATTGACACTGGGCTTCGCCCGGCGTTTCGCGACCTACAAGAGACCGAACCTGCTGCTGCACAACCCGGAGCGACTGCTGCGTCTGCTAACCAATCCTCAGCGCCCGGTGCAACTCATTATTGCGGGCAAGGCCCATCCGGCAGACGGGACGGGCCAGAGCTTGATTCAGGAATGGATACGCTTCATTCACCAGCCCCGTGTCCGTCCCCATGTGATCTTCCTCAGCGACTATGACATGCTATTGACCGAGCACCTGGTGCAGGGAGTGGATGTCTGGCTCAACACGCCCAGGAGACCCTGGGAGGCGAGCGGAACAAGCGGCATGAAGGTGTTGGTCAACGGAGGCATCAATCTCTCGGAGTTGGATGGCTGGTGGGCAGAGGCGTACACACCGGAGGTGGGGTGGGCTTTGGGGGACGGCCGGGAGCACGGCGACGACCCCGCTTGGGACGCCGTCGAAGCCGACGCGCTCTACGACTTGCTCGAGCGGGAGGTGATCCCAGAGTTTTATGCCCGGGACGAAAGCGGCATTCCCACCGCATGGGTCAAGCGGATGCGGGAGAGCATGGCGCGGCTGACACCCCGATTCTCCGCCAATCGGGCCGTGCGCGAATACACCGAGCAGCACTATCTCCCCGCCGCGTCAGCCTATAGGGAGCGCGCTGCCGACAAAGGCACACCGGGCAGACAAATGGTCGATTGGCAGCACGGCCTGGAACACGGATGGGCCACGCTGCATTTCGGCGAAGCAAAGGTCGAAACCAAAGGCAAGGAGCACGTCTATGAGGTTCAGGTCTATCTCAATGACGTCGACCCAAAGGCGGTGCTGGTAGAGCTTTATGCCGATGGGATGAACGGCGACGCGCCGGTGCGGCAGGAGATGAAGCGTGTTCGCCAACTGGCCGACGCGTCAGGCGGCTACCTTTACAGCGCGGTGGTCTCCGCGGCCCGCCCTTCAGCCGACTATACGGCGCGAGTAATACCGCACTACGACGGCGTGGCGGTTCCCCTTGAAGACACACGAATCCTGTGGCCCCGATGAATCAAGTGCGAACGAGAGAAAGACGAAACGCAACCTATGAAAGAGCCAAGTAGACTGAAAGGCATGCGACAGCCCCCGGGCGGCATGCTGTCCGTGTCGGGCCAAGCCGCAAAAAGGAAGGACGCGACTACAGGTTTGACTCCGTCCGAACGCCCTCTGCATGACTATGTGGCTGAGGTATCGGAGCAGACTGATATTCGAGTTGGCGTGCCATTACCTCTGGGAACCCACGCCCGTGGCGAAGGAGTAAACTTCGCGTTTTTCAGCCGACACGCCAGCCGCGTTCGGTTGGAGTTGTATGATTATCCTGAAGATGCCACGCCCGCCAGGGTGATTGATCTGGACCCCGCGCGCAGCCGCACGGGTGACGTATGGCACGTCTGGATTGAGGGGATTCGGCCTGGCCAGCTGTATGCCTATCGCGTGGATGGCCCGTATCAACCCAAGGAGGGCCATCGTTTCAATTTCAACAGGCTTCTCCTCGATCCCTTCGCCACGGCGATCTCGAGGTTGCCCAACTGGGATTTCGGGCCAGCCCGCGGATACGATCCGTCGGCGCCAGACCGAGACTTGGTATGTTCCTCGATAGACGATGCCCGAGCCATGCCGAAATGCGTGTTCACTCACGAGCACTTCGATTGGCAGGACGACGGGCTGCTCAGACATCCCTGGTCGAAGACCATCATCTATGAAACGCACATCCGTGGTTTCACCATTCATCCGAGTTCTGGCGTGGAGAATCCCGGCACGTACCGGGGGCTAATAGAGAAGGTCCCCTATCTCAAAGATCTGGGGGTGACGGCCGTGGAGCTGATGCCCGTGCAAGAGTTCAATGAAAACCAGACAACAGGTATCCACTCCGAAACTGGCAAGCCGCTCAGGAATTACTGGGGATATGATCCCGTGGTTTTCTGCGCACCCAAGGCTTCCTATAGCAGCTCGGGAGGTTTGGGCCAGCAGAAGCTGGAGTTCAAGGAGTTGGTCCGGGCCTTTCACCATGCCGGCGTCGAAGTGATTCTGGACGTGGTGTTCAATCACACGGGGGAGGGAGACGAGTTGGGCCCGACGCTTTGTTTCCGCGGGATAGATAACGCGATCTTTTACACGCTGGCGGTGGACAAACGCTACTACAAGGACTACACGGGGACCGGCAATACCGTCAACGCCAACCACCCCGTGGTGCGGCACCACATCCTGGCCGCACTCCGCTATTGGATGGTCGAGATGCATGTGGATGGATTCCGTTTTGACCTGGCGTCCGTGCTCGGCCGGGACGGTACCGGCAAGTTGCTAGCCAATGCCCCGCTTCTGGAACAGATCGCTGAGGACCCGATCTTGAGAGATGTCAAGATCATCGCCGAGGCGTGGGACGCCGCCGGTGCGTACGAGGTGGGTAGTTTTTCAGAACGGCGCTGGGCGGAGTGGAACGGCCGGTACCGAGATGATGTCCGGCGTTTCTGGCGCAGTGATGATGGGATGCTCGGTTTGTTTGCCAGCCGTATCTGCGGCAGTGCCGACCTCTACACCAATTCTGGCAAAGGCCCCGAGGGCAGCATCAACTTCGTTACCTGCCACGACGGCTTCACTCTGAACGACCTGGTGAGCTATCGCTACAAGCACAATGAGGCAAACGGAGAAAGCAACCATGACGGAACTGACGCCAACTTCAGCGAGAACTACGGTCCTGAAGGCGAGGCGAAGGATGCTGGGATCGAGGCCTTGCGGAAAGGCCAAATCAAGAACTTCCTTCTGACCCTGCTGATCTCGCGTGGGGTGCCGATGTTGCTCGGTGGCGACGAGTTTCGCCGCACTCAGCGCGGCAACAACAATGCTTACTGCCAGGACAACGAAATAAGCTGGCATGACTGGAGCTGTCTGGAACAGCACGGGGAAATTCTCCGCTTCACCCGTGGCATGATCGCCTTTCGTCGTGCCCATCCGATCCTGAGTAAGGAGCAATTCTATACGGACGCCGAGATCCATTGGTTTGGCCCGGAAGGAGGATTGCCCAACTGGGCCGACCCGAAAGAAAAACAGTTTGCCTGTCTGATCCACGAAGATGAGCAGCGCGCACTTTGCCTGATGTTCAATGCTGGCACCGATGCGGTGGTTTTCAGTTTGCCCCCCGTGCCGCCCGGGGCTCGGTGGCATCTGGCCGTTGACACCGCTCACGAAGCGCCACAAGACCTGTTTGCTGCGGGCGAGGAACCGCTTTTAGAAGATCCGCAAACTTACCACCTGAGCCCCCGATCTAGCGCCATACTTCTGGCTCGATGCACGGCGTTGACGGAGGCCAAATGAAAAGAGCGATCCCGATCACAACGTTGTTTCTGGATATCGGCGGCGTTTTGCTCTCCGACGGGTGGGGTCACCTTGCCCGCAAACGGGCAGCGACACACTTCAATCTGGAGTTGGCCGAGATGGAGGATCGGCATCACCTGGTCTTCGAGACCTACGAGGAAGGAAAGCTCACGCTGGAAGAGTATATGGGTCGGGTGGTCTTCTACCAGAAGCGACCGTTCACGCGGGCTCAGTTTCGGCGGT
>Ga0272441_10010619_pt1 | contig 13869 bp, 14 predicted proteins | sample SSMProp6N_FD_193582 | JGI IMG/M metagenome (GOLD analysis project Ga0272441, IMG submission 193582) | Marine sediment archaeal communities from Little Sippewissett salt marsh, Falmouth, MA, United States - SSM-Prop-6N | ecosystem: Environmental > Aquatic > Marine > Wetlands > Sediment ... | reverse complement strand
TGGAAGAAGAATTCTAAATATGAATGATTTGGTCTTCAGGCAATAACTCATCATTACGAAGCCTGAGAAAAACTTGTGCCAAAGTGATGACATCTAATTCACAATAAGCCACTATACGGTCCAAATCACCTTCTTCATAATAAACATCTCTGACCATACTACCTTCAATATCTTCTTTGTGAGAAGGAATACCCAGAATATTGGCCATAAGTTTTAAGGAGGTGTAATGCTTGAAATTTCCAAATTTCCAGAGATCGGTTTATTAATGTCTAACTATATAAATATTTCGCTGGAAGTCATTGCTAGTGCAAAAGCAAATGGATGGAGTCATAAGAGTTATAATAAGAAATACATATTCTAATTAGTAGTTTGGTCTTAAAACAAGTATAAAATATGTTTTGGCATAATTACAGCTAACGACTAGCTATAATGAATGGTAGTAGAAAGCACTATCTTTTCTCCCCGCACATAACCACGCCTTTTTTCTATATAGTCGAAACATAGATTTTAACAAATAGTAAAAGTATGAGGTCCTTTCTCCATGAAATAATTCTCAGAAATAAGAATTCATCATCTCTTTTTTTTACTTCCAAAAATTGCTCCAAATACCATTCCTAGAATTGCTCCAATCGGTATTCCAATTATTCCAAATAGAATAGCCCCTATAGATTCTCCTCCTGTATACCCTTGGGAAAGGCCAATATTTACTCCAATAAGTCCGCCCACCAGGCCGCCCAATAATAAACCACTAGAGGCAAATGCGCATCCATAGTCTTTATTCTTGACCGGCTCTAGAGGATTGATATTTTGCTGTTTTGCGGGGGATGTCTGATCGAATTCAGCAGTCTTAGAATATGAACTTTGGTTTTCGGATGGATTCGGTTTAATGTTTCTGGGGTCTTCGGATCCAGGTCCATACATGTTGGGACCAGCATCTCCCTCCTGAAGACATAAAATTAAAATGATTAAAAAACCGATGTAGGGTACTAAAGCAAGAAATACTAACGCCCCATGTTTCCCGGTATCATGTACTCTTCTTGTCATAATTGCTAAGGTGGGAATGAGTATAAGCAGACTATATACATATAGTAGAAATTCTTCAATAAGGCTTAACGCAACTGGAAAAATTAAGAGTCCAAATAGTGCGAACATCCAAAATTCTTTTCGACTTGATCTGCCTTGGAAAACGGCATAGTTTTTCATTGCTTCTAAAAAATAATTCATATAGGGCTTAATAGGTATTTGGAGGCTTGTGTGTCTTTCATTCTAGGTAACTGAGATAATTCCTAGCAATGGGATATAGCTAGTACCTATATATCTTTTATATGATCTAAGATACTACAACTAAGATTATAAGCACAATACATTTAAATACAAGACCTATGCATTATATAGCGTGATTCAAAAATATTCTTTGTGAAACATACATCACATGCTGGCTGGAGGAATAATTCTAAATATGAATGATTTCGTCTTCACGCAATAAGTGCTCATTACGCAGCCTTATAAAGACTTGTGCTAAAGTGATGACATCCAATTCGCAATAAGCCACTATACGCTCCAAATCACCTTCTTCATAATAAACATCTCTGACCATACTACCATCAATATCTTCTTTGGGAGAAGGAATACCCAGCACATTGGCCATAAGTTTTAAGGAGGTGTAATGCTTGAAATCTCCAAATTTCCAGAGCTCCATAGTATCTAAATGAGGTACTTCCCAGGGTTTTTTGCCAAAAAGATCTAACTTATATGGGAGTGACATTCCTTTAATAATTAATCTGCGCGCTATATATGGAAAATCAAATTCCTTACCATTATGTGCACAAAGGAGGTTTTTTGGGCGGCTAAAATGTTCGTTAAGTAATTTTTTAAAGTCTTTTAGTATTTTTTCTTCATCACCCTGAAATGTCGTAACCCTGAAATTGCGAACACCATCTTTAATTGAAAAATACCCTACGGAGATACATATTATTTTACCAAATTCTGCCCAAATTCCGGCTCTGTCATAAAATTCTTCAGCGGTAAACTCTTCTTTGCGTTGATACTGTGATTTATGTTCCCATAGCTCCTTCTTGTAATCATCTAATTGAGCATATTCGGCTACTTCAGGAACAGTTTCGATGTCCAAAAAAAGGATATGTTCAAGATTTAGTTTCTGTATCATCCCAAATAACTATTAAATACACTTCATTTTCAAATTGAATTTACCCTCATCTTAAGATATTGATCTTTTGGTCAATTCAACTAAAGATAATAACAATATTCAGAACCCGTACTCCTTGCTTAGGAGTTAAATCCAAGATAGGGGTAGTTATTGAAAAAAGGTTGCAGTTAAACGAATTACAATAGCAACATTCAATAAAAACTGATTAAAAACGTTTTAGTATTTCTTAATTGTCTTACAAATTATTGTTGATATGAAACCGAAATTCTATATAAATGTGACTAGAAAGATGCTTTCACTGGCTTTTGTATTTTCACTTTGTTTTATGGTCTCTTGTACTAATGACGATTCAGATAATGAAGGAGATTTGGATATCATTACGCCGGGAGAAGAGAATGTTTTAGATGCTTCTCAAGACATCAAGACAGATAACACAATGTCCAACTATTAATTTTAATAGCAAGGCAAATATCCTTTTGGTAATTAATTTGATCGCCAATTTTAACCCCAAATAGGTAAATTGCTATTACTATCAACCCCCTCCTACTAGATATTATGTATCTTTAAAAAAAAAGCTGCATGAAATTTTATAGGCTCCCTTGGGTTCTCTACCTCTCTATTATTGTCACACTTTTTCCGGGTTGTACCAATGACGACGACCAAACTAATATGGTTTCTGAAGATCAATTGCCCAATTATACGGTAATAGGACAGAATTTTCAAAGTGTTTTTCAGTTTAATTATGATGGAACTCTTGATGAGGGAGACTTATTCAACTTAACGACAGAAAGCAATATAAACAGAGAGTACCTTACTTTGAGACAGGTATCTGAAGTTCTTACTTTTTTCAGTTTTGCAGCAGGCAGTTTTTCTGCTGTGCAAAGAAATTATGTAACCGGGGAGAGCACTTTTCTAAATGAATTTTATACCATATCTAATGAACGATCGGTTACCTGGGGGACTAATTCAGAAAATAAGCTTTTTCTAGGGTTTTTCAGCCCTGAAGGGTCGACAAATTATGGAATCAGGACTATAGATCTAGCTACCGGTCAGGAGATAGATTTAATAGTGGAATATAACGTAAATGATGTATTTGAACCCTTATATTATTCAGGCCGACTGTTAATTACTTATCTGGATCAGCAATCCGACTATAAGCTTTCTGTCTTGGATACGGACAGTAATACTATATTAAGAACTTTGGATTTTGGAAAATCGGTCCCCAGCATTTTGATCAATAAAGATGGGGATATGATTATTCTAAGTGGTAATTCGGCGTCTGAATATGAACTTACTCTTTATGATTTACAGACCCTGGAAGTAATACAGGAGGACCTCTTCTCAATAAACAGGTATTTCTTTGCAGGACCTATTGAGTCTGAGGCCAGTTTAGTTAATGAGAAACTGTATTATCTCAATCTTTATGCTCAGCCCTCAAATATCCCTTTTGGCCCGGCGACTTATGATTTTATTACAAAAGAAAATAGAATTATCGATATGCTCTCCATTGTACAACAAGTACAGGATGAGGTTGGACTGGATATTGAGCTAACAGCTTTTGACTATAATCAGAAAAGCAATACATTTCTAATGGGTTATGCCAAATTGGTAGATGCAGAAACTCTGGAGGGGGGAATAATTATTATTTCTGAAGAAGGCAGATTATTAAAGAATACAAATTTGAAATTTGCGCCAACTCGTTTTATTGATAATTAGAAAGAGAACCAACTAGCTGGTTTGTTTAATAATCACTATAATTAGCACTTCTTATATTTAAGTAGGTAATAAGTATAAAATCAACGACAAAAATCCTATTTTGTACCAATTTCGTCTTCGGAATTACACTTATACAAACCAGTTGGTCTGAAGGTTTAGAACAGGGTTTGTTGCTTGGAGGGACTCTCGTGGTTTAACAGCCATTTTTTACGGTGCAATCCACCGGCATACCCTGTTAATGAGCCATCAGATCCAATTACCCGGTGGCAGGGGATAATTATCCATAAAGGGTTTTTTCCATTGGCTGAAGCAACTGCACGAATAGCTTTTACATCGCCCAGTTTCATGGAAAGTTTCAAATAAGACATGGTTTTTCCGTAAGGTATTTCTAATAATGAATTCCAAACCTTTTTTTGAAATTCGGTACCTTCCGGATTTATCAAAAGGTCAAAATTCTGTCGTTCACCTTCAAAGTATTCATGTAATTGATATGCCGCATCCACCAGAACTTCCGGGATTATTTTGCTTTCGGGTTCATCCCTCTCGAGCACGGTAACAGAGCTAAGGCCATTTTCATCTCCTTCCAGTTTTGCGCTCCCCAAAGGGGTATTAATATATGCAGTAGCCATTTTTTATTCAATTATACCCGTTTTTTTAGCTCTGTCTTCCCACTTTTTCCTTGCGAGTAGCTGCAAATCCTCAACATTATCGCTTTCATCCATTATTTCCAGCCCTAATAGGGTTTCGATGACATCTTCCATGGAAACCAGGCCACTAACGGATCCATATTCGTCAACAACGAGCGCAATATGCTCCCTTTTCGCAATCAAAGTCTCAAATAGTTGCGGAATAGGGGTATTCCTTTTCGTAACTAACAAATCCCTTTTAATTGCTGATAAAGGAATCTCTCCATTTTCATTTATAATTTCTTCCAAAACATTATCTTTTAAAACATAACCGGTAATTATGTCTACACTCTCGCCATAAATAGGAATCCTCGAGAACCTTAGTTTTGGATTTTTCTCAAAGAATTCTTTAATGGACATAGATTCCTTGGCTATTTTCATCACAGCCCGGGGCGTCATGATATCCTTCGCACAAATTTCATCAAATTTCAGAAGGTTTTTAATCACCTTTGATTCAGATTCCTGAAAAACACCTTCTTCATGAGCTATATCGGCCATTGTAGTAAAATCTTCCCTGCTCAGGACACTACCATGCACTTCTTTTTTACCAATAAGTCGCGTAAATAACTGAAGCACCCAAAGTAGGCCTGTCCATTTTAAGACCAACACCATTATTTTTAGGGACTTTGCAGTCAAATTGGCTAGTTTTTTCCAATAAGTTGCACCGATCGTTTTTGGTATAATTTCTGAAAGTACAAGAATTAATATGGTCATTATTGTTGATACTACTCCTACCATAAATTCTTCGGTAAATGTAAATCCAAATAAAGCATGGGTTTTACTGCCATATATTTCCTGATAGGCCACTTTAGCTTGCACTCCTACAAGTATGGCGCCAACGGTATGTGCAATGGTATTCAGTGTTAGGATGGCAATAAGCGGTTGGTCTACATCCTTTTTTAATTCTTCCAGCGTATAAGCAAACTTTTTCCCTTCTTTTTTCTTTAAATTAATGAAAGTTGGGGTTATACTTAATAGAACAGCTTCTAAAATTGAACATAAAAAAGAAATAAAGATGGAGATAAAAGCATAAAAGAGAAGTAATTCCATTTGGTTTAATTAGGATACTAAAATACTAATAATATGATTTACTAATTTCATTATTTATTTCTCCCTTTGGTCTTCATAAAACAACTGATGCAATTGTGGCCGGATATTTAGTTCATATAAATTTCTATTGTCGCGAGTTGGGTAAACACGATTTGAAAGGAAAATAAATACCAATTGGTTTATTGGGTCGGCCCATATAAAGGTTCCAGTAAAACCGGAATGTCCAAAGCTTTCCATGCTCGCATCTATCGCCGGATAAGCTTCCGAAATGGACAAGTCTTTATTATTCAATAGGGGCTTATCAAAACCAAGACCGCGCCTGTTGTCATTTTCAGGATATTGTACTTTTGTAAATTCTTTAACAGTAGCTTCCGAAAGATACCTTTGGCCATCGAAAATACCATAATTCTGATACATCTGCATTATTATATGCAGATCTCTGGCTGTCCCAAAAAGGCCGGCATTTCCTGAGATTCCTCCCATTAGAGCGGCATTTTCATCATGAACCCAACCTTTTACCAGGTCTTTCCTGAATACTGAATCTACTTCGGTTGGAACAATAGCATTAGGATACTTCTTAGTTTTGGGTTTAAAACCAAGTGCCGTGGCCCCCATTGGCAGATAGAAATGTTTTTTTAAATAATATTCATAAGACGCCCCGCTAAGTTGAGAAATAAGCTTAGGGAATATTAAAAATGCCAGTCCGGAATAGAGGTAGGTTTTATTTTCACTCACCTGCGATCGATCAATTTCCTTGTACATTTTTGTAATAAATCTATTTTTCACGTAAAGATGCTCATAAGCCTGATTTTCAAACCTGGGTGAAGGCTCGGAATGGACATATCTTCGGCTTATTCTTCCTTTTTTATGAACTTCATTTAGAAAAACGATATAAGGCTTTAAACCTGCCTGATGCGCAAGTATTTCACGCAGGGTGAGTTCATTTTTGTTTTTTACATGTTTCCAGGGTTTCCAATACCTGCTAAACGGCACATCCAGATCAAGCTTTCTTTCATCATATAGCTTCATTAAAGCAAGCAGGGGGCCAGTAATTTTTGTTGCGGATGCAAGATCATAGATGGCATTCAGCGCTACTGGCTGGATACTGTCGTAAGTATAAAAACCATAAGCTTTATGAAAAATGATATCACCTTTTTTCGCAACTAAAACCTGGGCGCCGGGAAAAGCATGGTTCTTTATGCCATTGGTAATAATTGAATCAACTTTATGGTCTGTTTCCTTTGAAATCCGATCTATAGGGACAGGCCTACTGGTAATATTGCTCAGCTGATTATCTGAAGTCGAATATTCTTTAGAACTATCCTGTGCGTAGGACTTGGAAAATAAAATACCAAATAGTATTAAAAAATAAAACCGATAATTTGATAACAGAAATCTCCCCATAGAACTGTATGGTAAAGTATTGATAGTAAGCAGGCTAACCCATTAATTTTACTGCATCTTTTGCAAAATAGCTGGCAATGATATCTGCACCTGCCCGTTTTATCGAGATCAATTGCTCCATCATTACTGAATCATGATCCAGCCAACCTTTTTCTGCGGCAGCCTTCAGCATGGCATATTCTCCTGAAACCTGGTATACTGCCACAGGCACTTCTACTTCATCTTTTATTTCTCTTACAATGTCCAGATAACAAATTCCCGGTTTTACCATAATAATATCAGCCCCCTCGTCAACATCCATATGGGCTTCTTTAATAGCCTCTATTCTATTAGCCGGATCCATCTGGTAAGTCTGCTTATCCTTTGGTACATTGGCCTTGTTTACAGGCGCTGATTCCAAAGCGTCGCGAAACGGACCATAAAAGCCACTTGCATACTTGGCACAATAAGACATGATTCCTGTATTGGTTAATTCCTCATCCTCCAAAGCTTCTCTGATAATTTGTATCCTGCCATCCATCATATCACTGGGAGCTACAAAGTCTGCACCTGCTTCAGCATGAGAAATACTCATTTGTGCCAAAATCTCACTGGTCTCGTCATTCAGAATCTGACCATTAGCCACAATTCCATCATGTCCATATGACGAATAAGGGTCAAGTGCAACATCTGTCATAACCAACATATCAGGACAAGCGCTTTTAACTGTATTAATTGCACGTTGCATTAAGCCATGTTCATTTAGAGCTTCTGTTCCTTTATTATCCTTTAGTGATTCGGGGACTTTGACAAAAAGCAGAACAGCACAAAGGCCCATGCTCCAAAGTTCTTTTACCTCTTTGCCCAAGTTATCGAGGCTCAATCTATAGTAATTAGGCATTGAAGGAATTTCTTCCTTAACTCCATGGCCTTCAACAACAAATAACGGGACTAAAAAATCACTAGGTGTTAAAATTGTTTCACGAACCAAATGCCTGATGGCACTGTTCGCTCGTAATCTTCTGTTTCTTCGAAGTGGATACATTGGCTTTATTTTAAGTTTAAAGGTAACTGAAATGAATATATTCTAAATAATAATCTCACCTTTTAAATATGGAACTGCCCTCCCTGCAATTTTTACCCGTTTGTTTTGAAATTCACAATAAATATCACCACCTCTTTTAGATAACTGTTTGGCTACAAGTGTGGATTTACCAAGAGCCTTAGACCAATAGGGTATTAGGCTGGTATGGGCTGAACCGGTAACAGGATCTTCATTGACTCCACATTGGGGAGCAAAAAAACGCGATACAAAATCTACACTGTCTCCAGGGGCAGATACAATTACCCCTCGGGCATCCAGTTGATTGAGCAGATAGAAATTTGGTTTCAATTGTTCAATGTCTTTCTGTGTATTATAAATAAGAAGATAGTCTGTCTTTCCTTTTAGCGTATGAACCGGATTCTTGCCAACTGCCTCGTTAAGCGTTTGAATTGGTTTTATGGATTGTATTTCATCTGTGGGGAAATCCAGTATTAATAAGCCATTTTCACCTTTTTCTACCAGAAGCTTTCCGCTTTTGGGTGAAAAAAATTCAACATAAGAGTCATTCAGATCATAATTGTTAAATAAGACGAAAGCAGTTGCCAGGGTTGCATGTCCACACAAATCTACTTCCAACTCCGGGGTAAACCATCGGATGATATATTGAGAACCATCTCTAATAGCAAAAGCGGTTTCCGCGAGATTATTTTCCATGGCAATTTTCTGCATTATGCTATCTTCTATCCAGTTTTCCAGGATACAAACAGCAGCAGGGTTTCCGGAATATAACCGATCAGTAAAGGCATCTACTTGAAATAATTTTTGCAGCATTTTAAGCGGTATTCGCTTCTAAATTACAATTAAAAGATGTCAAATCCATGATTTTGGATTTTCTAATACTTTTATTAATCTGGCCTCCTTACTACCTTGTTCCGGATGATGGTCATACTTCCATTGAACATGTGGGGGTAAGCTCATAAGAATACTTTCAATACGCCCATTAGTCTTTAATCCAAAAAGAGTACCCTTGTCGTGAACCAGATTGAATTCAACATAACGACCGCGGCGAATTTCTTGCCAATCCCTTTGTTTGTTGCTATAAGCGAGCGATTTTCTTTTTAGAACAATAGGTATATATGCTTCCAGAAAGCCATTGCCAACCGTGGTGACAAAGTTATACCAATCCTCTATACTCATATTGTCGGTTACTTTACAGTAATCAAAAAATAAACCACCTACTCCTCGGGCTTCCCCGCGATGACTATTCCAGAAATAGTCATCACATTTCTTTTTATAGGTTTTATAAAAACCAGGATCATGCGCATCACAAGATGCTTTGCATACTGAATGAAAGTGCTTAACATCTTCCTCAAATAAATAATATGGTGTAAGATCGAGGCCTCCTCCAAACCATTGATCTACCAAGGCACCTTTTTTATCATACATTTCAAAATAACGCCAATTGGCGTGGACGGTTGGGACCATTGGATTTTCGGGATGGAGTACCAGACTTAGACCGCAAGCATAAAAATCCGCATCCTTTACACCAAAATAGGTTTGCATACTTTTTGGGAGTTCACCATGAACAGCAGATATGTTTACGCCTCCCTTTTCAAAAACTGAACCATCTTCAATTACTCTGGTCCTGCCACCACCACCTTCCGGACGTTTCCAAATATCTTCACGAAATTTAGTGGAACCATCTATTTCTTCTAATTTGGAAGTAATTGTGTCCTGAAGTTCTTTAATGTAACTGTAGAATTTATTTTTCATATGATCTTTCATATAATTCCATATCAAGTGGTTCTTCCTTAGGAGGGGTATGGGCTTTTAACAATGTTTTTTTCCATTCATATTCGCATTTTTCTGCTACTCTAACACTTGCTTTATTTTGCTCGTGTACAATAATTTCCAGGGTTTTTAAGGCGAGATCATTAAATGCAAAAACACTGGTATCCTTTACAGCTCGCGTAATCCAACCTCTACCTTGATAGTCTTTATCAATACAATATGCTATCTCACCCCGCCTAAGTTCCCAATTCAAATTTTTTAAGATGACCAGGCCAACCACCGTTTTATTTGTTTTGAGGGCAAAAGTAAATTCTGTTCTTAATTTTATCTGTTCACTTTTATTTTGTATAAAGTTTTCAGAGGCCTCAATAGTCTCATTTTGCACTAAGGTAATTGGGAAAAAGCGATGAAATTCTTCTTTATTTGAAGCTAAAAAAGCATGTAGAGCGGGAGTATCCACCGTTGTTAATGGCTCTAAAGCAAATAAACTATTAATTCGACTTTCTGTCATCAATCACTTGATTCTACTGAGATAAAGAAAGGGCCTCAGGTAATTTAAAACCCCTTTTACCTTAAAGCTTATACTCTTTTACCGCATCTATAAATGCTTTTGCATTTTCCACAGGAACGTTGGGCAGAATCCCATGGCCAAGATTAACGATATATTGATCCTTTCCAAATTCATTAATCATTTGGGTGACCATTTTTTTAATGACTTCCGGGGGAGACAATAAGCGGGCAGGGTCAAAATTTCCCTGGAGCGTTATTTTCCCTCCTGTCAAAGTTCTGGCATTTCGGGCAGAACAAGTCCAATCCACTCCAAGCGCAGCGGCCCCGGATTTTGCCATATCGCCTAAGGCAAACCAACAACCTTTACCAAAGATAATTACCTCTGTTTCCTCCTTTAGGGCATCTATAATTTGCTGGATATAATTCCACGAGAATTCTTTATAATCATTGGGTGAAAGCATACCACCCCATGAATCGAACACCTGAACTGCATTTACACCTGCTTTTACTTTGGCTCTCAAATATGAGATAGTGGTATCAGTAATTTTCTGCAATAGGTTATGAGCAGCTATCGGTTGTGTAAAACAGAATTCCTTGGCCTTATCAAAGGTTTTACTGCCTTGCCCCTGTACGCAATAGCAGAGAATCGTCCATGGAGAACCTGCAAAACCAATTAAAGGGATCTCATCCTGTAATTTCTCTTTTGTTGCGGCAATGGCCTGCATTACATAATCTAGTTCTTCATTAACATCGGGTACTAAAACCCGGTCTACATCTTTTTGAGAGCGAATAGGATTAGGCAAATAGGGGCCAAAATCGGGTTTCATTTGTACTTCTATTTGCATAGCTTGTGGTATAACAAGAATATCACTAAAAAGTATGGCAGCGTCCATTCCAAAACGCCTAATAGGTTGTACCGTAATTTCGGAAGCTAATTCCGGGGTCTGACATCTGGTGAAGAAATCATATTTTTCCCTAATCTTCATAAATTCGGGCAGGTATCTGCCAGCCTGCCTCATCATCCATACAGGTGGGCGCTCAACAGTTTCACCTTGTAATGCTCTTAAAAATAAATCGTTTTTTATACTCATTTTATTTCTTAATGCTCAAATTATAATGCAATGTGACCTTTTTCAACAGATTTTCTACAACTGGGGTATCTGCCACAATTATGGAATCCGTAAATAGGGCAGCCTCCCCGGCCGTCGTATCGCCTATACAGAATACCGTACTATTACCCACCTCATTTGACATAGTAAAACTCTTTACTCCGCTGGGACTAAAAAACAATATGCCATCAAAGTGTTCTGAAAAATGCTGAGGTTTTAATTCTGTTTTGTATACTACAATTTCCTTGAAATGAACCTTATGTTTCGTCAAAATATTGGGTAAATCATCATTTCTTCTATTTCCACAAAAGAATAAAAATGATGCTTTTTTATGGTTTTTTACAATAAAACTACCTAATTCGGCTCCATTATGGACCATTTTTACAACTTTATGACCATTTTGTTCTAAAAGTAATTTAGTTTTTCCCCCTACACAAAAACACTCCTTTCCCAATTCCTTTTTTGTATGAAAATTAGAATTATGGTTTATAAATGCCCTAACCGCGTTCTGACTGGTAAAAATATAATAATCAAAATCGGTGGTTAACTGAAATTCTTGGTATTGGATATTTATGGCTTCGTATTCCTGAAAATGAATACCAGCATCATTTAGAATCGTTTTTTGCCCGGGTGTGAGGAGTTTAGTGGAGAGGACATTTTTCATTGGTTCATTTGGATTTTTATGTCTCGCATCAATTCCTTCCCTCCATTAAATAAGACCTCTTGCGCGCAGGCTTTACCAAAATCTATCGCATCTGCCAGTCTGATTTTTTTATCAATGCTTGCTGTTCGTTGCCCATCAAGAGATAGTAATATACCTTTAAAATGTAAAAAATCGTTTTCAATAGTAGCTAAAGCCCCTATTGGTGCTGTGCAGCCGCCTTCTAATTCCTTTAAAAACTCCCGTTCAACCTGTGTACAGATTTCTGTGGTTTCATGATTTAAAGAGGTAAGTGCCTCAAGACAATACTGATCTTCCTTTTTGGCTGCAATCATCATAACACCTTGAGCGGGTGCTGGCACCATCCATTGTAGTTCGGTATGGTTTTCCGGAAGTTTATTTAAACGTTCAAGGCCAGCAGCTGCAAAAATTGCTGCATCCCAGGAATTATCTTCCAGTTTTTTTAATCGGGTGTTTACATTTCCTCTTAAATCAACTACCTCATGAAGGGGATAACGCTGTAACCATTGTGCTTTTCTTCTTAAACTGCCCGTAGCAATAATTCCTTCGGTATTTAGAAAATCCAGACCTTTATGCACCAATATATCCTTATGGTTTGCGCGTTTCATAACAGCTGCCTGCACAATGCCTTTTGGTAAAATGGTGGGTACATCTTTCATTGAATGTACAGCAATATCAATTTTATCTGTAAGCATTGCCACATCCAAAGTTTTTGTAAAAATTCCTGTAATCCCCATGGTATAAAGTGGTTGATCTAATTCCAGATCCCCATCTGATTTTACTGGGATTAATTGCGTGGAATGCCCCAGCTTGTCAAGTTTTTTCTTTACGTCATTTGCCTGCCATAGTGCAAGTTCACTATCGCGGGTGCCAATACGAATGACCTTATTCATTGGGAGTTTAATTCTAGTTGAAAGACCTTTTGTATAAGTTGCAAACTATCATCGGCATCATTCTCAGATTCCTTCAAATGGTTAGCGAACTGTTTAGTTATCTTCTGAATGATTCTTTCCGATATGATATCTGCGTGTTCTGAATTGAAATCAGTGAGTTTTTTAGACTGAAAATCCAGTTCTTCTTCTTTCATTGATTTTAGTTTCTTTTTAAGGGCTTTTATAACCGGAGCAAATTTTCTGGTTTCCAGCCATTGGCTAAAATCTAATTTCACTTCATCTATAATGGATTCTGCTTGAGGAATATATTGTTTTCTGCGTTCAAGGGTTTCATCTGTTATTTGCGATAGATGATCCAGGTGTAGTACAGAAACATCTTTTAATTCCAATACATTATCTGCCACATTTTTAGGAATGGATAAATCTAAGATCAAAAGTGGTTTGTTAGTATAGATAAGTTCTTTGGTGATCGTAGGAGAATTAGCTCCGGTAGCCACGATCAGGACATCTGCCTTACGGATTTCTGTTTGCAAATCTCCATAATCCTTTACAACAAGATTAAACTTTCCAGCAATTTTTTCGGCCTTATCCTTAGTTCGGTTAATAAGGGTTATATGAGAGTGATTTGTATGTTTGATAAGGTTTTCACAAGTATTTCTGCCTATTTTGCCCGTACCAAAAAGTAAAATATTCTTTTCTGCAATATTGGCGACATTTTTTAGAATGTACTGCACAGAGGCAAATGCCACTGAGGTGGCCCCTGTTGAGATTTCCGTTTCATTTTTAATTCGCTTACTGGCCTGAATGACCGAATTAACAAGACGTTCCAAAAAGTGA
>Ga0272441_10010618_pt1 | contig 13870 bp, 11 predicted proteins | sample SSMProp6N_FD_193582 | JGI IMG/M metagenome (GOLD analysis project Ga0272441, IMG submission 193582) | Marine sediment archaeal communities from Little Sippewissett salt marsh, Falmouth, MA, United States - SSM-Prop-6N | ecosystem: Environmental > Aquatic > Marine > Wetlands > Sediment ... | reverse complement strand
CTTTTCCTCGATGGCCTTCTCGATGGTTTCGGCCTCAACCGTGTCGGTTGTGATGCGCGAAAGGCCGGCGTCCAGCACGTCGGTCAACATGCACGGCTGCGTCGCGCAGATCGAGCGGGCCTGGTCGATGTCGCGCTCGAGCATCGCCGCCTCGAGCGACGGCCAGATCTCGGGCCGGAGCAGTTTGCGCTCCTGCAGGTAGATGAAGTTCCGAATGATCAGCGCGACCGCGGCGATCGAGCACAGCCCGAGAAAGATCATCGTCGGGCCGCCCTGTTTGATCATGTCCCAAAGCCGCACACCCTGGGGTGCCGGGGTCGGGGCCGTGCCCCCGCTGGCCGCCGGTTGCGCGGCCGGCGCCGCTTCTTCGCCCTGCGCCAAGGCGTCGGCAACAAGTCCCGCGGCAATCACGAACAACACGACACACACAATCCACGCCCCGAGCCTTCTTATCATCCGTTCTCTCCTTGTTCTATTGCACGGAGAAGGGCGCGGCATCGCCGCCGCCCTTCCCTTCCAGTTCCGTGCCAAGCTCCTTCGCCCTGCCCGCCCAGCGCGTCTGAGGGTAGAGCAAGTTGATCTCTTCGACAATCTGACGGGCCACGTCGTAACGCTTCGCCTTGGCATAGGCCTGGGCGGAGACGTAGAGCCCGGCCGCAAACCATTCGGGCTCCCAGACCTGCGTAATCACGACCTGCGCGGCGTGTTCCTGGGCCTCCGATATCTTGCCCTCGGCCATGCGAATCACCGCACGCGCGTAGTGATACGCACCCACGTTGTCCGAACCGCGTTTCGGTTCGTCGATCGCGCTGAACAGCGCAGAGGCCTGTTCCACGCCGACCAGCCGCAGGATCGACAAGGCCTTGAACACGCGTGCCCAGTCTTCCGCAGGCCCGGCGTCCGGGTTCCCGATCAGCACGTCGCAGGTCGTGCTGACCGCCCCGTACTGGCCGCTCCAGTACAGCGCCTTGATCAGCGCCTTGATGAACGGCAGCAAATTGTTGTTCGGCAGGTCCGCGAACCGGTAGGTCGGCTCCAACGCCGGCGCGAGGGCAGCCGCCACTTCGGCGAACTTCTCGTCCCAATAGAGCTGCTCCACATTCACGCCGCCGAGATCGAGCTGAAAGAAAGTGCGCGAAATCTGCGGGATCTGCACCGTCGTTACACCCGGCGCGTCGACACGCCGCACACTGAGCGTGTCCATCGCGTTGCGCGTGATCAGCTCGACGTCCAGCGTGTTGCGCGACTTCAGAAACAGCCGCGCCTTCGGGCCGGCCGTCGCCACGCCCGCCGCGCCGACGGCCGTCAGCAACAGCGCCATCCATCTCTTGCTCGTTGCGCGCATCGCGGGTTCGCCTCTTCTCACGGCTTCAAACGCGCCAGCTCGCGCCGGGCTGTCGCCGCCTCCGGCAATTGTGCCAACGCCTTGTCGCTCAATAGTTGCTCGTACATCGTGATCGCGTCCAGCCGGCGGTTCAGCGACTTCAGGCATTCCGCCCGCCGGATGTAGGCGCGGGCCGCCCACTCGGGATAGGCCCCGTAGAGCAGATAGATCCGCTCGAAAAATGCACAGGCCTCGCGGATCTTCTTCTCCGACATGCGGCACAGCCCGATCTGATACAGGGATTCGGGCCACAACGGACCTTTCCACTCCTTCACGCCGAGCACCGCGTTGTAGGCCGCCACCGCCTGCGCGTAGTCGCCTTTCAGCCGGTACAGGTCGCCAATACGTTTCTGTGCCCAGCCCGCGGCGGGCATCGTCGCGAAACGCTGCACCACCTCCTCCAGCAACGGCAACGCCTCGGCATAGCGCCCCTCCGTCACGCCCAGATCGCCCGCCTGCTTCAGCGCCTCAAGGACCAGGTCCGACTTCCTGTAACGCGCCAGCATCAAGTCGTAGGCCGCGCGGGCCAGCTTCGTGTTGCCGCGTGCCCGGCTCTCGTCGGCAATGACCAACAGCGTGTAGGGCGCCGCGTTCGACACGGCCGCGTCGTCCAGGATCGGAACCACCATCCTGTTCCGGACCTCCGTGTCGTCGGTCAGCTCGATCAGCGCCGCCAGCAGCCGCAAATGCAGCGTCGTCTGGCCCGACGAAAGCGTGGCATCGACCTGCTCGCCCAGCTTCTCGATGAATGCCGCCCGCTCCTTCGCCGTCATCGCGTGACGCGTGTGGTCGACCAGATCGCGCAGAATCATGTCGACCCCGAAGTTCGTCGGCTTGTTCCCGTAGGTCTGCACCGCGGAAAGGAACCCTTCGATCGCCTCCGCCGTACGGCCCAGCCGCATCCGTGCGAAGCCTACCCAGTAGACGGCTTCGGTGAACCGGCCGCGATGCCCGAACCGCGAGAGATACCGCGTGTAGTGCTGGATCATCTCCTCATAGCGACTCTCCAGCTCGTAGACTTTGGCCGCGCGGTGCGTGGCATAGTCGATGTAGATGATGTTGTCCGTGCAGTCCCAGACCTTGCCGAAGTAGTCGATCGCCACGTCCAGATCGCCCTGGCCCGCGTGGATGTCGCCCAGCATCGCGAACGCCTCGGCCTTCAACTCGCTGAGCGGGAAGCGCTCCGTGAAACCGCGCAGCGTCTCGCCCGCTTCCTCATACTCGCCCATCGCATACTGCGCCACGCCGAGCCGGAAACTGGCGTCCTCGAAATAGTTGCCCTCCAGATAGCGCAACGTGAATTCGGCAAACTCGTCGCGTGCCATCTGGTAGTTCTTGTTGTAAAGCTGCGCCATCGCGTGCCAGTAGTCGGCGGCCTCCCGGTACTCGCCGTCCGGCGTGCGCTCCCGTAACACGGCAAAGACCTCGAGCGTGCGCTTGAAATCCTCCAACTGGAACAGCGAGTAGCCCTCCAGGTAGCACATCTCCTCGTAGTACATGTGGTCTTTCTTCTTCGTGAGCGCTTCCTCGATGATCGCCACCGCTTCCGTGTAGTTCTCCTTCTTCACGTGCAGCTGCGCCATCATCAGCGTGATCTCGTCGAAAAATTCGCCTTCCGGAAAGGCTGCCAGATAGCGCTTGCCGGCACGGACAGCCTGCTCCTCTTCGTCCATCTCCGCGGCCACCGCGAAGGCCGAGTACAAGGCCTGGTCGGCAAGCTCGTGTTTCGGGAAGCGCTCGAACACGCTCCGGAACAGGACCAGCGCCTCCCAGTGCCGCTTCAATTCGAGATACGCGCGGGCCTGCCGAATGATGATCTGCTGGTCGTACTCCTCGACCTCCGCGAGCCGCTCCTTCTCGTGCGTCATCGCCGTGATCTCGCGGCTTAACTCCGAGAACTGTTCCGGCCGCACCATGCCGCGGCGCAGCAGCTCTCGCTTGCGCGCCTGCAAACGCGTGGTCTCGCGGTCGCAGTGCCCGATCAGTTCCGGCTTGAAATGCACCTGCCGATAGCAGACCAGCGCACCGACGTAGTTCTGCTTGTAGAAGTTTCGGTCGCCCGCTTCGATCATCGCGAAGTTGAACTCGATGTCGTAGCGTGCCGAAGGCGAGGCGCGCTGGACTTCCGGCAGGAACCTGTAGAGATCCTCCATGCGGTCAAGCCGCACGTAGCAGGTCGTGATCAGGACCGCCGCCTTCGAGCGAAGCCCGGCGTCGATGGAACGCTTGAATACGTATTGCAGCGGCTTGAGCGCCTCGTCCCACTTCTCTTGCTTGATCAGCGCTTCGCCCAACAGCCGCCGCGCCGTCACATGCTCGCGCGCGCTCAACTTGTAGGTCCGGATCAGCTTGGTCAGCACGCGCTGCGCTTCCGACCATTCCTCGCTGGAACACAGGCAGTCGGCCCAGATGATAACGGCGGAACGTACGTACGTGCCTTTCGGGAAACGCTTGGCATACTCGCCAAAGATGTCGGCGGCACGGTCGAACTGACCCAGTTCGACGAGGCCCAGGCCAAGATAGAAATAGGCCCACTCCAGAAGTTGGCGCTGCTTGCGGTTCTCTTCGCCAAACCGATAGCGGTAGGCCAGCTCATTCAGGAACGGAACCGCTTCGCCATACTTCTTCCCGCTCACCAAACGCTGGGCATGGCTGATGATCTCGCTTGTGACCGTCTCCACAAGCTCCGGGCTCTGGCGAAGCGTCGAATCGTAGTTCGCCGGCTGCTGGCCCGCCGCCCGAAAGACGCACACGCACAAGGCGACAAGCAGAAGCAGCCCCGGAACCGGGTGCCTGGCTCCCCGCGCGCGGCGATTCTCGCAGTGCGGACACATCGTGTTCATAGCTTATCCAACAGCATCAGGCCGGTCAATCACAGACCGGCAACGCTGATTTAACGACGCAACCGAAACCGCCGGAAAACAACGGCCGGTCCGAGCCACTCTGCCGGAGACGTAGTATACCAGCCCTAGAGGTCGGGCGCAAGCGGTTATACGATGCGGCGAACTTTGTAATTGAATACGCAGGACGCTTCGGCGACACTGATGCGCGGGACGTTCCAGGCTGGGGCGGGGCACCGACAGCAAGACACGCGAAAGGCTGATTATGCACAGCAAGACCCCCACAACACGCGATCGAGGCCGGATCACCGCCGTACTCTTTGTGCTTACCATGCTCTGCGGCATGGCAACGGCCCGGGCCGAGGAAGTCACCTACATCATTCCGATCCGCGGCACCATCGAGCGGGCGCTGCTCTACGTGGTCCGGCGCGGCGTGGCGCAGGCCCGAAAAGAACAGGCCGGCGCGGTCGTCATCGTGATCGACACACACGGCGGCCGGGTCGACAGCGCCGAGCAAATCGCGAAGGCGCTGCATGACATCTCCGTGCCGACCTATGCGTTCGTGGAAAAGGACGCGTTCTCGGCCGGCGCCATCCTTGCGCTGGCCGCGGACCGCATCTACATGGCGCCGGCCAGCCGGATCGGAGCGGTCGTGCCGCTCGTCATGTCGCCGCTCGGCGGCGTGCAGGAGGTCCCGGAATCGGTCGAAGAAAAGCAGCTGTCCGCCGTGCGCGGGATCATCCGGTCCGTCGCGGAACTCAAGGGCCACGACCCCGAACTGGCCGAGGCCATGGTCGACCGCCGGCGCGTGTACAAGATCGGAGAGGAGATCATCTGTCCGGAAGGCGAAGTGCTGACGCTCACCAACGTTCAGGCCGAACGGCTCGTCGGCGAAGGCGACCAGCGACGGCCGCTGCTCTCGAGCGGCACGGTCAAGGACCTGGACGAGCTGCTGCTGCGGATCGGGCGCGCGGAGAGCCGGCAGATCACGCTCGAGCCGGCCGCGGTGGAGCGAGTCGCGCGTTTCGTCGAAAACCCGCTGATCTCGATGCTGCTGCTCGTCGTGGGCGGGCTCGGGATCTATCTGGAAGTCAAGACGCCGGGCTTCGGCGTCCCCGGCATTACAGGCATCTGCTTTCTGGCCGTCTTCTTCTGGGGCCATCATGTGGCCGGGCTCGCGGGCATGGAAGAGATGGTCGTTTTCGTGATCGGCGCGATCCTGCTGCTCGTCGAAATCTTTGTGATCCCCGGGTTCGGCATCACGGGCATCGCCGGCATTACGCTGATGCTCGGTGCGCTGCTGTCCGCGATGGTCCCCCACTATCCCGGCACCCCGCGGTTCGCCATCTCATGGCCCGATTTCGAGACGCCGATCATGGTCCTGTCCGGCTCCGTCGTTGCCACCTCGGTTCTGGCTCTGCTGCTGGGCCGGTTCCTGCCCGGCACACCGCTTTTCCAGCGGCTCGTGCTCGCGCCGGCCGGCGGCGTCACGAACGCAGCGCAACCATCCGAAGAACTGGTCGGACTCGAAGGCACGACCGCCACAATCCTGCGCCCGGCCGGGACCGCGATGTTCGGTGAACGCAGGCTCAACGTCATCACGCGCGCCGAGTTCATCGAGCAAGGAGTACCGGTCCGTATCGTGGAGGTGAGCGGCAATCATATCGTCGTCGATAAAACCGAAGACGATTGAGCGCGGTAGACAACACGAGAACGTTCCCCTATAATGCGCGGGCAACGTAAACAACCATGAACGCGGACACCGCCATCCAGATCTTCTGGTTCCTGCTCGGGCTCGGGATCGTGCTCGTATGCGCCGAGGTCTTCGTGCCCGGCGGCGTTCTCGGCTTCATGGGGGCCGGCGCCCTGTTCGGCGCAGCCGTCGCCAGCTTCGCCGCGTTCCCCGAATACGGCCTTTACATCTCGCTGGCGATCGTGCTGCTTACCGGCATCGCGCTGGCGCTCTGGATCAAGATCTTCCCCAAGACGCGATTCGGCCAACGTTTCATCCTGGCCCGCGTCCAGAAGAAGACGGCAGCGTCTGAGCTCGCCCGCTCCGCGCTGGTCGGCAAAGAGGGGCTCGCCCAGACCGACCTGCATCCCGGCGGCATCGCCAAAATCGACGGGCGCAGGACCGATGTGGTGACCGAAGGACAGATGATCGCGAAAGGCGAGTCGGTGCGTGTGATCAAAGTGGAAGGTTTTCGCGTGGTTGTCAGAAAGTCGGGAAACAAGGAGGACCCAACGTCATGATAAGCCTGCTCATTCTCGGGGTAAACCTGGCCGTGCCGCTCCTGGTCGTGCTGGCCCTGGCCATCGTCATTATGGCCGCCATCTTCTTCTCGTATCTGAACATCTGGGTCAAGGCGCTCACCGCGCATGCGCCCGTCGGAATCGTGAACCTGCTGGCCATGACCCTGCGCGGCGTGCCGCCGCGCATGATCGTCGAGTCCCGGATCCGGCTCGTGCAGGCGGGTGTCGACATGCCGACCCAGCCGATCGAGGCGCTCTACCTCGCGGGCGACCGGCAGTCGGCCATCGTGATGAACGTCGTCGACGCGGCGATCTCCGCGCACAAGGCGCATATCCCGCTCGATTTCCAGCGCGCCTCCGAAATCGCGCTGGCCGGCCGCAACATCGACGAGGCCGTGACCGTCAGCGTCAAGCCCAAGATCATTGACTGCCCCGACCCGTCACAGGGCACCGGCATGCTCGATGCGGTCGCCAAGGACGGGATCCGGCTGCTCGTCAAGGCGCGCGTCACGGTCCGAACAAATCTCGATAACCTCGTCGGCGGCGCGACCGAAGAAACCATCATCGCCCGGGTCGGCCAGGGCATCGTCAGCGCGATCGGCTCGGCGACCACCTACAAGGACGTGCTCGAAAACCCCGACAACATCAGCCGCAAAGTGCTCTCCAGCGGGCTCGACTCGCAGACGGCGTTCGAGATCGTCTCCATCGACATCGCCGACGTCAGCGTCGCCGGGGTCGGCGGCGCAACCGGCATCGCGAACGTCGGCGCAAAACTCGAAACCGAACGCGCCGAGGCCGATAAGCAGCTCCGTCAGGCCGAGGCCGAAGGACGCCGGGCCATGGCGGTCGCGTTCGAACAGGAGATGCGCGCGCGCGTGCAGGAAATGCAGGCCCGTGTCGTGGAGGCCCAGGCCGAAGTGCCCAAAGCCATCGCACAGGCCTTCCGCGAGGGCAAACTCGGGATCATGGACTATTACCGCATGCAGAACATCATGGCGGACACTTCCATGCGCGAGTCCATCGCAGAAGGCGACGAGCAGAAACCCGAAAAGGGGAAATAGGGGAGCTTGAACCATGGTCGTAGCCTCAGGATTCCAGTTCCTGATCGGCTTTCTCGTCTTCGTCTTCTGGGTCATCGCCCAGATCGCGAGGGCGCGCGGTACACGCTCCTCGGACGACAGCCGCCAGGGCGGCTCGCCCATCGGCGGGCCGCCCGGGATCGGGCCCACGCGCAGTCCCGAAGACGAGCTGCGCCAGTTCCTGGCCGGGCTCACCCCAGGCCAGGACTCCGCGCCGCCCTCGAAACCCCCGCCGTTGCCGCAGCAGCCCCGGCCTCAGGCCCGGCCGGCGCAGGCCGCAGCGCCGACGTCGGCCCGACGTCCGCCGCCAGCCCGGCGCAGGCCGGATGCTGCCGTGCCTCGCGCCAAGCCGGCCCCCGCGCGACGGCAGCCCGAGGTCCGGCCTCAGGCAGAAGAGCCGCGGCAGCCCGCCCGGCCCGCCGCCGTCGCCGCCGTGGACGAAGGCCAACTGCTGCGGGACGGTCTCACACAGGCCCTGTTCGGGCCCAGAATCGGTCCACCGCGCCGGACGACCCAACTCGGTGCGCCGCGCGCCAGACGCCCCGCCGCCGCGCTGCTACGCGGGCTCAAAAGCGGGACCGGACTCCGACGCGCCGTGCTCGCCCGCGAAATCCTCGACCCGCCTATCGCGCTGCGTGACGACCTGCAGAATAGACGCCGGTGAGAGGCCCGGCAGAATCATTTTTGGCAGAATAATCATCCTGCCCAAAATCATCCTGCCTTCTCTTCCGCCTGACCATCCTGCCCACGCACATTTCGTTGTGGACGAACCCACCCGGCACATGCTATGTAAAACGCTCTTTTGTGCCGTGTCCATTTTCCAGAAGGAGACACCATGAGCAAAACCTACAAGATCGCCGTGCTCCCGGGCGACGGGACCGGCCCGGAAGTCGTGCGCGAAGGCATCAAAGTGCTGGAAGCCGCTGCCGGTACGTTCGGGTTCAAGCTCGCGTTCGAACATTTCGATTTCGGCGGGGATCGGTACCTGAAGACCGGCGAGGTGCTGCCCGACTCGGCCGTCGAAGAACTGCGCGGGTTCCAGGCCATCTTCCTGGGCGCAATCGGCCATCCGGACGTCAAACCGGGCATCCTCGAGAAGGGTATCCTGCTCAGGTTGCGGTTCGAGCTGGACCAATACATCAACCTCCGGCCCGTCAAACTCTTTCCGGGCGTGGAAACGCCACTCAAGGATAAGGGCCCGGCCGAGATCGACTACGTCGTCGTGCGCGAGAACACCGGCGGAATCTATACCGGGACCGGCGGCATATCCATGAAAGGAACCCCGCACGAGGTCGCCGTGCAAAGCATGGTCTATAACCGCTTCCAGGTCGAACGCTGCCTGCGCTACGCGTTTGAATATGCGCGGAAACGCAACCGCAAGAAAACGCTCGCGCTCTGCGGCAAGACCAACGTGCTGACCTACGTCTACGATTTGTGGGAACGCGCCTTCAACGAGCTCGGCGCACAGGATTACGCCGATGTCACTCGCGAGTACTACCACGTCGACATCACCTGTATGTACATGGTCAAGACGCCCGAATGGTTCGACGTCATTGTAACCGGTAACATGTTCGGCGACATCATCACCGATCTCGGCGCCATCACACAGGGCGGTATGGGCATCGCGGCCGGGGGCAACATCAACCCCGACGGGGTCAGCATGTTCGAGCCGATCGGCGGGTCCGCCCCGAAATATACGGGTAAGAACAAGATCAACCCGCTCGCTTCCATTTGCGCCGGCGCCATGATGTTGCAGGAACTCGGCGAAACCGAGGCCGGCAACGCCGTCGAAGACGCGGTCGCCGGCATAACCCCGAAACTCAAAAGCCTGTCCGCCGGCAAGATGGGCTTCTCCACCACGGAAGTCGGCGACAAGGTCGCGCAAGCCGTCGCGGGGTGACACTCGACGTTTCGTCGTTCTCACCCTTAGTCGTTCTCACCCTTAGTCGTTCTCACCCTTAGTCGTTCTCACCCTCAGTCGTTCTCACCCTTAGTCGTTCTCACCCTTAGTCGATAATGGTCGATCGACCCTATCGACTAAGGTAAGATCGACTAAGGGGGACGACTAAGGGAAGAATCGGCGGCCACGAGATTTGACTGCCGGAGCAACACTCGAAGGGAGACCGAGACAATGAGCAACAAGAAATACCGGGTCGGCATCGTCGGGATCGGCGCGGTCGGCACCGAAATGGTCAAAGTCCTGCGGGAACGCGCGTTCCCGATCGAGGAACTGCGCGTGCTCGCACGCTCAGAGCGCGACGAAGAAATCGCCGGCCAGACCGTACATGTCGTCGCCGCCTGCAACGAGGCGTTCGACGGGCTCGATTTCGCGTTCTTCGCCGGAACAGAAGGCGCGAAAGGCGCATCCCAACGCTACGGTTGGGAAGCCGTCAAACGCGACGTGATCGTGATCGACAACGGCGACGATTTCCGGATGGACGACCGCGTCCCGCTCGTCATACCCGAGATCAACCCCGACGCGATCAAGCAGCATCAGGGCCTGATCGCGAACCCGAACTGCAGCACAATCGTCGCGCTCATGGCGCTCGGCCCGCTGCATCGGGCCGCCGGCATCCTGCGGTTCGTCGTATCCACCTATCAATCGGTGTCCGGCACCGGCCGCGCCGCGATCCGCGAGCTCGAAGAACAGGTCCAAGCCTACGCCGCGGGCCGGCCGCTCGTGCATAAAGCCTATCCGCACCAGATCGCATTCAACGCGCTGCCGCATATCGGCAGCCTCAAGGACGCGCTGCCCGGCTACACCAGCGAAGAAGCGAAGATGCTGTTCGAAACCCGCAAGATCCTGGGCTCGCACGCGATCCGCGTCTCCGCTACCTGCGTCAGGATCCCGGTCTTCTACGCGCACAGCGAAGCAATCAACGTGCAGTTCGAAAAGAAGCTCGGCCCGGAACAGGCCCGCGAAATTCTCGGCGCCGCGCCCGGCGTGCAGGTGATCGACGACGTCAGCGCCAACGCCTACCCGCTGCCGCTCGAGGCCGCCGGCAAAGACGACGTGTTCGTTGGCCGGATCCGGCCCGACCTATCCGTCCAGAACGGGCTCGCACTGTTCGTGGTCGGCGACAATATCCGCAAAGGCGCCGCGCTCAACGCGGTCCAGATCGCCGAAAAAATGATCGAAATGAAACTGGCATAGGCGCTCCGCGCCTATGCCGGTCCTCGCTCGTCGCACGTCTTGCTCGCCGCGTCACTTGCTGGCTTGCGCCGGCAAGCAAGCGACGTGGCACTCGTCATCGCCCAGCCCGCCGGACGGCACTCGCAGGACAACGCCTCCGCAAAAGACGCCCCCCGCTCCGCCCCCGGACCCGCGAAAAAGAGTGCGATCAAGACGGGCGATCAAGACACATCGGTGTCTTGCGAGAGCACGTGCAGAATGGGAACCGGCAAGCTGCCGCCGGGTGAGTAGGCCTACTCGCTGAGCCCGGGAATCATCGGACTGCCTTCCCAGGCCTGCGGCGCGTTCCACGGTATCTCCGATTCGCTGTCCGGCGAAACACAGCCGGACAGTACGGCAACACAAGATGCCGCCGCACAAAGGATGGCGAGCAACCGCCGCACACTCATGGAGCCATGACCCATACGGAAGGCTCGGCCCGATAGTGCACGAATTCCATGATCTGCAGCGTGATCAACGCCACGAAACAGCCGGTGGCGATGATCGCAAGGATGAGACAGACTTTGTTCATTGCGCTTCCGCCTCTGCCGGCTCTGAGCCCTGCTCTGTCGACTCGGTCGACTCCGTCGACTCGGTCGACTCTGCCTGGTTCAGACTGAAATGATAAACAACGTAGTCTCCCTCTTGGATCGGGAGCTGTTCCCAGTCCGACAGAATATCGGCCACCGCCCATTGATCCCGGATCGCCGTAACCTCGACTTTGCCGACAAGCTGCTCGTCGCGCTGGACGATCAGCTCCAGGCTGTGCGTTACCTTCTGACCTTCGTCGATGCCCAGAATCACGAAGTTCCACAAGGGATTCACGACAAGAACCTGGCCTTTGACGCCCTCATGCACGTTCCGGATGTCCGGCGGCAGTTTGCTGCCGAGCCTCGTGATCTCATTGCGCAGGCTCTGAATCAGATCGTCTTTCATCTCCAGATCTTCTTCCAGCTTGGCAATCTTGTTGTTCAGGGCCGCCACGTTCGCTTCAAGCTCCGACTTCTGCTGCTCGAGTTCCGCGATCTGTTGTTTCTGCTCCGCAATCTTGCCCCTCTGCGTCTGTACGACCTGCTCGAGCTCGGCGATCTTCCGGTTCGCCGCTGCCAGCTTGTTCTTCGTGTCCTCCAACTCCAGCTTGGTAAGACGCAGCTCCTCGATCGTCCGGGCTAGATCCGCCCGGGTGTCCACCAGCCTCTGCCACTGGTTCTCGGCCGCCAGCTCCAGCTGTTTCAAAGGCTCGTCCATCTGGTCGAACGTCATGAGCGTGTCTTTGTTGATCGCGATGAACTCGCCGGACTCCTTGTCTGTCTCCGTGACATTCGCCACCGCAAGAATGCTGTTCTCCAGCTTCTGGACACGGCCCTTCAGGATCTCGCGCTGGTTGAACAGCATGATCCCGCACACGAGCGCCCCGATACTCAGAAGAAAAAGAAGGATGATGAAAACTCTCAGCGCCTTCGCCATTGCGACCTCCTGTCAGGACAATCAGGCAAACAAAAGGTTATCATAATTCCGGCTTATCGCCCTGTCAACCGCCTTCCCCTTCGACGCGCCCCGCGTACGCGGGGCTTGCTCAGGGCTCGCCGGCGGCCCGTGGGCATACGTGTGCCTACCACGGAAACTAGGTCAATCCACTCCCCTTGTCAAGCCCACTCTTGCGCACCCCACTTCAGTGGGGTGCGCATCCCCGACCCCGTTAAGCCGCTCTCCTCTTGCGGCCCCACTTCAGTGGGGCCGCATCCCGGCCCCGTTGAGCCATCACCACGATTTATCGTGGTGCCCCTGGGGGGGGAGAAGGGCGCGGAGAAGGGCGCGGGGAAGGGCGCGGAGAAGGAGCGAGGGGGGTGGCGTTGCCCGCCCACGCTCACCCCGCGTCGCCCGCCTGCGCGCGACGCCGACGCTGGACCAACAGCTGCGCGATCATCAGGCACTGGTTCGTCGACCAGTACAGGACCAGCGCCGAGGGCATGCTGTAGAAGAAGAACAGCATCATCAGCGGCATGAACATCATCATCTTCTTCTGGTTCGGGTCGCCGGCCGTCGGGGTCAACCGCTGCTGCAGCGCCATGGTGCCGGCCATGAACAGCGGCAGGATGTTCAGGCCGCCGGGCGGAAACGGCAAGACACCCGCCAACAAGCCTTCCGGCTCGCTCAGGTCCCGGACCCACAGGAAAGCGGCGAATCGCAGCTCGACCGCGCTCTGCAACACGCGGAACAGCGCAATGAAGACCGGGATCTGGATCATCATCGGCAGGCAGCCCCCGACCGGGTTGACCTTGTGCTCCTTGTAGACCGCCATCGTCTCCTGCTGCAGCTTTTTCGGGTTGTCCTTGTACTTCGCCTGGATCTCCTTGATCAGAGGCTGGACCTCCTGCATCCGCCGCATATGCTCGGAGTTCTTGTGCGTGATCGGCCAGAACACGACCCGGATCAGGACCGTCAACAGAATAATGGCCAGCCCGTAGTTCGGGATCACGCCGTAGATCCAGTTCAGGCCGGTCAACAGGATCTTGCAGACCGGCGCCCACATCCCGAAGTTCATGACCTCTTCCTGGCGCTTGCCAAGCTTGCGCAGCACCGAGTATTTCTTCGGGCCGACGTAGTACTCGAACCGGCGCGCCACCCGGTCGCCGGCGTCCAGCACCTGCTGCGAGAACCGCAAGGTCGCACTCACTTCCTCGATCAGCGGCATCTTGGCCCACGTCCTGCGCTGGTCCTTCTGTTCGGACGGATGCACCAGGCGTTTCGCGCGCAACGTATAGCCGGCGGCCGTCGTCTCGGGCACCAGGATCTGCGTGAAAAACTTGTTCTTCACCGCCACCCAATCCGCCGCGGGTTGCGACGCGCGGATCTCCGCGGGAAGCGGGTGCTGCATCTTCGGCTTGAACATCGCGCAGCCGGCCCGGCGCTGTTCCTCCTGGAACAGCTTGTGCAGGGTATCGTTACCCGAAAGGAACTTGGCGCGGCCCCAGTGCCGCACGCCTGTGGAAAGCGCCGCGTCAACGCCCAGAAACGCGAGCCCGCCCATCCTGCGCGCACGCGTTTGGACCATGCCCATGGGGCCTACCTGCATCTCGTGCGCCGGAATCACGAGCGGGGCCGGGCCCGCGTTGGCGAGGCGGTCCGTCACCTGCAACCG
>Ga0272441_10010615_pt1 | contig 13876 bp, 24 predicted proteins | sample SSMProp6N_FD_193582 | JGI IMG/M metagenome (GOLD analysis project Ga0272441, IMG submission 193582) | Marine sediment archaeal communities from Little Sippewissett salt marsh, Falmouth, MA, United States - SSM-Prop-6N | ecosystem: Environmental > Aquatic > Marine > Wetlands > Sediment ... | reverse complement strand
GCGTATCTTGATCTTAAGAAACGTTTAACAGATAAAGAGAAAGATTGGCTCAAAGCCTTTCATTATCGTAGAGCTTTGTTATAATAGAAATAGATATAAAGGAGGAAAGTAATGAAAAAGTTATTAATATTACTGGTGCTTATGTTCGCTGTATTTTTAGTAGCATTCGAACCTTCCCCACCTGCAACAACAACTGAGGGAGATTACACAGTAGAAGAGATGCTTGTTCAAGATGTTAACGATAATAGTTACATCTTAAAACAAAGTAGTTTGTTTGGTAATACATTATATGTAGTTGAATCAGAAATGGTTCTTGAAGTAGGTGATACCGTTTATGTGAAACTATACGAAGACGAAACGGTTGTAATTATTTCAGTAAAATCCGTAGAGATTACAACCGAAGAAGAAACGACTACGACTACGGAGGTAACAACGAATGCCGAAACATAAAAGCTACAAGCTTGTAAACCGCCCTAAGAAACAAACATGTGATTATCCAGAACCTTATCTTAGTAATGTTACTAAAGATAGAGAACGTTTGAAAGGAGATAATAATGGCTAACTTTATTGACGTTGAAAATCGTTTTACACACCACAAGCCTACAGAAGCGCAGACTGCAAAGTATGAATCTATTAGAGAAAAGGCAAAAGAACTTGCATATTTTATTGATTATACTTGTCCTCCTTCTAGAGAAAAATCTATTGCAATGACAAAACTAGAAGAAACTGTTATGTGGGCCAACACTAGTATTGCAAGAAGTCGGGAGATGAATTCTGATGAAGTATGAAATTGTTTATAGTGCTCCTTACTGGTATCTTTACCGGGAGGACAACACACTAATGATGAAGCATGATGATAAACAACAAGTCTTAGACGAAAAGAAACGGTTAGAAGAAGAAGATAATGCGTAAGTTACTACTTTTATTTCTATTAAGTTTATCTGTGGTACTTATTAGTTGTGCAGATCCTACGCCTGTTAGTAGAACCACCACTACTACAACAACAACAGAACAAACAAGATTTAGTGTTGTCTTACGTGGTAATGGTGGTACACCTATAGCACGTACAATTAACGTAACTTATGGCAAGCCTATGCCTAATGTGTCTAAGCCGTCTCGTTATGGTTATACTTTTTTAGGATACTATAACACAATGTACGCAACAGGTAAGATGTATTATGATTCCAATATGAACAGTGTACGTAATTGGGATCTACATAGTAATGATACACTGTACGCCGTATGGCAATATAATTTATAGGAGGAAAAAAAAATGAAAGATCTATTTGAAGTTAGATTTGAAACTAAGATGACAGTCGGCGCTGCTACACCTAAACTTGGAGCAGCTGCTATGAAAGTTCTTGATAAGGTTTTGCCTTACCTTGAAAGAGTTGCAGAAGCAGCTACAAAAGATTTCGAACATGCTGTTGATTCTACTGGTAAGAAAGAGGAGAAATAGTATGAATAAATTACAAATTAAATTTATACGCATCCTTATGGTTACATTAGGGCATGACCCTAATGTAACTGATGCGGATGCAGAAGTATGGTATCGTTACAATCGTTTCGATATCAAAGAACAAGTGTCTAAAAAAGACATTGATCAAATGTTAATTAATTTAGGGGACGCCCCTGTATTTGAACCTAAAGATAGTTTGTGTGTAGGAGACAAAGTCACAGTTGATTACAAAGGAAATACTGTCGTAGGTGAGATCAAAACTATCGGCTATCAAGTCAAAGGCGCTGGTAACAAATACTTTAGTGAGGAGGATTTTGAATAATGGCTAAAGCTGCAACGAAACAAATTAAAGATATGGCACGTGAAGAACTTATTGATCTGTGTAATGAGCAATCAGAACAATTATTTAGACAAGAAGAAACACATAAGAAAGAAGTAAACAAACTTAATGAAGCACATAAGCAAAGTACGGATAACCTAGTTAAACTAATCAACGAAGAACTTGCTGTATTAGGAGACTCATTCCGTTCAATTCAATCTACATGTAAATTAGCAACAACACATATTGCAAAGATAGGAAAGTGATAACATGGCATCATCATTTGATTCAATTAAACAAGCAATTAATGAAGAACTAAAACAGAAAGATGCAGAAAGCGCTGCAAAAGCTGTTGACAATAGCTCAGAAGATACACCAATAAACGAAAAAGGAATGCCTGCGCCTACAGTCCCTGGTATTATAGGGACTGTAGTGTCTGTGCCTGGTAGTGAAATCATTACTCTAGATGCAAATACTTTTCAATTAATGGTTTGCGACTCTGTTGTAAAGAAAAATAGAAAAAGATATTGTATCGTTGAGAAAGGAGTTAAAGCTACATTTGGTAAACAGTTCATTGATTCCAAAGGGGATCGTACTCATGTACTCAACCATGATGTATATAATTTATTTAATGGTGTACTTAATCAAGTTGCTAAACAAATAAGTAAATTAAAGACAGAGAATGAACAGTTGTCTGAAAAAGTTGAGTTACAAAAAACTACCTTGGATGCTTTGAAGAAACATGGAATCATCAATTAATTATGAAAGTAAGCGTAGTAACGCAGGACGTGGTACGATCTTTACAGTAGACCGTGATAAGTTAAATAATAAATTACGTATTAAAGATAAAGTAATTTTTGATAATACTGAATACCAAATATGCGGTCTCACCTCTCGTAGAGTTTATACAAACAAAGTCGGTACCATTTCAGCAAAAGTAGTTATTGATATTCTTGTACGTCCCTGGTTACCAGAGGCACAATAATGAGTAGCTTTGAACGTAAGCTAGAACAAAACTTTGTTCGTTGGTGTAAAGAAAAAGATATTATACCTATCAAAGGACCGACCCAAAATACCAAGGGTTTCCCTGATAGGTTTTTCCAATTGCCTAATCATGGAGGCACATTATATGTAGAGTTTAAAGGATCAAATAATTATGGATTATCTCCTATGCAACAATGGTGGGCGACTTATCTTAAACAGTCTAGTCCACACCGCTACTTTGTTGTAGATACCCTAGAAACATTAGAAAGACTTAAGCGTGCATGTGAAACATTTATACGTTTAGGCCCCGACTTATATGAAGCAGAAATGACAATTATTAAAAACTACCTATCACGTAATGCTTAATTGTGCTATAATGAAATTAGTAATTAGAAAAGGAGTGTTGTTATGTTTGAAGATCTTATTGTAAGTCTAGATGAAATGGGAGTTCAATACACAGAAGATTATGAAGCAGGTACTTTAACTGTTGACGTTGGTTCAATGGATAAAGTTATGCTCATTAATGTTATTCAACTTGCCAATGATTCTGGCATGGAGTTCAGTATCGATGAAAACTCTTTAACAATTGTATCAGGAGCTCCGATGGATGAACCTGTTTTAGATGAACCTGAACAGTATCCTGGTGAGGATGCACAAGCAGCTGCGTTTGATCAATACATGAATGAGTAATGTTAGAACACAGCGAAGCGTACATCAGCAATTGTAAGGACATAGGAATCCTTACTGAAAAGAAAATACGAAAGTATCCTTTAAGGGATGCAAACTTAATTATGGTTTTAAAGGCGTACGCAATTGCCACACATAAACCCTTCACTATTCATAGTACTAACTTTGATATAGTGGCAGATCATGAGCTTTACTTGACTGGTGGAGGTTTGTTGTGGTTGTTTGATTTTTTCGAGAACCACTCATTCGAATATCTCAAAAGCATTTTCTCTTTTATATTTACAAACGCAGAAGAGAAAGATGTTACCGACTTTAAAAACTATAAAGGTTATCAAAACTTTAAGGGATTGACAGGGGTTCGTCCTAAAGCAGGCACTAAACAAGGTGCTGTTTTAGTACGGACTTATGGTCCTGTTACTTCCCCACAAACAGTAGAATATAACTTTGATACTTTAGCTGAAGCAAGGAAGGAAGTTGTAAGTATTACAAGGTTCTTTCCTATCGAGGAGTTTACGTTATATCGTATACGTAAGATGAATAAAAATGGCAGAACATATTATTATAGAAGAGTAGTTCCTCTATTTATAAAAGAAACAAAGCGTGGAAGAAATAGCAATCTACCACACTTAAGGAGGTCAACATGATATCATTTGATTTATTTGACAAAACTGAACCTAAGATGTTACATCTTATAAACCTATGGAATACTGCTGAAGGTAATCCTCTTATTTATAAAGACATGTTTCGATCAAACCCACATGAATTAGCTGGGCTTATTAAACAAGGAACATCATTCAACGATTGGCAAATGTTTTTAACAGACAGTCGTGTGCAAGATTACATTGATAGAAATTTATATGTACAAGCAGGGATCACAGTATCTTATTATTTAAAAGAAGGTACTCACATGACACAAGCTGATTCAGCTAAATTGAAAGCAGCAATTGATTACCGTGATAATCATAAACCTGACTTTGCTATACCGGTCCAATATATCTATATACAGACACCTTTAACGAAAGATGAAAAGGAATTTCTTCCTGATGTTCCTGAAAACAAACCGATTAAAGGTGTTTTCTAATGGCTAATAAAAAGCCAAGAAGTATTATTGATATAGATATAGACGACTTAGAAATAGAGTTTGAAGAATTAGACACGGTTATACAAGAAGACCCAATTAAAAATGTGCATGCAGAGCCACAAGTTATAGCGCCACCTCAAACAAAAGCTAGACAATTAACTAAAGATCTTCATAATCTTACACATTGTCCTAGATGTAATAAGCCTTTAGTTAAAGCTATTACTATAGCGGATACTGAAAGTATTTCTTTTCTTGAGTGTCCTGAATGTGGTACGTTAATCAATACGTTTAAACCTACAACATACCAAGCTAAGTTTTTAAAAAGACTTGAACGTTATAAAATGACAGCTGGTGGGTTTGGTACAGGTAAATCTAGGATTAATATTGAAGATGTTATTAAACATTTACTCCTTATTAAATACGCACGTGTCGTTGTATGTGCGCGTACGTACCCTGTATTAGATGCTACATTTGTAAAAGAATTCTATTCTATCTTTCCTAAGAAACTAGTTAAGAAAAAGAATGAAAGTAAACATGAGATAACACTAACTAATGGTAGTGAGCTCCTATTTAGATCTTTTGATGATCCTAATAAATTGAAATCTATCAATGCATCCATGGTCGTTATTGTAGAAGCATCTGATATTTTATATGCAGGATTTACCATGATGCAATCACGTCTGCGTAAAACTGCAGCATGCATCCCTGAGCTAGATGCTAATGGGGATCCTGTTAAAGTTTATGATAAAAGATCTGGTGAGATGCGTATCAAATACCGTATCGATGTAAGACATATTAATTTAGAAACAAACCCTGATAGTGGTTGGGTTAAAAAATTCTTATTGGATTCTAAATTTGTAGAGTTCTTTGGAGAAGCTAAGAACGAAGGATATAAGTTTAACAAAAACCCTGATCCAAATAAGTATACACAAGTTGCTTCTACTAGTGCTAACCCATACCTACCTGAGAACTATGAAGAAGAACAGACTAGAGATAAACCAAAAGCATATGTTCAACAATTTTATAAAGGATCTTTTAATTTTTCTAGTGGACTTGTTCTACCTAACTTTGGAGTATGTATTGTACCACCACATGGATTACCAGAAAAATTTGATACATATGGTAGAAGAATTTTACATTATGTTATAGGATTAGATTATGGTGTTAATGATCCGACACATGTAGTGTTCGGAGCGTTCTCAACAGTTACTAAGAAATTATACATCTTTGCAGAGATGCGCATAAACAATTCAGATGTTAAAACAATTGCCAAGGAGTACCGTAAAGAATATAAACAAAACGGTACAGATATTAACGGTCTTATGATGCAACCAATGTTTGATGGGCGTAGTTATAATAGACGACAAGCAGATCTAAAAACAATTGGAGAAATGTTTGAAGCAGAAGGTTTATATTTTGAACCGTCCTTTGCTTCCATGGAAGCGCGTATTATTAAAACGAATGCTTTAATTAACCATGAACAACTAGAAGTATTTTCTACTTGTGAATTCTTGATTGAAGAAGCTTTAAACTGGAAATGGAAGAAAGACAAACGCACAGGAGAATTTACAAATAAACCTGTAGATAAAAACGACCATGGTATACAAGCCATGAACTTTATCACAGTTGCTCTACCAAACAATCTTAAAGAATTAAACTTAGCCGCATATGTTAAAGTAGGCGAAGTTATTAAACACGATATAAAATATGTTAAGAAAAAGAAAAAGGATCCTGTGTTTGATCCATTAAAGGAGGATAATAATGGAAGAAATTCTAATGGTATTACTAGTAATATTATTGTGTCTCATAATCCTAATTATAATCGGAGCTTTGGTATTTCTAATTCCTTATATGAGGATGACTCCGAAGGTACAGAAGAGCAAGACTATTACAAACCACTTGGAGCCTATGTCCCTGGACAAGGAAGACGATGAGCTTGAAGAAACTAGTACTGGTTTATTAGGGGATGACCCTATTGAATCAAAAAAGATTATGGACAAAGAAGCAGAAGAAAAAATTAAAAAGGAACAAAAAGAACAAGCAAAAGCTTTTGAAGAAGCTATGATTACTAACATGAATAAGATGGGAGATGCTTTGACAAAAACGTACAAAGAAATTATGACCGGAGAAAAACCTAAAGAAAAGAAAGAGGGTGTTAAATAATGGCTTGGACATATGATGCAACAGAACTTATGAGAGTATTTCATGAGTATCGTGCTTATAAACAACCAACTGTACAAGAGTGGCGCCTAATACGTTCTTTATATAAAGGACAATTCTGGCAAGTTTTTAAAACATATCTTAAAGATTATAGTATTACTCCTGATTGGAATTACTTTGAATATGTTGTACAAGCATATCTTAACTCTGTTTATAGTGGTGCCTTTATTGGGACTATTACACCTGTGGATGAAAAAGACAGTTCATTCATTTCAGGTATGAATGCTTTTATTAGATATAAATGGAATCATTGGGGAATGAAGAATAAATATTTACATATCGGAGAAAATGGAGAACTTTATAATCTAGGGGCAATCCGTATTGACTGGGTAGATTCTTTAGATGATGTTAAGATTACCGCACTTTCACCTGATGAATTATATTTTGATCCTAGTGCAGACTGTTATAAAGATGGTGCTTATCTATTTATTGAACGTTCTATTAATATTGATAAGTTAAAACTTAATGATGATTATAAAGATGCAGTAGAAGAATATGAAGCAAAGCATAAAAATTTTAATGATAAAACACAGCTTAATAGACTTGCTGGATTTGAAAATCGACAAACTACTAATAATAAAACCGTATCTTTTATTGAATGTCTTGTAAGAAACAAAGATGGTTATATTGATCAAGTATTTGTTTTAGATGAATCTGTAATTATTTTTGAAAGATTAGATACAGGGTTGAAACATTACAATGTAGTTTGTTATACACCTCAAAGACCTGATGGTAATCCTTACGGTAATAGTAAGTTGATTAAAATATTAAACACAACTGTAGCGCTTAATATTCTCGATTCACTTGAAGCAACACAACCTTATCGATTACTTAATCGTGTACGTTTCGTAGATGTTAGTGGTCGTATTAATATGAGATCCTTTGCAGACTACGGTAATACTCCTGGTGCATCTTTCGAAGTTAAAGGAGACCCATCTAAACTTGTACATTATGTAGATGTTCCTGTTATTCCTGATTTAACTAGTATTAAAAGTAGACTTGAGAATTCTATATTCCAAGTTACTGGGGTGGATCCACAGTATAAAGGACGTACTACAAACTCTTTACAAACAACAGGTGCAACACAAGCTTATCAAGCACGTGTTACTATGTTAACTGATAATTCTAGAATTACTATGTTAGAAGAATTTACAGAAGATGCCACACGGCTGTTGATGGAATATTATAAAAAGTATGGTAAAGATAAAACTTATAAAGTTCCTAAACTATCTGCTACAGGAACAAATAAAGTAGTAGGGCAGCACGAACTTAATTTTTCTAACCATCGTGATATTGAATTTGATTTTAAAATTGCTGCGTCATCATTACTTCCATCTAATCAAGCGAACCTATTTGAAGCGGCTAAAGCATTATATGAAATGCAAGGACAATACGGATTTAAACAAGAAGTTATTACAGCTAAAGACCTTGTTAGATTCTCTGACTTCCCACAAAAAGAACTATTCTTACAACGTCTTGAAAAACAAGAACGTGAAAATACTGGTGAAAACTTAGTAGCTGACTTAACTAACTTTGCATCTATATTCTCTAGAATGTTGAGTGAAGGGTTGTCTGAAGAAGAAGCTGCACAACAAGCTATTCAAATTCTTATCGAAGAAAAGAATGCAATGCAACAAGATCCTACAATTGGACAAGGTTTTCAATAAACATATTACATGTATAAAAACACAAGTTATTTACAACTTGTGTTTTTTATGATATAATGTATACAGATTAAGGAGGTTACTTATGCCAAAAAGTAAGAAAAGAAAGAAAGACACAGAAGAGTTAACTACTTTTAGAATCTACATCACAGGAGATATTGAAAAGGGACAAGTACGTTTTAGAACAAATCCTAAATTTCAGGAAGCATCACAATTACAGTTACAACATTTACTCAATGCTCTAATTGCTGGGACTGACACAGGATTAAAACAAATGTTGAAAGACATTCCTTTACTGCGCCCTGCTACTGATGTAGAACGTGAAGCAAGTATTTATGTATTTAAAAATGAGAAACAAGATACACAGCTATTTAAAAATCGTAAAACTATTTACGATTCTATTTCAAAAGCGTTCAATGAAACACTTAATAACATTTTCCCTGATGTTGTATATATTGAACATAGCCGTCAAATTCAGCAAGAGTTAGCATTTGAAATGAACAAAGAAGAACATGAAGAACATCTTGCTAACGTACAAAAGATCACAGATGTTGTACGTAATATGAAAGATGAAGATGAGTATGAAGCAGGAAAAGTCGCCTAAATTTACAGAAGTTGTAGAACATCTTAAACATTTTTATAAGGAGGCTTCAGGAGATAAAGATGATGATATAACTCCTTTTAATATGGAAGAAGGAATTAAACAACTTATAGATTTTCTACAAAGTAGAATTAAAACCGAAGTATATAGAAACAAGAAAAATAGGAAATGTGATCGCCTATTACTAAAATGGATTAAATCTCAGAAGCGTTTTTATGGATGGTGTCCTGATCCATATTTGTTTGTAGTTGTACAACGGTTTTTAAAGACGTATAAAAAGGAATTTGAAAGCGAGTGATAGAGAATGAAAAGTAACGGAAAAGGAATTTATATGCACGAAATAGATTATATTGCATACCTAGAAATAGGAAAAATCAAATTTGATTTTAGGCTTATTTTAAAAAATGGTAATGAAATAAAAGTGCGAAGACGCTTTGGTTTAAAAGTTTTAGATTTGTTAAATGAAAGTGAGGAAAAAAAATGTTAATAGAACTTAAAGATTTAACCTTTGACGCCGCTAAATTAGTAGCATTATCTAAAGGGTTACAAGAAGGTACTCAAATAAGTATCGATATTTACACACTTACATTATTTTTAAATAATATACCTACACCTCTTATCATAGGATTTGAAACAAAAGAAGAACGTGATACAAGTTATGACATGGTATTAGAAGTTATAAAAGAATTGAGGTAATCTAAATGGCAGGTACTAATAAAAAGCTTGATAAAGCTATAGATGATTTTTCTAAAGTACTTACCAACAAACGTTCACGTAGTTTCTTTTTCTTAATTTTATCATTCTTAGTTATCCTAGGGATTAACTCTTTATTACCTACAATACAAGGAGCATCCCATTATACTGCAGATGTTGCTAATATGACTTATGCAGAATATCTTGTTCTTAAAGAATCTGATGTACATTATGAAATGACTTGGTTAACAGAACAAAAAATAGAAGATTATAAGAAAGATTATATTGAAGCAAACCCAGAATTAACTGTAATAGATAAGGCTTTAATAGAAGTGCCTGGTGAGTTCCCAGTTAAAGTATATACAAAATTCTTTTTTGAATATACATTCTGGTATATATCAACACTTACTTCTTTAATATCTGCTGTATTATTATTCTATAGTTTGTTCAATTACTTATTAACAATCTCTAAAGACAAATACAAAAAGTATGTAGAACTGGAACAAGACTTAGAAAAGATGTCACGTTGTGATTTAGATCCTGTTACATTTGAACCTTGGATGGATTATGTATTTAATTACAAACGAAAAATCAAACAACATAAAGGGAATGTAAAATACAAACTGGATTTATTAGAACAGAAAACTAAGTATGAAGATAAGAAACGTTTGAAGAATTATTTCAAACAACCTAATGACGGAATGAAGGAGCAAGTACTTGCACAGCTTGGAGAGCTTACTAAGAAAGAACTTAAATATTTAACAGAGAAGGAAAGACTCTTGTCTTATCTTGACGAAGATTATATTAAAGAATATGTGGTTAATGGTAGAGTAAAATACTTTAAGTATATACATCCTATGTTTGTATATACAGGCACAAATACTATAGGTAAAACTGTAGACAGTTATTCTTTAATTAAATCAGACGCACAAAAAATAAGTAATGATGCCGGGGTTAAAGTATTATTTAGTTTAACTCTAACATTTATATTCTCTATTCTATTTACAGTAACTGCTATTGCGTCTGCAGAACAATCTGTATTTTGGATTATTGTTAATGTTATCGCTAAGATTGCACCATTATTAATGCAGATTCCACTTGCAATAAATTATAACAATGCTTTCATGGAGAATCAATTATTACAGAATTTATCACATAGACGTTCTATAGGTTTAACTTATTTAGCTGATATAAATCGTGGGGTTAATATTAAAGACCCTGATGAACGTTTTCTAGAAACTATAAAGGAGGTGCCAACAAATGCCGAGGAAGATAAATCCAGAATTAGACAAACAGATCATGATGGATCTGGGGATGGGACGCAAGAATAAAGATATTGCAACGTCTTATGGCGTGTCCCCGTCATATGTTTCAAAATTACGTAGAGGTAAGAAACAAGTAGACATGGATGTTAAAGCGCCTACTATTATCCAAACAGTAGACTATGATGCTTACGAAAGTCCTGTTAAAGCTGCAGAAGACTTTTTAGCAAATTCAAACATCATAGTAAATAAAGATGATATTGAAAAATATCTTACAAACAAAATTAAATCTTTGATTACAAGAACTAAATTGTACATAGAAATTTTAAAAATATATAAAGGAGATAAATAATTATGTGCCCAGATGAAAACGGAAACTTAACTTTAGCAGAAGCGCAAGCGTTAGCTGCAGGGGGTAGTACTACACCAACTGATCCGAACCCAGAGAATCCAGAAAACCCAGAAAACCCAGAGAATCCAGAAAACCCAGAAAACCCAGAGAATCCAGAAAACCCAGAAAATCCAGAGAATCCAGAGAATCCAGAGAACCCAGAGAATCCAGAGAATCCAGAGAATCCAGAGAATCCAGAAGATCCTAAGGATTCAAATAAAACTAAGCCTATTACAGAACTCCGTAATAATTACAACAACGAGAAAAATAAGAACAAACTTATCACAGAGACAATGTCTCAGTTTGTTAAAGGTTCTTATGAATTAAACTTAAGAGATTTTACTGATGAAGAAACCGGTGAACTAGATTACACTGCTTTAAAAGAAGCTATGGCTGATATCGATAGTGCTAATATTGCTAAAGATAAAGGTATTACTCCTGAGATGCAAAAAGAACTTGACCGTATTGAAAAAGAAAAAGTTGAAATTGAAAAACAAAAACTACAAATTGCTATGGATAAAGCCGTAGCAGGTTTGCAAATCGATAAGTCTTTAAAGAATGAAGATATTAGTCAATTCTTTACAGACGCTTTGAAAGCAAACAAAAACCCTTATCAATGGTTATCTCAAGGAGGAACACTTGTTGATTTGTACAACAATATTTATAGTGAACGTATTATTGAAGAACGCATCAAGGTTGCAGTTGAAGCAGCAAAAGCAGAATGGCAAGCAAACAATCAGTCAAAACCACCAGCACCTAACCCAGGTAATCCTGCTAACCCAACACCACCTAATAAAAATGGTTTATCTATGGATCAATTACTTGAAGAAGCTGCTAAGAAAGTTAAAAAATAAGCACCTGTTTATACAGGTGTTTTTTTATTTTTTCAAATAATACTATTTTCTTTACATAAATTTATGCTATAATATAATTTAGATAGGGCACGGGTGCTGATTTTCGGATCTTGTAAACTAGTGTACGGATGATTAAATGCGAGTTTGAAAGAACTTTGAAGAAACATAACCAAAATGAAATAGTATATAAACCCACAGCATTAGATATGTAACCCCTCCCTATCTACTTTTAGAACGGTCGGAGGTACGCTATGTTAACACAACAAAATTTAATGGATAGATTAAACCAACTTATGCTTGACCATAATGTTGCTTGGAGAGATATTCGATATGACGCAGATAAAGCTATTGATAAAATCAATAGTTTTATGGGTACCAAATACCCTAAGCTATCAAGTATTCTAATCTCTCCTGAGTCAACTTATACGTTTCGTAGCGATGGTGTTGATATTGAATACTTCCCTGAAGAATATATGCATAGTGTAGTCATACCTTATATTGCTACAGAAATTTTAGCACGTGCAGAAGAATTTACAACTATCTATAATAAATACTTAGCTGAAATAGACGATGGTTTATTCACAATGTTTCAAAAAGAATTTAATCGAGTACCCCTTGCTTATCGACAAGATCCAGATAGAGGGGTATTTTTTGCGTCCGATAACGCTCTTGCAGCTATAGCACACAATACAATTGATGAAGCAGACCTCCCTGTTTATAAATTTCATGTTGCATATCACATCAATAATCAAAACATTATATTACCTTCTGGTGTATCTTTTGTAGAAGATATACGCGCGTATCTATATGAGGATACGTATATTATCAAAGGTTGGAACCAAAAACTATTATCAAGTGATGGTACAAAAGCTTATACATTTATAGGATGGTCACGTAATCCTAATGAAGTTACTGAAGATAGTTTAGTTCCAGGTGCTTCATTTACTATCATGACTGATGTAAATCTTTATGCAGTGTGGGAAGAAGAATCTACATTGAATATTACAGTTGATGGTATTGTAACAATTAAGGATGAATTTATACATTCAATTACAGCCTTAACTATACCTGACATAATCAATGGAGTTATTGTTAGAACAATTCCTACTAATTTCTTAAAACATACTACTGAATTAAATTATGCAGAACAATTAGAAGTGATTACATTACCAAACTATATCACTACTATACAAACACAAGCATTCAAAGGATTTGGTGGTAGCCAAATCATACTCCCTGAAACACCTATCAGTATTACTTATGCTGGTATTAGTATAGCAACATTAGCTTTTGAAGATACTCCTAGCTTAGAAAGTATAATCTTACCTACTAATATCACAGACATAGCAAATCAAGCATTTCCTATTGTTGGATCCAAACAAATGGTTATTTACTGTAGAGCTTTAGAACAAAATAAACCTGATGGTTGGTTAAGTGGCTGGTACACAGGTGCATCTTACCCATATGGTGTTACTGTAGTTTGGGGCTATAATGTCTAGACGAGCTGTACAGGGCTATACTGAAAAGTCCTACTACGAAAATATAAAATTTCTAGGAGTAGTAGCAACTAACGATCCATTACAAGAAGGTTACTTTAAACATATGGTTAACTTAGATATTTCTGACACAGGGCAATCAGTTAAAACAAGGAAAGGTTTTTT
>Ga0272441_10010614_pt1 | contig 13876 bp, 26 predicted proteins | sample SSMProp6N_FD_193582 | JGI IMG/M metagenome (GOLD analysis project Ga0272441, IMG submission 193582) | Marine sediment archaeal communities from Little Sippewissett salt marsh, Falmouth, MA, United States - SSM-Prop-6N | ecosystem: Environmental > Aquatic > Marine > Wetlands > Sediment ... | reverse complement strand
CGTTTTGCTATTCGTGAAGGCGGAAGAACTATCAGCGCAGGTGTCGTCAGCGAAATCGTAGAATAGCAAAATTAGTCACTGCTGGCAGAAAAGCGGAGAATGGAAAAAATAGAAATAGAAATGTCAAATAGAAATGAACTTTGTGACTGTGTATAAGTTTGACATCTAGTCTACCATAAAGAGATTTATTAAGGGATTTAACACGATAATCCCGAATAGTGAGGATAAATAGTACACGACTATGTCTAGCGCAATATAAGATAATTAAATTTAAAAAATCATTTTTTTATACGCGAAATAGCGGGAGGTAAAATACCATATGCAAAAAATAAGAATTCGCTTGCAAGCATACGATCATAGAATATTAGACAATTCAAGTTTAAAAATAATTGAAACGGTTAAAAGAATTGGAGGAAAATTTTCAGGTCCCGTTCCGTTGCCAACAGAAATTAATAAATACTGTGTATTGCGGTCACCCCATGTGGACAAAAAATCAAGAGAACAATTCGAGATGAGAACCCATAAGAGGATGATAGATATTATAGAACCTTCAAACAAAACCATTGAAGCTCTAATGCATCTTGATCTACCATCAGGGGTAGATATCGAAATAAAAACACTGGAATAAAAAGACCGTTGAACCGGGGCGGCCTTGATTGTTTAAAAGTTTTATGAAGAAACAATCATTATTGATATCTAAATTATTTCTCTGGTTATATAAAGATGAGTGATAATACAAGTAGCATTTGCGATAAAAAATGATTTTTTACTATAGAAATTGATATTTAATTTGTAAGACTCGGAGGTGAAAGAAATAAATGGCTGAAGGAATTTTAGGGGAAAAAATCGGAATGACTAAAATATTTACTGATAAGGGTGAATCTGTTTCAGTTACTGTTCTTCTGGCTGGCCCGTGCAGGGTAATACAGAAGAAAAATACTGAAATAGATGGATACAATGCAGTCCAATTAGGGTTTAAAAGTATAAAAAAGAGCAAAGCTTTAAAGCCTATAATCGGGCACTATAAAAAAGCAAAGATAGAACCTTTAAAATATTTAAGAGAATTCAAAATTGCCGATTTAAAAAATTATGAACTAGGACAGGAAATCAAGGTTGATATTTTCAAACAGGGTGAAAAAGTAAATGTTATTGGAACGTCAAAAGGAAAAGGATTTGCAGGAGGCATAAAAAGACATAATTTTTCTGGTGGACCAAAAACACATGGTCAAAAAGAATATTTCAGATCGGTAGGTTCGATAGGGGCTACAGATGCCGCCAGAGTGTTTAAAGGACAAAAATTACCGGGACATATGGGTTCAGAAAGAGTGAATGTAAAAAATCTAGAAATCGTAAAAATTGATATCGAGAAAAATTTGCTTTTAGTTAAAGGAGCTGTTCCTGGCGCAAAAGGAGAAATGCTCATTATCAATAAAGTTAAATAAAGTAAAAGTATATTTATCAGGGAAGGAGGATTGATTATGATCGATCTATCATTGCATAATGTAAAAGGTGAAGAAATCGGAGAAGTTTCCCTTAAAGATGAAATTTTCAATGTAAAAATTAATAAATATTTAGTTCATCAAGTGGTAAAACGTCATTTAGCATCTAAAAGAAGAGGTACAGCATCAACAAAAAACAGAAGCGATGTGAGTGGCGGTGGAGCTAAACCCTGGAAGCAAAAAGGAACTGGAAGAGCAAGGGCTGGAACTAATCGTTCACCTATATGGGTAGGTGGTGGTACTGTTTTTGGACCCACTCCACGAGACTATTCCTATTCTTTGCCTCAAAAGATGAAAATAGCTTCTCTAAAATCGGTATTATCTAACAAGGTAAAAAACAATGAAATAATCGTTTTAGACAAATTGACTATAGAAAAGAAAAAAACTAAGACGATGGTCGAAATTTTAACCAATCTTAAGGCTTATAAAAAACCATTAATTATTCTCGAAAGGGAAGATAAAGATATAGAGCGTTCAGTACATAATATTCAGGGAGCTATGGTGTTGCCGGTATCAAAGATAAATACTTTTGATCTTATTAATCAAAAAACGATTATTATTACTGAAAATGCATTAAAAAAAATTGAGGAGGTGTTGATATAATGCCTTCAAGCAATGATATCATTTTAAATCCCATAATTTCTGAAAAAAGCGTTCGATTAAAAGAGCAAAATAAGTACATATTTAAAGTAGATTTGAATGCCAATAGTTCTGAAATTGGCAAGGCGATTGAGGATAAATTTAAAACAAAAGTTGCCAAGGTGAATATCATAAAAATGCCCGCTAAAAAAAAGAGTTTGGGAAAATATTCAGGAAAGACTTCACGTTGGAAAAAAGCAATCGTTACACTAAAGAAAGGCGAGAAAATTAAAGAATTAGAAAATATTTAGAGCCGGTTCACGCTCTGAAGAAAGGTGTAGAGTAAAGTGGCAGAGATTAAAAAATATAAACCAACCTCACCCGGGAGGAGATTTATGACCATTTCCACCTTTGAGGAAATTACTACCGATAAACCCGAAAAATCCTTAACTGTAGGATTAAGAAAAAAAGGCGGCAGGAATAATAAAGGAAGACTCACCGTAAGACATAAGGGTGGAGGAAATAAGAGAAAATATAGAATTATTGATTTTAAGAGAAATAAAACTTCGGTTCCAGCAAAAGTTGCAAGTATCGAGTACGATCCTAATCGATCAGCACGAATTGCATTGCTTAAATATTTTGATGGAGAAAAAAGGTATATTTTGTGTCCTGTTAATTTGAAAGTTGGAGATATTGTTGTTTCGGGAGGAAAAGCAGACATCAAAGCTGGAAATTCCAAGACCTTAAAGGAAATTCCTACCGGTACTTTAATTCATAACATTGAGTTAAAACCAAAACAGGGCGCTAAAATGGTTCGTTCGGCCGGTTCAACTGCTCAACTTATGGCTAAGGAAGGAAAATTTGCACATATTAGGCTTCCTTCCGGAGAAGTGAGGCTGGTAAGTTTAGATTGTATGGCAACTATTGGACAGGTAGGAAATGTTATTCATGAAAATCTATCGAATGGTAAGGCCGGTAAAAACAGATGGCTGGGTATAAGACCAACAGTCAGAGGTGTTGCTATGAATCCGGTTGATCATCCCATGGGTGGCGGTGAAGGAAAAAGTTCAGGTGGAAGACACCCTGTTTCACCAACAGGAGTACCTGCAAAAGGGTATCGAACAAGAAAAAAGAATAAACTTTCTGATAAGTATATTGTAAAAAGAAGAACAATTAAAAAATAGTTAATACGGGAGGATAGTTTTTTCAAATGACTAGATCTTTTAAAAAAGGACCTTATATTAATGAAAAATTATTAAAAAAAATAAGAGAATTAAACAAAAAGAGAAAAAAAACCATTATTAAGACCTGGTCAAGAAATTCGACCATTTTTCCGATAATGGTCGGGCATACCATTGCAGTACATAATGGAAAAAGACATATCCCGGTTTATATCACGGAAAATATGGTAGGTCACAAATTAGGAGAATTTTCTCCGACAAGAATGTTTAAAGGACATGGCTCTCATAGCGAAAGATCCACATCCTTAAAATAAAAATCAGAGAAATGTTCATTAGGCCATCATAATAAATTGATACCATCAGTTTATAAATATGATAAAAAATAATTTTCTTGACAAACAAAGATTGGAAAAAGTATAAGAAATATTAGGAGGAAAACAATGAGTGTAAAGGCGGTAGGCAAATATTTACCTATATCAGCTCGAAAGGGAAGACAAGCAGTAGATATAATTCGTGGAAAAGATGCAGGTGAAGCACTTTTAGCCTTAAAATTTCTTCCTAACCGTTCAGCTAAAATGGTGTACAATGTTTTAAAATCAGCTGTTTATAATGCGCAGAACAACAACGATAAAAATGTTGATGATTTATATATTTCTGAAGCTTTTGTAGACGAAGGACCAACACAAAAAAGGTTTAGACCAAGAGCAATGGGAAGAGCTTCAAGAATTAGAAAAAGAACAAGTCACATTACCATTATAGTTGATAATAAAGGGGAGGGGAGATAATTGGGACAAAAAGTACATCCAAAAGGATTAAGACTTGGAATTATTAAAGATTGGGATGGTAAATGGTTCTCGAAGAAGAACTATGCCGAAAATATTTACCAAGATTATCAAATCAGAAATTTTTTAAGAGACCAATTAAAACATGCTGGAATATCTACTATTGAAATAGAAAGAATTGCAGACAGGGTTAGAATTAGTATTCATTGTGCCAGACCCGGAATCGTCATCGGAAGAAAAGGTGTCGAAGTTACTAATTTGAAAAATAGGATGCAAAAAATTGTAAAAGGCGACTTGCAATTGAAAATCATCGAGGTTAAAACTCCTGAGCTGGATGCTCAATTAGTTGCAGAAAGCATCGCAGAACAATTAGTCAGAAAGGGTTCCACAAAAAGAGCTATGAAGCAAGCAGCAAATCGTTCTATGAGAACTGGCGCGAAAGGAATAAAAATATCTTGTTCGGGAAGAATAGGCGGAGCTGAAATTGCCAGAACAGAATGGCATTTGGAAGGTAGATTACCCCTTCATACTTTAAGAGCTGATATTGATTATGGTTTTGCTGAAGCTAATACAACTTATGGAAAAATTGGTGTTACTGTGTGGATATTCAAAGGAGAAATTCTTCCATCAAAGAAGAAAGTCCAGGAGAAAATTGACCCGGTATCGGATAAAAATGTTGCCGTAAATACTCACAAGAATAAGGAAGTTCATTCTGGGGAAGAGGTGCAAAAAAATGCTACAGCCAACTAGGACAAAGCATCGTAAAACACATAGAGGAAAAATGAAAGGAAATGCACATAAAGGAGATTATATTGCGTTTGGTGAATATGGTTTGCAAGCATTAGAGTCTCATTGGATAACTAGTGCACAGATTGAGGCAGCTAGAATCGCCATTACCCATGCCATAAAAAGAGGCGGTAAAGTTTGGATTAGGATATTCCCCGATAAATCAGTTACTAAAAAACCGGCAGAAACTAGACAGGGAAAAGGTAAGGGAGCACCGGATCATTGGGTAGCAGTGGTTAGATCGGGTAGAATACTCTTTGAATTAGGAGGAGTTGATGAGGCATTAGCCAAGAAAGCTATGAGACTAGCAAATCATAAACTACCTATAAAAACGAGATTTCTTACTCGAAAAGAACAGGTGGTGGGATAGATGAAAACAACAGAATTTAGAGATTTATCAGTTGAAGAATTACAAAAAAAATTGGTAGATTTTAAAGATGAATTATTTAGTTTAAGATTTCAAATGGTTACCGGACAGTTGGGTAATCCGATGAGATTAAAAGAAATAAAACGTAATATCGCCAGAGTTAAGACTATATTAAGAGAAATTGAGTTACAAAAAAATGAAACGAATTAAAGCTAACAAGGAGGATTAGATAATGTCCGGGGGAAACATTAAAACCAAAATTGGGAGAGTTGTAAGCGATGGGATGGAAAAAAGTGTATCTGTAAAAGTAGAATATCTGGTATCGCATCCTCTTTACAAAAAAAGAATAAAAAAATCATCTAAATTTATCGCTCATGATGAAAAAAACCTTTGCAATATAGGGGATAAAGTGAAAATTGCCGAAACTCGACCAATAAGCAAAATGAAAAGATGGAAAGTTATAGAAATTTTGGAAAAAGCAAAATAAATTTAGAGAGTATAATTTCTTTAAGAGAGAGGATAGCCAAGATGATACAAATGCAAACTCGTTTATTTGTAGCAGATAATTCAGGTGCCAAAGAAATACAATGTATTAAGGTTCTAGGTGGATCTCAAAGGAGATATGCCAGAATAGGAGATATTATTGTTGCATCTGTAAAAGTTGCCGCAGTAGGGGGTACTTGTAAAAAAGGTGATGTGGTAAAGGCAGTTATTGTTAGAACCAAAAAGGAATTAGGCCGTTTGGATGGTTCATATATTCGTTTTGATGATAATGCTGCTGTAGTGATTAATGCACAGAATGAACCGGTTGGAACAAGGATTTTTGGACCCGTAGCTCGTGAACTGCGAAGTAAAAATTTCATGAAGATAATATCACTAGCTTCTGAAGTTGTATAAAATAAGGGGAGGAATAGTGATTTGGCAGAAAATAAGGTCAATATAAAAAAAGGTGATACGGTTATAGTAATAAGTGGAGAAGACAAAGGTAAAAAAGGCAAGATTGTAAGTATATTACCAAAGAAATTACAAGCAATTGTTGAAGGTGTTAATTTTCTAAAAAAACATATTAAGCCAACTGAAAAAACACCTCAGGGCGGTATTGTAGATCAGGAAGGTTCTATCAATATAACTAATTTAAAACTAATATGCAACAAATGCAATCAACCTACTACCATTAAGAGAGAGAAGATTAAAGAGGGTAAAAGAGTTAGAGTTTGTAAAAAATGCGGTGAAATAATAGATAAGGTTTAGGAGGTAAATTATGCCCCGGCTGAAAGATAAATACTTTGATCAAGTAGTACCAGAAATGATGAAAAAATTTAAATACAAAAGCGTAATGGCAGTCCCAAGACTAATAAAAGTGATTATTAATATGGGGTTAGGAAGCGCGAGCAAGGATTCTAAAATAATGGATGAGGCTATTAAAGAGATTGCTGCTATAAGTGGACAGAAACCTATTGTAACTAAAGCAAAGAAATCCATTTCTAATTTTGGATTAAGAAAAGATATGCCAGTAGGTTGTAAAGTAACCTTACGGAGTAAGCGAATGTATGAATTTTTGGACAAATTCATCAATGTTGCTACGGCACGAATTCGTGATTTTAGAGGAGTTCCTTCTGATGCATTCGATGGACGAGGAAATTATACTATTGGATTAAAAGAACAGTTAATTTTTCCGGAGATTGATTTTGATCAGGTAACAACAACTCTTGGAATGAATATTACGATAGTTACAAGTGCTCGAAATGATGAGGAGGGTCAATCGTTATTAAAAATGATTGGAATGCCTTTTAAGAAGTAGGAAAATTTAGTGATAATATATTATGAGAATATTATAATTAAAAAGTGATATAAAATAAACAAAGTAGACTGTTAAGTTGTTGATTAATTGTGAAAAGGAGGAAAGAGTGTGGCCAAAAAAGCCCTGATAGAAAAGGCTAACAAAGAACCAAGATATAAAGTAAGAAAATATTTTCGATGCAGCATCTGTGGAAGGCCCAGAGGTTATTTAAGGAAATTTGGGATATGCAGGATTTGCTTTAGAAAAATGGCGCATAAAGGTGAATTACCAGGAATAGTTAAATCTAGCTGGTAAACCTTTATATAAAAAATTCAAAAGATATTGGAGTTTAAGAGAGGAGGATATTATATATGGGTGTTATAACAGACCCTATTGCAGATATGTTAACTCGAATCCGGAATGCAAATAAGATGGGTCATAAATATCTATCTATTCCCGCATCAAAGCTAAAGTTAGAAATTACACGAATATTAAAAGATGAAGGTTTTGTAAGAGATTATCGGTACAAAGAGGATGATAAACAAAATCAATTAATTATATTTCTAAAGTATTTAAAAAAAGAAAAAGCAATCAATAATTTAAAAAGAATCAGTAAACCGGGTTTAAGGGTTTATGCTAGAAAGGATGAAATTCCAGAAGTTTTAGGTGGTTTGGGAATTGTCATTTTATCGACATCAAAAGGGATTATGACTGGCAAAAAAGCATTGCAGAGACATCTTGGTGGAGAAGTTATTTGTTTCGTTTGGTAAAAATAGACAGAAAATGAATATTATAAGTAGGTCAAAATTTTATCTCGAAAATTGCGAATTAAACCTCGTATATCATTTATCGTATATATTAAAGATTAAGACAGGACGATATGTGTAATATACGCGAAACGCAATAAGATAAAGAGGAGGTTTAATATGTCCAGAATTGGGAAATCACCAATAGTTATTCCTGAGGGAGTAAAGGTTGAGATTAATAAAAATAACATAAAGGTCATTGGTAAAAAAGGAGTTTTAGAGAGAGATGTTCATTCAGATATAAGTATAAAATCAGATGGAAAAATGATAGTTGTTACCAGGCCTTCAGATAGCAACATGCATCGTTCACTTCATGGCTTGACCCGTAGTTTAATTAATAATATGGTCATTGGCGTATCCAAAGGTTTTGAAAAAATCCTGGAAATTCACGGAGTAGGTTATAGAGCTCTTCTTGAAGGCGGAAAAATGAATATTCAGGTAGGCTATTCACATCCAGTTAAAATTGATCCACCGGAAGGTATTGAATTTGAAGTTGAAAAGCAAAAGAAGATTAAAGTAAAAGGAATAGATAAACAACTGGTAGGAGAAACAGCTGCAAAGATAAGAATATTGCGGAAACCGGAACCATACAAAGGAAAAGGCATAAGATATATCGATGAAGTTGTAAGAAGAAAAGTGGGTAAAACCGGAGCAAAGTAATTGATATTTTTGATATTATTGCCATAGAAAGGAGTGCTTGTCTTGACGGAAAATAAAAGAAGAAATGCCAGAATTAAAAGGCATAAAAGAATACGTAAAACACTATCAGGGAGTAGTGAAAGACCTCGTATATGCGTTTTCAGAAGTCTGAAAAATATTTATGTACAAGCTATAGATGATAATAAAGGAGTAACGCTGATTTCAGCATCTACTCTTGATTCGGAAGTTAAAGAAAAATTGAATTATCGAGGAAACATTAAAGCTGCTGAAATACTCGGTACAGCATTTGCAAAAAAACTAAAAGAAAAAGGTATTGATAAAGCTGTTTTTGATAGAGGTGGATTTCTTTATCATGGAAGAGTTAAAACACTTGCGGATAGCATCAGAAAAGGTAAAATTAAATTCTAATACTTTGAATTAACAAAATAAAATACAAAAAGGTTAATATAATATGGGTTTAGTAGTTATAATAAACGCGTTTGATTTAATGTTAAAAAATGAAAAGATTTATACAGATAATAAATTTGGGAGGAGGTGGACAGGTGCAGAAAATTGATTCTGAAGGTTTAGAACTGCAAGAAACAGTTATTTTTGTAAATAGAGTGAGCAAAGTTGTAAAAGGTGGTAGAAGATTCGGCTTTGCAGCAATGGTAGTAGTGGGTAACGGACAGGGAATGGTAGGTATTGGTTATGGAAAGGCAAAGGATGTGTCTGAGGCTATTCGAAAAGGAGTCGCTCAAGCTAAAAAAGGCCTAATAAAAGTTAAGATAAAAAAGGGGACGATTCCATATACTATTACCGGACGTTATGGTGCTGCATCCGTTTTTATGAAACCTGCTTCACCGGGTACAGGTGTTATCGCCGGTGGTCCGGTTAGAGCAGTATTGGAAGCAGCAGGGTTTCAAGATATCCTAACCAAATCATTGGGCAGTAGTAACAATTTGAATATTGTTAAAGCAACCATGAATGGTCTTGTAAGTATAAAAAATGCTAAAGATATCGCAAAAATAAGAGGAAAAAGTTTAGCTGAAATATATGGGAAGCCATTGGTTAAATCTCAGGGAGGTATCAATTAATGAAAATAAATAATCTAAGTCCTGCTAAGAATTCGGTCAAAAAAAATAAAAGAGTTGGCAGGGGTTGTGGATCAGGTCATGGAAAAACTTCTTGTCGCGGAATGAATGGACAGAATTCCCGATCAGGTGGTGGAGTACGGCCTCATTTTGAAGGTGGTCAGATGCCCTTATACAGAAGAGTTCCAAAGAGAGGCTTTACAAATATCTTTAAAAAAGACTATAACATTGTCAACCTGGAGAAATTAAATGTATTTAAAGATGGAGATATTATCACTCCGAAAGAATTAATTGATAGTGGTATTATTAAAAAAGTAAGAGATGGCGTGAAAATACTGGCAAGAGGAAAATTATCCAAGAAATTAACCATTAAAGCAAATAAATTTAGCCAAAAAGCAGCGAAGGAAATTGAATTAATCGGTGGGAAGATTGAGGTGATATAATTGTTTGAGAAATTTCGCAATCTATTTAAAATTCCTGATTTGAGGAAAAGAATTTATTTTACGCTAGCTATGATTGTTGTTGTTAGATTAGGAAGTCATTTACCATTACCTGGAGTGGATAAAGGAGCATTAGCCAATTTATTTGCCCAAGGAGGTATTTTAGGTTTTATGGACTTATTCGCTGGTGGAGCCTTAAGTCGTTTCTCCATTTTTGCATTAGGGATTATGCCTTATATTAGTGCCTCCATTATCATTAATCTTTTAACTGCGGTTGTGCCTATATTAGAAAAGTGGGCAAAAGAAGGAGAAGAAGGCCGGAATAAGATGACCAAAGCTACGCGTTATTTCACAGTGGTTTTAGCTGTGATACAGGCTTTTGCAATTAGCTCCTGGCTTAATAATATGGGCGTATTAATGGTCTCGGGATTAGTGTTCCAGTTTTTATTAATTATCACACTTACAGCAGGAACTTGTTTTTTGATGTGGTTGGGTGAACAAATAACTGATTTCGGAATTGGTAATGGTATTTCCATAATTATTTTTGTCGGGATTATTGCAAGAATGCCTTCACAGATCATCCAAACGGTCAAATTGATGCAAATAGGAGAAATAAACATCATTGCTTTTGTAAGTTTACTCTTTATCGCTGTTATAGTAATCGGAGGCGTTATTGCTATTCAAAAAGGACAGAGAAGAATTCCGGTTCAATATGCAAAAAGAGTGATCGGTCGCAAGATGTATGGTGGGCAAGGTACTTTTATTCCTTTACGTGTTAATCAAGCTGGTGTTATCCCGATTATATTTGCGTCGGCTATTTTAATGTTTCCAGCAACCATCGCGCAATTTTTTCAGAATTTAGCATTTATGGATGCATTATCAGACGCTTTATCGCCCGGTAAACCTCTATATTTAATTTTGTATTCGATTTTAATTATTGTTTTTACGTTCTTTTATTCAGCAATTACATTTAATCCTGCTAACATGGCGGATAACATGAAGAAATATGGTGGATTTATTCCAGGAATAAGACCTGGTAAAAATACAACTGCTTATATTGACCATATTATGACCAGAGTTACTTTAAGTGGTGCAATATTTCTTGCTATTATTGCAATTTTACCAAACATACTCATTAAGGTTACAGGAATAACTACTTTTTCTTTTGGTGGTACATCTTTATTGATTATGGTTGGAGTTGCGCTAGAGACTGTTCAACAAATAGAGTCTCACATGTTAATGAGGCATTATGAAGGATTTATTAAAAAATAATTTTTTTAAATAATAGTGTAAAAAAAGATAAATTATTGTAAATAAAAAAAGGTAAAAAAATGAAAATAATTTTATTAGGTGCTCCTGGTAGTGGAAAAGGAACAGTAGCAAAGAAAATTCAGAAAAATCTAGATATTCCTATCATTTCAACAGGTGTAATATTAAGGGAAGCGATTGAGAAGCATAACGCATTGGGTATGAAAGTAAAATCTATCATTGCCCAAGGAGAGCTAGTTCCCGACAATCTTATTATGAAAATTATTAAAGAAAGAGTAATACAAGAAGATTGTAAAAACGGTTATATATTTGACGGTTTTCCAAGGAACATACAGCAGGCTCACTCATTAGAAAAATTAAATATTGAACTTTCGTCAAATATTGATTTTGTCTTTTATTTTAAGATACCTTTTTCTGAAATAATTCAGAGATTATCTAGCCGTAGAGTGTGCAGGAAATGCGGTTTTAATTATAATTTATCGTTTAATCCGCCTAAAAAGGAAAATATTTGCGATTTGTGTCAAGGTAATTTGTACCAACGGGAAGATGATAAAGAAGAAACCATAAAAAACAGATTACAAGTATACAACAATCAAACGATGCCCCTGAAACAGTATTATGCGAAGAAAGGAATTTTAATACCCATAGATGCTCATTTAAGCGACAATGCTTTTAAGGAAATAATGAAAAGAATAAGTGATAGAGATAAATAATGTTTAGTGTAAACATGTTTATTCTAAATTCTTCCGAAAATGATTACATTCGGAATAATATTAATCGTTGGTAAAAAATCTGGATTGGCCCGCTGGACTTATGGTTAAAATGAAGGATAAAAAATCCAATAATAAGGGAACAGAAGGGCTCTTGATAGAAAAAATGGAGTTAGTTAGTCAGCACGTTTCGAGTTAAGAGAGTAATACATCATCATGGTAATAAGATAACTCTAATTATAAATAAAGGGTTATCTAAATTGATTTAAAACCAATAAGCGGAGGAATAATAAATGACAAAAGAAAAGTGCATAGAAATGCAAGGAAAGATTATTAAAGCATTGCCTAATGCCACTTTTCGGGTTGAACTCGAGAATGGTTGTGAAATTTTAGCTCATATTTCCGGAAAGATAAGGATGCATTTTATTAGAATATTACCCGGAGATAAAGTAAAAGTCGAAATATCGCCATATGATCTAACTCAAGGCAGAATTGTATACAGGTTGTAATAAAAAATATGTCCTATCGATATTCAGTGAATTGATGAGCCTGTTGTTTGCATGTGCTAATAAGGTAAAAATTGGAAAAGACTGCAATGAAAATATAATAAAAAAAAGCTTGTGCCAGCATATTCGATGAAAAAAATAGCTAGTTATTATTTATAAAGTACATTATTTTATATTGAAAATAATTCATAGCGGTAAGCGAATAAGTTAATTCACGCAACAAGGACTTGATTTTGAAAATTCTAAATCATAAAATTATTTTAGATAATTCAAAAGGAATATAGCCAACATTTAAGTGAACTATTTTAGGGAGGAAACAAGTTAATGAAAGTCAGATCATCGGTAAAAAAGATGTGTGAAAAGTGTAAAGTCATTAAAAGAAAAGGTAAAATAAGAGTAATTTGCGAAAATCCTAAACATAAGCAAAAACAAGGAAAATAATTAAAAGGAGGACATAATAGACTATGGCTAGAATAGCCGGCGTGGATTTACCTAGGAACAAAAGAGTAGAATATGCATTAAGATATATTTTTGGAATTGGTCTCACTAGTGCACAGAGTATATTAACAGAAGCAGAAGTGAATTTTGATACAAGGTCTAAAGATCTAACTGAAGATGAAATAAATAGGATAAAAGAGATTATTGATAAAAGCTATAAAGTAGAAGGTGAACTTAGAAGCGAAGTAACTGCCTCCATAAAAAGACTTATGGACATAGGTTCTTATAAGGGTTTACGACATAGAAGAGGATTACCCACAAATGGGCAAAGGACTAAAACAAATGCAAGAACGCGAAAAGGCCCTAAGAAAACAGTTGGAGCCAAGAGGAAAAAAGGCAAATAGAATTTTATTCTAATAACAGAAAGGAGAATTTAATTGGCAAATAAGAAGAAGATTAAAAAAACCAAGAAGAAGATAAAGAGAAATGTACTTTCGGGAGTAGTACATATCAAGTCAACTTTTAATAATACAATTGTAAGCATTTCTGATAGAGAAGGAAATGTCATTGCTTGGGCTAGCGCAGGGAATATGGGGTATAAAGGTAGTAAAAAAAGTACATCATTTGCAGCTCAAGTAACCGCAGAAGCAGTTGCAAAAAAAGCAATAGATCAAGGAATGAAAGAAGTAGACGTACTTGTGAAAGGACCTGGCTCAGGAAGAGAAACTGCTATCAGATCATTGCAAGCGGTAGGATTAAAAGTAAACATGATTAAAGATGTAACTTCTATCCCGCACAATGGCTGCAGGCCTCCAAAACAGAGAAGAACTTAGTGTCCATTAATCGTAATCATGAGTAAAAATATTTTAAATCATAAAATAATAAAAAGATTGTAATCTTGATATATTTAAGAATATTAAAGATACAGGAGGTAATAATATATGGCAAGATATACAGGACCAGCATGCAAGTTATGCCGCCGAGAAGGAGTAAAGCTTTT
>Ga0272441_10010612_pt1 | contig 13877 bp, 23 predicted proteins | sample SSMProp6N_FD_193582 | JGI IMG/M metagenome (GOLD analysis project Ga0272441, IMG submission 193582) | Marine sediment archaeal communities from Little Sippewissett salt marsh, Falmouth, MA, United States - SSM-Prop-6N | ecosystem: Environmental > Aquatic > Marine > Wetlands > Sediment ... | reverse complement strand
TTTCCTCTGGATTAGTCATTTAACCACCTTTTATGAAACACATCCAAGAATCCTGGAGTGTTCTTTTGGACAAAAATTGTTGTAAAAAGGAAGGTTGGTGGACACCCAAATATGTCAAAATGGGATGCGTCAGAAAAAAATACGTTTTGAACAGGTGTCCACCAAACAGAATAATAGGACGGGTCACTCCCGAAAAGACAATAGTAGGTGGTGAGGAGATGGGATAAATAAATTTGGGGAGGGACCCATCCCGTCCTAGTAAGTCACTTAAACCTAAATTTATCATCATAATACCCGTTATCATCACGATCAACATTAATGCCTTTAAGAAGGAAATATTGTTCTATGCTATGTTTCCATTTATTTGCCATGGTTTTATCTTTAAATCCTATTTTGAATCCTACCATGCCGTTGTTAAGGTTAATGATTTTACCTAGGTGTACTTCTGGTTCAGTGTTCATATGCTGCCCTCTCAAAGAAGTTACGGAAGGTACGGTCTGCCCAGAACACCATGGTTCCGCTTTCTAGTTTTTCAGCGTGTATAATCCAATCCCTGTATTGATTCACTTTGGTTACACAACCCATTCTTTTACTCACCTTCTTTTATCACTTCAATAATGATTTTATTATCCTTAATAGTAAGATCAACCTTATTCCCTGGTTTCACATCATAGTAGTTCATCCACCAACGTGGGAGTGTGACACAAGCAGCTCCACCAGTGGTTGTAATTGTCCTTGTTTCCTTACCATTCATACGAATCAACACCCGTATTGTTTTTCGTGTATTTATAGTTTTTCATTTTGACAAAATGTCACACACCATTTAAATAATAGAAACAACAAAACCAGGAGTATGATACCTGAAAACGAAAAAAACTTTATGAAATACATGGCACGTTACCACCCAGATAAATACGAACAATACCTTAGACTCGTATTCCAAAAGGAATTAAAAAACTAAAAATTTATATATAGTGTTCAACATATCAGTTGATATTGACTATATACTTCTATGTATTAATGTAGATGTAAAATAGTAAATCAATAGAAGTAAACAACCGAAAACAACAATCTAATATAAAATGAGATATAATAATAGAGAGATAAAAATATGATACGGGTTAGTGTAGAAACAAATAGAGAAGATATATCAGAATGGAGAATGCGACAGATCAAAGATGAGTTCAGAGACCTGTGTTATATATGGAATTTAAAAAGAGTAGACATCACCAATTATGATGCAAAGTAATTCTATTCAAACTGGACGTCCCCTTCTTCAATAAGCCTATCTAGTTCCCTTTCAATCTGTATGAAACCCTCATTGCAAAGAGCATCACGTTTCTCTTTATACCACTGATAGAACTCGTCATTCATCCAAGCATAATACGGATTCTGGTCTATCCACTTTTTACCGCTTTTCTTAGTGTCCTCACTCTCCCATCCTTTATGCACCTTAGCGATACGTCTCTGTGGCATTAAACCATCTTTTGAATATTGACTCCAATCATAAATATGAATAGTATACACATCAGGGTCATCACGGGCAAGAGACACCAACTGCCGCATATTCTTACAAGTAAATACCAAAGTACCCCATGCAGTACCTAAAGTTTCCAGGTTCTTAGTAACTGATTTAACAAAACGTGAAGCATGATCCTTTGCATTAAGCCATTTACCACTATCATCCATAATAACCATTGGTTTCTTACTTGATATCTTTCTACTTATACGAATGAACTCACGTGGTTTAAAAACAAAAAACTCTTTTACAGCATTCCAATCTGGATAAATTTCTACATTATCCTGTTTCATTTGTTGATAAATCTTTACTTTTTTCTTACGTACATCAATCTCATGTACATCCTTACCCTGTGCATACTCATCAAATTTAATATTAATTAAACGTACAATCTCATAGGTTTCTGCACAACTCAAAGAGACATAACTGCTTTTACCAAGACGAGCAGGACCATGCACCACCACCATGATAAAAAGGTCTTTCAAATAATTTTTAACTGCTTCATCTGCCAACCAAGTAATTTTATTAATGTTAATAGGACCGTCAATAGTGGGATAACTTTTCATGTTGAATCATGCACTGCAACATATTTCTCTGTTTCAAGACAAAGGTTTTCTTTCGCAAGTAACTGTATTAACCGTTCATAGTATGTTTCCCAATAAATTTTATTACGTAGTATTCTCCATTTAGCTTGATATGCTCTTTTATTAAACTGAGAAGGAGTCAGCTTCTTTTCTTTTTCTTTTTCCATTTGTTTCATTTCATAATTAAGAGTGTCTTTTATCTCTTGTATCTGTGTTTTAAGTTGATAACCAGGGATATCAAATTTAATTATTTTTTCCAAACCATCAACCGAATCTTTAAAAGAAAAAGTTCCCATTGTACGCCTACATTGATTTATGGCATCAGCGATAATAAGTTTATATGTGAGTTTATCTTCACTTGTTCTACGTATACCTACGAAAGTACGTTCCTTTAAATCATCTTCATCATTCATAGTTTCTTTATTTCCTCATACATATGTGTAGCATTCTTATGGTAGAGATCACTAAGGTCTTGTAATTGTTTCTGAAGGTCTTTTACTTTTTCTTTTACTTCCTGTTGTACTTCAAAATAGTTTTTTATTTTTTCATTAATCTTCTGGTTATTTAACACTATGAGTTTATGTAATTGTTGTTCAATGAATATATACTGTTTACTTGCATCAGTTATTAAACCAGCATCAAGTGTGTTTTTTATTTCATCTTGAATAAGGTGAATGTATAGTTTTTCATTTGGTTTCAATTCCATCATTAACACCAACATCTTGCAAGAGTTCTTTTTGTTTCCAGAACATAAAAAGTTCAATGATTGTCTTTGTCTGCATTTCATCATAAAGACAAAGAAGTGTCGCCATGTAAATCACCATAATGGTAAGACTTGCTTTCCCTTGACTGAACATTTCAATCATAATACTTAATACAACCAGATTTGTGATAAGCCAACTGAACCCCATTCGTCTGTGAAAACTATGTTTTTTCCCTAGTTCAAAAATAGTGCAGCTGTGGTTTGGTTTTCTTAATACATACCAAAAATCATTAAACCAGTTTTTAAAATCAGTTTTTACCATGTCTGTTGTATTGTTCATTGTTCTAACCTGTACCTACTGATATCACCAACGTCAATATTAAGAGTCATATGCATAAAAGGCATAATCATGTTGTTGCTGCACCATTCACGAGTGATATACATTTTAGACCTGTATTGTTTATCTTGAAGGAACAAGTCAACCAGTTCCTTTGCATTTTTATCAAAATCACCTGCTACATCAGCTATAGTGATTTTTTTGTTTTTCGTTATCACAGGAACCATTTCTATTTCCATAAGCTCCTCAGTGATACTTTTAATTCCAACAACCATCATGTCAAGTTTCATGTTTAAACCTCCATATCTTCACGGAAACGGGTCAAATACACGTTATCTTATCCACCACCAAACATTCTAAGCAAGACAAACGCAATTGGCGCAATACCCACAAGAATCAATATAAGGAATACAATCCACCACCAATTAAACTCACCACGTTTTTCCTTCTTTTTAATAAACGTGTCCTTACGCAGTTCAACCTGTTGTTCAGCTTGGTCAATAAGCATAGGGACAACATTCATGGGACACTGTGCGATATTACCCGCAAATAACATATACGGGTCAACAACCATAAAAGGATCATGTTCAACAATTTTAAACGACCCATTCTCTCGTTTACTCACTGTCACTACTACAGAGTCACCATCTTTATTTTTTACTTCATACCCTTTAACTTCCATGTACCCAGGTTTCACAGGGTGTTTACGAACCATGTTAAACTTTTCTGATCGTTCAAGTGGATTGTTTTCATCTAGTTTCTTCATGCCTAATAAATCATCAAGAGTGTCAACGGCTCGTTCATGGTCACCTTTTTCCTCAGTGTCATCAAATGAACCATTAAAACTTAAATCATCTTTTTGTTTATTCTTTTCTGTTTTCTTCTTCAGATTCATCCACTCCTATAAGAAGATTATCTGTTTCAACAGCTCTATCCCAGACGTTAAAACCAACCATTCCAAAATGTTTTTTAATCAACTGCCAACCTCGGACATTCTCCAAGTTAATGTTGTTACTAAGGAAATCACAGACAATAATTGCTTGGTTACCATTAGGGAGTGTGACAGTATACTGCCCATCATCAATGACGTCAGCTTTATGTCCATTAGCCATACCTTTGGTTTGACCTAATGCACCACGGGGAACCGTATATGATCTGAAACCTTTATTACGAGTGATACGCAACCATCCAATGAAATCAGGGTTGGTTATTTTATCAACGAAAATATTAAGGTTGTATTTACTGATTAAATAATTAGGTAACGCCATACTGATAAAACTAAAAAACAAAGCAACACAAAGCAATACAATAAAAAACAAAAACGCTGTCACTAAACCAGGGTTACCTGTTACCTGTCTCATCATACCAATGAGACTAATGATAACGAAAATAGTGATAATTAATTGAATGCCCCAGAACACCACACTGACTTCACCATTTGTTATATTATAAGCACGTTTATCAGCCATAATACCTTCACTTTCCTTCTTTTATCATAGGTTGAATTATTTCCTGTTTAACACGACTTTCCTGGAAACCCATAGGACCAAATTTCCAAGCCAGTGCATTCTCACTGAGGAGTAAACTAAGATCACCAAGGAAATCAGTCATTTTACGTCTACGATATTCACCAGTAATAACCATAGGGTAAGCATACAAAGTAAGTATACGTTTTTTCTCCATCATAAAATAATACATATGCTCTGGTTTAATGTTACTTAACTTTGTGTCTTTACCAATAAGAAACTTGATACTACTTTCAAAATATCTACGATCTTCTGCAGGTAACGTACTGGTTTCTGGTTCCAAGCTATGGGTTATTTTATCCCAGGCAAGAGTAGCACCTTCAAAACTTCCCTTATCTTCAATAATTTTAATTCCCATATTTTTCACTCATGTTTACGCATAAGCCAATATAAATTTGCAATGAATAAACCAATACTTAATGCACCAAGGACTACAAAAGCACCATTAAGTACATGAAGCTCCTGGAAATACAAATTACGTTCAACAAGTATATTGATAAGATTCTGTGTGCTAACCGTTCCAAATGTCGCCAATCCACCAAATAACAAAGGATACACAAAATGAATTATTACATCTTTTTTTGAATTTCTACGATGTTCATTAAAAAAGAAATCAATTATATGACGGAACACTTCTGCTTGACTACGAAATGTTTTTTTTGTATCCCGTGCGTAATTATTTATCCTAGTAATATCACTTTCATAAATACTTATTGTTTTGCTAACCGCTTTATCGGTCATACCACATCAAAAAAAATAAAAAACATTCCTATTTTAAATACTTTATATTAAAAAAGAGAGAAAGGGGTTGATGTGGTTAAACCCCAATCATCACCAAAATGGTGACCATGATTACAGTAACTTTTTCACTGCTACAACCGCAGCCAACGGCAGAGTTATCGCCATGATTATCGCAGATACGATCATAATGTCAATGGTGTCATCATACCCTGCGCTGATGTTCTCCAAGGTGCTTACAGTACGGTTTTGATTGACCGACCTAGTTGCAGCTGTTCCATAACTGTCAATTAACGATCCACTTATGGTACCGTTGATATATGTGCCTATGTTGAAAATAGCAAAAAGCATGACCACTGCCATACCCGCACCAATCAATAGATTGAAAAGCATGGCGTTATCATCTTTTCTGATATCCAACACATGGCAACGATTTGCCTTCAACGGTATCACCTTATAGTAATTTCTTCACTGCTACAACCGCTGCAAGTGGAAGTGTTATTGCCATGATTATCGCAGATACGATCATAATGTCAATGGTGTCATCATACCCTGCGCTGATGTTCTCCAAGGTGTTCACAGTTTTCAGTTTTACACCAGTTGGCGAAGCACCATAGCTATCAATCAGTGATCCACTGATAGTTCCATTAATGTATGTCCCGATGTTAAAAATAGCAAATAACATCACGACAGCCATACCAGCTCCAATCAGGAGGTTAAACAACATAGCGTTGTCATCTTTCCTAATGTCCAAAACATGAACTCTATTTGCTTTCATAAAAAACAGATTTGCTGTTGTATTTTATAAACACTATAACTTATGAAAAACAAACAATGTTAAACAACCAACAGTAGAAAGGGTTTTTAACAACTCTTAACAATTTTCAATAATTACTTCTGTTAAATTATCCTTCTGCGTTTAAAATGAAAAAAACTAATGTTATTCCCTGGTATTTCAACGCATTCAACATCTTTTTTAACACGGATAAGATGAGCTTTCACTCCGTTTATACCATCTCGTTGAATCCAAGGTTCATCAATAAAACCATGTTCACCACTAATTTTTTTTGTACGTATACCAAATTTACGCATAGTGCTATGCCATTCAGTATCCATACCTTTAATTTCACTTTCACCTTGTTTCTCCAGTTCTTTAAAAATACGATATAACCTTTTTTCTTCATCAGGTTTAACCTTCACGATATGTTTAAAATTTGGCATATAAACCACATTAACTATACCAATCTACTTCTTTATTTTCTTCTTCTTTTATATCCCACAAACCACGAGTATGCTTATACCAGATATAAAACACAAGAATGACGTTAAGGAAATACATAACCCAAAAGAAACCAAAATACGGGTACATCTCAGATTGAAGGTTAAGGACAATACTCCCATTTACACCATTATACCCTATGATATCAATGCCAAAGAAACCAAGGTAATTCATTTGACTGAGTACAATGTTTAAACCACAAAGCAACAACGCAGGATAAACACGTTCCTTAAACTCAAGTACCCAAATAAAAATAAACGTGAACATCAGTAAGAACACACTTAATATAATAAAAACCAAATGATAATCCATTATCATTTCTATGACCTCCTTTTAATTAACAACACAGTGAACAATAAGGTTAAACCCATCAAAGTTACAATGTACAAAAACAACGTCATATCAGGGACATCAACAAAAATATTTGTAGTAGCTCCATACAAAGCAAATGTTATGACAATACCAACAACTGTAACAATGGCGCTTTGTGTATATGCATAGATAAAACCAATAACTGCAATAAGCACCAACGGGTATTTCCATATACCAAGTGGATCAAAAGCACTCATACCATAATCAATGAAACCGTCTATAAAACTCTGCCAAATATCACCCATGTTTTATTCCCCGCTGTTACCATGTGTCGGTGTCTCCAACAAGGTAATAATTATTATCGCCATGATACCAACTCCTATAGTAATACCCATATAAGTGAGAGCTGGAGTGTCCCATGTAGTAAACAGCCTTTGGAAAAAATTCATGCTTTTTGTAACCATTGGCACAAAAATAACAGCAATTAACGTGGTCACTGCTATACTAACATTTTTAGTTATCGCACCAACCACAACACCGCCAATGCCAATAAAAGCAGTTATTAACCCAATAGTAAACGCAGTTTGATCTCCTGTGAAACCAGGGATGTTATATCCGTCATCAGGTGTAATAAGATAACTGATAATCTCAATAAAATCCATTCCTTCAATATCTTCAACATTAAGATCACTAAATAACGTAGTTCCACTAGGGAAAACACCAAGGGTACTTACAACAATTGCAGTCATTTGAAACATTAAAAAGAAAATAAAAATCTTATACAAACTTTTCAAAGGTTAATCACCCCCTTCTTAACAATGATAAGTGCAATTCCAACCGCACAGATAAAAGGAGCAAACATAAATAAGTTAGCTGTGAGAAAAGTGGTAACTAAACCCATGTACATACTAGCCATGACAATGGCAAAACCAGGATGTGCTCTTCCAGGTAACACCAATAAAAAGATAGTTGGTACATAAATCAAAAACGTATATACATACCCAAGTTCAAAACCACCTGCAGCACCCTCTATTTTATCTTCAATCTCATCAATGTCAATACTAGGGCTGCGAAGTGGTTCAACAAGAATTTGTTGTTCAACATAACCAAGTTCACTATGATTCATATGTAACACCAACAAAAACTCTCTACTGGTATTTACACCATTATAAATAAATAAATTAGTTTGACTGGTGCTACTGTTCACTCCAAGTATTGTTTGACTACCGTTATATAGTTCATAGACATAAAGTTGAAGGTTAGTAATGTTTTCATGGAAATCATTGACAACTATATGTAAACTGTTATCATCAAAAAGCGTACCATTAAAAACTATGATATCCCAGAAACCAAGACTGTCTATATCAATTTCTTTACTATTCATCTGAATGATAACAGGGTAGTTACTACCATAAAAAATAGGGTCAGGTTCCCAATCTTGACCAACTACAGAAGCATAACCTGTTTTACTTGCAAACAACTTATATTGTACACCAGGGATGAAATCATCAGTTGCTTGACCATACCCATCAGTGAGTAAAATACTTACGTTCTCCCAGGAATCTGTTGTATTAAAATATCGTTTCACGTTTATTCGTACATTACTAATAGGGTACGTATCCTCATCAATAACACGAAACGTATAAGGACGAGTGGTACTAAAGTTTTCACCACTCCCTCCGTCATCACCACCACCAGGGTCTGTTTCTGTTTCAAGTGGTGGAATGTACAAAGTAAGATTATAAAAATGATTCGCCACGAAATCATAATAATATGTACGACTTCTATATCCACTTGCATTTATTGTAATGATAGTATTTGTACCAAATGGGATGTCAACATAGTTCAGATACAATATATTACTAACACTTGAATCCTGGTATGTATCTGTCCCTTCTTGATTACTAATAAGCAAACCAAATGGATCAACAGCTTCCCAGGGTTTACTTTCATTAAAGACACTAATACCAAGGACACCCCAAGGAATATCCAAACCAGTTGAACTAAAAGTATTAGTGGTGGCGTTGTAACTCCACACAGTAAAATACTGTGTTTCATTCACCGTGAAATTATAAAAAAGATTCGTGCTGTTCTGCCATACCGTTCCATCACTAGGGCTACTGGGATAACCACTGCTTTTACCGACTACTATTTCCTGGTTGCTATAATTACCTCGTTCCCACGTAAGGTTAATGGTGTTACTTGGTATATCATAACTGCTACTGCCGTTATATGGCGGGTCAGGATGATAACCGCCACAAAGTAACGTAAACATATGTTCACTCCAACTATACCTTGTATAACTGAAACTATGAGGACCTACACCATCTTTTACCAGTACGCCATCTATTTTCAAATCATATAACATATTATCGTTGGTGTCATTTCCTGTGAATGTGAAAACAGTTGCACCACCAGTATAAGTAATATTCATTTCAAGAAGTCGTTCACCTACACTCCTGTTGTTCCCTAGTTCATTTACATAAGACACGTTGAAATACATGTTATCAATGAGATTACTGACACCGATATGTATGTTATCCACCTGAATATAATTACTACCCAACTCAAGAGATTCCATTTCGCTATCATCAACGCCACTACCCAGAAATACCATGTATCCTTCTTGAATCTGTATATCAGTACCAAAAATAATTCCAGCACTAACCACGCCACTCATAAACATCCAGCATAGGACTACCAAACATATTATTTTTTGTTTCATCCCTCCACCTTTGAACGTGTAAATGCTTCAGCTGCAAAACAAACCAAAATCATAGCAAGAATAACAAAACGACCAAGACCAAAAAACTGAAGAAGCTCCGCTGGTTTATTCTTATATTCACTTGGTGCTTTATCCATATATGGTTGAAGTTTATCATCAATTAATGAAAACGCACCGCTGTCAGGATTATTATAACCATAATCAATCATAATGAACAAAAAATGAAAGACAACAAACAACAAAACCATAGCTATTCCCACTATCGCAAATTTCATTCATACACCACCGTTTTTTGTGATCTACCAAGTAAACCACCCATTATAAGACAAACAACTCCTACAAGAATAAGTACATAAGGTAAAGCATTCCATAGTACATCACTTGCAAGATAATAAGGATTTGTGCTACTGTAAACATATTTAGCTATGTATTTAAAAAAAACATCTTGACCCATGCGAATGAATACACCACCGCCAATAATTCCAACTCCAAAACCAATTAGCATTTTAACCGCTGCACCCAAGTTAAATCACCATCCTACGCATCATACCATTTACTTTTCTTTCAATATCACCCATGCCACGCACCTTCATAATATCAACTTTTTTACCTGATCTCGCTGCAATACCACGTTCCGTTATCTCATCAAGTTCACCTGGGCTATCAATAGCAAACATGACATCCTCAACATATTTGTTTTTACCACGTTGATTATATTCAAGCATCTGCATATCCCACGGAGTTACTTTTTTACGTAGTTTACGTGGTTCCCCTTCTGTTTTTACTATTTTAAATGTACGCTTTGCAGTGTTATCTGTACGGTGACTTCCCAGGCTTTTAGCATCAAACTCAGACAATGGATGACGATTGATTTTTTCCCATTCAGTTCCACGTATCCTTTTACCATTAACAAATTGTCTTTTCTTAACATACACATCATATGCTTGACTGTCTCCAACTCCAAATGTTTCACCTACTGTATCAAGTAACAAACCTTTTTGTGGTTTAACAACTGTTTCAAGAATTGAATTAATATTAAGTTGTGTACCAACATCAACCTGTTGCATCTGGTTTTGTATCTGTGTTTCAACTTGTAACTGTGCAGTATCAAACACTTGATCCATTATACTACCTTGAATGCTACCTTGTAATACTACCTGATTGTTAATTTGATTAAGTAATTGATTTTCAAATTGAGCTTGAACAGGTAAAACAACTGGTGTCTGCATCTGATTTATAATTTGTTGTTCCTGATTGTTCATGGTTTGAACAAGGGGACTTTGGAATAATAATGTACTTGATTGTCTTTGTCCAATAGCTGGACCACTAAGTTGTTGAATGTCAGGGCTTTGCAAACCAACAAAGTCATCTAATTCAAAACGACCAAGTTGCTCAAGTTCCTCAAGAGAAACACGACTACGTTTCATAATTGACTTTTGTTTTGTTTCAACCACGGGTTTCTGCACTTGTTCCTGTTTCTCAATCTGAATGGTTTGCGTACCTGTTTTCTGTGTTTGTGTTTTACCAATATTATCAAGTTGTTTACTGAAATCTTTTAGTTTACTACCAACATCCACAACGTCTTTATCTTGAGAGACAAGAGGTTTCATCTTAACTGTTTTCCCTTCACGAAGTAACGCATTGTATGGTTTATCTTCAAAACCAACAATCCTACCTGATTCAGTAAATGTGACATAAGAAATAAACTCCTCATACAACATAGGTTTAGGGAGTACCTTTGTACTTAACGCTGTACCTATTTCTTTTTCAATGATTTTACCAGCATATGTTTCAAAGTCAAGCCCTGGTTTACCAACCAGTTTACGGTAACTAATAGGTACACGTTTATCCTTTGGCGTTCCCATGAAATCAACAGGGACATCCCTATCTTTTAATTGACTGCCGATATATTTTTCAATGTCAGGTTCAAAACCAGTACCACTTACAGAACGATAACTAAGTGGACGTTGCAAATCCTTTGGTGTACCTTTACCCGTGATAATTGCTTTAGCTGTTTGCTGTGGCGTTGTAGCTTCTACAATATCTTTAAGATCAAGTATCTCCATAAACACCCGTGGTTCTTCAAGATACTTAGGGGAAAAAACAGTAAGCGCATCACTCTTTGGAATAGGTTCAGTAATGTCCATCTTTTCAATGTCACCAGGATAAATACCACGAGTAGTACGTATAGGTTTCACACTAGGAAAAAACACGGATTGAACCATTGGGTCCATCATGTTATAAATGAATGTACTTGGAGTTTTAGGGGTATACGGTACAACACCTGGATACGTTGGTTCAAAACCAGTACCCATACCTAACTGTTCCAAAGAAAACACTTCAGGACCATAAGGACGTTGATACTTACCAACACCAACTGTTTTACGATAACCAAAACTACCAGGGTACTCAGTTTCTTGAATGCCACGGAAATACGTTGGACCACCAAGAGCAGCAATAGTACCAGCGCCATATGCCACACCAAACTCCGCTGTACGTCTACCCAATAACTCAGCCGTACTACCAGAAGGAAGCTCACCCATATCCTCAAGGTTTTTAGTGATACCAAGCTCTGCACCAATTAATGCACCACTTCCACCAGCTAACGCCAAAGGAATACCAGTGGCAAGAACACGTCCACCTACACCAGCACCAGCAAGAACACCACCTGCAGCACCACCAATCCCCACAGTTAACGCTGCAGTGGTGGCAAGAAAACCAAAACCACCAGGTTTATAACTTTCAACAAACAACTCAACAGGGTTAAGTGTATCTAACTCCATGCTACGCTTAGCCATTACATCCAAAGCACGTTCAGGTTCACCTTGAATAAGATCAGCTACAACAGCACCAAAATCACCAGGGCGAATGAAAACACTACTGACAAACCTTGCACCTTCACCAAGTTGCGGACCAATGCCTTCTTCACCACGAACACGACTGCGAATGGTTTCACGAGTGCTTTCAAATTGTTGTTGTTCACGAAACTGTTTACCAGGAACCAAAACCAAGTCACCGTTCTGTTCAACCATCATTATATCTTCTTCAGCATACTCATCACGGTAAATACCACGAGCTTCCTGTTGAAAACGTGGACTAACTCCTTGTTGAATTTCATTGATGTAACCAGGATTATATACACTTATGTTACCTTGTTCATCTGTTTCAACGACATAACCACGACTTTCTAATGCTTGTATCTGTGACTCATCAGTAAAAACCCAACTACCATCCTGTTGAACCATACCCACGTCACGATAATCCACGCTGGTCCGTTCATCATAACGTCTTTCAATTTCCTGTTCATACACTGGACGTATTTCATCTATGCGACTACTTGCATCCTGTTCAGCTTGTTGTCGTCCAAAATAAAAACTTCTCTGTTGTTGCTGTTGTTCAGTTATAGGAGTTGAAACACCAACAGGTCTACGATCACCAACAACCATTTGCTCCATTGGTGTTGCAGTAGTACCAGGACGACTAGGGGTAAATGGTGTAACATATGACGGAGCTGGACGAATATCTTCAACACCCACCACTGGACGAACAAGCATATCTTGAACTGTTTGTTCTTCAAATAATTCTTCAAGAATGTTTTTTTCATCAACTTGTTCCACTGGTTTACTTACGTCATCACTTTCACGTTTACTATCACCGCCATCACCGCTGCTACGTGAACTACTTGGTTTCGTTGGAGATGACATAGGACCAGAATATGAACCAGACTCGTATTCAGTAACAGTTTTTTTAATTTGACTTTTCATACGTTGTTTATATAATGCAGCAGCAAGTTTATCCTTACCTGTTCTTCTATAATAATTAATTATCTGGTCATAGGTTGCCACTAACATCACCCTTTATACTAACAGCAACTATCAAAACCAGCAAAGGCATCATACTCGTAAATGCATGAAGTAACGCATCAACTAAAGTAATTACTCGTCCAATTGGCAACATGAAAAGAATAAAACACATACTAAGAGTTGCAGTAAACAACTCAAGTTTTTGTTTTTTCATGTTGTTTAAAGACAAGACAACACCCTACGTTAAAGTTGTGCTTTTCCAGACACCAGCACCCTCATACACCATCAGTTTATGATTCGTAACATCATACCACATCTGACCAACTTCCCATACTGTTGAACAGTTCGTAG
>Ga0272441_10010609_pt1 | contig 13878 bp, 14 predicted proteins | sample SSMProp6N_FD_193582 | JGI IMG/M metagenome (GOLD analysis project Ga0272441, IMG submission 193582) | Marine sediment archaeal communities from Little Sippewissett salt marsh, Falmouth, MA, United States - SSM-Prop-6N | ecosystem: Environmental > Aquatic > Marine > Wetlands > Sediment ... | reverse complement strand
CTCAACTAGACGCTTTCCGGGCATACCCTGAGCGTCAGCTTCCGGGTTCATGGATACCGCCGTCAGAGCTTGTGACAGCCAGTACACCGTGCTGTGGATGTCCTTGTTGGTCGTGCTGAGGTTATCAGTAAGGTCTGCGCCAACCCAACCATCTACCAGACCGCCGGGGATGCCGCCGTGCTGCATAGAAGGGTCAACTTCATTCCAAGGTTTCGTGAACTTAGTAGGCAACGCCATAAGATTTCTCCCTGTTACAAAGGTGCGGACAGAGCCGCAGGTTATACGGACAGGGGACCGCAGTCCCCCGCGACCCTGCCCGCAAACTGTAGAACCACTAAAACACTACGCCTTTTTGTTGACGCTGTCATGTCATCCGTTGTTGACTGTAAAATCCAACAAGTAGTTGAACAGGACTACCGCACCGGCTCCAAGCATGGTGAACACCAAGCTGACGCGCCCTAACGTCGTTTCCTGCTTGTCCTGCTTTTCTTCCAGCGCGGTAAGACGACGTTCCAATATCGCCAACCGCGCTGCGTCCGACACGTACCGCTCATCGAGACGTGCCAGCAAATTAAGTTTTCCTTCTATCCGCTCGGAAAGGCGGTCTATTTTCTCTTCGAGCCGAGAAAAGCGCTGCTCATCCATAGAAACCGCCTTAAAGTTGCGCTGGACAATCTCGGCCGGCGTAGTCATTTGCCCAGTACCTCAGCTATCCGTTCTTGCTGCTTTTGCACCAATCGCAGGCGCGCCAGTTCGGCATCCGTGAGTGTTTCCCCGGACGCCATTTTATCAACGTAATATTTCTGTATCTCGGCGTAACGCGTCGATTCCGACATGAGTATTCTCTCACGCAGGGAGGCATCTGTCCCCTCTACGTCGTAGTGATGTGCGTGACGTCCGTCAAGGAAAAAGAACGTCGCGAACGCAATCGCAATCAACCCTATGATCGCCTTCAAAGAATCAAGTGTAAGCGGGATCGTCATGGCTTAATCGTCAAAAATTGATTGCGCAACAACCGCCAACGCGCGCGCCATGATGTTCATGGCATTGCGGGCCGAGTCAATGTCTGTCACGTTGGTGGCAAAATACGTGTCGATCTCCGCCGGCGTGGCCTGCAGCAAGTTCTTCACCGGAGTGTCCAGCTTGATAGCGGCGATAGCATCGGCGCGGCGCTGCTGCTCGGCGTAATCTTCCTGCTCCTGCGTGGTCTTGGCTGTGACGCTCCACGTCTGCGTCCATACATTGGCCGGAGCTTGAACCGGATCGACTTGCGTCAGGTTCTGCGTAGCGGGGTCGTATGCAGGCGGCGCGACCTCCACCAGAATGTGGCACTCTGCATCCGAAAGCTGCTGCGCAGTCGGGTCTTTCGGCAGCACGACCAGCGGATCGGTACTGACAACAAACGGCGGGTCAATAAACCGGCTGAAGTTGTCGCTCGGGCAATAAATGTAAATCGACATTACGCGGTTACTCCTCGCCTACGGCCTTCAGCTCAGGTTTTGCGGTGTTGTTGCCTTGTACATCAGCCTGAACTTTCTGGATCACCCCCGCTACCTGATGAAACGGCAGCTGGCCCAAAATAGCCATGACCTCGTTCAAAACCTCGATGCTCAACGTTACTTTTTTGTCATCCATTCTCTAGCGCCTCCAAGCGTAGCTCCAGCTCTTGTATGCCCTTGGTCAGTAGCGCCACCATCTGCTTGTAGCGCAAACCGTCGATCCTGCCGTTCTCGTCACGGTCCACGAATTCCTCCATGCCCGTTTCCGCGAACTCCTCCGCGATAAATCCTGCCTCGCGCATATCAGAGTCTACCAGCTCGTTCCAATCAAACAGCACAGGGCGAAGCTGGCGAATCTGTTCCATGCCGTACGGCATGTCCTCGATGTTTGTCTTGAACCGTATCGAGGACGACAGGTATCCGAGCTGGCCGTTGGAAGACGTCACATACACGTCCCGACCGGTAACGGATGCGTTGTACGGCGATCCAGTAGACGTGCCTGTAAGGACCACGCCGTCACAGACGACGCGAAATAAATCGTTTCCATTAGCCGCTCGGCACTGAATGACATTGGACGTCCCGTCCGATGTCGCGCCCATGATTCGCACCGCCACGGTGGAGGCGAGCGTATCCCCGAAAGCGGCGTAGCCGGACCTGATCTGAAACTCGCTGCCACCGCCAACTTGGAAATCAAGAAGTCCGTCGCCGTCTTGAATAAAGCTTAAAGTCTTGTCGTCGAACAGATTTCTTACTGCGGCGTTTCCAGATGAATTTTGGTAAAAGATGCATGAGTTGCCGCTGGATACGTCAGCGCCCAGTACGTCTATCCGCCCCCAGTTACCACCGTTCGCAACCGTGTCCGCTAAAAACATCGCCGCTCTCTCAAACGCAGTAGCTTTGGCCTTCACTTCGAACTTGGCGAGTGACAACGGGGAGGTGTTAATGGCGACATCGCCGTCGTCGGCGAGAGTCATCCGCGTAGTAAGGGCAGTAGTCCCTGAAGCGGTTGTCCTGAACTCCACATAGGTGCCGTTGGCCGTAGCAGTCCAGTCCTCCACCGCGCGGAACTGAATAGCGGCCTTGGCACCAGTCCACCCAGTGCCATTCCAGCCCGCCACGTTGATGTTCAGCAGGCTCTGATTTGACTTTACGGCCCCCGGTGAGGCGTACGTCCCAGAGGATGACTGGGCGCGCCAGTTGCTGCCAAAGGTGCCATCCCCTTGGTCGTGAATCTCCGTGAGGAACACGTTGGAGTTGTCTTCCTCATCCATCGTGATGTGCAGTGGGCGCTCGGGCGCTCTCTCCGCCCCAAGGCCCACAAAGCCAGCACTATCTACAGTCAGGAACTGGGTCTCTACGAGATTGCCGGAGCCGTCAGGTGTCCCCCTCCAAGCGCCCAGCTGGTTGGTGGAGTTCAGCTGCGTGAAGCGAGTGGTCTGATTGGAGAAATCCTCCATCACCAGAGAACAGCCACCACCAGTAGCCCCGAAGATCTTCATCGCCGGGCCGACAGCTAGCTTATACGTTGAACTATCGTCAGGATCGGTCCCGATACCTATGTTCCCGGTGGTGCCGTCCAGCCACATCCGCACCAGCCCGCCGGAGGTAATCTGCATTACCTCGGTGTCGTGGTCGTAGACAATCGCAGCCGCTTTCTGGGTGAGAATATTTGTGGTGGCATCCGCAAAGCACAGGCTGCCTATCCCTGAGCTGTTGGAGAAAATGGTAGCCCCGACGCTGGTGGAGCCATTGCCAATGACAAGTTCGTCGGCTAAGTTTAAGTCGAACTCTTCCGGTGCAGAGGTGCGGATGCCTACGCGTCCGACGTTATCTACAGTTAACAGCTGTGTAGTGTACGTACCAAACTGAAGGCCGTTATCGACTTCCAGCCACGCCTGCGGGGCGTTTCCTACTAAAAGCGACGTGTCGCTCAGGAGGACCGACGACGCAGAAAGCTGAAGCTGCCCTGCCTGTGTGCGGTTGAACCCGTTACCGCCTGAGCCGAACGTGCCTGAATATTCGATACGTGCAGGAATTGCTGGGTCTGCGTTATCAGTCAGCGTGATTCTGGCGTAGTCTGTCGTACTTCCCGACTGTCCCTCGATGTACAATTTATCGAGGCTGGTTAAATTTGCAGTACCTCCAATACTTACGGTGCCGGTAAACGCCGGGGAAGCCGCCCCGACGCCTATCTGCTTGATGGTGTTTACATCACGGACGTAAAGTAGCTGAGCGCTGAGATCAATGCCCATTTCACCGGCTTGCAGATCGCCTGTTGTCGGAGTAGATGTACCCCGCTTAGGCTTTATGACCTGAGCCATGACTCAGTACGTGCCTCCGTCAACAAGCGCTACTTCCAGATCAAACGAGGGCGTAGTACCCGACGATGTGCCTACGCCGGTAATACTGCCGTCCGTAGAAGAAAGCGTCAGTGTCTGAATCGCCGAGTCCGCCGTAGAACCTTGCGCTGCCGTAGCTGCGCCGATGTTGGCCGGAGTAAGCTGGCGCGTGGCTACCGTCGCGTTAGCGTCCGTGACATGGCCCAGCGAATCAGTGGTGATGTTGAAATCGAGATCGCTGATAACAAACGCGCCGGTCAGGGGGCCGGTATCAACCGATGCGTCATCGCCGGGGTGAGTCGGGTGAACGTAGTTGTTGTAGACCAGATCGTCGTCGAAGATCGACAGCGGTATCTCGTTAAACGCTTTGCGGCGCTGCACGCCTGCGTCAAGCAGGACGACTTCATCTGTGCCTACAGCGGCGGCGGTCATATCTACCAGTTCGGACAGATCAACATCGAGAATCGGGTCGGCTGCTGTGCCGGAGTTATCCAGCAGCGCTCCTGCCGTTACTGTGCCGACGCCGCCGGCGGTAGCCGAGGTGACAATGGCGGACCCGGTGCCCGTACCGTTGTCAATTTCCCACTGGTTAGATGTTTCGTTCCAAATGATGCGGGCGTTGTTGACAGTGCCTCGCTCAACTTCTATCGACGCGTCCAGCGTCGGGCTTGAGCCGGTGTACGTACTGTTCAGGGAGATCGTCGTGTCTTCGACCAGCAGCTCCGTGGTGGAGGTGCTGTTGATGCTGCCCTGTACGTCGAGGTCGCCTGTCAGCGTCAGGTTGACGAACGTCGGGCTGTTGCCGGTGCCTACAGCTTGTCCAATAGCAATAACACCAGTACCGGCAGTGTAGGTAACGCCAGTGCCGCCGCTAAGAGCATTTCGAGCTTTCGTATTGGTGAAATACTCATTCGTGGAGCCTTCCGGAATGTCGTCGCTGTTGCCGCCGGTTATATCGCCGAGATTGCCCGTAGTGGCGATAGTCGCCAGCCCGGAGATGTCTGTGGTCGCGTCAATCTGGTTGAGCGTGATTTGCTGGCCGGACAACGACAGGTAGTCGTACGAAGCCGTGTTCAGCGTGACATCAGTGGAGTTGTCAGTACCTGCCACGTCTACATCCAGCAACGTGCGCATCTCGCCCGCAGTGATGCCCGTATCCAGCGTCGGCGTACCCGCGCTGTTAATCACCGCAGGCTGATCTGTGACCGTACCGCTGCCAGTACCTGCGCCGATCAGGGACCGCACCTCCGCCCCGGTCACTCCGGTCGCCAGTATCGGCGTCCCGGCGTTGTTGATGATCGCACCACCGATGGGTACCGGCGTATCCGCCGTACTGGGGTCACCGACGTAGAACGTCATCGACCCATGCGAATAAGCCAGTTCACCCTGCGCTAGTGTCGACGGCGCAGAGGTGCCTGTGGAACGTTTGATGCGGATAGTCTGGGCCATTAGTAGTTACCTCCGTCGATAACATCAGATGTGCCTGTACCGATTACCAACGGTACCCAATTAAAAACACTTGGCGAAATTTCACGGTAAATAAACACGTTCTCGGTGTCTGTTTTATACCAGAGGTTGCCCTCCGTGGCTCCTACCGGTGTAGTCGGCTGGACAAACATTCCAGACCCGCCGCCACCACCATTCACCGTAATGTATTCGATCAGATCAATCTGGTTGGTGATTGTGCCGGTAATATCGCCCCAAATAGGGTCTGCTCCGCCACCCGGCGGTCCCGGCGGGCCTTGCTCGTTGACAGAGATAACCGCCGCCACGCCGTTGTCATCGAGGTATATGACGTTCGGCGTACCATTGTCGTATAACACGCCCATTACGGTAAGTTATCCGTGTGCGGTATCAGCAGCGACGACTTCTGTATGCCTTGATTAATGATCTCAAGCGAAAGCTGAAGGGCGGCAATATCCACTCCGCCCTGCACAATACCAACGTCTGAGTTAAACAACTGCGCGGTTCCGTCATTCAAGGTAATCACAGGCGACGAACCATCGCTGGAGTAAAAGTTGACGGAAAACGTCGCGTCAAACCCGTCCACGACAGCCTTCCAACCGTTGGTCGCAAAGAAATACGCCGGAGCCGTCTGCCCTGCCACCGTTGGGTCTCCGCCAATCGTACGAAAAGCGGACAGGTACTTCGAGTTATCGCCGACTTTAACCCACTGCTTCCACTCAGAATATAGCTCCCGCATGACGACATTCGGTGACCCCGAATCTATCGTCATCGTTCTGGCCGTGCCATCAAATACCGTCGGCATTAATTAGTACCTGCGTTAAGGGTTCGCATACACCCTGTCTACCGCCTGCTGAATGGGCAACGAAGTGTCGGACGACGTATCCACCCCCAAAAGTCGAAAATTCTGAAATCCTATGGCGATAATAGATATATCTACCGCTGCTGTCTGCACGCTCAGCTGGAACGTCGTACCGGAGTTTTCCACACCTCCGAGTTCCGTTGAAGTCCCAGCGACAAAAACTCGGACTTCAGTATTCGGCTGGAGGTTGGTCAGGGTCAGCGTGGCTGGGTTGATAATGTTTACCGTCCCGCCCTTCAGCGCATATATCTTGTCCGCACGAAGATTGCTGCCGTTAAGGTTCGTCCAGTTCAGTGTGCCTGCCCCGCGCCACTCAAGCCAGATCGTGGCTTCCTCGGGGAAGATAACTCCGTCCGCGCTAAGGTCCGTGACAGAAGCATCAACGCGGATACACAGCGGTGCGTTTGCCAGCGTCTGGCTTGCAAGTGCATCTAAGTCAGACTGATCGAAAATGGTGTGAGTGGGTATCGCGCCACGCCGGAATAGCTCAACAATATCCACCTCGGGCTTGCTCACTGACCATGTAACCCAGTTGCTGTAAAGCATATCGGTCATGTTGACGAAAGTTACGTCAGTGCCGCCTACCTCCAAGCTACCGCCACCACTACCAAACGTGATGTCACCTGAGTGAGCGTCTAGGTCACCAGAAGTAAGCGGATTACCTGTGGTGACCGACTGCTTGATGCCGTCAATCCAGAGCGTGAACTCCTTGGTTGCGTCTGTATGCGAGAAGCGGAACATGATGTGGTAATCCCGCCCCGGCTCCAGCGCGAAGTCAGAAAACGCCTGCGCGTTATCGTCATCCGTGTCGGCGTAGCTGGCAATCAGGCGGTTGCCCATGCCGATCAGGAAGCAGATATTGTTCACCCCGCCGCCTTCTTCGTAGATGCACGACAAGCCCTGATAGACCTCGGCGCAGCGTACCCAGCCGCCCATCAGACGGTTAGTTGTCGTAGTACCGTTGATGGCGTTGCTGTTGTTCGGGCTGCGCCTGCCGTTCTGTACTCGCCACGAGTGCGTTGTTGCCTCACTGATCGGCGTCGTGACAAAGGTGTGCGTACCGACAACGTCAGTTGTCATCGGGATGTTGGTGGTGTAGTTACCGCTGTCGGCGTAGGCGTCGTTGTCCAGCTTCCACCAGTGGTCCGGTGCCTGCGCGGCAATAACGTCTGTATACGGCAAAACACCTTTTTGAGTAAGTCGTGCTGTACTGCCGCCATTATCGGCAGTGACAATGAAGTAAACCGTGCCATCCGCCAGTCCGGTCAGGTTGGCAGTGAACGTAATTTCCGTATCGGACCAAGTACCGATTGTCTGAAGTACGTCAGTGCCAGTGCCCACCGTAGACGTATCGGATATGTAGACCGTGCCAGTGCCCTGCGAGGCACCAAAGTTTTGTCCGGTTAGCGTGATGGGATCGCCGGGGTCAATCTGGCTGGGCGCGTCGGTAATCTTTACCGCCGGTACACCCTGAATCCCTGTAAGGTCAGCGACACCGTAGCGGTAAGTACCTGTGTTACCAGAGCGGTGAACCCATGAGCGAAGGGTCGTGGTGTTTAACAGATAGGCGCTTAACGAACCTCGACCGTGTGCCGTACCAGAACCGTCTGAAGTTACCGTCCACTCGACACAGGCTTCGTTGACGTTGGTCAGAGTAATGCTAGGGAAAGTCTCTGTAACGTAGGTGTTGTTATTCGGAATGGTCTTGCTGGCAGTGGTTCGTGCAATGGATATACCCGCATTTTCCAGCACATAGACCATGCCGTTGCCGGTGTTAGCGGAACCGGAGTCGATTGCTTTATTGACGGTGGCACCCGTAGCACCGGGAGAAGCCACAAACGACATATCCTCAATGGCGTCGTTTGAACCGTTGCCGCCCGCCTGCTGGCACTCAACGATCAGCGAGTTGGCCCAGTTGACGGATGCCGTTGTGCCGGTGTTGCCCTGCGAGTCCAGATACAGCGATGCCTCTTGGTTCGCAAAGCCACTGCGGCTATACGCGACCGTCCAGTTAACACCGGTAAACTCCACCACCGTAACGTAAACTACCAGCGTTGACGTGCCGCTACCGCGCTCTACAACCAGATCGCCGTTGGCGTCGATGTGCGCGCAAGCGCCCATCTCTGCCATGTTGGTCCGGCTAGCCTGCGTACAGGTCTTGCCGGTGATAAACGGTATGCACTTGTTGCGGTCAACGATCCCAGATACTGAAACCGTAGCTGGCCCTGCGTTGGTGAGCGTTACCTGTAACCGGTCGCGAACAATGAACTCATCATCACCTCCCGCCGAGCCGGTGTAGCGCCACACCTCGCCCGCCATCTTGACCGTGCCAAGAAGCCGACCGACCGTGAGTTGACTGGTAGACGAGACATACGCATAGCCCGACATATCATTCGGGTCAGCGTTGCTGGTATTGCCAATCGGACCAGCAGAATGCTTCCGAGGGTTGGTGTTGCGAACGAAACCGGAAGACGTAGACGCCAGCGTATTAGACAGCGTGTAGGTGCCGTTGGCAGCTACGTCGATGTCAAATGTTTCTACCTGTAAGACGCCCATTACGGATTCTCGTAGTTACGGTCGAAGAACTGACCGGCTACCAGCGTGACATCCCCGGAAGTCATGTCAACGCCTTCGATTTTCTTGATCTCATAGTCGATGGAGATCAGCACTACATCAACACTGGAAGCCTGAACTGTGCTCGCAAAGCTGGTACCTGAGTTCTCAACCCCGGCCAACTCCGTCGCAGTTCCTGCCACATAAAAGCGAACCTCAGTATTCGGCTGGAGGTCCGATACGGTCAGCGTAGCGGGCGTGACAAAGCTAATCGTGCCGCCGTTAGGCGTAGAGCCGATGCTGGCGTTCGAGCCGTTGTTGTTCGTCCACGTTAACGTACCAGTGCCTGTGTACTGAACGTGAATGCTGGCCAGCGGGTCGAACGTCACATTGTCAGCAGAAAGGCTGATACTCCCAGCAACATCAACACGAATGCAAAGTGGGGCGTCCGGTCGGACAGAATCTGCCAAAGCATCAAGGCCAGCTTGGTTCGTGATCGTGACATCAGGCAAAGCGCCTTTTTCGAAAAGCTCTTCCCGAATCTGCGTGACCGTGAGCGCGTTGTCAAACGAGCACCAGAAGTTGTAGTCGCAGTTGGTAGGTCCGTTCAGCAGTACGGTGGCGTTACCTACCTCCGTAGACCCGCCGGGGTCTCCAAAGTCGTAGTCGTTAAGTGGCGGCACCCAAGAGCCTGCGGAGAACTGCCGGTCAGACGGGTTCGTGATGGACTGAAGTACGCCGTCAATACACAGACCGAAGTCTCCGCTGGCGTTCAGGAAGCCCATAACGTGATACGTGCGATTTGGCTTGAGCACGCGGTTGGAATACGCCTGAAACACGCTGGAGCCGTCCACGATGTCCAGCATCAGCGCGTTGCCGGCCCAACAAACAAAGCGAAACTGATTGCTTGTATTGCCCAAGCCAAACAGGGACTTCGGAGGTAGCTGAACGCTGTTTAGCTCCACCCACCCACCGATGTATCTCGCGGCTGTCGTGGCAGCGATCTGGCCCGTGACGGTCAGCGCGATCCTGTCACCTGTGGCATTGCATTGAGCGCTGTTGGTGGCGTCTTCGCAAATCGCACCGGCAGTTAACGAGAAACCAGTGTTAGTGCCGTCAGCCGCTCCTACGCTGTCAAGAACGTCACCGTCAAAGCGCCAGAGGTGGTCTGCCCCCAGCGCTGTAATATCGTCGCGATATGCCATTCATCGAGATTACGGGTTGCTGTAGTTACGCTCAAGGCCAGCGGTAGCCGTGATGCTGATACCGGTCGTCCGCGTGATCGTCCCTGTCGCTACAACGTACTGCGCTCCATCAAGCCCGATGGCTACGAGGGTTACATCGGCGTCCGTACCGGGGGTGCGTCCGCCTTGGTTGTTACCGTCGTAATCAAAGTCAAAGCTGATGCTCGCAGCGCTAATTGACCCCGTAATATCCGTCCCAGCGTTGTTGTCGACAAGGATTGCAGACGACGTACCGAAGTCGCCGCCGGGGTTTGTGGTGAAGTACAGCCAGTATTCACCTGCCGTATCGTTTACCAGCGTGTCGGAGAAGTTCAGCGATCCTGCGGCAACGAACGGGAATACGCGGTCAGTACCGGTGTCATCAACAAACGTCAGGCGGTTGGTATCGTTGCTGTCGAAGTTGTCAATGTAGACACCATCTCCAGCTACAAGATTGGTCGACAGCGCGTCGCCGGTAAACGCCAGCAGCTGATCGGTCAGATAGCCGTTTTCGTTGCCGGTACCATCGTCGATGTCCGCGTCCTGACGGAGTTGGTACTGAATAAACTCGTAAATCTGTTCCGCAGTAGCGTTGTTGCCGTCGATAATGATCGAGAAATCATAGTTCGCGCCACCGATGTTTCGGCTCTGCGGCGTTGCGTACCACTCGATGCTCATGCCCGTGTACGGGGCTTGAGTAGCGATGTTGGCGTCAGTCTCAGTGATCTTCAGGTCTGTGGCTTCTGATACCGGGAAACGGTAGGCAATTGGCGACAGAGACGACAGACCAATAGCTGTCGTAGTTGAGGCACCAAATGTCTTTCCTTCCTGCCGGATAGCCAGCGTATACACAGTCGATGTGTTGTCGAAGTTACCGTTGGAGGCGTCACCAAAATACTGAATGGCTTCGTCTACTGGACCGGCGTACGTAAACTCAGTACGAGACGTATCGCCAGCAGCGAAGTAGTACGCTTTGTCACCCACCGTCTTGCTGGTGGCGTCGATGTTACCGAGGGTGATGGCACCGAAGTATCGACGCTTTACTGCGCCGCCAACGGCGACCTCTGCCCAGCCGCACTGCCGAAGCAGTTTTCTCGTAGCGTCGTCTTCAGGTTCCCAGCCGGAAACAAATTCAAAGGATTCCGGGGTGATCGCTACCATCGGAAATGGAATTGGCGTGAGGTTGGCGTTTGCTTTCCAGCGGAGCTTGAGGAACGAGTACAAACACTGGCCGGTTACGCCGTCTGCAGACAGGTTGCCGGCAATGTTAAGCGTGATGGTTTTGGCAACGCCGTCGATATCGACTTCGGTGCCTTCGTTGAGATCATCTGGGTCAATTACAAGTGCCATGCGTATAGTCCTCGCTAAATTGTGGCCGCACGCCCAACTACTAATCCTGAAATATTAGGAGATACAAACGTCGTGTAGAACTCGTCGTTCGCAGACCCAATCAGCCGGTATAAAGTACCATTTGCGTATGTGTATTGGTATACGTCGCCCGCAGCGATTGTCTCAACAAAAGTGGGCGGGTTCGCCGGGTCAAAATTGGCCACATAAGCTACCCAACTGCTTGAGTCGCCTCCGGGCGGACCTGCAATTCCCGGCGGACCTTGTTCAGCGGGTGCCACCAACACGTAGTTGTCGATCTGAGGAAAGACAAACGCCTGCGGGTCATCGGTAACGGGGTATACGACGACTGTCTCAGACTTAGCCAGTATGGGCTGAGTGGTAGTTTGGGGTATCGACACTACCCGGATGGAGGGTAGGTCGTAAAACAGAATCTGCGTCGTCTGCGCCTCTAAGACTGACGAATCGTCTGGGGGCACGTAGAGGACGGTACGAGACATTACGTCGTTACCTGATCCTTAAATAGAAATGTCCCGGCAAGTAAAGGAGCAACATCCCCGCCGGGAGCGACCAATTCTAGGTCGTAAAGACACCGATCAGACTGGGTGAGGTTCGTATCGGCATCTGAAACGAAGAAAGTGATGGTACCGTCGGCGTTCCCAAGCGTCAGGCCACCATTTTCTGTCGTTAACTCCAGTACCTGCTCTTCTGTTTTACAGTCGCGGACTTGCATCCGTGCTGTGTAACCGGTCAGGTCAACTGGGGTTGAGTTGTCGGTATCCAGCTCTGTTTCTTCAGCGTCCAGCCAGACTGGAACAGAATACCAAGTGATTGTGCGGCGCAGAGTGGAGCCTCTACGAACAGAAAAATTCAGCTTGCTAGGCTTTACCTCTATGGTGGGCGTAGCTGCCATTGAAAGACCTCATCCTGTCCAACGCGCCTTCGGACCCGACCTCGTGTCGAGGTGAGTGAAGTCCGCGTACGAGCCTAACCCCGGCACGCCTAGATCGTCAAGATACTCGTAAACCAGCTTAGGGTCTATCCCTTCCACCACAATATCAGCGGCTCGAAAGTGGACATGCTGCGACGCTGGCGTTGAGCCTACAGACGCGTTGTGGTCGAGACAGCGTACACCCGACGTGACGGTGACTCTACGCTCAAAGAAATCACGAACGCGTTGGCACAGATAAACTGTCCCGTAGTCGATAGTGTCTAATCCGCAGCCACACTTACAAGCAAATTCACTACGCGAAAAGTTTGCGGTCAAATCGCCCATTTATGTCCATCCAGCTGCACGGGTTTGTTTCACGGGTCTTGATCGGCGTTGCACATTCGCCCTGCCGATGTGGCCCCCATCAATCGTCAAAGCCGCGTATTGGAGCGCGTCCATGGAGTGGGAGGCGTCGTTCTTAACCGGTTTTTTCGCTTGAGTAAGCTGACCGTATTTGTCCGTTTTCCAGCGGTACTTCCCCTTAAGGCCTTGCGTCGTAATCGGGGCTGCATCAGGGTCGATAAGAAAACGCGGCTCTGTATCCACACCGTCAAGGAGCAAAGCCTCGACTGCCTGAATCCGTATCTCGGGGTCGTTTGTCTGGGGTCGAACCAGTTCGAACCCTTGCTGGCGTAGCCAGTGCGCCGGAGAAAGTTCTCCAAGCTGCGTTTTCTGGAATCCCGCCGGGTCCGGCGCAATGTAGAACGGGTGGTTGTAGAAATTCTCCGCCATATACGGCGAGAACTCCGTTTTGATGAACTTTTCCATCCCCATGTTTTCAACGCACACTTCACCGACACAAAGAACTTGGCCACGAGGCGTGAGCTGCAGCACTACAGCTGCCGGGGTGCGTCCAAAATCCAGACCGATACACAGCGGGTACTTGTCGGAGATAACCGGCTTAAGCCCTTTGCGGATATGTTTGTCGGGATTGAACGTCTTGTCAAACACGGGCAGGCCACCCAGCGCACGCCCGTACTGGCAGCGCAGGTACACCCGAATAAAGTCCTCGGTCTTACCCTCACCGGTGTTGGGGTAGTACGTTTTCGCAAGGTTGTCGTAGTTGTCGTGGGCGGGGTCAACGCAATACTCGACCTCGTCGGTCGACTGAATGATCGTGTCCTCGTCCGGCTCCCTGCGGTACTTCTCTCGAAAGTCGTCGATTGGAATCACAGCCGTCGGCTGCTTGTGAATTGACCAATTGCTTGGCGGGTTCTCCATCTTGTCTTCCCACCACGTGTCCTCGTTGGGCATGTTGGTATCGAAGATGGCACCGGGACGCGTCGCTCCGCCGTCCTTCATGCTGGGATAGCGGTTGACCCGCATAAGCAAGCCATCCACCACGTCGGGGTGGAGCTCCCGACACTCATTCCCCCACAGACCTGTCGCCTCAAGCGACAGCGCCTTTCGCACGTCGTCGGGGGTATCCAGCGCGATGAACATCCACTCAGACTCGACAATCGTGTTGTCCGCTAGCCTGAGCTTGTAGTAAATGGTTTTGTCAGTTGCCCGGTAGTGGCCGTACACCTCTGGCGGAAACCAGTCGATGATGGTCTTCATCGTCGTGGACTTGAGCTGGTCGGCGGTGTTACGAACAATC
>Ga0272441_10010608_pt1 | contig 13882 bp, 15 predicted proteins | sample SSMProp6N_FD_193582 | JGI IMG/M metagenome (GOLD analysis project Ga0272441, IMG submission 193582) | Marine sediment archaeal communities from Little Sippewissett salt marsh, Falmouth, MA, United States - SSM-Prop-6N | ecosystem: Environmental > Aquatic > Marine > Wetlands > Sediment ... | reverse complement strand
GACAGCCTTTCCGGTGCCTGTTACCTTCGACACATGAAACTCATCGACATAACGGACGATCTGATTGGCGTGCTGATTCGTGAAATGGCGCCGATGGTGGCGAATCTCACGGAGTGGGAATTGGCGATCAGTGGGGTAGGGGCACGCTCCGTCCGGAAGGAGGATGCCTACGAGGAGATTCTCGTGGCCCGACTTGAGGAGCTCTGCCCCGGTCTCGACCTCGGCGGCACAAACCGTGGGCTCCTGGAGCGTTTCGTGGAGTACCTCGTGGAGGCCAACGTCAAAGGGGCGTACCTGCCGGGCACGGAGGAGATCGTACTGGTCCGCGAGAACGTGGATGAGAGCAACATGGACGGCTTGCGGATTCTCGTTGCACACGAGTTGGTTCACCGCGGGCAGCACGTGAACCATCCGGAGCTCTTCAAGAAGCTGGAGGACGAAGTCAGACGCTTGATGGCACGCACGCAGCACGGTAAGGCAAGCTTCGGCGACATGCGCGGCACCATGGAGCGGGTCAACAGCGTCATGCGGATTGTGGAGGGGCACGCGACGTACGTGCAACAGGTTCTGCACCAGACGCGGTTCCCGGATGCGCAGATTGAAATGCATTTCGATATGGGGTGGCTCCTGATGCGCCTGTTCGGGCGGCAGAAAGTCGACCAGTACAGGAGAGGGCTCGCCGAAGTCGTGACCTCGATTCAGGAAGGAAAGACCGTGGAGTCCCTTTACCGGGAAACGACCTGAGGGAAAGGCCCGGGGCGAGGGGCTGCCGGGGCCGAATCGCTTCGACGAAGGCTCGATCAACCCGTACGCGGGCTATGGCCCACAGGCAGGTGGCGGGTGGCAGAAGGGAGAAGAATGATGCGCGGTGCAGTTCCTGCCGTGGTGTTGATGGCGGTCGGGATGTCCGGTGCAGCGGACGTGCCGGTGTCGGAACTGGTTGACCAGGCGTGGTTCAAGAATGCGCCGCCTTTGCCCGAGCCGGCGGGAGAAACGATCCGGGCGGCGTCGGTCGGCGCGATCTACAAGGCGGCCCGGAACGTGCAACCGGGTGGAACGATCATGGTGGCCGACGGCCACTACATGATGACCCACACACTCTATCTCAAGAAAGACAAGGTGACGGTGCGCAGTGAATCGGGGGATCGGAGTAAGGTCGTCTTGGACTTCGAGAAGAGCCGGCACGGCGAGGGTGTTGCCGTCAGCTATGCCAGCGACGTAACGATCGCCGATCTGACCGTGCAGAACGTCTACTGGAACGGGATCAAGATCAACTCGAACCACAACGTCCACCGCGCAACGGTCTACAACGTGGTGAGTCACAATGTCTGGCAGCGCCACATCAAGGGACCCAAGGTGCCGGACAGGGACGGCAAGCCGCAGTGGGTCGAGGGGTGTCGAGTGCAATATTGCCTGTTCTACAACGATCGCCCGAAACGGCGTGGGGACGATCCCTACGAGGACAGGAACGGGCGGTTTCGACACAATTACATCGGTGGCATCGATATCATGGGGGCGGACGGTTGGGTCATCAGCGACAATGTCTTTGTCGGTATCCACGGGGCTACGCGAGAATGCCGGGGCGCCATCTTCATGTGGCAGAACAGCAAGAACTGCGTGATCGAGCGCAATGTCATGATCGATTGCGACACGGGGATCTGCCTCGGCAATTCGAGTGGGCGAGGGGAACGGCGGCACGCCACGGGCTTCATCGTGCGCAACAACTTCATCACCCGCTGTCCCGAGAGCAATCTCTTTGCTTCTCACACTCGCGATTGCGTCATTGCGAACAACACCGTTCACGATCCGAGCAGTCGCATGCGCCGGCTTCTCCGCGTCATTTATGCCAACGACGGACTCGTGGTGAAGAACAACCTTTTCAGCGGCCCGGCGTTCTCAACGAAGAACGTCGAGGGGGAGATCACCGTCGAGAACAACCTGGTGAAGCCGGCAACGGATTTCTTCGTGGATCCGGCCAAGGGTGATTTGCACCTGAAGAGAGACGCCGCGGACGCCATCGACAAGGCCGTCATTCTGGAGCAGGTGAAGGAAGACTGGGACGGCGCGGAGCGCGGCGAGAAACCTGACCTTGGTGCCGACGAGATGGAGTAGTGCCTCAAACGCCCATTGCTGCCGAGAAACAAGAAGAATGTGAAGGTGGCTACTGCTCGGGGATGAGGCCGTCCGCCAACTCGTTGAGGTAGAATTCGATCCACGTGTAGCCGGCGTGACGGTCGCCGTCTGAGGCGCCCTTCGGGACGATGCCGTTTGCGTCCCTGGGGTCGTTCGCGTTGAGCCTGTGCGCCTTCTCCCAGGCATCCGGCATGCCGTCGTTGTCTGCATCCTTCGCCGGTGTGCCGGGCTTCAGGCCCGACATCAGGCCGTCTTCCGGTTCGTGCCGTCCCCATCCGCCGGTGCCCGCGCGTGTCTCTTCCATTGTACGTTCTGTCACGGCGTCCCGAGGAAAGCAGCCGGCCCGCTGGAGCACTGACTCGTAGGCCTCCGCCGCCGGCCGTGTTCTGACGGGAGGAGCCGCCCACGGGGCAGGGCGTCCGGTCATCACCGTGTCCGCGGAAGGCGGGATCCAGGAGCACTTGTTTTCGCGGATGTGCGGATCGATGCTCTGCCGCTTCCAGATCAGTCCATCGAACGATTTGCCTTTCATGTGGTTCCTCACGTTCGGGCCATCTTTGACGTAGTTCCCCACGATGTTTACGCGGAACGGTTCATTCGGACGCGCCCCATTCATACGGGGAGGGTGAAAGACGAACGGAAGCAGCATGTTGTAGATCACGTTGTTGCGGTGGTCCAGGATCTCGAGACCGCATAGCGGGGCCCGCTTGCGGTGATGGGCGAACAGGTTGTGGTGAACAGAGGCGTTCCTGCCGGCGTACCCCATGATCATGCCGAAGTTGTGCGCGTATCCCTTGCTGTGACCGACCGCGTCGGACTCCTCGATCGTACACCATTGGACGGTCATGTTCCTGGAACCGCAGAGATCCATGTTCTCGTCATTACCCCACGAACAGGAACAATGATCCAGGATCAGGCGGTCCACGTTGGTTAGCTGGAAGCAATCGCCGCCGTGTGACTTCCGCCTGGGGCGTTTCGGGCGCACCCGTACAAACCGGATGATGATGTTGTTTGCAGGGGGCCGGATCCTGTAGCGGGTCGCGAAGAGGCCTTCGACGGTAATGCCGGCGCCGGGCGCAGTCTGGCCGGCGATGGTCAGATCCGGCTCCGTGATCGTCACCGGGCCCTTGATGACACCGCTGACGTCAAAGACGACGATGCGCGGGCCCTTGCTCTGCACGGCTTCGTTGAGACTGCCCGGTCCGGTAGGGCTAAGGGTGCCAACCTTGATCACGCGGCCCCCGCGGCCCCCGGTCGTTATCCGGCCGAATCCCTCTGCGCCCGGGAAGGCGACGATGTCGGCACTGGCCGGGGCCGCCGCGACATCCCGGTCAGCAGACACCATCGTGAATGCCGCGAGTGATGCGGCAACGCTCAGCAGTTGTCTCACGCTTCGATCTCGTTGTCCGTTTGTGTCCGAGCCACGGCAGGCACGTCGGGTATTGTACACGAGCAAGGCGGACGATCAGAAGGGGAAATACCGGTGGCGCCGCCGACAGGGACCTTGACGATTGGACGCCTGTGCGCTAGGATTACGGTAGTGAGAGCGGCACGTAAGAATGATGATTCGGGGCATGTGGCCATGACGTCGATGATTGACGTTGTGTTCCTGCTGCTGATCTTCTTCCTGCTGATCATCGCGATGCGCGAGGCTCTCCTCGGGTTCACTACCCGCCAGGCTGTGGAAGCGCCGATTCCGAGGCCGGCTACGCCCAGCGCCATGGTGCGCATCGATGTGCTGGAAGAAGGATATCGTGTGAACGGGAGGCAGGTCGATGCACCGGGTCTCGACCGGATGTTGACCGAAATCGGTCGATTCGGCTGCCGTCTCCCGGTGCTCGTGGCCTGCCGCGAGGATGCACTACACGATCGCTTCATCTACGCACTGGATATGTGCCACAAGGCCGAGTTCGAGAAGGTCTCTGTTGCGAATCGATAGCCCGTGGACGTGATTCGCGTGCGGGGGACCTCCGGGCATGATGGACATTGCTTTCCGCTTCCGGTTTGTCAACAGGACGCCGGGGCTTAATGGGCACACAAGAACCGGACCTGCGGGGGGGAGAAAATTCATGAAGCGACGGAAGACCGGATCGGCGTTTACCCTGATCGAGTTGTTGGTGGTGATCGCGATTATTGCGATCCTTGCGGCGCTGATGCTGCCACGGGTGACGGACGCGCTGCGAAAAGGACGGATGACCGACACGATGAACAACGGCAAGAACCTGTTCCAGTTGATCTTCGCCGCCGAGATCGAAGGGGAGAGGATCATGCCGCGTTCAAGCGGGCCGCGGTCTTTTGCGACGTCCACGGAATACTGGCGCTGGTTCGTGACGAACAAGGTCGGCGACGTGACGTTCGAAGTATTCTACGCGCCGGGGCTTGAACCCTACAAGGGGCTGGATGCGTCCAAGTTCAGCGAGGCGAACAATGCGTGGTGCATCACCGCCGATGTCGGTGAATCCACGCGGAACATGGTGCCCGTGCTCTTCACGCGGAACCTGAATATCGCGTCGCTCGGCGCGTCACTCGACGGCGCGCTCACGGACAACGCTCCGTACGGGAAGAAAGGCGTCGTTGTCGTAATGAAGGAGGGCCGCGTTCTCAGCATGAGGGAATCGGAGCTCACGGAGGCGTTCAACTCTTCCGGCGCTACAAACGTTGTCCTGAGACCGTGAAAGGACCGTTGCGGGCTTTCTCCTTTCCTTACGGCGGCTACATCGCCACTTGAGTCGCCCTGCCGTGCCCCGTACTATCAGGGCCGGAGCAAACGGAGGGGGCAGTGCATGGCGGCAAACGGGGAGAACCTGCGGGGCCGGGTCATCGGTGTGCGCGGGTCGGTCGTGGACATGGAGTTCCCCGGTCGCCTGCCTGCGGTCAACGAGGCCGTGCACATCCAGGGGGACGGCGCCCCCATCGTTGTTGAGACCCATCTCCATCTTTCGCGCACGCGCGTCCGTGGAATCGCCATGAGTTTCACGGCAGGGATTGCGCGGCAGACCGAGGCCGTTGCAACGGGCGCCCCCATTTCCGTGCCGGTGGGCGACGCCGTGCTGGGACGCATGATCGACGTGGTCGGGCAGCCGATCGACGACGGCGGCCCGATCGGCACTCCTGACGGGCGCGACGTTCCCCAGCGTTCGATCCACGCGCACGGCCCGGCCATGGCCGACCAACAGACGGGCTACGAAGTCTTCACAACGGGCATGAAGGTTGTGGACCTGCTCGCGCCGCTCGCCAAGGGCGGCAAAGCGGGCATGTTCGGCGGCGCCGGTGTCGGCAAGACCGTGCTGATCATGGAGCTCATTCGAAACACGGTGGAGAACTATGCCGGGCTGGCGGTCTTCGCCGGCGTCGGAGAGCGTTCCCGGGAAGGCAACGATCTGTGGAGGGAGATGAAGGAAGCCAACGTGTTGGAGAAGACCGTGCTTGTCTTCGGCCAGATGAACGCCGCGCCCGGCGCGCGTTTCCGTGCGCCGTTCACGGCCTTGGCGGTGTCCGAGTACTTCCGCGATGAGCAGGGCAAGGATGTTCTGCTGCTGATCGACAATGTCTTCCGCTTCGTGCAGGCAGGCTCCGAAGTATCGGGCCTGCTGGGACGCATCCCGTCCCGGGTCGGGTACCAGCCGACCCTGGCCAGCGAAGTGGCCGAGTTGCAGGAACGCATCACGTCCACTCGCCGCGGCGCCATCACGTCGATCCAGGCCGTGTACGTGCCGGCCGATGACTTTACCGATCCGGCTGCCGCGGAGACCTTCTCGCACCTCGACTCGACCATCACGCTGAGCCGCCGCATGGCGTCCAACGGCCTGTATCCTGCGGTTGATCCCCTGTCATCCGCGAGCAAGCTCCTTTCCGCCGCAATCGTCGGAGATCGCCACTACGATACGGCGCGGCGCGTACGGGAGACGATCGCGCACTACCGGAGCCTCGAGGACATTATCAGCATGCTCGGCATGGAAGAGCTTTCCGTGGACGATCGTCGTACCGTGCAGCGCGCGCGTCGCCTGATCCGGTTTCTGACCCAGCCGTTCTTCGTGACGGAGGCTTTCACCGGCAAACCGGGCAAGCTGGTCACCATCGAGGATACTCTGGAGGGATGCGAGGCCATCCTGGAGGGGGAGTTCGACGAAACGCCCGAATCGGCCCTGTACATGATCGGCAATATCGAGGAAGCGCGCAGTGCCGCGGCCGTACGGAGCGAGGACGGAGGACGGAAGACGGAGGACGCAGAGAACGGGAAAGAGACGGCAGAAGCACCGCCGGAGCAGGTGAAGGAAGACATCGAAGAGGGCACGGAGACCGGAGGGGGGAAGGAAGACGAAGAACGGAGGACAGACGACGGCAAGGAGAAGGGCGCATGATTGCGCGGATTACGACACCGACTGATGTCGTGCTGGAAGAGGATGTCCGCCACGTCACGGCCGAAGATCCTACCGGATCGCTGGGGATTCGTCCGGGGCACGCGCCGCTGGTGACAAGTCTGATACCGGGCATTATCGTCGTGCGGACGACTGCCGGGCAGGAGAAGTACGTGGCGGTAAACGGCGGCGTTCTGCTGGTGGCGGATGAGACGGTGGACATCGTCACACGCACGGCCGTGCTCGACACGGATCTCGCTCGACTGGAAAGCTCTGTCGTATCGGAGTTTGAGAAGGAGGCGGATGCAGGACGCGCCAACCACGTGGCCTTCGAGCGAATGCGCCTGTCGTTCATGAAGGAAATGCTGGAGTTCGACCGCGCCGAGCAGACCGCATGAATCGCGTGAGAAGCAAAGACAGAGGTCGATTCGTTGCGGAGGTGCGGCGCCGGCAGGAACGCCGCGCCCGGCACGAACGGGATGGGGATCCGTCCTTCTGGCAGTCGGTCGGCATGATGGGAGCGATCGGTTGGTCGATCGCGCTGCCGACCGCGGCCGGGCTGCTGTTCGGGCGTTGGCTTGACGGAAAACTGGCGTCGCAGCATGTCTTTCTCGTCTTCTTTATGCTGGTGGGACTGGGGGTCGGCTCGTTCAGCGCCTGGCGTCTCGTAAAGGAGAAATCATGAACGGTCTGATGGGGCTCGGATTGTGGGGCTGGCTTCTGTCGCTGGCGGGCGGTTTCGTGTTCGGGGGCGTCTTCTTCATTTCGATCAAGCTGCAGACGGAGTACGTTGTCAGGAAACGGGGGCCGGAATGGCTTCTCCCGGCGGCCCTGTATGCTCGGCTTGCGCTGGTCGGCATTGTACTCGCTGCTGTCGGCCTGGCCGTTCCGGGGCGCCGGATCCCGGCGGTCATGCTCGCCGCTGTCGCGGGATCGCTGTTGGCGCGCGTCCTGGTGTCCCGCATGGTACGCAGATCCCAGGATGTGAAGGAGGACGAGTGAGTATCGCCTTGCCCACCAGCGCATGGACCACGTGGGGCATTGTTGTTGTCCTGACGGGCATCTCGGCCTGGGTGACGCACGGCCTGCGCACGCGCGGACCCGGCCGCGGGCAGGCCCTCTTCGAGATCTTCGCGGAACAACTTCGCAAGCTGATCCGCGAGATCGTGCGCAGCGACCCGGAGCCCTACGTGCCGCTGACCGGGACCCTTTTCCTCTTCGTTTTCATCGCGAACCTCGTGGGTATGATTCCCGGCCTCCACAGTCCGACCGGTGATCTCGGCGTTACGGCGGGACTGGCAGCGGTGGTGTTCTTCTCGGTCCCGTACTACGGCATCCGTTCGCGTGGCGTGCGGCACTATGCGCAGTCGTACCTCAAGCCCAATCCCTTCATGCTCCCGTTCAACCTGCTGGGGGAGTTGACGCGGACGCTCTCCCTGGCCGTACGCCTGTTCGGGAACATCATGAGCGGGGAATACCTGCTGCTCGTTGTGATCGGCGTGGTCACCTCGCTACTGAGGGGGTACGCGAGCGTCTTCATCCCCTTCACGTTCCTGCTGACCCTCTTCCTGTCGATTCTCAGTCTGATTACGGCGGCCATCCAGGCCTACATCTTTACGGTGCTCGCGCTGGTGTACATCGGCGCCGCGGTCGGGCAGCACGAGCGAAAGGAACGCAGCCAATAAGGAGACATCCATGGACGCGGAAACGAAGATTCAAATGGTACGCCTGATCGTGGCGGGCGCCACGATCGCCGTGGGCTCGATCGGGCCGGCTTTCGCCGAGGGCAGGGCCCTTGCGCAGGCCCTGGAATCCATTGCCCGTCAGCCGGACGCGAGCGGGACGATTTCCCGAACCCTGTTCGTCGGGCTGGCCATGGTGGAGTCGACGGCGATCTACTGCCTGGTCATGGCGTTTATCATTCTTTTCGTGAAGTGAACTCGAACGGGAGCGCGGCGCCATGTTTCTCGAATTCTCATGGGAATCGTTCGCTTTCGCGATCGTGAACTTCCTCATCCTGGTGGGGCTTCTTGCGAAGTTCCTCCACAAGCCGCTGCGCAAGGTGCTCGATGCGCGTCGAGAAGACCTGGAGAAGAGCCGGAGCGAGGCTGAAGAGGCCAGGAAGGGCGCGGAACGGGAGAGACAGAAGTACGAGCGGAAGGTGGCCGAGGCTGAAGCAGAGCGCCACCGGCTGCTTGCCGAGGCGCGCGAAAAGGCGGAAGAAGACTACCGGCGTATCCTGGAGAAGGCCCGAACGGAGGCCGAGGCAGAAGCCGAAGCACAACGCCGCTCGCTGGAGCAGCAGGAACGCGAAGCGCTGTCCGCGTTCCGGCAGAGAATCCTGGCGGCGGGTATCGAGACGGCCGATTGCGTTCTTCGGAAGACGACCGGGCAGGATGTCAATGCGCGCCTGGGCGAACAACTGCTCGCGGAATTGACGTCGTTGTCCGACTCGGGCAATGGCGGGGAAGCCGCGCGGCATGACGAGACCGTGCCCGTTCTGGTCTGCAGCGCCAAGGAGATCGACGGCCCGTTCCGCGAGAAACTCGAGGCCGCGATAGGGGCCTGCGTGAGACCGGGTACGCGGATCGAATTCCGCACCGACGAAACGCTCGTGGCCGGCGTACGCGTGGAGTTCAGCGCCCGTGCCGTTGACGCGACGTTGGCCGACGTGCTGGAGCGGATTCGACGGGAAGCGGCAACCGTTGCGGGCGAGGGCGAATCCGGCGTGAAAGAGGAAACGGTTTGATGCCCGATTTCTCCTCCCTCGCAGACGACGTTCTCGCGGGTCTTTCGCGGGCCGCGGCCAACGTGTCGGCGGAGCCGGCCAGTCGCAGCATTGGGCGTGTGCTCCGCTCGGGCGACGGGATCGCGTGGGTGGCCGGCCTGCCGGGCGCCCGTGCCCAGGAACTGCTCGGCTTTCCGAACGATCTCATGGCGATTGCCTTCAGTGTCGACGAAGAAGAAATCGGGTGCATCATCCTGGGAGACGACGCCCTGGTGTTCGCAGGCGATACCGTGCGGTGCACCGGCGAGGTTGTGCGCACGCCGGTCTGTTCGGAGCTTCTGGGACGGGTCGTTGATCCCCTGGGACGTCCGCTCGATGACGGTCCGCCGGTCCGGCCGGAGCGCTACGATGCGGTCGAGAGGGAAGCGCCGAGCATCCCGTCCCGGGCGCCCGTCACCCGCCCCCTGGCGACCGGGATCACGTCGATCGACGCCATGATCCCCATCGGCCGCGGACAGCGTGAGTTGATCGTGGGCGATCGGAGCACGGGCAAGACAACGATTGCCGTCGACGCCATGATCAACCAGCGCGCGACCGGGGTCGTGTGTGTCTACGTCGCGATCGGACAGCGGGCATCTTCCGTGGCGCGCTTCGTGGAAGCGCTGCGCAGCCGCGATGCCATGGATCATTGCGTCGTAGTCGTGGCGGACGCGGATTCGCCGCCGGGCATGCGGTTCCTGGCGCCGTATACGGGCTGTACGATCAGTGAGTTTTTCATGGAGCAGGGACGCGACACGCTGGTCGTGTACGATGACCTCACCAAGCACGCGCAGACGTACCGTGAAATCAGCCTGCTGTTGCGGCGGCCGCCGGGCCGTGAAGCCTACCCGGGAGACATCTTCTTCATCCACTCCCGCCTGCTCGAGCGGGCCACGCAGATGAGCGAGGACCGCGGCGGCGGTTCCCAGACGGCCCTGCCGATCGTGGAGACACAGGCCCAGAACATTTCGGCCTACGTGCCTACCAATCTGATCTCCATCACGGACGGCCAGATCTTTCTGAGCCCTGATCTCTTTCACTCGGGGTTCCTTCCCGCCGTGGACATCGGTCTCAGCGTGAGCCGGGTCGGCGGCAAGACCCAGATCCCCGCAATGAAGCAGCTCGCGCAGCAGACACGCCTGGGCTACACGCAGTTCCTGGAGCTCGAGCAGTTCACCAAGTTCGGAACCACCATGGACCAGGAGACGGAGAAGCAACTCGATCACGGACGCCGCGTGCGCGAGATCCTGAAACAGGAAGAACACGAGCCGATCGGGCTCGGCGAGCAGGTCCTCATGCTGCACCTCGCCGCGGGCGAAACGTTGGCCGACGTGCCGGTCGAGGAAGTGCGCCGGTTCAAGCAGCAGTTCCGAGAGGCATGCCGGACGGAGTACGGGGAACTGCTGAACAAGATCGGGGAAGGGGAGGAGCCGCCTGAAGAAGCCGTCCGCGCCGCGCTCGAACTGGCCGGGCGGCTGAAACAGACCTTCCTTGCCGACAGGGAGGCCGGCGATGCCGGAACTGAGGGAGCTTCGTCGCAAGCTTGACAGCCTGGACGGACTGCGCGAGATCGTGAACGCCATGCGCAATCTCGCCGCCGCCTACGTCCGTCGTGCCGAATCCGCCCTGGAGGGAACGCGTCCGTACACGGAAGTGGTGGAGACTGCGCTGCAAGCTGCCTTTTCCGGTCCGGGGATGCGCGCTCCGGGCCCCCTTGCCGGCGCGCGCTCCCTGGCGGTGCTCTTCGCAAGCGACCAGGGATTGTGCGGCGCGTACAACGAGCGGGCTGTACGATCGATTGCTTCCTTTCACGCGGAAGCTGACGGCAATGCTGCTGTCGCTGTCGTGGGACTGCGCGCGCAGGCGTTGCTGCGGCTCAAGGGAATCGAGGCGATGCTCGCGCGCAGCGCGCCGGCCAGCCTGGAGGCGATCGGCTCGCAGGTCCCGGAGCTGGCCGCCGATCTCTTCGAGGCTTACGAGCAGTGCGGGGCCGAGCGCATGGTCTTCGTCTACAACGCGTACGAAGGCATGGGCCGTTTCCGTGAAACGGTGCGGTGTGTCCTGCCGCCTTCGCCGGCGGAGATCGGGGAAGGGCGCACTGATGTGCTCCGGCATGATCCGCTGCTGACGATGCCGCACGGCGACTTGCTGGGCAATCTCATCGAGGAGTACTTCTTCATCCAGCTCTACCGCGCTTTGCTCGAGGCACACGCGAGCGAGAACGGGGCACGGCTCATTTCGATGACGTCGGCCGCAGGGAGCATCGACGACCGTTTCCAGGAGTTGACCAGGGAATTCCAGGTTGTCAGGCAGGACGCCATCACCGCCGAGCTGCTGGACATTGTGGCGGGCGCAGAAGCCCAGTGCTGAGAGGCGCGGGTCGGCCCCGTGCCTCAGGGCACGGTCGCGACTTCGACGGTGTTCGTGCCGCCCGGAACGTTCAGGGGTACGCCGGCGGTAACAACGACCGTGTCGCCGGTGGCGACACAACCCGCATCTCTTGCTGCGACCAAGGCGCCGCGCTCCATGGTCTCTTCCGAATCGGCGGGGGCAATGGAGAGGGGGGTCGCCCCCCACACCAGGGACAGACGGCGCAGGGTCGCGTCGTGGGGCGTGGGCGCCAGGATGCTCGTCCGCGGGCGATGACGGGCCACCAGGCGCGCCGTGCTGCCGGAGGCCGTGCACGTAAGGATTGCGGCGGCGTGAAGCCGGTCGGCAAGGCGCACGGCCGACTCCGCGACGGCGGCCGGAGAGTCGGGCGGCGCGTCCTGATCGTGCAGATCATACCGCGGTTCGAGGACGGACTCCGCTTCCCGGGCCGTGCGATCCAGGATCTCAACGGCGGCGACGGGGTACTGGCCCACGGCCGTCTCTTCCGAGAGCATGACCGCGTCCGTTCCGTCGAGAATCGCATTGGCGACGTCGGTGACCTCTGCACGCGTGGGGCGCGGGTTGTTCACCATGGACCGCAGCATCTGTGTAGCCGTGATGACGGGCTTGCCGGCCCGGTTCGCCGTGCGGATGAGTTGTTTCTGAACGCAAGGGACGCGTTCCAGCGGGATCTCGACGCCGAGGTCGCCCCGGGCGACCATGAGTCCGTCGACCGCGTCAAGGATCTCGTCGATGCATGCCAGCGCTTCGTGCTTCTCGATCTTCGCGAGCAGCGGAACATCGTGGCCGGATTCCGTGATAAAGGAACGAACCTGTCGTACGTCATCCACGTCGCGCACGAAGGAAAGGGCGACGTAGTCCACGCCCTGCCTCAATCCGAAGATGAGATCCGCCTTGTCCTTCTCCGTGAAGAAGGGGATCTGGAGCCTTCTGGAAGGCAGGTTGATGCCCTTGCGGCCGGACAGTTCTCCCCCGACGACCACTCGACACCCAATGTCCGTTGGTGAAGTGCTTTCGACGCGCAGCTCGATCGCGCCGTCGCTGAGGAGGATCGGGTCGCCTTCCCGGACGTCGTTCGGCAGTTCGGCATACTGGAGGGAAACCTCGCGGCCATCGCCGGGCACGTCGCGATTGGTCAGCGTGAACGGAGTGTCGGGCTCGAGTTGCACGCTTCCCGCCGCGACGGGCCCGATTCGGACCTTGGGGCCGGCGAGGTCTTGTAGGATCGCGACGGGCCGGCCGGTGCGGCCGGCGATGCTTCGAAGAGCGGCTATCGTTTCTTCACGTTCCGGATGCGTGCCGTGAGAGAAGTTGAGCCGGGCGACATCCATGCCGGCACGCACCAGGCGTTCGAGCATGGGCTGTGATCGTGTCGCGGGCCCGATCGTGCACACGATCTTGGTTCTGCGCCTCTTCAAGACTGTGGCCGCCTCCTTCCATGCTCCACACCCACGCGATCGCAGCAGCCGGCGATTCGGCACTCGTCACATCGAGGGCGCCGCGGCGTGCAGACCGTCTGGCCGTAGGACACGAGGAAACGATTCCAGGTCTTCCAGTATCGCTTCGGCAGGATCTCGCGCAAGGCCGTCTCCGTTTCGTGCGGTGTTGCGGTCGCGACAAGGCCCAGGCGGTTGGAGATCCGGTGTACGTGCACATCCACGCAGATTGCCGGCTTATCGAAGGCGACCGATCGCACCAGGTTGGCCGTCTTGCGCCCGACACCGGGGAGGCGACACAGGTCGTCGATCTTGTCCGGTACGCGCCCGCCGAAGAGGTCATCGAGCACGACCGGGAGCTGTTTCAGATGCTTCGCCTTCGTACGGTAGAAACCGATGGGGAAAATCAGTTTTTCGATCGTTGCGGTGCTGAGCTTGCGAAGATCAGCGGGATGTTTCACGATTCGGAACAGCCGGCGAACGACCTCGGCGGTCATTTCGTCCTTCGTGCGCGCACTTAGAATCGTGGCCACAAGGACCCGAAAAGGGTCTCGCGTCTGCGCCTTGGCCAAGGCAGCAACGGCGCCACTCCGCTCCTCGTAGGCTCTCTTCAGTGCCCGGTTGACACGGGGTACGTCTCGAGGGGTCATTACACGGTTCCGGTTGCCGGGGAGTCTAGCGGCGAAAAAGAGTGGACGAAAAGCCGAAAATCGCCGAAAATTCAAACCGCCAGAGGTGGCTTGTTCCGGCGAAGGAGTGTTGGGATGAGGGGAACCCCGTGAAGGGGTGTGTTGCTG